>Ga0206126_10000204_pt1 | contig 81570 bp, 81 predicted proteins | sample Helgoland_Spring_5_FD_148621 | JGI IMG/M metagenome (GOLD analysis project Ga0206126, IMG submission 148621) | Pelagic subsurface seawater microbial communities from Kabeltonne, Helgoland, North Sea - Helgoland_Spring_Bloom_20160412_1 | ecosystem: Environmental > Aquatic > Marine > Epipelagic ...
CTCAGTTGCCCGTGCTGTTGGACAGCGCTGAGGATACGTATATCCGTGGCATCAAGGCCCAGCTTTTTCATGTGCGCGCTTCTTTCGAATGTTTGAAGTGTAGGTGACCCAAACTGCGGAATAGACAAGCCTACCTACTTTGTCTCACTGAAAAACTGGCATTCAGCATTCGCTTTTCCGACATATCGTCCGTTGATTTCGCCAAAAACACTTTGCACGGTCTAGTCTGGTCGCCTTGCACTGGAAGCGGTCGAGCCAATGTCCCAGCGCGTAAAAGTTCTGATTTGACTTCTTTCTGAGGTAGCATTGGCAAACAAAGCGAAGGCAAAGCTTGTTGATCTCAGATTTCTGTTGATCTGTAATGATCAAAAATGGTTATCCTAATTTATTACCTTGGCAATAAAGGCATCGCGCGCTGCTGCTTGGGTGAGCGGAGCCTATCTGTTCACACTCTCGGTCCTGTTTGACCTCATGCGTGCAGCTGGCTCCATTCATATATCACCGCGCAACGCGCAGCCAAAGCCGAAGGGTAAGCCATGCTACACAATGATAAACTTGAACAATGGGACCGCGAGAACTTCTTTCATCCCTCGACCCACCTTGCAGAATTTGCACGGGGTAACGTAGCCCAACGCGTGATCACTGGCGGCTCGGGCTGTCATATTGAGGATCGCGATGGCAATCGAATGCTCGATGCATTCGCGGGACTTTACTGTGTGAACGTGGGCTATGGCCGCCTTGAAATTGCAGAGGCAATCGCGATCCAAGCCAAAGAACTAGCCTACTATCATTCCTATGTGGGTCACGCCACCGAGGCGTCAATCACACTTGCAAAAATGGTGCTGGACCGCGCACCTGATCATATGTCGAAAGTCTATTTTGGTCAGTCGGGTTCGGATGCAAATGAAACCAACATCAAACTAATTTGGTACTACAATAACATTCTGGGACGACCAAAGAAAAAGAAGATCATCTCGCGCTGGCGAGGGTATCACGGGTCTGGCCTGATGACGGGATCGTTGACGGGGTTGGAGCTGTTTCACAAGAAATTCGATCTGCCTTTGGCTGGCGTATTACACACCGAGGCCCCAGATTACTTCCGGCGCGATGATCTGGCGCAAAGCGAAAGTGAATTCGTAGCGCATTGTGTGTCCAAGCTTGAGGAAATGATCCACCGCGAGGGCGCTGACACCATCGCTGCTTTTATTGGGGAGCCTGTACTTGGCACCGGGGGTATCGTTCCACCGCCAGAAGGGTATTGGCCTGCGATCCAAGCTGTTTTGGACCGTCATGACATTTTGTTGATTGCAGATGAGGTTGTCACTGGTTTCGGCCGGTTGGGAACGATGTTTGGGTCCGAACACTATGGTATGCGCCCTGATTTGATCACAATCGCAAAGGGTTTGACATCAGCATACGCGCCTTTGTCAGGGTCTATCGTTTCCGAGAAGATGTGGGCAGTTCTTGAACGCGGCACGGATGAAAATGGCCCTATTGGCCATGGCTGGACATATTCGGCACACCCCATTGGCGCTGCTGCAGGTGTGGCGAATTTGGAATTGATCGATAAACTCGGATTGATGGGAAATGCGGGTACAGTGGGTACTTATTTGAACGACCAAATGCGAAGCGCCTTAGCTGATCATCCCCATGTCGGTGACGTGCGGGGGACGGGTATGATTTGCGCGGTTGAATTCGTAGCAGATAAGGACACTCGCAGTTTTTATGATGCGGGGGACAAGATCGGTCCCCAGATCGCGGGCAAATTGCTGGAACAAAACAGCGTCATTGCGCGTGCCATGCCCCAAGGTGACATCTTAGGCTTTGCTCCGCCATTCTGCCTAACGCAAGCTGAGGCTGATCAAGTGGTAGCAGCAACCGTGCAAGCAGTAACGTCTGTTCTAGGCTGACAATTCGAGGGAATACACGATGAATACGCACAACGCTGCATTTGAAACTTCGGAATATGACCACCGCATCGCCAAGACGCGTGCCGCCATGTCAGCGGCGGGTTTGGATGCAGTATTTGTAACTGACCCGTCCAATCAAGCGTGGCTTACAGGCTACGATGGCTGGTCATTTTACGTGCATCAAGGCGTGATCCTCACGATGGAGGGTGAACCGATTTGGTGGGGCCGCCACATGGACATGATGGGCGGTCGCCGTACTTGCTGGATGCAGCACGAAAATATCGTCGGCTACGGCGATCATTATATACAATCGACACAGATCCACCCCATGCAAGACCTGGCAGAGCATCTAAAAGCTCGAGGACTTGAACGTGCCCGCATTGGTGTTGAGATGGAAAATTACTATTATTCGGCCAAGGCGCATGCCGTTTTGGTCGAAGAACTTCCTGCGGCGAACCTTATTGATGCGACTGCTTTGGTGAATTGGCAGCGGTTGGTCAAGTCAGATGCCGAGATCGGGTTTATCAGAAAAGCCGCGCGCATTTCCGAAAAGGTGATGCAGACCGCGATTGAAGGCGCGGCCGTTGGCGTGCGCAAGAACAACCTTGTCGCAGATATTATGCATGCAGGTATTACAGGTGTCGGCGACGATTGGGGCGATTACCCAGCAATCGTGCCACTGACCCCTTCGGGGTTGGATGCTACAGCTGCCCACCTGACATGGGACGGCGCACCAATGCGCGATGGCGAGGCCACGTTTTTCGAACTATCCGGCTGTTATCGCCGCTATCACGCCCCAATTTGCCGCACGGTTTTCCTTGGCACACCACCGGATGAGATGCGGCATGCCGAAGCCGCACAAATCGAAGGGATAGCGGCCGGTTTGGACGCTGCACGCGTAGGTAACCGAACATGTGATATAGCGAACGCCTTTATGCAGGTCATGGCAAAACACGGGATCGAAAGAACGGGACGAATGGGCTATCCAATCGGCCTGAGCTACCCACCTGACTGGGGGGAGCGGTCGGCCTCGATCCGTTCCGAAGATGAGACGGTGCTTATGCCCGGAATGACCTTCCACTTTATGCCAGCGTTATGGATGGACAGTTGGGGCTTGGAGACGACTGAAACAATTCTGATCCAAGATGATGGACCTGCCGAAACCCTTTGCGACATTGAACGCAAACTTTTTGTAAAAAATTAACGTGATGATAGAACAAACCAAGCGCATCCTGTCAGATCTGATTGGCTTCCCCACGGTATCCGTCGACAGTAACTTGCAAATGATCGCCTATCTAGCCAATCTATTGGAAGACTGTGGCGCGAAGGTCGATATTCTTTCCGACGAAAGTGGACGAAAAGCCAATCTCTTCGCCACATTTGGGCCCATCCGCGATGGTGGCATTGTTCTGTCTGGTCACAGCGATGTTGTACCCGTCACTGATCAAGACTGGGCAAGCGATCCATTCGTGATGATGGAACGCGATGGTCGTCTTTTCGGGCGCGGCACTTGCGACATGAAAGGCTTTATCGCAGCCACTATGGCAATGGCACCGTTGTTTGCCCAGAAGGTGCGCGAACGGCCGTTACATTTGGCATTCACTTACGACGAGGAAACCGGCTGTATAGGCGCAGGCCATCTAGCGCAGAACCTTGTCGAGCGTTCGATCAAGCCGTCCCTGGCTATCATTGGGGAGCCTACAAGTATGAGGATCGTCGAAGGTCACAAGGGTTGTTACGAATACAGCACGCACTTTCAAGGACTTGAAGGCCATGGATCAGCCCCTGATCTTGGTGTGAATGCTGTCGAATTTGCAGTACGATATGTAACCCGGTTACTCGAATTACGTGATGATTTGAAGAAATTGGTCCCTGAGAACAGCCGTTTTGAACCACCATGGTCAACCCTAAATGTCGGCGCGCTTAACGGTGGAAGTGTACATAACGTCATTGCACCAAAAGCGAAGGTGGATTGGGAAATGCGTCCGGTCCAAGGAAGCGATGCGGATTTCGTTAAGGGAGCATTGGAAAAATATTGCGACGAAGTGCTTTTACCCTCTATGCGCACTGTCCATCCTAATGCATCGATTACGACAGAAGTTATTGGTGAAGTAGAGGGGCTCATACCCGTTGACAAAAACGAGGCTCTTCGAATTGTGTCCGAGCTAACCGGAGCCAATAGCGCTGACGTCGTGCCATTTGGTACCGAGGCAGGTATTTTTCAATCACTTGGCATGGATGTTGTCGTCTGTGGACCCGGATCCATAGAACAGGCCCATAAAGCGAACGAATTTATAGCCGTCGATCAATTGGCCCAGTGCTTGAAAATGCTGGAAGGTCTTGGCTCCAAATTATCCGCCACAGTAGACTAGATGTCGGCTTTTTGGGATCGTTTGCACTGCGGCGACTTACTGCATCATTCATTTTGGGCTCAGTGCCGAACTTCGCTGCATTTGCACGACAGAAAAACTGTTTATGCTCTAAGCGTCTGCTCTCATTGATCTAGCCGGCAAAGCAGGTAATTTTAGTTTAATGGTTTTGAACCTATTGAGGTGGCTTCTTTAATACTCTACGCACGCAGAGGAGGAAACCTTCGTCTGCGAAGCACAGTCCGCGCCTCCCCCCAGCACCTTAAAGTCCGCTTTCTTCATGCGGCCCTTTCGATTTTGCACTTGCAGCGAACGTCTGCTATCCGCCCTCATCTCTGGGCCCCGCCCGCGACATCCAAGAACAGCTGAACAAGGTTTGTATTTATGAAATACTTATTTCGCCCAACCTGAACCTTATCCAGTAATCCCACACGTGCTAGTTCGTCCAAATACCTCGCGGCGGTTTGCCGTGACACGTTGAGGTCATCCACCACGTATTCGATCCGCGTATAGGGGTGACGGAAAAGGTTATTCAGAAGATCTTGAGAATAGAGCTTTGGAAGGTCGGTCCGCATTCTCCGTTTCACGTCACTCATTTGATCCCGGATGCCATCAACCAATAACAGCGTTGCCTCGGACGTTTCCTCGACGGCTTCTAGAATGAACAGCACCCATTCTTCCCAAGCATCGTCTGTTCGCACCTTTTGAAGCAAGCGATAATAAACTTCCTTGTTACGGGTAATATGACGGCTGAGGTAAAGGACAGGGATATCCAACAGCCCAGTCTTCGCGAGATATAGCACGTTCAGAATCCGCCCGATGCGACCATTGCCATCGGGAAAAGGGTGGATGCTCTCGAACTGGTGATGAACGAGGGCCATCCGTATAAGTGGATCGAGATCATCCCGGTCGTTACCGTTCACATAGTCCTCAAGATCAGCCATCAGGCTGGCAACTTCACGGGCGTCCTGGGGTGGGACAAACACGAATTCGCCCGTAGCCTCGTTTCGCAAGGCGGTTCCAGGCGTTTCGCGAAAGCCGCCCTCACGTTGCTTGAGCAGTCGGAACATCGCAACGAGCGAGCTGTTAGTTATGAGACCGCCTGACTCCTGCAGCCGCTTAAAACCTGTCTTTAGTGCATCGCGATAGCGAGAAACTTCTTTAGCTTCCGCGCTGCCAGGTCCTCCTGGAAATAACTCCGCTTGAAACAGCTCATCTTGGGTCGTAACAATATTTTCGATCTCAGAACTGGCCTTGGCCTCTTGGAGCGCCAACGTGTCGATCAAGATCGTCTGGCTAGGAATGGTTGCCGCCCGTCCTTTCAACTCTGCCAACGCACGGTTGGCACGCGCGAGCGCTTTGAGTACAGGCACAGTGTCGAGATCCACATTGGGTGGCAGAGGCGTAATTATGTAGGTTGGTTTTAGCATGTTGCGCCTGATGTGTTATGTTTTTTCACTTTTTGTAACACATCATATCAAGCATGTCAGTTATTTCGCAGAACTTTAACAAGTGCCATAGGGCGTGCGGTTTTTAAGCTCGTCTCAAGGTCCGCTTTAAGTTCCGTTGCCCGTTCGATTTGGCATCGCAGCGAACGGCAACTAAGAGCCTAGAGTCCCCAATGCTGCGGCACGCACCAATGTCCGGTCTGGGATCTGTCCAAAAATGGCCCGGGAAATGACGAGCCAATGCGGACCTAGGAGAATTGCGAAGCGAACGGCGTGTTTTGACGCTGAGTTACTTAAAAATGTCCGCTGGCGTGTTTCAGTCTAAAGCCAAGGTCGCGAACACAGTCTATTCCTCGTCGAAAAATCATGTCGCATCCTGCAAATAGATTACGCTTTTCGTCGGGCTGTTCTCTGACCCTTTTGGCATACTGACCCAAACGGGAGCACCATTGATGAGCACAGAACCAAAACGCACACGGTCCGGCGGCCGCGCCGCGCGGCAATCTATCCGGTCCATCCGCGACATCAAAATGCTGCCCGGGCTGACCCGCAAAATCCCACTGTGCGGAGTCATGGACGGCGCGCAGGTTGAAATTATCGACAACGCGTCGATGGATATTCTTGAAAACGTTGGCGTTCAGTTTCGCGACCCTATTGCGCTCGAAGACTGGAAAAAAGCGGGTGCAAAGGTCGTCGGTGAAATGGTTTATCTTGATCGCGGTCTGGTGCGCGATCTGATCGCCACCATTCCCAGCGACTTTACCTATCACGCCCGCAATCCCGAAAACAACGTCCGCCTTGGCGGGCCACATTCGGTGTTCGTGCCGATGACCGGTGCGCCGTTCTTGCGTGACCTCGATGACGTGCGCCGCAATCCGACCCTTGATGACTTGGCGATGTTCCATAAGCTTAGCCATATGTCGCCAGCGCTGCATTCGTCAGCGCACCACATCGTCGAACCCTACGATCACCCGATTAGCCAGCGCCACCTGCGCATCACGTATTCATCGATGAAATACTCCGACAAAATGTTCATGGGGATGACGACCAGCCCCAAAAACGCAGAAGACGTCATAGAGATGTGCGCGATCCTTTTTGGTGAGGATTTTCTGGACGATCATCCCGTCACCACAGGCAATTGCAACGGCAACTCGCCGCTGGTTTGGGACGAAACGATGCTTGGTGCGTTGCGCGCATTCTGTAAGCGCAATCAACCGGTTTTGTGTTCGCCCTTCGTGCTTGGTGGTGCAAATACCCCCGCAAGCGTTCCCGCAACAGTCGCGCAACTGAACGCCGAGGCTCTCAGTGCGTTGGCATACACTCAAGTCATCCGTCGCGGCTGTCCTGCGATCTACGGCCACTACCTTGCGTCGGTTTCAATGAAATCCGGCGCACCCATGGCCGGAACGCCAGAGATTAGTTTGATGAACTTCATGATTGGTCAAATGGCGCGGTACTACGGGGTGCCATGGCGCACATCAAACACGCTTGGCGGTGCAAAGACGTTTGACGCGCAAGCCGGATATGAGAGTGCGACAACTCTGTCGGCTGTCATGCACGCAGGCGCGAATTACATCTGGCATTCTGCGGGCTGGAATGAGGCTGGCATGCATTGTTCCGTTGCCAAGTTCATTGTGGATGCCGAACAATGCGCCATGGCGTACCGTATGGCCGAAGGACCACGTTGGAATGATTTCGATCAGGCGCTTGCCGCTGTGCCAGATGTTGGCCCAGGCGGTCATTACTTTGGCCATCCCCATACGCTTGAACACTTTCAATCCGCGTTCTTCATGCCAGAACTGTTCGACAACAATTCGATTGAACAATGGAGTGCGGACGGCGCAAAGGAAATCACGCAGCGCGCGTTGGAAACCGCACGCACTATGCTGTCCGAATATCAGGAACCGAAATTGGACGAGGCCCGCGATGAAGCCTTGCTGGATTACATCGCCCGTCGTGAGATTGAGATTCCGCCCGCCGACGAATTGAATCAGTCCTACTAGCGGTCTGATTATTCGGATTTGGCGCGCCATTCGCGAAACCGCAGCATCGCATTGGCCCCGAATTGTTGGATCGGTTGAGGGGGCAGTTTTTTGGGCGGCGCTTCTGCCATAAAATGACGCGTAATCGCACTAGTTTCGCCGCAGGCAAGTTCAGCAGCGCCGATGCCCGTCAACGTGCCGCGTGTCGTGCCAAGCCCGTTTTGAACACAGCCCGAAAACAGCCCGTCATCAAGTTGGCGCATGACTGAAACGCTGTTGAGCGTAAGACACAAATGCCCCGCCCACGCGTGTTCCATTTGCATGCCAGCAAGCTGCGGAAACCGTTGGTCGAACTTGCGCTGCATCACCTTTGCGGCCCGCGCGACATTAAACTGCGTGACGGATCGATTGGGGTTTAGCGTCGCACAGGTGCGCGTAATGATGCGATTACCACCCTGCTTTGTATCGATGCGCCGCACGGTCGTACCCATCGGATCGGACGGCGTGACACCCCAGCGCGACTGCCCGCCCAAACGGGCCAGCGAGGCCGCGTCAAGCTCGGGCGTCATGACAGCATACAGGAATACCTGCATGAGACGACCACGTTCAAACCCGAAGCTTTCAAGATGGCCGTTGACCGTCAGAATGACCTTTCCCGTGCTTATCGATCCTTTCGAGGTGATCACATGCCATGCGGTGCCTTCGCGGTGTAACGCCGTAACTGCTGAGTTTTCATGAATCATGACACCTTGTGCACGCAGGCCTTTGGCCATCCCATGAATGTATCCAGCAGGCTGCAACATCACCGTGCCGGGTGTGTACAAGCCCGATGCGTAGTGCGGCGATCCTGTTATGGCTTGCATCTGCCGGCGGTCCAACGCCTCGCTCGGCTCGCCCAGCGACACAAGATGCTTGGCATAGCTTTCGTTGTGCGACTGCGCCTTGGCACTTGCCGCCCCGTTCACTTTGCCGACGCGATCAAAGAAATTTGGGTCAATCCCGTATTCTTCAACAGCGTCGCCAGCGAATGTGATGGCGTGGCGGTTCAGATCAATCTGCGCCCGATCATCACCCGCACCCGCATAATCATCCGAGGCGAGGTGATGAGGCAGATCAATCATGAATCCCGAATTGCGCCCTGCCGATCCTTCGCCCAGCCGCAGGGCGTCCAATACAATGACAGACGCATTCGGCTGCAATTGTTTGATGCGACGTGCCGCCGACAGGCCCGCAAACCCTGCGCCTACGATCACGAAATCCGCTGTGAAATCCCCTCCTAGGGGATGGGCAGCAGGGTGCGGTCCTAAAATATCGTTCCACGCTGCTGGCCCCGGGATCGGGGCTACTTTTGGAACAGACGTTTGGGTCAATCAACCGCCTCGTCATCATCATCGGCCAGATCAACCCAGATGGTCTTGAGCTGGGTGTATTGATCATGCGCATGGATGCTGTTGTCGCGCCCCCCGAAACCGGACTGCTTGTAACCACCAAAGGGGGTAGCGATGTCGCCTTCACCAAAGCTGTTAACCGTCACAGTACCTGCCCGAATAGACCGCGCACCGCGCAGGGCCCGTTTGACGTTGGCCGAAAATATCGACGCCGCAAGGCCGTAGTCTGTGTCATTGGCCAATGCTATGGCTTCATCGAATGTGGCAACGGTCAGGACCGAAAGAACAGGTCCGAAGATCTCTTCGCGCACCTGAGGGGCATCCAGATCGGACATGTCCAGAATGGTTGGTTCAACAAACCCATCCTTGGCTGTACCGCCCATCAGGATCGTCGGACCCTTTTCCAGATAAGAGCAAACCTTGTCGAAATGCGCCTTGGACACCAGCGCACCAACGCGGTTCGCAGGGACCAGCGGGTCGCCCATCGGCCATTCACGCGCATGGGCTATGATCCGTTTGATCAGTTCGTCCTTGATGCCTTTTTGCACGATCAAGCGTGATGCGGCGGAACAGTTTTCACCCATGTTCCAGAACGCACCATTGACGATATGCGCCGCAACACGGTCGAGGTTTTCAGCGTCATCCAACACAACTGCCGGATTCTTGCCGCCCATTTCCAGCGTAATTTCCTTGAGGTTGGATTCAGCCGCATAGCCCAAGAACCGACGCCCTGTCGCGGTCGATCCTGTAAACGAAACCATGTCGACGTCCATGTGGCGCCCCAACGGTTCACCCACGTCAGGTCCGCTGCCCGGCAGCACATTGAACACGCCCGCAGGGATGCCGGCCTCCATCGCCAATTCAGCCAATCGCAGGGCGGTAAGCGAAGTCTCCTCGGCCGGTTTGACGATCACAGAACAGCCAGCGGCCAACGCAGGGCCGATCTTCCAAGCCAGCATCAACAGCGGGAAGTTCCACGGCAGCACCAGCCCCACAACGCCCACAGGTTCGCGCACCACCATTGCGATGTGGTCGTCAGACGCAGGGGCCATCTGGTCGTAGATCTTGTCGATCAGCTCGGCGTGCCATGCAAGACAATGGATCGTTTCAGGCACGTCGACCGTTTCACAATCGAATATGGTTTTGCCGCTATCTAAGCTTTCCATCACGGCCAATTCGCGGGCATTGCGTTTGATTAGTTTGGTCAGTTTGATCAGCACGTCTTTGCGCTCAGATGGATGCGTTTTCGACCAACGGCCATCGTCAAACGCTTCGCGCGCTTTTTCGACGGCAATATCGACATCCGCCGCGCCGCACGCAGCGACGTTCGCGATCACGTCTCCTGTTGCTGGGTCTGAGGACTCGAATGTTTTACCAGAAATTGCGGCGCGAAATCCGCCGTCAATAAAGGCCTGCGTCGGAAACGTTAGCCCTGCAGCAATGGCTTTGTATTCTTCTGTCGTTAAAAGATCGCTCATGTGCGTGGCTCCGCTTCGATTTGGGCGACGGTGCGTTTCAGCACGCGAACCACCTGTTCCAATTGACGTTTGTCGTCTTTGTTCAATCCATGCAGCGGCGGACGCGGTGGGCCTGCGTATTGGCCCGCCATTTCACAACCGTGTTTGACCGCCTGAATGAATTTTCCGCCCTGTTCCAGCACCCGCATCAAAGGCATCATCGCCGACATGATGCGGCGGCCTTTGTCGAAATCACCCTCAATTGCGCAGGCGCGCCACAACGCGATATGTTCCATCGGTAAGAAATTGGACCCCGCACAGACCCATGATCGCGCGCCCCATGCAAAGAATTCCAACGCCTGATCGTCCATCCCACATGACATTTGAATATGCGGGTAATCGCGCGCCAAAAGATGCACGCGGTTGATATCGCCCGAACTTTCCTTGATGGCGGCAAAGTTCCGGCTGCGCCCGACACGGTCCAAAAACTCTTCGCCCATGTCGATGCCCATGCGGCCGGGGTAATTATACAGCATGATCGGCAGATCAGCGGCGCGATCAATCGCCAAAGCGTTCAACGCGTTTTCACGTTCGGTGGGGACCGAATAGGGCGGCGATCCGACCAACAATGCATCCGCGCCGATCTTGGCAGCATGTTCTGCCATCATGATGGAATCGTCCGTGCGCACCGACACCGTGCCAATAATCAGCGGCACGCGGCCCCCGATGATGTCTTTGGCAAAACTCGCCATTTCCTTACGCTCGTCCATGGATTGCGCGTAATATTCGCCGGTTGATCCGCCATTGATAAGGCCATGAACCCCCGATGAAATGAGGTATTCAATCTGGGCCGCCAAAGCGTCACGATCAATGCCGCCGTCCGCGCCGTGGGGCGTAATAACGGGGGTGTAGATGCCTTCAAATTTCATGAAGTCCCTTTCGTGTTGAGGGCGCTTGGCACATCGCCAAGCGGAATTTTCATGCCTTGCGGCGTGACAAAACTTTCGATTTCTGCGCGCGACAATTCCCAATGGGCAATCGCAAGGGCGGCCGCAGCATCCGCGTTCCCCGCCTCGATCAAGGCGATGAAATCATCGTGCTGGTCGGCAGCCTGTTCGCGCTGTTTAGAAAGGGCCGGATTGCGCGGGTTGTAAAACGTCATACCGATGCGGGTGTGATCGATAAGTAGGCGGCGCAAGCTCGGCGCGAGGTATTCGTTGTCCGCCATCTCACCGATGATGGTGTGAAACCGTAGGTTCAAAAGCGCACGTTCGGCGGCGTCCCCGTCGCGTATTGCTGCGCGAAACAACAGCTGCGTGTCTTTTAACTGCATGACCTGCGATGTTGTCGCGTTCATCGCCGCAAGGCGTGTTATGGCCGAATAAATCATTGGAGCCGCGACAAAGAAATTGCGCAGCGTTTTGTGGTTCATAGGTGACACCTGCGCGCCGCGGTTCTTGTGCAGCACAACATATTCTTCACCCGCCAACTGGTTCAGAACCTCGCGCAGTGGGGGGCGTGAAATTTCGTAGGTTTCGGCAAGACCGAATTCGTCCAGATAGGTGCCCGGTTGCAGATCTTGGGTTAGAATCCGGCTACGCAGATCATCAAGGCAACGGGCTTTCTTGGTTTTAGGTTGATCGGTCAACACGCGTCTCCGGCTTTGATCTGACCCGTTCACACCATAAATAATACATATTGTCTACAAGAGAAATCTGTGGTCAGGATTTACTTAATGGAGGCGCAGATGCCCGACCACGAACGACCACAGATACCCCAGCACTTTGTCTTCGCTCTTGTTGAAGATTTTTCCCACATGGCGTTTTCATGCGCGGTTGATCCTTTGCGGATCGCGAACCTGATCAGCGAAGAAGACCTATATACATGGTCGTTTGCATCCTTGGATGGGGAAACCGCGACCAGTTCAAACACGTCCGTCACGCTGACGCATCACAGATTTCAGGACATGCCCCAGTGCGACCGTTTGTTTGTTCTGTCGGGCATTAATATGCAGCGCATGGATCACACAGTTCTTTTGAATGTGCTGCGCAGGATCGATCGCACAACCAGAACGCAGATTGGTGCGCTGTGTTCAGGGGCATATATTCTTGTGCAGGCCGGCTTTCTCAACGGGCGTAGGGCAGCGGTTCACTGGGAATACCACGACAGCTTCTTAGAGAGCTTTCCAGAAGTTAACGTTGTCCGGAACGTGTTCGTCGGGGATGAAAAGTTCATCACAGCATCGGGTGGAACTGCCACCGCAGACCTAATGTTGCACCTCATCGAGCGTGATCATGGCTATGATCTGTCCGTCGCCGTGGCGGACCAGATGGTCTATAATACCGTCCGTGATGCGACATCAGAGCAGAAAGTATCGCTTCAATCGCGCAGCGGGATGCGAAACAAACATCTGGCGAATGCGATTGCGATGATGCGCGACAGCCTTGAAGACCCGATGTCCCCCGCGATTATCGCAAGCGAAATTGGTATTTCCACCCGCCAGCTTGAACGGCTTTTCGGCAAATACCTAAACTCGTCGCCAAAGAAGTACTTCCTGGAGATGCGTCTGGATCGCGCCCGTCATTTGCTATTGCAAACTGAAATGTCGATCGTTGATGTGGCTATGGCTTGTGGCTTTCAAAGCCCCGGTCATTTTTCCCGCATATTTCGGATTAATTTTGGCGTCACCCCGATGCGTCAAAGGGATCGTTTGGATTGAATGCCGGTCGCGTGGTTTAGGAACAGCCGTCAAATGACCATGTCACTTATGGGCTTTCGCAGCGGGAAAATCGGACTCAAACGTTAGGTTTCCGCCCCGGCCGGGTTTCGTTGCATAGGCAGCATTGGAAAAGCAGCCATTAGGTGAAAAACCTTGAAGGTCGGTTTTGTCCGCACAGCGGACCTCTATCCAAACCGCAGCGTACGTCTGCACCCCGCCAACTACGTTCCTAGGCTTGACGCTAATCAACTACTTTTTCCCACGACAAAGAAGCGCTTTCCGGTTCCAGTGCCCCTCAACGTCTAGGGCTGGGTAGGTCACTATTTCACACTGTTCGAACTGAGCAGCCACCAAGTTTATGATCTTCATGGTGTGAGGCGCGATACAGTTTTCGTAAGTGTGACCGCTCCATGGCTCGGTATAGCTCCATGTTACAGCATCGATTTTGAACAGCCCACCGTACACCAACTTGTTTTCGTGTTCTAAGGTTTCAAAGACGTCTAGTGGATCACAAACCCCAAGCAGAAACTGTCCATTGGGCGCTGTTAAATTCACAGATTTTTGGATAAAATTAAGGACATCGTTTAAAGTGGGTTGATGGACGTATCCGTACCAAAGATGTGTGACCAAATCGAAGCTAAAGTCTGGCAAACTTGGGTCCAGAATATCACGTTCTGCGAATGCGACGTCATATCCGCCGCGTTGTCTGGCTACATTTAACATTGACTGTGATCGATCAATGCCAAATCGCTGAACCTCGTTCGGGCCTTGGATTTCGCGAAGGTGCTTACCTGTCCCACAAGCAATATCACCCCAGCTTTTAACACGCCCACCATTTAGAATTGAGCTGATCAGATCAGCCTCAAACTTATAGTGACCTTTGTTGATTTCTGAGGTGAGGAAATAGCTATCGTATGTTTCAGCGTAGTTCGGTTCTTCGTAGACGCCACAAGCGTCACTGCGCGCAATGAATTCAGACATTATAGCTTTCCTTTCAGGTTTAATATGAGTTGTCCGGATAAACTGCTTTTGTCGTCCACACGGACGATAAAATCCCCGTTATATCCGCTCGTTTAATTGGGCCAAACACACGCGAGTCCAACGATTGCGGATGATCGCCCTGCACAGTGTATGCATCTCGCTCAACATCGATGTGGGCAATGCGCTTAATGACTGGGTGCCCGGCGCTATCTGCGGTGCAGGGCGCCACATAGACCTGATCAATGGGTGGCAGGTCATCCACTGACACCGGAATACAGAACTGCGCATATAACCCGACCTGCGGCTCCTGATTTACGATCCAGTAAAGCCCGATGGGGTGTGAACCGGTTCGATTGAACCGGCCACCAAGAAGCCCAATAAGGGTTATGCACATGACACTCACAAGCAGGGCGATAGCGATGATGCGCAAAGCTAAGAGAACCAACTTCATTTGAACGCACCCGATTGCATCAAGAACGAACGCCCCGTTTCTGCGTAGAAGACATTAATGCCTAAAAGCTTTGCAAACTCAGCACCGACCTTGCGTCGCAGTGCACCAACCGGAAACGGTTCCGTCCATTTGTCATTGGAGATGACAATCGCTTGATCGGTTCCCGATAGGCCAACGCCTATCCATCTGAACAGGCTGAACCCTTCAAAGCATGCGATCCACTGGGAGGTATCGGGGGAGGGACCCCATATTCCACTGTCACCTTCTCCAGCATTTGGCAGCCAGCCGCCCGTAACTGTGGGGATGCCAATTTGTGCGTGGTAGATGGGGCCAGGGGCAGGGCAGGTGGTGGCGTTAAACGTCCAGACCTCACCTATGCTGCGTGCGCCTCGCACACCAATGAACAGGGTGGCTTTCTTGGTGCGCGCTGTGCGGCACCAATACGAGATTGCTGCAACGTCGGTGTGATCGAAGATGTTCTCGCCAAGGATGGCGGTATGACCGGGCTTGATACGCCCCCCAATATCAGACCATCGCCCCGTGCGAGTGATGGACGTGAGGTCAGGTATATCAACCTCTCGCAAACTCAAATCATGATGGATCGGTGCAGTTGGTGATATAAAAGACATCGCCAACGCGGGTATAATTAAGCCTGCAAACAACGCAGCCCGAACTCTAAACTTAGGCTTGCGCTCAATATACCAAAGAGCAATTGCCAGCAGGGCCAAACCTGCCAAACCAAACTCTGGCAAAATTGAACCCGTCACCAACAACGGGTTGTCGGGAATAAACGGAATAGTTGCCATTAAGGCGGCGCTTAATCCAACAGTGATGCGCGCTGAGACCCATCCCAACCCGCAGCTGAACATAAAGGCCAAAGGAACAACATAAAGCGGCGAATGATCCAACTGGATCAAACCCCATGCAGCGATCGCACCAGCCCAGATGTAATGGCCGGACGCCAAAACCGCTTTGGAGCGATGATCTTTAATCAAAATGGCCAACCCAAACGGCAGATAAGCGACCACAAAGGGGACGGCGCTTAGGAAGAAGCCAGCGGCCGTCAGTACAGCTGAAGCCGCGAACAGAGCAATGTAATGCCAAGTGTTCATCGTACTTATTGGCCTAAAGGCCGTGGCTGTGGAATATCTGGCATGTCCGCCTCATCCGTCCAAATCCAGTGAGGGTAATCAACTTCTGCAATTGCGTCACGAACAACACGGGTGGCATCAGGTGTTGAGCCAGGTGGCGTCACAAACATCGCGATAGGGGCTTCGGTGTCACTCAAAAGTACGGAAGCTATTGTTTCGTTAGTGCTCAAATTAAACCTTTGTTGTTTGATAAAGTGACGCTTTTGCGCCACCAAAGCTTCAAGAAGGCTGGCCTCTTTAAGATGTTCAAATGGCAAGAACTCTCGGGTCACAAGCATTAAGCCGATGCTTTGAAGGGCAGGATAGCCAGCCTTTGTCATGGTGAAGGTGGCAATCGCAATTGGAGCCGCACCTTGTGTCATTTGAGCCAAGATAAGCTTTTCCTCAAAGACACGATCAAACCGCTTTGTGAGATCTGCATCTGCAAAGAAGTTGCAATAGGGGATATGTTTGAATGTGAACTTAGAGCCATAGATTGATGGCTCATGGGCTTTGTACTCAGCAATCACAATGCCAACAGCCGTTGCACCCGCGCTCGCATGCGATATTTGATGGAACTTGCGGATACGCGCCTCAGCAAGCTCCACAGCGCGATCCGCTCTGAACGGTTCTGGAATGTATACGATGTCTTCAAGGTTTAGTCCTTTGGCCGTCTTACTGTCCAAACCACGACGCAAAGCCGAGCGTACAACGCCCCACCATCGCTTACCCTCCATTGCAGGCACCCATTTAACGAGGTCGCCCTCATGCCAAAGATAATGCAACAGTGACGTCAGGCCCATCTTCTTAGGATTGCTGATGGCCTCTGTCGCCATTCCCCCAGAAGCCGGTGGCGGTGCTGCCTGTTTGCCACGTTTTGTCAAAGCAAAGTCCAGCTTGAGAAGAGTTGTGCCTTCCTCAGCCGATTCAACAATGGCTGTTCCGCTCAGTTCTGATAGCCCAGACAGGTGTTCTGGGGCTTCAAAGGCGTCACACTGAGGCGCATGGCGCTCCCCAGTGCCCGGCATGCGCTTAACGTAAAAACGGTGGCCAATCTTTACGACGTACATCTCTTGAGCAGGATGCGTGCAACGGCACTCAACGCGTGTGCGCGCCTTATGGGCCGTCGCAAGCACAGTTTGTGCATCTGGCCCCGGTATTTCTAGTTGTGAACCATTTAAATACAAAGTCATATAATCTCCTAGACTGGATTGGGTGTCCGTCCGGACGTAATGCGGGTCAACCCTTTGATGACTTAAAGGGGGTGTATTTCTGCCAATCTGCACGGCGGAAACTAAATGCCTTGCCGCAGATAATCGGATCAAATCCACGAAAGAAGACAATCAATCCATCATTGGGCAGTGTTCTGAGTTGTTCAGGGCGCATGAGCCTCACATTGCGCAAAGAGGTGTTTTGCGATGTGCCAGCGGTAGGAGTACCAATGCCCCAACCGCGACTGCTAGACGACTTCGATTTACCCTCGATGTCAGCAGTATATTCCCCAATCATCTTTGAGATGTTCTCTTGGTCTTTCACTGACTCTGTTGTGGAATAAACCCGCGCAGCCATCAGGTCATTCCAAGTTTCCAAACCAGTTGGCCCATAGAGTTTTTCCAGCTGGCCTGTGCTTTGAAATATCTGGATAAGATGCAAATGGTTTTTACGTGCTGTGTCCCGGATTTTTTCAAAGATTTGCAAACGACCAAGTTGAAACGCTTCATCAACAATCATGATCCGCTCATAACCGTCAGGCTTATGGTCGATCACATGGGCCAACGTTCCAACAATCAAGCGCATGAGACCAGGATATGTTTCCATGTCAGATTTGCAGATTTGAATATAGAGGTCCGTATCTGGCCCAAGAGGGTCTAGCGCGTCTTCTGGTTCCGACGCGACGACATTCAAAAGTTCTTGATATGGGGCCCACTTAAGAGCCTGCTTTACCGTCGATTGCAGGCTGCTAAATGTCCGACTATCCATTTTGACATATGAAGCCATAGTGATACCAATCAGAGAATCTTCATCCTGATTAGAAACCAATTTAAGTAAGTTCTTTTTAAAGGCTTCTTCTTCAAAGCTGATAAACTTCAGCACCTCGAAAAACGGGTTTTCAGCTTTGTCACTGACGAAGTGGTTAAGGAGACCAGCCAATACGTTTTCGGCCTCTTCTCTGAAGAACCCACTGACATCTGATGTTGGCTCTTTGCTGGGCTCGGTAATAAGGCGCGCCAATTGTGCAAAGACTTGCTCACGGCGATCCGTAATGCGCTCCAAAAGCTTTATAATGTTCAGGCCTGCGCCAATCTTAATAACCCTGACTTGACGCCCCATGTCTGTACGGGCCTTTTCGGTCGCGGGCAGTATTTCCATTTCTGGATCAATTACGATCAGCGAATGGGTGTAGTTCAAACATGTTGGGATCACGATACCGGCTGTTTTGCCGCCCCCCGATGAAGAAAATACCAACACATGCCCACTTTGGAACTTTGGCGATAACGTAACTAAGCCTGCCTTGCCGCCATCTCCCCACGTTTTTGCATCCCTTTGATCAAACTGTTTTGGATTTTTACGTGGATCGTAGTCTTCGCCCAAGACAATACCTTGATCGTCACCAACAGTGCCTTTGATCGACATCCAGCGTCCCCACTTGGCATCGCCAAACACAGTCTCACTTGAGCGGTATCGGTTTGTCCCGTTGTGACTGCGCGCCTTCTTGATTTCTGCCGCTTGCTTTTCACCCATGGAGAAGAGCGCAACGGCACTGGCAGCGGCGATGAGAAACCCTGAAAGGGAAACCCACGCGATTGAGACATAAAACGCGTGAGAAGAGCTTTGGGTGTTCAAGGTCTGCGACAGATAATACCAAAGCGCCTTTGCATCCCAGAACGGGCCATTACTCGCGAGTAAGCTGGAGCCGTTAACTCCCAAGCCATAAATCAACCCAATGCCAAGACCAGCGAACGCAACAGCGGCAGTGCGATACCATGGGTGTGAGAAAAAATATGGAATTGCGATCAGGCCGATACTGGCCACCAATCCAATATAGCGCCAAGTAAACCACGTTGTTCCGGCGCCTTCAAAGTTCACAAGGAGCAGCCGACAGGCACCGCCAACGGTTATGGCAAAGACAGCCCAAAACAGGGCTTCGCCACCTCTGAGTAATTCAGTTTTCATTGGATACCTCGGGTTTGGGTTCACCGCTCTGCGCTTCAAGCGCCGCAATATCTTCAAGGCTTTGTTTGTGGCCACGCACAGCCAATCCACCCAGAGAAACTGTGACATCACCACCTTTGTGAACACTTATAATGCGGCCCCCAATAAGTTTCCCCGTTGCAGCGCTGATCACGCAGGCAAAGCCTGTGGGTTGGGCGGGACTGGCCATCACGCCACCTCCGTTCCGGTTGCCTCACCGGTTGGCGCAACCGTAGGACCGCTATGCAACCAGTCCTTCAGCAGGTCCTTGTTGCGCTCAACAGCTTTGGGATCTTTGTGCAGCTCCAAAAACTGAACCAACTCAGGGATTAAGTCTGCTTTCAAAACGGGCTTATGTTCCATCTGTGCGATGATAAACGAGCCAAGTAGAATTTTGCGGCGGGCGTCTAGACGCCGCTCTTCTTCAGAAATCTTTTGTTTGATTTTAACCATGTCAGTTTCCAATCGTGAGAGTTGAGACTGTTTTTGGGGATCACAGGCTTTGAGCCCCTTTGTGAACATCTGTTCAAGTTCCGCCGTGGTAATGCGCCACTCAAATAGTCCGAGTTTCTTGGCGACGAGCAGAAGCCGTGCTTCTTCGCGGGCGCGGACCTTGTCGCGTTGAACCGTTAAGTGTTCCAGCACGTCCATATTAATCCATCCTGTAAGGGTCAGAGGTGAAGACAATAACTTTGGAGGGGGTAATGGCACCGCCTGCGACTTTGCTTTTCTTAACTGTTCGGGTGCTGGAAATGCGGTTGAGCTTCACGGCACCGCTAGAGACGCTTGCAACGCGGCGTTTCGATTTAGACAGCTTTACAGCACGTAAAGCAGGTGAGGCGTTGCGCCCGTTCTTCAGGACATCGAGAAACGCTGCCGGCGTCACCTGCGCTCTGTTCTTTGCGCGCTTATCGTAGTGATAGGCTGACAAACCCTTGTTAGGCCCTGATACCAATGGCAGTGCAGCCCATTCCTTAGCAAGACTATTGGCCATTTTGATATAAGCGGTGCTGTTCGGATTCCAGCCACGCCCTTCAAGCAGGATGAGTGCGAGGCGGTTCTGCATCGCCACATCAAAGAGCTGGTTTGGGTCAATCGCGTTGTTGCGCACAAGCGATCCAAGTGTTTCCTTAACAATCTGAAACCGTCCTGCGGCTTCTGACTTTGAATAACGATCAATGCGGTATTGCCATGCCTGCACTTCACGAATGGTCATCTGCGTAAGTGGACGCGGTGGAGGGCTGGATACTAAACGGTAATAATCGTCATAGCCTCGGGGTGCTTCAATTGATCCGATGAAGTCTAGCAGTGCAGCTGTTTTGGGGTGTATTGCGTCATGATTGTTTGGCGCTGCGTTCGTTGAGGTTACGGTCGCAAAAACAAGCGTTATCGCAGTAGCAATGTTAACTAAGTTAACATAAGTTTGCTTATGCCACTTTTTGAAAACACTCTTCGCGACCCCGCTTTTTAAAAAATTCGCATGACAAATATTGCAATAATTATGCACCGGGCAATCCCCCTTTTTGTGCCAAGCTGCGCGGCCCACCTTTGACTGTCTGACCAAGCGTTTCCGATGCAGAGATAGAGATGGAGCCAAGTACGGCCTGCTCCACGGAAGAAGGCACATGTAAGATGACGTAGAGAAGGATCACCAAGACCCCGACCAAGAGCATTGCATCGCCCTGTGCAGTCGAAAGCTCTGCTGTGAGCAGCGTAGACATCACCGCGCCACAAAAAAGAGCCGTAAACAGGCGAAAAACACGCCCTATGCAACGCTTCATGTAATTGATCGCAATGTGACGCGTTTGAGAAAACCCACCCAGACCTAGCACGACAATTGCGGCGCCAAAGGCGAGATAAACTTCCATGTAGGACATAATGATCAACGCGATGATGATCGTGCCAATGAACAACACCAGAATTGCGGCGAATTTCTCAACAATCCCAAACGTGCTACGCCCGAACAAATCAAAACTCAGAGCAAGTACGCGATCGAACAAATCGATTATGTTAATTGAGGCACCGCTTGTCGTTTGGCCCAAAAGCCCATCCGCGCTGCGGATAACTAAGTCACTGTAATTGCCCAGGTTGATGATGAACATAAACGCCCCACCAAGGGCGATCCTAAATGCCAGTGCGCTGAGGTATTCTTTCATGCCCGCACCGTTCACGACAAGAAGCGCTGTGGTGAACACCCACTCAATCAAAATCATGCTGAGCAGTAGATTGCTCGCCACCACGACTAGGTTGTCGACGATGTTATAAAACGCCTCTTTATATTGAGTAATAAAGGCCTGAAGGATGTTTTTAATGCGTCCGATATCAACCAATACCGAACCGCTCACCGCAGATTGTGTCAGCGCCCACGCAACAGCTTGTGGGTCGTTGCCAAATTCTAGAACCGTCAGATACGCATCGCATGACGTTTGAGCCGAATTTCCAGCAAGCCCCTCATACGCAGACAATTCTGTTTTAGGCCCGCTACAAATTGGCAACGCGGCCCATTCATGCGCAATTGAATTGCCCATCTTTACCAAGTCACTACGGTTTGGGTCCCAGCCACGGCGCTTGAGCAACATTACCGCGAGTTCATCTTGTGTGGCACTGTCAAAACGTCTGTTTTGATCAATCCCTTTTGAAGTCACCAATCCGCGCAAAGTGTCTTCCATAATTTGGTAACGACCGGCGGCTTCAGAACGAGATGACGCGTCAACACTGTCTTGCCATGCCAGCACCTCACCGATGGTCATCGAAGACAGTGGTTGCGGTGGACCACTGGATACCCCACGGTAGTAATCATCGTAACCAGCAGGCGCTTCGATTGAGCCAATAAAATCTAAAAGCCCACGCGTTTTAGGGTCTATTGTGTTTGCACTTGATAGGTTTGCGGTTAAAAGGAGTGCAAGAAGTGCGCCTTGTAAGGCACTGAAAAAACACGATTGATAGAAAGATTTTAAAAATATGGAGCCGTATATTGATGAAGATGGTGAAGTGCGTGAACTTGATGAAGACTTTTTTGTAAACGCACGCGCAGGAATGCCCTTGTCACTATCTAAGCAAGAAACGCGGAAAGGTTCAGGCAATATAGTGGCGCGCGCAGTCAAGCATCTAATGGCTAAGCTCAAAGGCGCGTAAACCCGTGCCAGCCCGCCGCTTATATGAGCGCTCGCTTTTGATACCAGAGCGCCTTGGAACACACTGTTTATATTAAACCAATCTGGGTCTCCCTTGGTGCTACTTCCTTTAATGTATATATGTTTATTGCAAAGAGCAGCCGCCTTTGCTAAAAAGCCAATAACCGAGAAAGGAAAGTTTATGACAGTTTTGGAAGTTGAGCCTTTAGTTGGCGAAGACGGCGAAGTGCGCGAGATAACCATGGAAGATCTCAAATTTGCCCGCCGTGGTCGGCCAACTATGCCAGAAGAAACGCGTAAGAAACGCGTTTCAATCATGTTGGATCCAGAGATCATTGACCGCTTAAAGAGCGATGGCAAAGGTTGGCAAACCCGTGCCAATGCCTTGCTCAGAAAAGCACTAGCGTTGTGAGCAATACCCTTCTGTTCAAGCATCGCATACCCCTCCAAAGAGGTTGCCACAGTTTTTGATCGAAAAATCTTCGCTATTGCTCTGCAAAATAAATGTAGTTACATTTAAAAATGGAAAACATATTTGAGCGACATAGTGAACTACAGTTGGGACCCAGAGAAAAGCCGGGCTAACAAACAAAAGCATGGGTATACGTTCGAGAAAATTAAGTGTTTTGATTGGGATTTTGCTATCTGTCTTCAAGAGCAAATTGTCTTTGGAGAAGCACGGGAACTTTGGATCGGCCCCATAACGAGCAAGTTGGCGACTGTTGTTATCGTCGAGAAATCCGATGAAGAAATAAGAATTGTCTCGATGCGCTGCGCTACAAATACGGAAATATCTATTTGGCGAAAGGAGTTTCAAAATGGCTGAAATACCAAGAATTACAGATAATAGTCCTGAACGGGACTTGGAAATCTTAGCACAAATACAAAGTGATCCCGACACATGGGAAGCACAAGCAGATGCCACGGTGCTACGTCGTGGCAGACCATCTGGACAAACCAAATCGCAAGTGACCATTAGGCTCGACAACGATATTTTGACCGCCTTACAAGGTGCTAATGCCAAAGGTTGGCAAACCCGTGCCAATGCCTTGCTCAGAAAAGCACTGGCGTTGTAAATATCTGTAGCCCAATTCAACATCAGTTTGGTTCCAGTATGATGTCTTTGGACACCAATATATTGAAGCGATAGCCTGAACGTATTTGGAGGGTTGGGGCGAGTGCGGAATGCTTCTCGTTAAACGAACCCGACGCGGATGTGTTGCTTCCCCCACCAACACCAAACTTGCTCCCCAAGCCCGCAATCGTGTCAGAAAGCCCATTATCGGTTTCAGCAGGTTGACCAGCGATTGCGGTTTGAACACGGGTTTGAACCCCAGTCTCAGCTGCGTTTAAAATCGAGTACAATAGATTACCGCCAAGGTTGGCGAGGAAGTTACCTTTGCGTTTGTCTGCAAACCCTGCCTGCCCGTTAACATCGGTCGCCTGTTGATCCTCTAAAATCAGAGTATCACCGTTCGGGAATATCAAGTGGGTCCAGATGACATTGATCCGCTTCTGTGCGTAATCAACACTGGGATCATAAAGGCCAAACAAACGACTGCCACTTGGGATTAAACGATGCTGGCCTGTCACCGTATCGAATACATCGTGGCGCACCATTCCAACTACATTGCCTGGAATGTCCGAGTTAATTTCGGTCACAAGGGTTCCAGGAATAACCGTACCCTTCTTGATCTCATATGGGGACCGCACAGCCGTACGGCTGTGACTGGAATACCCAATTGGATCATCAATGGCTTGTCCGCGTGTTGCTGGACCGCGCTGAGCCACTTGGGCACCGCTTTCTTGCCGCGAATTAACTGGTGCATCAAATAGCGATGCGTTTGGCAGAACCAATGAAGGGTCGATCCTTGCTAAAGGGTCTCGCTGCTGGGCCACCGGCTGAGTGGTGTCTGTCCCTACCCCTTGCTGGTCCGCAAATACAAACGTCGATGCACCAATGCTTGAATCTATTGCCGCCTTACGCGCGGTACGCCTCGCCATCTCATCATTAATATCCGCTTCAAGCATTTGGCGTAGACGTTCGAGTTCCATTTCTTGGCGCAAGGCTTGAACCGGATCAAGCCCCGTAGGGTTTTCTGGCGTGGGTGGCACAAAGCCCCCCTGAGTATCTACTTGCTGGGTTTGCGTCTCAGATACAATCTTCCCCAATTCTTCTTCGTCCGTAAAACCGACGTTATCACTGGTGTTATCATCGTCCGCATCGAGGGACTGAGACTGCGTTTCTGTAATCTCAGTCTTCTTCTCGCCAAGAAAGCCAAAATACGCGACAGCAGCAACCATGGCGGCGCTACACAGCAACATAAGCAACTTGATTTGACTGGATGTGCCCATCAGTTTTTCACTTCCTGAGTGTCCAAGTCGAGCAGGAACATCCCAAGCGGGTTTTCCTTCAACAACTCACGCGATTTCGGAGTGCGAAACTCGATCTGAGCAATAGCGGCAAAGCGCTTCACGCCCTGCTTACGCCCTGATTGGCGGGCAAATGCAGTCTCCGTCCATTCGATCTGCCACGACGATCCCGACACGAGATTGACACCTACAATCTCAACAGCAACGGTTTCACGCGCAGCGCGTTTTCTTGGATCGTTCTCTGGCCTGTTGAAATAACTGCGTATCTTCTGTTCTGCAGGGGAACCCGCAGGGAGAAACTTCTCAAAAGCTTCATGGTTTTTAACTACAACACTGAGATCCGGACTGATGGTGCGCAGCCGGTTAAAAAACAATCCGAGTTCACGTTTGACCACAATATCAGGCCACTGGCCTACCAATTGCGGCTCTGCCGCAATCTCTGCACGCCCAAGGTTATCAACCTGAACAACATAAGGAATATACTGCGTTCTGGCACCTGTCCAAATGCCGTAGCCAAGGCCAAGCCCACCAACCCCCAATGAGATAATTGTCGTAATCCCCAAGAACCCAACCATCTTGCGTTGGCTTGCAAATCGGTCGTCCCATTCTTCGCGCGCAGCTATATATTCGCTCTGTGCTTCCTCAGTCATGACTTAGCCCTTCATAATGTTGCGGATGCGATCTGCCGCACCAGATTTCAGCGCATTGCCCCCAGATTTGAGCGAGTCAAGAGCAACACCTCCGAGCATCTTGCCGCCAGCTTCAACTGGAGCAGCAGCCCCCTTACTTACTACTGTTGTCCCCGCTTTTGCAGCGCCCGTAACAGTGCCAGCAACGCTTTGGTCAGCCGATACCGCTGGAATACCTGAGATGATTTGTTCAACCGCTTGGGGAACAGACGACATCAGCATTGCAAAAATGATTAAGATGCCGATCGTGATCAGCCCTTCTTCAAATGTTGAAATGTTGCCGAAGGATTGGATGGAAAACGCAACGATTGATGCCATCAAGATCATCGTAAACAGCTTGAGTATTTTACCCACCGCCGAGAACAAGAAGTTCTTGGCAAATTGCTCTGTTACGGTCCACACGCCAAAGCCAAGCGCTAAGATGCCAACCGTGAATATGACATAGATCTCAATGTAGGTAACAAGCATCAGACCAACGATTATGGCCCCAATGACTGCCATCAATATCCAAACGATAGCAGCGGTAATGATGCTCGTAATACCACTTGATCTATCGTAAATATCCCGCCCTGCATGAAGCATTTGCCAAAACAGATCAGAGGGTTTCACACTGGCTGTAGTAACGCTTTCAGCAACCAGTGCTTCAGCGGACTGAATGATAAATGTGCCAATGCCGACGTTCCCCGAAGCCGTGGGTATCCCGTCAATAATTGCCAAGAAAAACCCAGCGACAACAACGCGCTTGATGAAGGTTCCAAACAACTTAGCAAAATCGCTTTGCTTCATAACGGCTTTACCAAGACTCCAGATCAGTTCGATCAAGAGCAGTGACATAAGTATCCCCTCAGCGATTGTAGATACTTTCTCAGAAATACCTTCAACAGAGATGCGGAAACTGTCTGACACCTGGTCAATGCGCGAAGTGGTGTCTTGGGCATGGGCGGAGGCCGCCACCATGATCAGGGTGCAGGCATATGTGAATGGATTACGTAGATACGGTTTCATCACTTGCCCCTCGTAAAGCTGCCGATAAGCTCACGGCCTTCTGGTTCACGCGCTTCAAGCTCTGCGCCGTGGCGCACGACCTCGCGTTGATGGGCTTCTTCTGCATCCATCTGGGCCAACCACCGCGCCTGAAACACTGAGGTTTGCTCATTCTGTGCGGCTGTAATCGAGCGCAGTTTCGTAAGCTGATGCGCAACGGAGGCCGCCAGCTCATTCCCGACTTGAATCGCCTCGACCTGGCCTTTGACCGTTTTGCCTTGGTCCTGAATGCGCGCCAGCGCTTGCGCCTCAGTCTCCACATCTTTGATGGTCATGCGCGATGCCGCCAAGGTGGCTGAAAGCGCCGAATTGCTCAGTTCTGTCCACTGTTCATAACGCCCCTGAAACTCGCCCTTTGACAGCCCGCTGGCTTCAAAAAGCGGGTCAAGCAGCAGTTGCGACTTCAGAACCTTTTCGAGCTGGCCGCCGTCCGAGGCTAGGCTCTTGGCTTCAGACATAACCGAGTGCAACTCTTGCAGGGATGCCTCGACATCACGCCAGATCGTATCAGGCAGGTTCAGCGTATTACGGATCATGTTTTGATAGCTGAGCAACTGCGTTTTCAGCGTCTCAACTTGGGTCAACAATTGTTCAGAATTGAGGGCAACATTCTGCGTCTCTTTCCCGACCAACGAAACAAGTTCCGCATTGTTGAGAATTTGCGTCCACTCACTTGCGCCACCCGCCACAGGGCCAGCATTTGAGGCTTCTGGTAGTGCCGTAATTGCCATTGCAACAAGGGCAGATGAAACCAGCGCACGGTGAAACTGTGTCTGTAAGGGGCGAATATTCATGTGATGTTCTCCAGTGATTTTTGCAGCCACGTATCGGGGTTTTTCTCCCACTCAGCTTTGATCCGAGCGCTGTCCTCAACGTCTGTCGCGCCTAAAATGCTCAAGGCTTTAGGCCCAATACAGAAATCAACAACCCGCCTGCCCTCAGGCTTGATCACGTAGTAGTCCCGTTTGACTTTCATCTGTGTGAGAATGTCGATTTGCGCCGTCGACAGTCCAAGTTCTTCATAACTTGTAGAGGTTTTTTTATTCTTCGCGTTGAGATCAGGCAGGAATATGCGTGTCGGACAATTTTGCACGAGGGCGGTAGAAACCGCTGCCTCAGCCGCCTTATTCTCATTGGTTGCATCCTCTGCAAACTGTGTCGCCATCAACAGGCTTGTGTTTGATTTGCGCAACTCGCGGAACCACGTTTCAATGCGCCCTGCAAACTGTTTGGACTTCAAAAAAGACGCCGCCTCATCCATAACAATCAATGTGGGCGCACCTGTGAGCCTCTTCTCGATCTGCTCAAACAGATAATCCAAAACTGGAACCGAAATACGCTCACCAGCCTTGAGCAGTTCCGCAGCCTCAAAAACGGTGAAATTAGAAAACTCCAAATCGTCAGATGCGGCGTTGATGATGCCATCAAAGCCACCACCTTGAATAAAGGGCGCAAGTGCCTGTTTTATATTCTTGTCTTGGATGCCTGAGTGAAGTTCATCGAGCATAGCAACACTGTTGCGATCGAGGGCGTTCAGTGCGCTTGTGATTTCAACAACCATAGTAGGCGTCACATCAAGATTGCTTAACTTGCACAGCTTGCTGATCCACTCAATCCCCCAAGCGATGCCAAGGCGATCCAATGCCCCAAGAGGGTTCAGGCCTGCGTTCTGTGTTCCCAGATCGATGTGCGTCCCGCCAATGGCGCGTGTCAGCCCATACATTGAGTTCATCTTGTCAAAGCAAAACACCTGAGCATTTGGATATTTCAAAAAGTTCGATGCAATTAGGCCCAGTAAGACCGACTTACCTGTTCCAGTCGGACCAAACACCATCGTATGCCCCACATCACCCGTATGCAGATTGAAGAAGTATGGTTCACCAGTGATGCTTTTGGCGCGTAACAATGCAGGGCTGTTGTTCGGAAACTTCTTGTGCGGGTTCGTTGCAAAGCCTGACCAAATTGTAGAAATCGGAATGAGATCAGTGAAGTTCTCGCTGCTTAAAATTCCGCGCCGCACATTCTCTTTGCGATGCCCTGGCAATGTAGACAAGAATGCCTCTAGCGCGTTGAAGGTTTCGCGCCGCGCCGTAAATCCCTGCTGTGACAGCTCTTCGATGATTTCAGTGGCGGCACTTATAAGGCGGTCTTCTTTTAAGCTGTTGTCCCCAAAGATGGTGATTATAGAGGTGAAATCCCCATAACTCATGTCGCCCGCATCTACTTCATCAAGGGCCCCTTGCGCCTCATCTGCCATGCTCGCTGCAAAACTGTTAACAACTTCGCTTTCCTGAGACATTTGAGACTTCAAGGACGCCATGCCAAACAGCCATGCCCGTTTCTTTTCACCTATTGTGCTGAGGGCTTTCTCTTTGCCCATAGGCAGGAACCGCGTCGTCCACTGATACTCAATTGGATAGGTTTCAAGAACCTTAAGCATCTCTGGCGTGCTGATACCGGGGTAGCCATCCACAGCAATAATCGCGACTGGTCGCCCTGACATAACAGGCAGTCTCTTTGGGTCTTCGTGAACCCATTCAGGGGCAAATATACGATCAAGATAAACCGGAATGCGCGGAACATTCACTTTGCAGAACCGTCCAGACACACCAGAGGCCAAACGACCCAGTAGCTCGTCTCTGTTAAAGGCGATTTCGTGGTGATCATCCACATCAACGCGTTTGCCCATACGGGTCATTTCAAACAGGCTTGAGAAACGCGCCTCAACAAGACTACACCGTATTTTGAAGGTTTGAAGAGCGCCCTCAACGTCTTTGATCTTCTTAGGAACCTGCCACTGATAGCAAAGCGTTATGCGGTTGGTATGGTTGTCGCCATCTTCCTCAAAGTGCGTGGCGCGTTCGCGTTCAAAGATCTGCAAAACCTCAACATCGAAGTCTTTTTCTGAGGTTCCGTATGAACGCAATGGACGCCGTGCGAGATCTACCCAAAAACCGTCCGCATCATCGAAATTCTTAATAGCGCGCGCAAGCTGCTCTGTTCTATGCGCAATCGCCTCGCCGTCCATCGGTTCAGTATCGATGCCATTCAAATGCCAACCCGCAATCAATGAACCGTCTTTGCACAAGACAACACCCTCATCGACAAGGCCATACCAGTTTAGAAGTTCAGAAAATGCCTTACCCATTGCGCTGCCTCACTGTGGATTCATACGCGGGGTAATTGTCTTCGTAGTTCTTGCGCTTGTTAATAATTTTGAAGAAAAACGGGTCGTATACAGCAAGCTTGCGCAGAGCAAAGGTGCCCGCTGAAGCAATCGCTACGATGATACCTGTCGCTAAGTAGGCTTTGGCGTATATGATGCCCGTCACTCCAAGGAATCCAAGGCACATGACATAAACAATGGCAGGAATGCGCTCCATGCCCATCCAAATCACTGCGCGGTAAAGGCTACGTCTGATATAAAAGGGTCGCATGTTTAAAATTGCTCCTCATAACTCACGTCAACCGGTGAGAGAGGATACACGCCCGTGGTTCCACGTCCGTATTCTCGTGTGAGGCGCATCCCCGGCAGAAAGGCCGTTGCAAACACATGACCCGTTTCTTTGGCCACGTAAGTCGTAATGCCAAACTGGTGTGCACTTGCTTGGGTCGCAGTTTCGTCAACCGCATAACCTGCCTTGCGCAAATACTTTATTGCGTGCTTGGCGCAGTTTCCAAGCTTTGGGGACACGACAATTGTGGTGTTTGTAACTTTGATCAGGCGGTAGACTTGCTGGGCAAGATCATAACCGATTGCGCACTCTTCTGCCGGCAACAGCTTTGCGGACTCTTTGGGCGCACGGTATGTGCTTGCTGGCCCAAAGCTGCCCATATCTGTGCAACCCGCCACGCCCAGCATGAGGGTACTCGCAAGTAGGATCTTCTTGCCTGTGTTCAACAGATTCAAATGACGCGCTGAGTTCATATTCATTACTTCCGCTTAAGTGTGATTTTTTGGGCGCGACCGCCAACACCGCGCACAAGTGTGCCTGCCTCAACAACGCGATCGACAGTGAGGCGGTTGCCTGACCAGCGTGAATTTACAATCTCGCTTGCCGCATGTGTTCCAGAGGCAAGAAATACTGGCTTTTCCCCAGCATAATTTTCGGGGAGATCGATGTAGGTCTTCTTGCCATCATTGAAGACGCGGACTGGTTTGAACTTGGTTTTACCGCTGATTTTGTAGTCAAAGTCCAACTTGCCCACGTAGACAGATTTATTACCAACAGGCACAGACTTACGGGCATGATCTGCGGCAACGCGCTTCTTTTTTGCTGCCGCTGTGCGGGCTGCTGCTGCATTTAGCTTATCGATGCGGGCTTTGTTGTTCGCTGCAATTTCTTGCGGATAAGTGAAGGCCAGCACATTGGTAAAATGCGTGTCACTCTTAACAAGCTGAATGTCATAGAAGCGCTTGTTTGTTGCGACCAAGAGGCTTGTCTGGGTGGCTTTATCATCAGGTTTGATAATAACGCGCACGTTGGGTTGTTCCGCGCTTCCAGAGACACGCAGCTCAGCGTTCCATAAGACAGAATCTCCAAGCGACAGATCTTCGACTAGCCGCTCACCAGGTTGTAGCTGTATTGAACAATAATTTAACGGACGGCATTTCAAAACAGGTATCCCTGCCCCGTATTGGACAATGACCGAACTGTTGCGGCCTTGGGCCACGGATTGATCACTGTTACGCGCAGTTTCACTGAGCTCGTCGATGCGATCTTCGCAATCTTTGTCACACGCATAGGCCGTTTGGCCCATGCACAGGGTAAACACACATGCTGCCCCGAAAGACTTTAGAGTTAGGCTTAATTTAGATGACAGCATGTGCATTCTCCTACTGAGCGATCAATGAGGCAGACACGCCAAAGAGGCCCGCCAAGAAGTCGGCTGCAAAGACAAGCAATGCGATGCCTGCAACGGCTGTGAGCAAGGAACGCGTCATCGCGCCCATCTCGCCACCGAAGATCCACTTGATGCCAAGGACAACCATACCGCCCAGTGCGAAGAGAAACGCTACAGGGCCAGACAGGCCATTGGAGATTTTCGTAATAGGATCATCCCACGGTAGGCCAGTACCGCCCGCGCTAGCCTCAACGGCACAGCCTATAAGTAGCGCGACGGCCAAAGCCCCATTGTAGAGACTATGTTTCACAAGAGTTGACCGTCTAAACGGTGATAAATTTTTCATTCTCATATCCTTTTACTTCGATGATTTCTTTGACGCGGCGGCCCTCACAGGTCGCCTCGATGAACACAACCATGTCCACTCCCAAACCGATGATCTCAGGTACAGGCATCGCTGATGCCTCACGGATCAACAGATCAATGCGTGAGAGGGCGGCATGTGCGTCGTTGGCGTGAACGGAAGTTAAGCCGCCTGGATGACCCGTGTTCCAAGCCTTGATCATGGCAAGTGCAGCGCCATCACGTACCTCGCCCACGATGATACGAATGGGACGCAGGCGCAGTGTGGAGGCCAGCAAACGTGTCATATCAACGCCTTTGCAGGTCTTTAAAAACACCGCATTGATGTTGTCCGTCTTGATCTCTGGTGTGTCTTCAATGATCACAAGCCGTTCGCTGCCATCCAACTCGCCAATCAGCATATTTAGGAACGTGGTTTTCCCCGACCCCGTGCCACCAGCCACAACGATGTTTTTATGTGAACGCAGTGCCGTGATAAGGCGATCCGCTTGATCTTGGCTGACTACGCCAGCTTCAAGATAATCTGACATGCTCAATATCCGCGCACCGTGGAACCTGATCGAAAACAACGGGGCCTCGCTTGCCGGTGGCTTAACACCCTCAAACCGAAACCCAGTGCCAGGCATTTTAGCCGACACGATAGGTGCCTCATCTGTTACCGGCACGCCTGCTTCGGTCGCGCAAAAGCGAATGATCCGTTCGCGCGCGGTGGCATCAAGTGAGCCCAGATGTTCAGGGGCTGCACCGTGGCGCTCAACAAACACCGCACCGTTTTGGTTTGCAGACAGCTCGACCACAGTTGGGTCGTCCAATATTGGACTAAACTCACCTAACGCTGTGCGAATAAAGGTTTCTATCTTACTCATAGCGTGTCGACCAAGGCGCTGAGCTTCTTCTCAAATGCTGCACGTTCTTTAGGGGTTTTTGTTCTGAGGACTTTATTAGCCATGCTCAGCACAAGGCTGTCTCCATCGTCATTTTCATGCGGTTTGGCAACTTGACCAACTTCGCTGAAAAAGTCGGCCACACAGACGCCCAGGATGTTGGATAACTCAAAGAGCCGACTTGCTGATATTCTGTTGGAGCCGATCTCGTATTTCTGGATTTGCTGGAAAGACAGGCCGAGTTTACCTGCCACATCGCTTTGCGACATGCGCCGCATGGTGCGAAGCTCTTTAAGCCTTTTGCCAACCGCGACATCAACATGATGCGGGCGCTTGCGGACTGTAGTTTGAATGTTCATGCGTATGCCTTTTCATGGTTTTTTTGTTTTCTGCGCGCTGCGCGGGCCTGAACCGAAACGTCAGTCACCCATGGTCGATCCTCGTGTGGTAGGCCTGCAATTTTGCTCAGGTGTTCCCACGTCGCTTGAGGATCAAATCCAGCCAGCGAAACAACATGGCAAAAGTCAGCGCTGAGAAACTCACCAACCCAACGCTCTGCATCTCGGCGCGCACGGAAGTCTCTGTGTGGTGCGCAAAGGTCGTGCACCATTGCCATAAAAACACTCGCCCAAAGGTTGCGTTCTGCTTTCGCAGTCGGATCAAATACAAACTGGGAAATGCGTTGCTCACTCATCTAAACGCTCCCCGCGACGCCAACCCCATGGCGCAACAAAACGGCTACTCCAAATGCCACTTTTGTTGGCTTGAGCTATATTCTGATCTGCAACGTAGCGTGTGGAATACCGCGTGTAGGCAAGCGCCCAGCCTTGGTTCACGATAAGGCCATTCAAGTCTGTTTTGCCTAGGTAGCAAGTTCCAAGGCCACGCCCGTAGCGATCAACGCTGTTGATCTTGCAAGCCACGGTGCGACGGCCAATCACATTCGCAACTGCGAGTGACGCTTTCTGTCCGCAGCGCCATGCAGTGCCGTTGGTATCGTAACAACGCTGCCCGGATTCAGGTGCGTCGATCCCTTCCAAGCGAATGCGTTGGCCATGGATTTCGATTGTGTCAGCATCAATAACGGAAGCATTGCCCGTGAGGGTTTCGGCGGAGGCCATCGATGAGGTAAGGGCAAATGTCATGCTCATGATGAGACTATGGCTTGTAGGTATCATCCACCTCTTGAACATTCCTTTTATTGTATGCATATTAAAGTTATGTAACTGGAATGGAATGAAGCCAAACGGCAACGCGCACTCAAAGAACGCGGATTGGATTTTGCCGACGTCGCGAAACTTGACTGGGACACAGCGATGGTCGCTGCAGACGTTCGTGAGGATTATGGAGAGTTTAGATCTATCGCGTTTGGATTTATCGATGCACGACTGGTTTGTCTGGTTTACACGATGCGAGAAAGTAGCTTGCGCGTTATTTCTTTGCGCAAAGCCAATGATAGAGAAAGGAAAGTTTATGACCGATTCAACGCCTGAACCAATGATCGACGATGACGGGGAGGTCAGAGAAATCACCATGGGTGATTTAAAACATTTTCGCCGTGGCCGCCCACCTTTACCAAGTGAAGTACGTAAAAAGCGCGTTACTATTATGCTGGATCCTGTCGTCATTGATCGTCTCAAAAAAGACGGCAAAGGTTGGCAAACCCGTGCCAATGCAATGCTGAGGGATGCTTTAGGGGTATAGGTCATTGTGACGCTCCCATGTGTTTTGAAACTTCTTCAGCCCAAGCTGGTGGCGTATTCAGCTGATCGAGCAGCAAGCCAACGGTGCTCCCAAACTCCATGGACCCGCTGCGCGCGTCTTTTTCTTGGGCAAGTGAACGCATGAGGCTATCAATCGTTACGCCTTCATGCTGAATAAACACCGAGAAAGTGATGCACAGATCGGCGATCTCCGTCGCGCGATCAGAACCGGAGCGATATCCCGCGTCGTAGAATATCTCGACGGGGCGCAACCCATCATCGGCGTACCCAATCGTGACGTGGATGGTCGTTTCTGGCGCATCGACATTATGTGGTGGACGCCATGTGATCTTGCGCGCCTCAGAACGACGACGGTTTGGTAAAATAATGCGATCACCTGCGTTTGGTGTTGGGACTTTGGGATCAGACATCAGCCGCCTCCACATTTGACGCGACATACATGTTGATTGAGATCCCCAGGGCGACGCCGGCAACTGGCAGGCCCAAGATCACCAATGATATTGCAACTCCTGAGCCACTCATCCCGAAGTCAGTGATCATGCGCATTGCGCAGACTGCCAATAGAGCAACACTTACAGGAACGGCAGCTGGATAGATTGAGCGGCCAAAGCGTTTGCCCCGTGCGTGGGAATAAGCCCATGACGTGGCGATTGACGCTGCGCCAAAGACAAGCGCACCTGCTAAACTGTCAGAAACCCCAAGACAAAGGCCCGCAGTTGCAAACAACCAAATATCGCCCTGCCCTATGGAACCACGGCTAAACCAATAAAACAGGGCAACAAATGAACCCCATATTGCCCCACCCGCCAGTATGTCCCAAAGCGGCAAACCAGATTGTAGCGCAAGCCACATGCCAATGATCCCAGTTACGGGCAACAGTTCGAGCTTGATCTCAAAACGGCGCATGTCTTCAAGGGCCAGAAACCCTAGCGTTGCCCCGTAAAGCAATGATGCGATCACGTAGCCGATCATTTTGACACCATCGCTTTGGGAAAGCTCTCACCGAGAATCGTGCAGAGGCTTTTGACTTGTGCGCGCTGCGCACAGCCATCTGGATGGCGGCGTGCACTCAGTGCCGCCTCAACATCTTCACGCGCAAGATCGATCAGTTCAGCTTGGTAATCCGCAATGCGCGACAACTCGACAATATCAGCTTCAATCGCCCCCAGTGCCAAATAGGCTTGTGGCACCAGCTTCACAGCGTCTTGTGCTAAAACTTGCGTTGCCAATGCACATGTCACGCCAAGGCATGAGACCCTCAGGCCTGTGCGCAGTGCTTTAAAGTTCGTAGTGCTCAGCATCCCGTGCAACTCCCTGTTGTGATGTTTTCAAACTCGCCCTGCGTTACAGACGTGATTTGCTCAGATGTGACCAAGTCCGCACTCAGGTGCGCCGCCACTGCGTTTGTGGCCGTCAGCGTTGAAGTCACCAATGTCGCGGTCCCCATGTTCGTTGTGGTTAGCGTTCCACTAACCGAGGCGTCTTGCGCAGAAATCACACCGTTCACTGTAACCGTTGGTGTTGTGATCGTTCCCGCTGTGACGCCACTTGAGACAACGGCTGATCCCGCGTTCAATTGACCACCCACGTTCACGTTTCCCTGGAACGTTCCCAAGCCAGTGACGCTCAATGACCCTGTGATGACGTCGCCTGCAAAATCTGTGGTGCCCACAAGTGCTGTGGTTGTGAGATCACCGGCGACGGTTAGGGAATTGGCTGTGAGGTTGGCCGCATTGGAAATGTCATTGCCACCCATATCCAGAGAGGTTTCCATTGTGTTGAGCTGTGGATTTAGAGGCACGGCCACGCGGTGTAGATATGGCTCAATGCTTTGATCAGCGCGGATCACTTCCAATGCCACCATCTCGCCTAATGTTGGCTTTGCAGTCGCAAAGCTGCCGGTCATCCAAGCGAGAGAATAATCAAGGGCAGGACCACGGATAAACTCAGGGGATTGGGAATGTACCAGTCCAACCAGCCCAACACCTTCGCCGCCGCGCGGCCAGTTGTAGGTGATGGTTTCTCCTGCGCGCACCATGGCACGCGCCATGATCACCACTTCATTGGCAGAGCGGCGAGAGACAGACACCACATACTCACGACCCGTTGCACTTTGACTTGTGCGCCCAGTGGATAAAACTCCGGCTGTGGCCAGGTTTTGGCTTGTTAGAGACGTAACTGTGCCAGTTGTGAAGGTTTGTGACTGACCAATCACGAGGCTTTTTGCAGCCTGCGCAAGGTCAGTGAGATGGCGTGCATCCAGCAGTGCAGCGCGGCTTAACGCGTGACGTTCCGTCAGTTGGACAAATTGGGTTACAATGACCACTCCCACGATCATAGCCAGTGTTGCATCGAGCAGAGTTGCGCCGCGACGTCCGCGACGTCCGAAAGCCCGTGGGTGTTTAGTGGTGTTCAGCATCCGCTGCATCCTTGTGTGAGGACTGTGCCAAAGCTTGCATTCTTGCTCACCAAAAGAGGTGTTACGAATGCTGGGGTTTGAGATGCACCCAAACCAATGCGCGCGGTCACAGTATCTAGGTCGGTGGTGGTCAATGTCGCTGCAAAGGCGGCGTTCAACACCGTTGTTTGATTGCCTGCACCTGCTTGGTCTGAGCCAAACATCTGTGTCACAACCATTGAATTGTAAGACCCATTGGTCAGCTCAGCAGCACTTGCCGCCGTCACACTTCCAGAGGCGTTCATTGCGCCTGCAACGCCTAATGTGTTCACCGACGCAGCACCCAACACATTCGCAGAGCCAAGGGAGCCTGCCTCAAACACAGAAAGCGTTCCGCTTGCGACAAGGGCGGTGAGTGATTGATCATCCACTACGTGGGTTTGAGAGGCGGTTGTGCAGCGTGACAAGGCAGCTGTGCAGCCAGATACTTGCGCGTTCTCAACACCTAACTGACCTGCATTGGTGATGTTGCGCGTGCTTGCGGCGGCATCAAAAGACAGAGGTGCACTCAACACGTTGTTGAGTTCATGGCCGGCGCGCAGTTCACGTAAAATAAGATCAGGATGCAGGCCTGACATGGCGGGTGTGGTGAATGTTGATTGCCCAGCAGACAGTGCCGCGCCAATAATGATGGCTCCAGATTCATCTGGTGCATTTAAAACATCGCGGTCCGTCTGTGCGGATCTCGCTGCAAGAGCCACACTGATGTCATCAATAAGTGCATCTGCTTCGCCAGTCTGTGTGCCAAGAAGTAAAACACCAACAGGCAATGCCCGAAGCTCTTCACGCGCAACACCCATTGCAATGTCGATGCCATCAAGCGAGATGGACCAGTTGGTTGGTGCAGCTGCAAGACCGAGAGGTCTAAACCGCCAGCTATTGGTGGTAAAATCTGTGAGACGTGTCGCACTCAGTGCAACTGCGGATGTCCCTGCCGTGTTCAGTTCAGTTGTTAATCCGGCAGCGTTGTTGTGAACGTAAAAATCAAAGTCAGCGCCAAGCTGAGAAATTGATGCGGCCAGTCCTTCAGCGCGGCTCAGGCGTTCCTGATAGGCCAAGTGGCTGGCCCAGTAGCTCAGAACACCAACCCATAATATCAACCCAAGCCCTGTGGCCAAAAGAAAGGCCCCGCGACGCGCACGACGTGGCAAGCTCAGGCCACACGCGGGTTTGCGTGTTGGCATAGCAATGCGCGCCCATACATGGGCACGCATAAGTGTTATGATGAACAGGTTTGCCATCTTAGAAGGTAAGGCTCACTGCGGTAGTGGTGTTGTCACAGGCCGTCTCAATTGCACCAACAGTCATAGGCAATGTCATTGTGGTGGTTCCAGCAACCGCGCTGTCTAGGCCCGCTCCGCTTTCGATGAATGCCAACAATGCCGCTGAGCAACCCTTTTGCGGCAGGCCAGCAATTGCGATTGTGAAGTCACGCGCGCCGTTGCCAGTGATTGTAATGGCTGTGTCGTAAGGGGAAGTGAACGTATATACACCCGAAGATACGCGCTGCAATTCTTGGTCCGTAAACCCAGAATCCGCGAGAAACACCAACAGAGAACCCGCAGCAAAAATACCAGAGTGGCCATGGCCGCGCTCTACGATCGCTTGGGCTTTTACCAGTTGTGTGCGCAGCGCAGAGGCACGCATTCCATCACGCGCGGCTTGGAATGACGTCAAAATACCAATTGTCACGGCAAGGGCTAAGATAAACCAAATAGCAAATCCAAGCGGTGTGGCCCCCTTACGGTGGCGTCGTGGGGTAAAAAGGCGCGGTTTGCGCAGATTCTGGACATAGTTTGGGCGTTGAGTAGACATAAATACAACCTATTATTGAGTGAGTGTGAGGAGTGGTGCCATCGATCCCGCGACGCCTGCGAGGATTACAGCGATCAATATCATCAGGCAGAAATTGAGCACCGCGATCTGTTCTTTGATGCGTTGTTCGAGCTGTTCAAGCCAACGATCTAGGAATGTGGAGAAGCGTTCGATCCAACCGTTTGTGCCATCAAGCGCCATACAGAATTCTATCAAATCGCCGGTTGGAAACTCGTACCCCGTTTTATGCAGTGCTGTGCCAAAACTCTGAGTTTTAAGTTCAACAGAAACCGCCCTGATGCGGGACGTCAAATAAGGGGTGGCATTGTCAGCCATTCCGTCCAACAAGGCTGGATTTAAGTTTTGGCCCATACGGCCAAGTTCAATAACGGTGAACGTAAAGGCCGTGCCTTGTTGCAGTTTGTAAAGTGAGAAAGGTACAAAGCGATCCACATACTTGCGTGACTTGCCTGTCCAATTTGGCAACAGCCATGCGATCAACACAAATAAGATGACAACGGGGATAAGGACCCATTCAATATGGCCGACAAACCACTTGGTAGCTGTAGACATCACTTGGGCGATAAGTGGCCATTCATCACTATCGGTTGTCTGTTCCATGGCTGGGAACAATTGTGATCCCATCATGTAGGCAATGACACCCACCATGAACAAAAGGATTGTTGGTTGAGCCAGTGCTGAACGTAGAGCAGATTTGAGTTGATTTTGCTGGGCAGCCAATTTGGCCGCTGCGCGAAACACCCCTTCTGGATCGCTTCGCCCAATGGACTTAAACACCAAGGCTTCCGCCCCTTTGACATATTGCGCGATACGGGCATGAACTTGTGAACGTCCAACACCTGCTTCAATGTCACGCAAGATATAGGCCTGTTGGTGGCGACCACGACGTTCGGCGGCACGCGCTGTTGATTCCAATGCTTTGGTGAGGGGCTGATCAGCTGCGATCAAGTCTGCAAGAATGCGCCAAGTGTCTTCGCGCACCTTTGCGCCAAAGTAATAGCGGTAAAATGCGTGGCGCAACGTATCCATGATTGAAGTGCTCATATCGTCTTCCAGCCGAGATCAGCACGCTGGTTCGCGTTCAACTGTTTGGTTAGGTCGCCCTTCTTCAGCAGGCAATCAAACGGATCGAACCGGCCCTGTAGGACAAATTCTGTTGTTTTCTGTGCCAGCTCAATGCCGCCCATGCCACCTTCTGACTCTGGCTTAAGCCAGTAGTTTCTTGCCCCATTTGCATCGAGATTACGCACAAAGGCGTTATAGCTATCATCAGGTTCGATAAATTCAGCAACAGCCAACAAACGATTGGTTCCAGCCCATGCGGCACTGCCCTCTTCGCTTTTGAAGTGACCGCGACAGGTCTGACATCCATCCGTATTACACAGGTAGATCCCATCATGTGCACCATTCAGAGGAACCAACTTGCGTTCTTGCGCAGACGTTAGATCAACTGAGGTAAGAGGAATTTTGCAATCATCACATAGAATGCGAACAAGTGTTTGCTTGAGCAAAAGACGAATAATACCAGTCTGGCAAAGCTCTTCCACAGGAACCCCAAGAGCGGCCATGCGGAACAAGATGCCGTTGGCACCATCAACGTGAATTGTGGAATATAACCCGTGGCCTGAGCTTGCAAATTGCAACGCTTCACGCGCAGCAACGCCGTCACCAAGCTCCGCAATCATTCCAAGGTCTGGATTGATCCGCACGAAGTTACGCAGGGCTTTGCGGTAATTGGCGGTACGAGACGTATCATCCCCGGCACTCTTAAGCGGGATTTGCATAACACCAACACGCCGGATGCGGTATTCCACAGGGTCTTCCAACGTGACAATCGCAATTTTGCCTTCGTGATCGTCATAGGCTTGTTCTAAAGCGCGCACGAGCGTGGTTGATTTACCATCACCCGTTTCTCCACCAATGATAACGCAGCCTTTAAGATTGTCACGCAAACGCGCAAGCGATTCAAGAACTTCGCAATCAAGACCAAGATCCTCAAGGGTTCCGGTCTCTTTGGCATCATTATAAAAAATGCGCGCGACCAAAGAAGATCCAAGCTTGGTATCGCTTTCATGGAAACCCATTTGGACGCGCAGTTTTGCCACACCGCGTGGCAGAGGGAATTTCTCTTTCGGGCTGAGGGAGAAGGATTGGAATTCGCCTTGTTGGCGCGTCACGTTTGCACTGCCATCATCTTGCATTGCGAAGGCTGCATTGATGGCAACATCACCTTCTTCAGGGGTCCAGTTGTGGCCATAATCAAGCTCACGCCCTGCAACGCGAATGCGCAGCGCAGTATAAGTATCATGCTGGATGATGCGAATGTCGCTGGCCTTCATTGCAGCTGCCACAGTGATCAAACGCAACAGACGGCGTTCACCACTGGTTTTACTGTCATCAGACGCCGCACGTTCGGCCTCACGGCTTGACCCTTCATAGAACTCAGCGACTTGCTCAAGGCTGCGTGTCTCATAAGACGTTACACTGGGCAAAAGCCCTTTGTCTTGATGGGCCTTCAGTTGCGTTAGGAAATCTGCGTCATGGCGGTAGCCATGCGCCACGTAGCACAGGCCGCTTTTGTGCATAGCGGCACAGCCCGCAAAGTCAGTATTGCGCATGTCAAAAATGCCGTTGTCCAGCAAGTTTGCGCTTTTCTGTATGCGGGAGAAGAAGCTCATGATTATTCGCCAGCCTCTGCGGTGTTTGCTTTTCCAACTGGGGTCAGCGTGTATTTGAAGTTCAGATCGATCACTTCTGCGCTCTCAAAAGGAGCCTTTGGCAGTTGACGTGCTGATCCATCCGCACCCTGTACGAAAACACCCGTGTTAGAGACGTTTGTGATGCGAAGGTTGCCGGGCAATAGATCGTCTTTTTTAACGACGAAGCTTTCTCCAGTGCTCGATTTGATAGTGGCCCAACCAAAGTTGCCATCGCCACTTAGTTGGTGGCCGGAAGATTCAACGCCGTATTCAAATGTGCAGCTGTCTTGGGCTTCTTTTACCGCGCGTTTCATCTGCGCCATGAGAACGGATTGGTCGGCCACAGCTGCGGTATTGGCATCTGGATCATCTTCAGCGGCAATGCCAACTGCATCCACAGCAGGTTCAATCTCTGCCACTGCTTGCGCATTGGCGCGCATAGCTGCGTCTTGTGAACCCAAAGCGATGCTTTGCTCTAGCAACTCGCGCAGTTCTTGTTCTTGCTTAAGAACGAGGTTCACTTGCGTTTGACGTTTGGCGCAGGCCCCAATGGCTTCGTCCTCTAAGGCCATGATGGCGAGACGGTCAGAGGTCTCAAAGACACCCAGATACGCTTCACGAAATATCGCAAACGGGCAGGACAGAATGTCAAAGTCCACCGTTGAGGGGAGCGTTGCCACATCTGTTTGAGAAATGGACGCGTCGCCTTCAGCTACGATTGTTGACGTCAGAAGACTGGCAGGTTCAGTCTGTGCGTGTGAAGTGCTTGTAAACACAAGCATAAGTGGAAGCAATACAGATGCTTTTAGTAAAAAATTCAATTGATCTCTCCTTGAGATTTGAGATCGAGATGGGTGAGGAAGTCGGTGATGGGTACGGATCGCCGTGCGGTATCTGGCATAGAGATCACGATCTGTTTTTGATCGAGTTCCCACTGGCCAATGACGCTGCCTGTTTGGTCATGGATGTTGAATTGACCATCAAGGCGACTGCCTTGGGGGAGGCCCATGTATTCTTTGGAAAGTGTGCCTGAGAGAAGTTGGCCCACCTGCCCTACCAAAGGTAAGGTTTTACCAGTGAACGTGAGGTCTGTTGGCTCTGACATATTCCAGACTGAGCGTGGATCATCACCGTGGGGGCCGACGTAGATAGAGTCGCCAACAACTGTGATGCTTGCGCGTTTGGCAAGATTGCCTGTTTGATCCAGTTCCCACAGTTCATTCAGCCCAGGGACAAATACGAATTGTATAAACGTACCTGCGGGGCTGAATATGGCACCACTGCGCAATTCTGCGCGCTCGAGCAAGTCGCCCACAGTGTCGGCCACGGCTGCGCTTGAAAACGCAACTGTGGCACTTAAAAGCGCTGCACTTAATGAGAACCCAAAACGCATATCAGGCCCCTTAGTTCTTGGACTTGCGGGTTTGGACGTTACCCTCGTAATCGAACCAAACGGCGGTTTCCTCTTTGGCCTCGTATTGTGGCTTCAACACGCGCTTGCCCGGATCTTGCGCGATCAGGTCATTGTAAAGCGGTGCTGTCTGCTTGGTGTTTACCCGTGCGCCAAGGCTTTTTGCGGATGGAAAATCTGGGCAGAGGTCCCACGTTACAGCAGGGAGTTCGGATTGTAGATGGCCGGTGCGTGCCTCCCACCAACGGTTCTTTTGGTACCAATAATTTGTAGCTTCGCCAGTTGCACTATCATATCGGAAAAGGTCATGTCCCTTTTTATTATTTGGATTTGAATATTCAACAATAGGGTATTCTACAGCCATTTTGGTATTGTGAATGACAAGACCAATAAATGGATGACCGCCATAACTGTATGGCTTTTTCATGCTCGGAAACCCTCTACATGAATGTGAAACACCATTCTTATACCAAGTGATGGCAACTTCACCGCCCATGCGTTTTTTGCCGATACCATCGTAATCAATATGACTCACGTAAGCGCTGCCATTGAGTAGCGGCGCTACGTGTTCAGCCTGCACGTTCTGGAAGAATTTACCGTGCTTTTGGATGTCGCGGTTGCCGGCCATTGCGGGGGTGCCAAGAACGCCAGCAAGTGTTGCTGCAATTGTTAGGGTATTTAGATTAAACATCTTGTTTCCTTTATCTAAGAAGTGGGGTCTTGGATCGTTCAGTTGATCCAGTCCGCCATCAATTTTTCCACCATAGCACGGTACACATTGTAGGCTTCATCCAGCTCATTAGCATCGATGTGAAGCACAGCTTGATCCACCTGCGATTCAATCCAAACCCAGTCTTTGTGACCAGGCGGGATGGTCGCGACCAATTGCGGGGCAACATCGTAGTAATGCACAATGTCGGCAGCCATACCTGGATTAGAAGCCATATAAGTGTCGCGGAAATTGCGCAGTTTGCTCAATGTAGGGCCATCATCGGCTTCACCACGTTGGCCAACAATCGCAGTTGTTAAGAAACAACCGCCGCCACCCCCGCCAGAAGAACCGCTCGAAGAAGAACCCCCATCCCCAGAACTACCGACTGAACTACTCGTTGGCCCGTTGCAGCTTCCACAGCTGCCAGAAACCTCGGTCCAACCAGTGTACCCAGCAGCCATCGCGTCGTATGATCCGTTAAAATCTGCAATGCCGTCGCCATCAACGTCAACTTTGCCACCACTTGATGAACTATTGTTATTTGAAGGTGGCGCTGGTTGGCAGGTGTTGAGCACTGTGGCCCAGTTTCTAATGACGGTAACATTCCTTGGATCAGTTGAGCTTGGGTTCGCGTAATCCGTAACCGTTGTACGTAGGGTACGCTGTTGTCTGTGCACGCCGACCCAAGAGGTCGGGCAAGCAATTGTCCGTGTTGCAACAGCATCGCTGATTTTGTTGCGGTAGCATCCATCCGCAACACTGGCCCAATTCGTATAGCTGATTTGGGTTACATTCTCAGAGGAGCCAGGAAGATCAAAGATACGTTCGCGACGCGTGCGCTCTTCGCGGTATGGCCCATACAGCGTTCCAGAATAAGCAGGATAAGCTGCATTACAGCTGGGTGACTGCGTCTCGATGTAGGTGGTGTCACTTGTTGGATCGAGCGTCTTTTGCGCTGGCGGAACATTATCGCATTGGCCAACCAGCATATCACGCACCAGTACCGGTGAAGACACCACGTTGCCGCCTGCATCCGTTGGAACCCAGATGGTTTTAAACGGATCAGTTGGATCTTGTGCCTGCGTGAGTGTAAATCTGTAGCGCGCAATGCCGCCCTGCGCACAGTTCTCAACAACATACTGCGTCATGCCAATCGGTGCGTTACAAGCATCTGCAAGAACAGACCATGTTGCATCAGGCGTGCGCGCGCCGACGTTCTTGCCCGCCGCGTTCTTGTCTTGGAAAACATCGCGAAACATCTGACGGCCTGAGCCAACAGTGCCCGCACTACAAGCGTCAACTCTGCGCTCTACACCAACCTTTTGGGTTGATGCGACGCGTGATGGAATTGAAGCCGCCTCAACAGTCAGCAACGTGCCATCGGGCAACGCATCAGCAACCCCGTTCAGTGTGTCAAAGCACGCAGGATATGACCGTGTGCGACCGCCTGTGGCCACCAACTCACGATTGCCCCCTACTGTGCGCAGAATATACAAACCCTTTGCACTTGCTCGTTTGCCCTCGCGGATGGCCTGCAACACTGGCGCGTTCTGTATTTGATCTTGCGTCAAATTGCTCTTGAACACGTTCGTATCAAAGTAGCTCAATAGGTTTCCACCGCAGTAGCGAAACGCAATGTCAAACGATCCAGACATCGCATAGGGAAATGTGCGCAGCGCATTGGTTGTTCCAGCCGCTGGCGGTTGTTCGGTTTGCTCAATCGCAGTTGCGATCGCATCAATGTAGGTTTCCTGCGCGACGCTGTCCCCTGCCCGAAGACCCTCGTGCACACCGCCCGCTGTACCAGAGAGATACCGCGCCAGATTGCGCTGCACCTGATACATAACTTCCGTATAGGCCGCTGCCACATCAACGCGCGTGTCATACTTGTCAAAAAGGATCTTATCCTGCGCCGCAGTTTGCGACACCGCTTGCAACGGATAAAGGCTCATGGCCAATGCAGATACCGAACTCAGGCAATATTGTTTGAAACGTGGTCCAAACATTGCACGGTTTTGCGCAGACAATCCTGTTAGCTGTGTGGCGTTCTGTTGCATTAGCCTTCTCCGATAATTTCAAATGGGGTGAACCGTTTTGCACCAACGACAAGTGTGACCAAGCCATCGCGGCGGGTCAGAGATTGCACTTCTGCCCAAGGCAATGACGCCAATGGCTCCGTGGCCTCAGTGAAGCCGCCCCACAGGGTGATTTCTGCGTTCAGGCCAACCATCCGTACCGTTCTGGCTTTGCCCAAGTAGGCACTTTCCAAGATTGGCAGGATGGCTTCACTTGTTGGCGGCAATGGTTGAGCGGAATTTACCTCAAGCAACTCAACAGGGCGCGTGATGATCAACTTGCCTGCGCTTTGTAAAAGCTGCGCATCATCTGCCCCCAACACCAACTCTGCCGCTGCGCGCGCAATCGCCGCGTCATATCCAAGGCGCAGAGATAGAATTTGGTAGGCAACAGGACCGGCAACAGGCACGCCGATTGGCGTGTCCATGCCAGGCGCACCGCACCCCTCAGCCGTGAGGGTCCAACCCGGACCCACATTCCACGGCTTTGCGAAGGCCGCAGCACAAGAGCGCAGAAACGGACCTTCATCGCGGCTGGCATAAACCGTCTTCATAATGGGCGCGGCAACAACCGCTGCCTGTTCGCGGTTGCCAAACACAAGTACACCGCCACCAACAACCGTAATGGCAAGCAAAGCACATACGGCAACCATCGCCCCATTGCCCATCTTCTCAAACGTCTTTGAAACATCGAGCTTGCTAGCGCGCCCCGTTAGGACAGCTGGTGCAAACTCAGAGGGTGGCTCAACAATCTGTTCTGTTGGCAGTTCCGTATTGATCTCTACATCAAGCTGCGCACTGAGCACCAAGCCCTGCACACCGTCCTGAGACATTTCTTTTGCCAACCAAGACAGCAGTTCATCTTGGGACTCAAACAGGCGTTCTGGTTCCAGAACGGGTTTGGCCCCAGAGGTGAGCGCCCCAAAGAAGATTGAGGTCTCAGTATTGGCATAGGCCACCAATAGGGTTTGTTCTTTGAACTTGTCGCTAATCCCGCTCAATACCAATGAAAGAAAGGATGGCGTGCCCACCAGCGCTGCATCTGACACAGGCGCAAAGGTGCTGCCCCAGCGTACGCCAAGGGCATGATCCTTCAAGCCTCGGGGACTCTTCACCCAGCTCAACCCCGCCAAAGCGGCGGTGTTGAGGTATGGTATTTTGCGAATGCCCATGACTTATCTCCGCACAGTGGGGATCAAAGCAGGGCGCACAAGGACGACCATTTTGATTTTGCGCTTCGAGCCTTTTGCGGTGCCGCCAAGACCAAAGAAGCCTGCGCGCCCTGCCCCGCTGTTGGAGCGGCTTGAACTTTCTTGCTCATATCCTGAAAGGATGAGCGTCTCACCTGGGGCCAATACAGTATCGTTCTGGATCGCGCGTTGATCTATCGTTGGCAGTTGAACAGTGCTTGTGCCGCTCTCAAATGAATCCAAGCTGGTCAGGTCGTTTTGAAGCAGTGTCAGAGACAGCTGAATTTTGTTCTTACCAATGAGGCGCGGCAGCGCATGAATGCTGATGCCTGTATCAACGGTGGCGGTTTCGATGGAGGTTGAGGAAACGCCGTCCGCTGTGGTTGTTGTGGACTTGGCCACATAGTTTTGGGCGCGTGTCAGGATGATCGGACTGATCACACCACTTTGGGCGATGGTAGATCCGATGCGGTAATCCACAACGCTGCTATCTTTTGCCAATGCTTTGAAGTTGAGCGCCTTGGCACCACGGCTCAAGGTCGCAACACCGTTGCCAGAGAGAACACCTGCAATACCTGTGATCGCAGCGTCGGTGGTCCCAATGCGGGTGCCCAATTGCATCCCTAGGCCAAAGTCATCGCTCTTTTCTGCGTCGACGAAGAACACAGCCACTTCAAGGCCGATGCGTGTGGAGAAGGTCTTCTCCATACTCTCAATGACGCGGGCGGCTTCTTTTTGAACGGACGGTGGACCAAACACTGACACGCGCCCTGCGTTTTGGCTTATGGTAACAGCACCGGGAGGTGGTGCAACGCGTGCCAGTGATGTTGTTAGATCGTCCCAAGGAGAGAACTCTTCGATGTTACGTGACATGCTAACGGATCGTGACCCGCCACTGATGCCGTTGATGTTTGTCTTTAGGCTGCTTTTACCAACAGGCAATGAGACGCGGTAATCACGTGTCACCATGCGGTTGAATATGATGGCGGTGCCGTCATATTCCCAATCAACGTCTAAGGAAGCCGCTACCTTGTCCAGCGCGCTGGACAAGCTGCCCTCGTGCTTGATCTTAACAGAACCCCCAACTGGAACAGTCAGTGAATCGCCATCTGGTGTGAGGTAACGGGTTTTGACTTTGGCAACGAGGCCTGTCTGCTTGGTCACTTCTTGCGCAATGTCGCTCATGCTGAGGCGATTGCCTGCAAGGCTAAAGCTGCGAGCGCCCTCTACCGCTTTGGGCAATGGTTTGCCTTTGGTCGCGCCGCGTTCAACAACAACCGCTTCCCCGTAGTAAGGGCGATCCACACGGTGAACTTCACCGCGCATTGCAGCGCTTTGGCGCTCCTTTTGATCCGCAGTCAGGCGCGTTACGCGGCCCAAAGACTCGTCAGCCGCCTGAATACCATCACAAGCAGTAAGACCAACAAAAGACAGGAGCGCCATCGCGCTTGTGAAATTATGCAGTGAGGACATGGGAGTACCCCTTTATTTGGGGTGAATATTGCGGTGAGGTCAGTGGCACAGCCAACTGAGCCTCACCATTCTTCAAGGCGGTTTGGTCTGGAAACAACAAGGAGAAGATCGGGTGAACAATCATACCCGTAGCCGCTTTGAAGAAATTCTTATGAATGTACGTGCCAGTGTGGCGCATCTGATTTGCAGTGTTCACGGCGCACCTACCTTCACAACTTTGTTGCTGTAGATGCTGACGCCAGGGGGACGCCCCGTGCCTTCAAAACCGCGAACCAGTTGAGCGGTGGCCTCTTCAAATGTCCCCATAACAGTGACGGGAACAGAGATGCGCCAATCGTCGGCACCTTCTTTTAGGACTTTATAACCAGCAGTTTTGCCCCAGCGGCGCAATGTGTCTGTTAGGTACTCGCCCGACTTTGCTTTCCAAACTGGAAGCGGCGCAGCAACCTTAACCGGCACGACTACCTTGCTAGAGGGTAGTGGTGAAGTTTTAGCAAGGGCCGTGCCGACGGTATCCCCTGGAGTACAAGGAATTAGTAATTTCTGGCCAATTTTAAGAGGCGTGGTAACATTGATTTTGTTCGCAGCAGCAATCTCGTTAAACCGCTTGGCAAAACCCAACCGCGCTTTTGCGATCTTGGACAACGTATCACCGGCCTTAACCGTATGAGGCGTACATGATGTTGATTTAGCCGATGAAGATGCCTTCGCAGGCTTCTTGGACATCGCACTCCAAGGGCGCGACACCGCTTTGTCGCTCGTCGCGTTAATAGCTATCTCAAAGGACTGCTTTGGTGGCGACTTGCGAACACCGTAGATGCGCTCCGCTTCCGACAACTGTTTCCAGTCTGGGCAGCGGATGAGGGTGTCAGAATGGGCAGCGCTGGCGGTCAGTGAAAGGGCTAGAGCCAACATTGCAACGTTCGAATAACATACAGTAGTGCATTTAGTTCCAAATACTATCATTTGACCGGCCGCCTGTCAGAAAAGCTATAATTGACTTGCTGCCCTGCTACACATGGGATTTTTACAACCGGAAATCCCAACCGCGTTATTTTAGCCGCGACACCCGTTAGAGTAGTGAACTGATAGATTTTAGCCGTTGATGATGAAACCATCTTTAGCCTTTTAGGCTCACCGCGTTCGAATATTTCAACGCCAAAAATCCAGCCACCACGAACCAAACCACCAGCAACAGTCGTAGCTTCCTGCGCCTGTAAAATAATCTTCGCATCCACGTTTGACGCAAACGACTTTAACTCTTTGCTAAAAAAATTGTCTGTAAAGGTCATTACGTCCACAGCGGAATCCAGTTCAATGTTAAATAAATACGTTATACAACTCATAAACCGATAAAGTCAATTATGATTTCATATCAAATTAATCCTATCTTATACAAAACAATTGTTTTGATTTAGATAGCGTCTAGAATATGTTAGTTGTGAAAATCTCATAAATGCCTTACATGGAATCATCATGTAAAATTCCTTTAGGTATCCTAATTATGTTGTTCATCAGCCTGTATGAAGTCAGAGAATTACTTCATAAAGAAATGGGAAGCATTGAAGTTGAGTGTACTGTAGATCCACAGGTAAAGATGAATGCCGTTGTCGGCATTTGGCACGTTTATTTTGCACCAAATGAAGGAGGCCCGCGCGTACCCATCATTACAAGCGGTAAAAACCCCAAAATCAGAGTTTTGAAGAGGCTACACGGTATATTTATCTTACTTCATCAACTTGGAATTTCTCCAATTTTAATTCCAAATGTTGCTGGCGAGACGACAAAAATGAGATTGCCAAAGAGCTCGAACGTGGACAAATTCTAAACAATTGTTTTGTTTAATTATCTAATAATTTTGAATTCAAATTGACTAACACCAAATGATGTGAATATATTTTGACATCATTTGTAGATGTGAACGCCTATAGTTAGTGTTGTTGTAGCAATAAAATACTATATTTGCTTGCTACACACTAGCCAGATAGAGTTAACCGCAAGACTAGCAACAGAATCAAGAAGAGCGAGCAAAAACACCACTCAAAAAAAGTGAAACCCCGCAAGGTCAGAGACCTAAACGGGGGATCAAATAAATTCAACTTTGCACCTTTGAATTTAGTTGTTTCCCTACATTCCCGCAAGAGAAAAACGCATTTGTGCGAATATTTTCTTACAGCCTAGATCCTCTGCCTTGCCCAATTAAATAATGGGAGGGCCACTAATGGCACATTTACAGGCTAAACAAACTTATATGGAGAACCACCCGGTGTTACCGGATGGAATGCAACGAAGTGATGTAGAACGACTGATACGCCGTTGCGCCCCAGTCATTGGCATGAACGACGGACAGCTAATCGTATTGCTAAGTATGATTGAAGAAACGCGGCCCTCAGATTGGATCAATCCTGAGATCGAACCCGTGTGCTTCGCGCGCCAAACAAACATTGCAGCATCTGCGGGCAAAGATGAGCGCACAGTGCGACGCATTGAGCACCAGCTAGAACACCGCTTTGGATTTTTGATTAGGGATGTCGGACTGAATGGGCAACGATGCCGCTACCGTGTGTCTGGGGGAACAGAGTTCCGCCAAGGATTGGTCTTCAGTCCACTCATCGACAAAATACCTGAACTACAGGCAATAGCCCAACAAATTGAAAACGCCCGTGCACAGCGGATTATCGTCAAACAAAAGATCAGCGCGGCCAAACGCTCATTTAAAGAACGGTTAGTAGCTCTTCGAGATCTGCCCCTAGTCAGCGCGTCATTAAAACAGATTGAAGAAGTTTACCAAAAATGGCCGACAAAATTTTATGCGTCTGTACCACTCGAGACGTTACAAGAACACTTAAGCCAAGTTTTGGATTTGCACGACAAGCTGACAGATTACATCCAACAGGCCTGCGAGGTGACTGAGGCAAAGCCTGTGGATACAAAACAGGAAAGCGCTAAAAGTAGGCCACAAATGTCCGGCCCAGCGGACATTCATGACCGCCCATATATACAAGATACAAATCAAGAAACATATGTATTGTGTAAAAGAAGGGCTGTTAGGCAGATTGAACAGCCAGGAGAAAAAAACCAACCTAAGTTCACTAATGCAGTTACCGACCAAGAGGGCTTAGAAAAAACCCAGTATGGTCTAAAGGTTGCGACTAATAGCGAATTTACTGAAAGCCTAACGCCAGAAAAGTTGTTTCAACTGTGTTCAGAAACGATGCAGGACAACATTCGTTTATACCAAGGCCAAGCACCCTACCCCACTGAGTTAAACTTCACATTTGCGGCTCTTGATCAGGCTCATGCCCTCGGAATAACCAAATGGGCCTATACTCACGCAACGCAGCAAATGGGCGATCTCGCAACCGCTCTTTGTGTTCTGATTATTGATCGTAACATTCACCACCCAGTGACCCCCATCAAGTCGCCTGGTGGCGTACTACGGGCCATGACTGCGCGTCATGTACAGGGTAGTCTGTACATTGAGAGATCACTGAATAGTTTAGCTAAAAGACCAAATTTGCTATGAACAGAGCAATCAAGAAAAGGAATATCCCAATTTATTTATGCCAATAACAGGAGCGGTCAAATCGATCAGATGCAAACTTTGCGGAGAATTACTTAGTGGCAGAACATGGAGATTAAGTACGCTGACCAAACACAAATCTATCTTTCGCTGTTAGAAAAGAAAGCCATTATCTGACTTGGAACATCATCACCAGCGTCAGGGATTTCCGTCAGCACGTCATGTTTTCCATTTCGGATCATTGAAAATTTCCCGCCTGGCCATTTTGTCATCCTTTTCTTTATTGCAGAATTATCAACGAGTTGGTCTATTTCACCACAAAATGTGATACATGGTGTCTCCGGAGACGGCAGCCTTGATAGATTACGGCACTCGGACAACGCTTCGAAAAGCCACGACATTGTTGGCCCACCAATTTGTAATTCTGGGGCATGCTTAGCTTGATCGACCCAATATGCGTACATTTCAGAGTTATGAGTAAGGTTATTTGTTTCAAATGGAGTATTTAGAATATAAATTCTGCGACTCTCACCTGGAACATACTTTTGACCAAGGCCGATTTTCTGCGCAGTCCATGATAAAGGCCATGCAGCCATACGCTGTATTGTGGACATTTTTATGCCCCACATTGGGGAAATAAAGGCAGTTGCTGCAACTGGTAGCCCCTCTAGCATTGCGCGAAGGCCAATACACGCGCCCATCGATACACCAATCAGATAATATGGTTTCGGAAGGTTAAGATTTTCAACCACTTTCAACATTGCAGCGACATCTTTTTGATAATCTGAGAAATGATTGACGTGCCCTGCTTGCGGATCATCTACCACACGATCCGATAAACCTTGGCTACGCCAGTCTATCACTGCAGTTGCAAAGCCATTATCTGCAAATTGCTTTGCAACTCTACCGTATCTTTCTGCGTACCCAAACCGGCCGAGCATAAGTAAGATAGTACCTTTCGTTGGTACTTCGGCATCATATACACCGACCCTAACTCGCAAGTTGTCTTCAGTTTGCATCCAGTAAGCGGTACTCAATTCTGGTCCGTCAGCAATCGTATTATAAAATTTAGCTTGTTCCATAATAATCCTCAAAAATTACGCAGTTTTGGTCCAGATAACACATTTAGTGAAGCGAGTACACTTAGTGCTAAGACCAAAGAGAAGCCATCAAAGCGACCCAGAAGGGTCAGATTTAAAGACATTATCAAAATCACAAAGGACATTCTTAGTAAAACATTTCGATCATGCCCGAAGGTAAAATCATCATCATATAATGATAATTTATCGAAGATGTTCCAAATTTTTTGGATGGTAACAATGAAAATTGCTACTGCAACCATAACCATAAGAAATGTTGTGAAGTGACCAATTGAAGTGTTATCTAGCCATCCATTACGGACTTGGCCCATGTTTAGCAGAGATAAAAAATCTGTAACTAACCAGCTCACAGTGTTCTTAGCATCTGTAGATAGATAAGTAATTTGTAGTTTTATTAGTGTGGCCATCCATAAACCAAAGAGAACAACCCTATAACTGCCCCAAACAATTTTTTGCCCCTCTTTGCGTATATTTGGAACATCAATCAAAACCTCTTCGAGGTCTAGGGTTGTGCAAATATCATGATAATCAAAAACAATGGCAACGATGAGTAGCAAACCAAACATAAAAACGGCGATATAAGAAGCCGTATATAAGTAACCAATTCCTGACAGAACCATAGATTGAGGAATTGTAATCACATCTGGCCTAACAAGTGTGACAAGATACCTATCCATTTGAACATCATTAATCTCACCTGAAATATACGCAGGTAAGTAAATCCCAAACCATTGGGCACAGAAAACGAATAGAAAGCAAAACACTGTGATTGCCCAAAAGGAAAACGATAACTCATTCACCTTGGCTAGCCAACCATCGTTTTCACTTTGATATGTGGCCTCATTTCCATAATTGATGCATTTATTTCGGCCTGCTCTTTTCCAGTATGTGGTTATGTTGCTTATATAATAAATATATATTGGCAGCACGACCATAGGCAGCAAGTTGAGTGTCGGTGCCCAGATAAAACCTACTTGTTTGTCCAACCCTTTTACTGGGCTGTATGTGACACTGAGTGTACCTACAATGTAGTTGAATAAGCCAAGTCCACAAAACACTAGCCAATATAAAATTTGGAGGTTCATGGACCTTGACCCACTCAACATCCATTCGACCTTTTCAGCAAGCGTTCTAAAAGCAGGCGTTAATGAAGATGATGCTTTTTTTATTTCTGGCTGCCTCATTGTACCAACTGCAGCTTGCTCATAAATTTTACTTTGATGTTTTTTTTTATAAGCACGACGATTGGCTTCAAGCCGTATTTGTGCCGATGTCAGTTTTAAACGGATCTCAGCTGTTTGATTAGGATCCCCACAACCAAAAATGACCGCAAGTCGCCCAATGTTTTTTGGACTGACGCCTTTTCCATTATCTTGAAACCAGAGTTGAACCGTACGTAGATCAACATCATTTTGACTTTCCCCATGGCTAGACATTGCTTCGGTGATCAGATCAGGCGTCCACGCACCTATTGGACCGCCATCCCTACTCAATGGCATGCCTATACCTGAAATTACTAGAAAATCGAAAAGCTTTTGAAATTCGACTTCTCCAGTTGGGAGAGGAACATAATATTTTTCAGTTTTTTTCATGAACTAGGATCAATTTTCAAAATTATCGAGAATTGTTACGCAGCAATAACATGACGTTACGCGTCAACTTTTCGTTTAATTTCGTTTGGTTTCGTTTGGTTTCGTGTAATTATTTCTGAGATGGGTTTTACTTTAACGGGAATTCAAACAATAGGGTAATACATTGTCAGAAAATTGCAAAAATTTACGTAAAACGGCTACGCCTGTTGCCGACATATTCTGCAAATCGTCAGGGTCACATGTTGGTTGGCGAATAATTTGGAATACGTTGGAGGGTGGTTATCTTTGGTTGGATAAAGAATTTGACCTAGCCTCTACATTGGAGACATTTCCTAGCCAAATTAGGTATCGATGACCATATATTGATATACTCCCACGCCTGAATTGACCTGCCGCGCCTGTGACCATGCGGGGGAGTGAATCGCAGGCCACAGTAGCGGCGAAACTGTGTTGTCGCGGGCAGCTTATTGACAAATTTGGGCCGTTGGCGAGAAACACCGTGGCACTTTGAAACGAACGTCGACCAACCGCCGATGTTGTTTACGGGCTTCCCCGCTTCTCAAACCATTTGCGACAAAACCCAACAAACGCTTTATCAGGGCTTTTGGGAGCGTCCAGCCCGCCATCGTTCATCCAAGCTTTCCATTCACTTTCAAGCATATAAATATCCCAGCCTGGAGCCGCTGCTCTCGCATCCTCAAATGCAGTGCTTGATATTGTTATTCGAGGCCCCTCGACGAGCGTTACCCCCTTGAACATGGTACCTCGATTAACAAAGACAACCAAATCCGTCTCGTCGTTAAATGAGATTGAATAATCTGGCAGATGATCGTGTTCAACAAGGTGTCGAAGCGATCTTCGAAACTCTTTAAGTGGCGACTTCGAACCCGATTTTTTATGCAAAAGTTCCAGCTTAATTGACCATTTAGGCTGTCGCCCACAATGTTTGCGTGCGATTTCGTATACTCGGCGCTCAATTGGTTTGCGTAATCGAAAATAGTCTTTGTGTAAGGTCAAAACCTCTTGCGCACGGATCGCATTGAAAACCCATTCTGAAAGCTTCAACTCACACCACAACAACCTGCCATCATTACCTTGCTTGCGGCGTATAGAGGCTGCGTCTATTAATCCAAATGTATCGTATTGTTCTTCATCACCCGTTTGAATGTTGGTGCTAATTCGTGTGCCAGCCAACCGGTCAATAGCTTGGACTAATGCTTGATAGTCTTTGCCGGATGTCCCCCTATTGGTAAACACGAGAAGATCGCGTGAATTTAAACGCACACGACGCGATACCTCTTCACCCTTACTCAACTTTGCCATGATCTGTGAAATACAATAAATCAATATGTCTTTATCGTAAATTGTCGCCAGGCCCTTTACACTTGGCGTGATTTCCACCCAGTGGCCATTATGCTCATATCTGCGCACAGCTGTTTCCGGCTTTTTAGATAAAGAGTAAAAAGGATGCTCCATCTGGGGCATCACGTCTTTCAGAACAGCATCCGCCACATCGCAAATGAACAAATCATCTTGAGGATGACGCTCCGGTAAAAGCTGGAGATTATGATTCGGGGTTTCAGACACCATAACTCTTTATTCGTGGTTTTACACACCAAGTCAACAGATTCGGGGTTTCACACACCAACGTGTATTTTTGCCAGAAAAAGCATTCTTTTAGACTGCAAAAATTCGGGGTTTTACACACTAAGTAGAGACAGTAACCAAACTAAAAAATCCAATCCAGTCCCTTGCCTGATTTTTTGAAGGTTAAACTACAATTTTCCCGAAAAACGAACAGAAACTATACAAATTTTGACGCCAAAACCGCCACCCTGAAGTTCGGGGTATCACACACCAAAGTTCGGGGTATTAAACACTAAAGTTCGGGGTATTAAACACCAACGGCACAGAAAATGCCCTTAAAAACAATAGCTTGGCGCAACGCTAAATTGCTTAACACCTATATAACACATATATAACACTAACAAAGTATACATACTAAACTAAAACCATACCCCAAAAATCAACGCTGGAATTTGCTTAGAAAAACAAACAACGTTTGAGAGTTTTACTTATAAAAATCAAATGCCCTATTTTTCAAAATTATCCATCAAAATGCCAAGCATATCCGCATAAGTACGCCGATCATCTTTGCACATCTTTTTAAATCGTTCGATTACATCAAGCGGCGCACGTACCGTGAACTGACCATCCAACGAAGGTTCCCTGCTAGGCCAGGGTTGTACGGGTTTGGGCAGGGCATTTTTAGTTGGCTGATGTTGCGGTTCTGTCTCTGTAATAGGTTTACTGCGTGGCTTAGGTGCAAACTTCTCTAACCTACTAGTGTCAAGTTCACGTGGCATCTGTTTGTCCTTCTAAAATTTCTACAACCTCTGTCGCAAATGCTTGTGCATTTACTATTGCTTTATCCACACCATTAAACTCCTTTCGGTCAAGCTGACGCAGGCCTCCACCAGCATTGTGCAGCGCTGAGACCAAGACCGTTGTTTTGCCCCCCCAGTGTACTAAAATAAGGCTCTGTTGCAGACATTATTGTTCCAGGACACATGCCAGAACCATCATCGAAAGCTGGAGGAAACACTACAACACCAAGCGACCACACAGTGCATTGGGCTACCGCCCACCAGCGCCCGAAGCCATCATCCCGATGGACCAAAGGCCGATCATGCACTAACTTTCAATATGGACCACTCAAGTGGGGCTGCTCACCTGGCTGGACACTCTAGCGTAACCAATAAGCATGAGAACATCTTAGATCATTCAAAAACATTGCGCACCGGATTTATGCACCAATCTATGGGCCTTGTTACTATGGCCAATGCCGACCGTTGCAAATATCATGCTTTTCTTTCCAAGCTCCCAAACCAACAGGTCAATTAGTTCAGTAGGAAAGAGAATTTGACCATCGCATCCGATCCTCTATCAGTTTTGCGAACGGAACGATGTCGCCCCCAACACTCGCCGTCTCCAAGGCAGACATATATGCTGCTCGATGCTCGACATCGATAACTGTCCACGGGTAGCCCCCGGATGCAAACATTGCGTTCATCAAGAAACGTGCCATGCGCCCGTTTCCGTCAGGATAGGGGTGGATGTAACCAAGTAGCCAGTGTCCGAGAACCGCGCGAACCGCTGCGGAATCTTCATTTTCGAGTCTTTTGAACAGCGTCTCCATACCGTCGGCAATAGCTGCCACGCGCGGCGGCGTGTGACGTGATCCCCGCAGATACACTGGATGATTTCGGTAGCCAGCCAATGCGCCAGCCTTCAGGATACCTGCCGTCACAGACGGCCGGAACAACTCTTCATACCAACTATCATGATCTTGTCTGGCCCCCTGCCCTGCCGACTCCCCCGTTAGTATTCTTTCTATCGACGCCCGAACGGATTGAAAGGCTTGCCAGTAACCGCGGGCTGCAAGCGCATCGACATCCTTCTTGTGTTCCACATTTCCAAGTGGGTCGAAGGACCCCTGTCGCACTTGCTCGATCAACTCTGTAGTGACGGAATACCCTTCAATGGACAGTGAGTGATAGGCATCGTTGACGTAGATGTCGTCGATCACCGCCAGATACGTATCTTTGTCGGCAGGCAAACCTGGTTCGTCAGGAAATATGCCTAGAATGGCGTCGCGATGTATGTCCCACGCAGCATTGATTCGAGCCGCAAGTGGCGAGCTGCCCACTTCGAGGGGCATCACGTGGACACCATCCAAAAACGGGTTCCTTTCCCGGACATCGTAGTCAGCGGCCTTCATCTTCTTGAGAATTGTGTCGGCCTCATTGTCGCGCCCAACGCGACGTAACGCACCCGCAATCCGCCCTGCGGCCAAAACGTGCCCGCCATCGAGCAATTTGACAAGCAAGGGACCTGTATTCCTCAAACCGCTCAAGACAATTTGCGCTTCCATTGCGTAGGAGCGGTAGAATGCTTCGGGGACGTTGATGAGTGCCGCTTCAACAGAGAGAATGAACAGCCCATCTTTTGTGACGATGTCGCTCTTCGGAGGCAGGTCCTTCTTGAGGTCGTATAGCGACGTGTCGAACGGCAGCACCGTGTTGTTGCCAGACCCCTTGGGTGTCCAAACGATCACTTGCTTCGGAATGTGGGTGCTTTCGGCATGCAAAAGTAAAGATTGCTCGGACGAGAAACACCACTCCACACCATAGCGTTCATGGCAGTACCGGCGACAGAAATCCCAGAATGATGTGTACCAGAAGGTCGAGTCATGGGACTTGTCTTGTGGTCGAGTCACAATCAGCCAGCCCAGAATGACATCTGTTAGGAAACCATTTTTTTTGAGCCTCTCTCGGTGGGTCCGGCTAAGCTCACCGCTTCGAAGGACGTTGCCATGTTCCGCTTGTCGCTCCTTGAGAAGCTCGAGCGAGGCTGCAAGTTTTTCATTTGGGGTCGCCATGATAGGAGGGTCACTTTTCTAAAGAAGTTGTCGGTGCTTTACGCGTATTAAGAGACGTACATTTAGACGTAAAGTGCGTCGTATGTATACACGTTTTTTATGATGTGTGATTGCACGTAAAGTAAGATGTACGTTTTCACGGGTTTTCTGCTGATCCCGCATGGGACCCGGCAACTGAACGGAAACGTTCGCCACCGATTGAAAGTAAAGAGCCTCTGACGCCCCCTGCCCCACTCACAAAGACAAAAGATGTCGCGACACACCGCAAGATAAGACTTACGCTTTAAGTAGAAAAATACTCGGTGGTATATTGAGTTCTTCACGGGGCGGATCAAAAATCCAACTTTCGCGCACCTTACATGCGCGAAAGTTGGATCTTAATCTCGATTCAAGGCGACATCGCTATCTGCAACAGAGCCAAGGCCACCAAGCCAATTTTGTGTCTGCGACAACAACTTCCAGAAATTCCTACGATCCAACCGATTCGAGCCATAGACATGTTTGCTATCAATTGCGACCATGTGCCTAAGTGCTACAACATGTTGCGATAATTCATCAAAATCCCGACAAAATGTTTTTTTTCAACATGTTAACTAAGGTTCTTCAGTCATCACTGCTGAATAGAAGGGCCCTTTGCTACCGAAAGGGCCAAAAAATTGTTGCCTGGGGATAAGTTGCGTGTCATGAGTTCAATTGTCGCAAGCTGCCGTAAATCACGCGGTTTAGCGACGAAACACAGATGACCCACTAAGAGGTCGTGAGGGCACATGAATTCAAACGCAAATATCGCGCAAACCAGCTCTATCGCCGCATCTATTGCGTCGAACGCTGCCCGCCTGTCGGAAGCGCTTAACAACCATATGCGCAATAGCTTCCAGCCTGATAGTAGAAAAGCGCTACGTAAGTTTCATCCTGCGGAAGTATCCGAGCTCACCGGCATCAGCATGTCGAACCTTCGAACGCGGCATCAGGAAGGTGATTTCCCTGATGTAGAGACGGATTCCAGAGGTCGCAGGCTCTATACCGCCCAAGAGATTGACCAAATCCGCCATGTGATGGCAAAGACCGGTCGGAATGGCGAAACATACCTTCCCGGACGGCGCGAGAACGATGCCCTTCAGGTTATTTCTATAGTGAACTTCAAAGGCGGATCCAGCAAGACAACCAGCGCCATCCATTTAGCTCAACGCTATGCGTTGCGAGGCTATCGGGTACTTGCGATCGACATGGACCCACAGGCGAGCTTGACCACGATGTTCGGGTACCGTCCTGAGATCGAGTTTGCTGAGAGCGGCACCGTTTATGACGCGCTAAAATACGAAGACCCTGTGCCGCTGAGCCAAGTCATCCGAAAGACATATTTTCACAACCTTGACCTCGCTCCGGCAGGTCTCTTGCTATCCGAGTACGAGACCGAAACAGCGTATGCGCTTCAGCACAAGATCGACCCGCCATTCACACAGCGCCTTGCGATCGCTCTCGACGAGGTCGAAGCAGACTACGATCTCGTCATCATCGATTGCCCGCCTCAACTTGGCTTCACAACAATGACAGCTTTGTTGGCGTCTACCGGCCTTCTGATTACAGTTGTTCCCAGCATGTTGGATGTTGCATCGATGGCGCAATTCCTTGAAATGGCTGGAGAAACTGTCCAAACTCTCGAGGAGGCGGCAGGGCCCATCGATTGGAATTTCCTTAAGTTCTTGATAGCTCGATATGAACCAACCGACGTACCACAATCACAAATGGCGGGTTTCTTGAGGTCTATTCTCTTGGATCAAGTGTTGACCACCCCGATGCTCAAATCCACAGCGATCTCAGACGCTGGGATGACACAGCAAACCATCTATGAGCTGGATCCCTCACAAGTCGTAAAGAAGACACTAACACGCATATTAGAGTCTGTTAATGGCGTCGCGGATGAATTCGAAAAGACGATCCAGCAAGCTTGGGGAAGGAAAACTGACTAATGGCCCGTAGAAACCTATTCCAGCCCCCTCCTCCACCCGATGCGGCCGGCACTGCGGCACCAGCCGGAGAACAAAAGGCGCGATTCCCGAATACCGGCGCAATGAGCGGCGTTAAATCCACTTTGAAGGATGTCGCGAGCAACGCGGTAAGAGAAATCTCCGTTGATGTCATTGAAGAGAACGGCCCCAAGGACCGTCTCTCTTTCACCGATGCTGATGTTGTGACGCTAGCTGAGAGCATTAAGGCACATGGCCAACAAGTACCAATTATGGTGCGCCCCATCGCGGACAAACCCGGACACTACAAAATCGTTTATGGTCGCCGCAGATTGCGGGCCTTACGATCGCTCAGCATCCCCGCAAAAGCACTTGTCAGGTCTCTTTCTGATGAAGAGGCTATTCTTGCCCAGGGACAAGAGAACACTCAACGCTTAGATCCCAGCTTCATTGAAAAAGCGCTTTTCGCCACCGAGCTGGCTACAAGTGGCTACGAGCAAGCAATCATTCTGGATGCCCTCGCTGTGGACAAGCCAATGTTATCGCGCATGACCAAAGTTGCACGGTCTATTCCAAAGTCAGTCATTGAGCAAATCGGCTCCGCGCATGGCATTGGACGCAGACGTTGGGAAGAGCTGGCAGACCAGTCGCGCAAAGATAGCGTCGATCTTGAACAGGTCACCGCAACGCTTCAGTTTAATGCTGCCAAAAGCTCCGACGACCGCTTTGGCATGGTCAGTGACGCCATTACTCAAGCGCTAAAATCTAAGGCCACTAACAAACCAGCTGCACCCCCTACCCTCTCCATCAAACTTGGTGATGGGACGGCTTTGGCTGAAGTAAAAGAAACGGCCCGTGCTTTGACATTCAAGCTGTCGAAGTCTGATGCCCCAGAATTTGCCCAGTGGATGCGTAACAACGCAGAAGCTGAGCTTACGCGCCTCTATGAGGCGTGGCAGTCAGAGCAAAAGCCTGACTGATGTCGACCGAACAGTAAAACTTAAAAAAGGAGCACGACCAGCAACCCAAAAAAGAAAGAGCCCCCCAAGGTTTCCCTAGGAGAGCCCAATCTGTTCTTTGCACTTTCAGATTTACCAGCTTCTCCGCGCCAGTCAACAACAACCGATTCGGTTGATGAAGATTTGCGGCCTTTTTTCTGATTTTCAGAGATATCGGAGCCTTTTATATCAGGTTGTCGTGAAAAAACATGGCATTTATACAAGCAACTGCACCCACTGGGCTGCGGACCAGTGAAATATTGTCCGCGGACAATTCCATTCCAGAACGCCACATCGTTGTCGCAACGCTCCGAAACGCGGCACCGCGACTCGGTCTCAGTGCATCGGTGATTTCAACATTGGACGCGATGCTTTCGTGCCTCGCCCCCATGCGCAACCACCACACCGTGTTTGCATCAAACTCAACTCTCACGTTCCGGCGCAATGGCATCTCAGACAGAACAATCAGACGCCACGCAGCGACGCTTCAAGAAATTGGCCTGCTCGTTCGCCGTGACAGCCCCAATCGGAAACGATTCACAAAGCACAACAGCCACGCCGGCCAAGCCCTTCGCTTTGGCTTTGACCTCTCACCACTTTTCGATCGTCTGCATGAAATTGCTTCAATGGCGGCTGAAGTCATGAAGGAACGAGAGCAAATTGACTATCTGCGTGCCAAAATCCGAGCGGCAGCCAATGCAAGCCTGGTCGACAACCCAAACGATGCGGTGGCTCTGAACGTCTTTCGTGCCCTCCGTCGGAAATTGTCCCTTAACGACTGTGAGAAAATTCTCTCAGCCCTGCCAATCAAAGAAGTTGAGGCAGAGTCACCAGATGATCAAACTTCTAATTTAACGACTACATTGACCGCCAGTGACGGTCAAAATGTCCGGCACCATCATAAGTCAAATAAAGAACATATTGATAAAGAGAACATCCCACAAAAAAAACAAAACACTCCTATGCCTTCAGATGCTCCAATCACAATACCAGAATTGCTATCGGCGTGTCCGGAAGCAGCCGAGTTTTCGCTGAGAAGAATAGAAACTGTTCCTGATGTCGTAGCTCACGCACGAACGTTGGCGCCAATGATAGGGATCAGCCCTCAAAGCTACGAAGCAGCTCATGAACGACTGGGTGCATTAAGAGCAGCAGCGACTGTTTGGGCCATCATGCAGTTCCATGACAAAATCAAAACAGTTGGTGCGTATTTTAGATCAATAACCACAGGATCAAAGAGCGAAGGTTTTAGCCCAGAGAGACTCATCAGGCGTCTGGCTTTGGCGCAAAATCATGCGCCTTGATTTCACAATTGTCCGCGGACAATATTCCAAGCAACATCGCCAGTTTTAATGGACTGCCAGCCATTCAACAATAGAAAAGCCGCCAAGTCTTGCTGTTGGTAGCGGTACAGATTTCATTGCGTTCAGATGAGATCGGGCAGGGCGGACTGATCTATAAACAGCCTGACACGAACCTTTGCCGAACGGATGGCACGGTTATTCCAGAACCTTGGACGGCCTCAAGCCGAGTACCGCTTCTGACATATCTCGATCTTGTCGAACGCCTTGGCGCTTGTACCGTCAACGATCCGCGCGCAGGTCGCGCGACCTAACCCAACCTTCCAAATCAACCCCAACCGAAAGGAGGCCAGCCACCGACCCACCCGACGGCGAGAGAAAGTAATGGGGCGGTTCAAGTCGCAAAGGGAAGCGCAGCGCTTCCTTGACGCTCACGATCAGATCAACGTCCTCTTCAAACCACGCCGCTATCGTCTCACCGCCACCTCCTACCGTCACGCTCGGGCTGATGCTTTCAGCCTATGGGTCGACTATGCTGGCGAAATGGTCGCATAAATGTCGCTACCCAACGCAGTCACAATCAAGCCTCAACAACTTGGCAATACCAATAATTGGCATAATTTTTACCCGCCTCTGTTTTAGAAACTATGCCTTGTCATGTGTTGTGTTGTCACAGCATGTCATATGAATTCAAAACAAATCAAATGATGTCATTTGAAATCAAAGCTTGTTTGAATTGATCCAGCGGGACATCAACTCACGATCGCGGTAGCATTCATCGGGCACATCGCGCCGCTTGATCCGCGCAATCCGTTCGGCAAAGGCCGCCTGCTTGGATGTTGGGCGATTGTCCATCACGGCGGGGGATTTAACTTGCGCGTCGATCCACTGGCTTAGCGCGCGGCGATCCTGTTGGACTTCCCAAGGCAAAACCACTTGGTTCTTCAACGCGAGTGTGCGCGCAAATACCATCTGTTTTTGTGTAACGGGCAGGGTGTCGGCGGTGATGTTTTTATCGACATAAGACATGGCAGTGTCCTTCTCCATTTGATGCCTTATTTATAGCCGTTTAAGGGGTTCAAATCAAGTATGTTGTGTAAGAAATTGACCCAACCACAACATATGGTATTGGTTTGTGTCTAATTGTTGGTGGACTGAGCGCGCGCATGGCGCCGAACTCGCCAGATTTGAAGAAGCGAAGGTAAACGATTAACTACCTCCCCGTCCTAAAGGAAGGGGTATCCGAGGGGAATTTAGATGACATTCCTCAAGCTTGACATGTGTATATACATTATGTATACTAAATCCTGCAACACGCCCAACGCATCTCTCACAAAGGGGTATATGTTTAGAACAAGATGTTCGGCCGGTTCCCCTATAAAACAGGGCGGTAGACTATGACTTCACAATATCAATTCGATGAAGATAAACGTGAAACAAATATAGAAAAATATGGCGTCGACTTTTATGACGCTGCCCTCATTTTTGAGGGGCCTATCTTAAGAAAGGTTGATAACCGAAAAGATTATGGTGAGATACGATTTGTTGCACTGGGTTTAGTAGATGGTGAACCGTTTACGGTGGTTTATACTGAGCGCAACGATGCAATTCGGATAATCTCAGCATGGCGTAGTGGGGAGAGCGAATATGAGCGATATAAAAACACATTCCCTTGAGGAGTTGCGTGCGCTGAGAGACAGCGGCAAAACTCGCACAAAAACCACAGAAGTGGTCGCAATAGAAATGGCCGAAGGCTTTTGGGATGATGCAGAACTCATCTCCCCATCAAGTAAAACGCCAGTCAGCATTCGCGTAGATAGCGATGTTTTGGAGTTCTTCAAAGCACAAGGCAAAGGTCACCTAACGCGTATGCACGCTGTACTAAGATCGTATGTTGAGGCTCAAAAATCCAGTGGAACTCGCTAGCCGAACACCCTACCGACGATCAAAGAACTCCAAAGGCACTTGCTGGAAACCATGTTGGATCACTTAACGACTAAAGCGCCCTTTCTTTGTACTCATAAGGGGTCGAGAGCCCGTATTTAATGCCTTCCTGTTCAAAGTAACCATTTCGGCCTAGAAACCACGCGCGGTGAATTTCACTCTTTTCAAAAAACCGTCTCAAAAAGCGGGGTAAGGTGTATCCACCATATCCCGCTAAATAGATTCTTTGGCAAAGACCATTCGTCAGTTTCCGCCGTTCACCGCTGCCTTAATACCTGTCAGAGCCGTTATCTTAACGGCTTTATCCGCTTCTTTGTCGATCATTTCACCGGTTGCAACATTGCGGACCTGACGGGCAGGGCGGTCGCGGGTCTCAAATTTGGCCAACCCCGCGAGTGAAACCGTGTTGCCCGCTACAAGCTGCGCCGTGATTTCTGCAGAAACCAAATCAAGAGATACAGCTGCTTCCGCTTTGGTAATTTCGCCGCGTGCTGCAATGTGACCAACAAGCTCAGCTTTTGTCATCGGTTTTGGCATATTGTTCAATCCTTTGTTAAGTTCCCGATCAGGCTAAAAGGGAGCGCTGATCTTTTCAACTCCAGACTTATAACCCCACAATTGAGATGGCCGTCAGTTGTGAGGCGTTTGAATGTCAAAATATTACGGAAAATCCCAACCCCAAGGGTTGGGCCCGCGCCCTAGGACCAGCCTGAAGGCAGGCTGCCTCCAGAACCCAATAACCACATACTCCCTGCGACAATGCCCCCTGAACCGTCTCTAGCGAGCCGGGGCAGGGGACTTGCCACATGGTCGCCTGCGTTGTTGTGATCTGCCCTAACGGGCAACGGTCGTTCGCTTCGCCTTGTTCAATCGGATCTCGCTCGATCCTGACTTATGGTCGCTTGGGGTTTGGCAGAGCCAAACGCCACTTCACGACAGTGCTTAGGGGCGTCGCCCCTGGCGGGGTCAACCACAATAGACAAACCCGTGTCCTCGCCTATCGGCTGCGGGCCGCGCCAAAAGTTTGTCGATTGAGGTGGACCTGTGCCCACCCCAGACTTCGCCAGTCGGTCAGAATTTAGAGACGACGCGCTAAAGCGCTTTGCTCAAATTCAGAAACCATTGGGAACAATCTCAAATGGTGCATCAAGGAAAGAGGTCACAAATGCCAAACCTAATGGAAATAACCAATACAGACGTAGCAGCGCACATCGAGGCGATGAAGATTGCAGCCCATAACGATCTGGCGCGAGAAGCTTTGGTTGATGATGACACGCTTTTATTCAATGCGGGTGTTGGTCTTAGAAGTAAGGTTCTTTTGACGAGTGGTATCAGCGCGAACACACCTGAGTTTAGAGCAGCAGCGATCAAAGCCGTGGGTGAGTTTGATGGTTTCGATGCGGATAATGATCCAAATGGAACCCACGAGTTTGGATCAATCATAATTGAAGGCGAAACCGTCTTTTGGAAAATTGATCTATACGACGAACACTATGAATTTGGTGCTGAGAACCCAACCGATTTCAGAACAACCCGCCGCGTTCTCACCATCATGCTTGCATCAGAATATTGAATTTGCAGCGCCCGAAAGGGCGTTAGCAAAAGCGCAACTTGCGCGAGAAAGGAGGTGATTAAATGTCAAAAGAAAGAATGTTTCAGCTTCGCCAAGAAGCAGTCGCGCTAATCAAAAAGGGTGGTCTATCCGCAAAAATCGGCCACGCCTTTTTGAACACTAACAAAGGGGCCTAAGCCCTCTCGCCTCACCTCAAAAGAGGTGGGGCATCCATACCAATTCCCAAAATTAAAATCAAGGATGTCCCATGACAAAGCAAACTAAAATCAACACAGAAACCGCAACAGGCGTTATTGAATATTTCCAACTGGCTGATCTTTACCTATCCGATCTAAACCCGCGCCAAGAAGTTTCTGAGGATGGAATTGTCCTATTGGCGCAGAGTCTAGTGACGTGTGGCCTTATCCAAAACCTTGCAGGATTGCGTGACGAGAGCGGCAAAGTTGGTATAGTTGCAGGTGGTCGTCGTCTACGTGCTTTGCAGATTGCAGCACTTGAGCGCACCGAACTTGGTTTGGTTCCTGTTCGCATGGCTCCAAATGCACAGACCGCACAGGAATGGGCAAACGCAGAAAACACTGCACGGACAGAGTTAGACCCCGTTGATGAAGTTCGCGCCTATGGAAAGATGGCAGCAAATAATACGCCAGTGGCACACATCAGCCGCGCCTTTGGCGTAACAGAGGCCCATGTGCGCAAACGCCTTGCGCTGGCTGGTTTGCCCGTTGCGGTGCTGGACGCATTGAAGGCGGGAGAAATCAGCCTTGGCATCGCAAAAGCCATGACCATCAGCAAGGACGAGGGCGACATTCTGAAAGTCCTTGAAGAAGCGCGGGGCAACAGATGGTTTGATGAACGTCAGGTGAAACGCCACCTTAGCCCCATCGCAGTTGACGGCGATAACCGCATGGCTAAGTTTGTGGGTGAAGACGCGTACAAAGGGGCAGGGGGCACAGTCACCCAAGACCTTTTTGAGAATGAAGTGCTATTCAACAACCCCGACATTCTGGAAGGCTTGTTTGCTCAGAAGCTGGATGATGAAGCAACCGCCTTGCAAGAAGCAAAAGGCTGGGCATGGGTAATGACCACCGAGGACTCGCAACCCTATTGGTATGAGGTGCAACGCGAACACGGGTTTGCTCGTGTTTACAAAGTCGAGGGCGTTTTGACCGAAGAACAGCAGGCCCGTAATGATGAATTGGAAACGTTGAACAACGAAACAGACTTGAGTGATTCAGACGCAGCCGAGTTTGCTGCGTTGGAAGCCATTGTTGAGGGCGCATATACCACAGAACAGAAACAGCTCTCTGGTGTTATGGTCTACGTTAAACACAACGGCGAAATTGCTACCATTCAAGGCTTGGTTAAAAAAGACGATCAAGCCGTAGCGATTGATGCTGGAGTTCTTACCGCCTCCGCACATGAGGACAGCGGGACAACAACAGCAGCGCCAAAGGCGGAGTTTTCCCAGAAGTTCGTGGCCGACATGCAAGCAGTGCGGTTGGCAGCGGTTCAAACCGCGATGTTGGAAAAACCTGAATTTGTTCTCGACTTGCTTGGTTTCGCTTTGTCGCCAGCGGCTGGAGATTACAACGGTATTTTGGGTTTACGGTTTGCGCCAGAACGTAATGCGCCAGAGGTTGACGACAGCTTTACATTGTCGTCGCGCATTGGTGGTGCTTTGACGGAAGAAGAAGAAACCGCGCATGATGAACTGGGAAACCATTTCAACGGCACGTTAAACGCCAAATTCGCAGAGTACCGTAAAACAGGAAAGAAAAGCCGTAATGCTCAGATCACCCAGAGTTTTGCGCGGTCCCTTCAAACTCAAAATCCAGAGTTTATGGCCGAGATTGAAACCGAAGTCGGAGCAGATATTCGCAGCATCTGGACGCCGACAGCAACCAATTGCTTTAAGCGCCTAAACGGTGCCCAATTAGATGCGCTTTATATGGGGTTTTTAGACCTAAAAGCAGACAGCGCGATATTTAAAGCGTTTGTGAACTTTAAGAAAGGTGTGAAGGTTGAGACCATGCACCAATTGTTCTACGACCCAGAATACCAGAAACTGCGCAATGTAACGCCAGAACAGCAAGCGCGGATTGATGCATGGGTTCCTGACTGCCTATAAATAGAAACCCACTCACGAAACTTGCAAGATCAAGGCCCCCTTATTGGGGGTCTTTTTGTGTTAGGGTATATCCAAATTCCCTTGTAGGAATATACAAAATCGTATATACAAAATCTAAGTGGAGGATATTCAATGGCCCTATATATACGTGATGAAGCAGTCGATGATCTTGCAAAAAAGGTTATGCTGGCCACGAGTGCGAAGACAAAAACAGACGCTGTTCGTAAGGCGTTGCTTTTTCATTTGGAAGCCGTAACACAAGAAAAGCCATTGCTGGACCGCCTTCGGGATATACAGAACCAAGCAGATGCAATCGGTCCCGTCGATCCGACCTTTGATATGAAGGGCTTTTCTGACGAACTGCACGAGGCTTAATTTGTTTATTGATGCCTCAGCGATCGTTGCCATTTTGAATCGTGAAGCGGGTTTCGAAGAAATGGTTCGGCGGATCGAAGACCACAAGGGCAAGCGGTATGTTTCGCCTTTGGTCAAATTTGAAGCCGTTGCTGCGATTGCAAGATCGCGGTCAGGCCCACGCCGTCCAACCCCAGACCAATTTGAGGCAGCGGGTAAGGTTGTTGGGTTGTTTTTTCAAAGTATTGAGGCACACCCGATAACGATTACACCTTCAGTTGGCGACAAGGCGTTGGAGGCAGCAGCAACCTATGGCAAATTTACAGGCCACGAAGCTGATTTGAACTTCGGTGATTGTTATTCCTATGCCTGCGCCAAAGCCTTTAATTCAAGATTGGTCTACAAGGGTGACGACTTTTCAAAAACTGACTTAGCATGACAGTCTCTGCTTCGAAGTACGCGATAAAGCCAAATGATCTTTACGAGACGGAGCCTTGGGCCACGCACGCAGTTTGCCGCGCATTGCGCCAATTGGGCCTTGCCCAAAATGGTCGCACCGTTTGGGAGCCAGCGGCTGGTAATCACAAGATGGTTGAGCCGCTTTTGGAGGCTGGGGCAAAAACTGTTATTACTTCAGATATTTGTGAATACAGCCAGCGCCATACCGCCACGTTTGATTTTTTGAAAAATGGTGTTGCGACATTTGTTCCAACGCATTTTGATATTGTAAGTAATCCGCCATACGGGCCGAGTAATCGCTTGGCCGTTAAGTTCGCAGAACAAGCACTGACAAGGTGCAATGGATATGTTGCGCTCTTGCTCACCGCCAAATTCGATTTTGGCAGCACCCGCAAACACCTGTTTCGAGACAACCCGCGTTTTGCGGCAAAAGTTGCATTGCTGGATCGTATTTCTTGGGAGGATAACGGGAAGACAGGAACGGAAGACCATGCTTGGTATATTTGGGGTCCGCGAGAGGATTCCGTTTCTTGCCCTAAATTAATGTACGAACGAAACCTCGCAAAACTGTAGCGCGGGATGTGGCTTACCTTTTGAGGGATTGGTGTCCGTTTGGGTGAGGGTCTTGGGGCCAGGGCTACCCATCCTAATGCACCCAAGTAGTGCTTAAGGTGTGGGTGTTGAATTGAAGTGCATATCTCAGTGCTGTTGACCCTCACCCAAATGGACTGTCGCTATTCGCTTAAAAGCCGCTATGCGGCTGGCGGGGTTAACCACAGGCACTTCTCTTCGATATATATTTTCTACGCTCAGGGCCTGCCATGGCACTCGGGTCCACTCCCGAGGTCGTGCACCTGTCGTGCTGGATAACCCCGCCCAAAGGTGGCTGGATTTAGTCTCCATATGTTTCAAATGGGTTGTGGATGTTGTAAGGTTTGAAGTTCCGTCGTTGCCTGCGCGCCCTGCGGGCTTGCCATGAGGACCTGTTCCGGTCCTCTTTCCAAATGGTGGGTTCTCGCCGTGCTCGCTTCCTCCACTTCGCTAAAGCTTCATTGCGTGCAGCTGCGCGCGTCTGCGATCCCGCGCTAAAGCGCGCATTGGGATGCGTATTTAGGGGAGCAGTGTGTTGGGACCACCGAGTCGTAGATTTTCAGCGCGGCCAGAAAAAGGCGGCGCTGGAAATCTGCGCAGCAATGTGCTATATCTGAATCAACGGAAAGGTGACGACATGACCAAAGAAGAACAAAAAGAATGGGATTTGAAGCTCCGCAAAATGGACGCTGAAATCTCGAATTTAAATGCGGCAACTGGACAGCTAACTATTGAAACCAGCTACTATGTGTTGTTTCGAGGAATAGCGTTGGGCGCTGGCCTGTTGGGTGCTGGTGCTGCATTTGCAAAAGTATTTTTGGTGTAATAACCAGACAGCACTAAGACTACTACAAACCTCGTACTTTCCGCCGCGCCTTGTTCCAGACAGGCGTGGCTTTTTCTTTTGCGGAGTTGGTGTCCCATGCGCGGGGGCCGTGGTGTAACCGCTCGCAATCCTGCCGCGCTGCCTGCCTTGCGCCTCTTCTGGCAAGCCAGAACGACGCAACGCCCCAGCACTCACAACGGCGCGTGTTGAATAGTCACCTCAAATTGCAGTGCTGTTGGCCCCCACACATCGGACTGTCGCTATTCGCTTAAAAGCCGTTGTGCGGCTGGCGGGTTTAACCACAGGCACTCGGTCCACTCCCGAGGTCGTGCACCTGTCGCGCTGGATAACCCCGCGCTCGTGTTGCTTGCGCTACTTTTCCATTTTAGATGTTGCCGTATTTTGCTTTGCAGCCGGTGCTAAAAATAAGGGGCCCTTTGCTTCGCTTCGGACATTCTTTTGTCAGATGATCCAACGCGTCTGGCAATTGTGTACTCCCGCCATAAAGCTCAACAAAGCGCGCCTTGCTGTACCGTCCAAAGCGCTTGCACTCACCACACTCGATCACAATCGTCTCTTTTGGGAAATCCCATACCCGCACTGTCTTAGCCCTAACTTTCAGCAATTGAAGTGATTTCGCCTGCAAAATATTGGTTTTGCAAGCCCCGCCTTGCCCCCAGAAGTTTTTGCCATCTGCCAGACTTACGAGAGTTAACCCCGTAGCCATGCATAATCCTGTTCAGGTGTTTCTAAGTGATAAAACATAATTGCTGTGTCGGGAAGATCGCTGCGCTTCAACAATTAATTTCCCCTGTCCCTGCGGGCCATTCCTCGCGAGACAAATTTCTTGCTGACATCCCTCTCACAGCAATTTTTGCATGTTTATCGAAACACAGAAAAAGGATTACTAAAATGGCTACTCAAGTTCTTAAACTCAACGTTAAATCAGGCGAAAAAGATGGCAAAAACTTCTGGGACCAATGCGGGGCCCTCTTTGTCCACACAAACGATGTAGGCGAAATCACTTCAATTGCCGTAAATCACTCCATGTTCCCAGGTGTCGATATGGTCGCTTTCCCGAAACGCGAGAGCAATGACAGCTGATAAGGCTAACGCCATAGGGGCGGCCAAATGGCCGCCCCTATGGCTGTGCTTGGAGTGCTCAATTGGCAGACTCATTCTTTGGGCTGTGGCTGTAGGTGTTTTTTTTGGAATTGTGCTGTAGGTGAATTTCTGGACGCCTGATCCGCAAAATGGGCGGATCACCAGGCTCTATGCTTCAGACGCGAAGGCGTCTTGCGCACAGAACACACCCCACCTGTCCAAGCTGTTCCAATAGTCGCGGCGATGTCTCTTGCAGAGCCATAGCCACTTCTTTGTCCCATGCGTGGAAGTTGTGGCGCGATCTGCCCTGCGGGTCACGATCCTTGGCGCGGTCGGGCGCGTTTCCCACAATTGACGCTGATATATGTTGTCTTCGCTTACAGAATGCTACGGTTTTGATAATTTCTCCCGAGGTCGAAGATTATCAAAACTGGAAAACGCGCCCTTGTGATTTGTGGCGGCCCTGCGGGAGACACACCAATGGCAGAGCGTTTTGTTTGTGACAGAAGCTCCGGCAATGCCTGCGCACCCTGTGGGTTTGCCATGAGGACCTGTTCCGGTCCTCTTTCCAAATGGTGGGTTCTCGCCGTGCTCGCTTCCTCCACTTCGCTAAAGCTTCATTGCGTGCAGCTGCGCGCGACTGCGATCCCGCGCTAAAGCGCGCATTGGGAAATTCACCTACCCTGTTCGCCACATGGCAAGGTTTGAAATGCAAGAGGCATTTAAACCTAAGCCCATCTTGGGTGCATCAACGCAAAGTCCGGGGCAGGGGCCAACGGTCCTCCAAAGTAAAAAGAAAGGAAACTCAAATGACACACGAATTTAACATGTTCATCATCGGGGCAATTTTTCTGCTTGTTTACATCTTGTGATTGAACAGCAGTCAGGCCCATCATCAAACACGCGCCTCTAACACTTCCGGAGTTCAAAATGTCCTATTCATCATACGAAGCAAAAGAAAACACACCAGAAGGGTTTCGCGCGCTTGTCGTCACAATGTGTGAGCAGGGCGGTGGACGTGTAGACTTCGTCACGGCTGACGATGAAACCCATGTGATTGGCCTCGACGATCTTGCGTTCTTGGTTCGTGCAGCGGCAAGTCTGCCGCCCCATGTTCTGGAGCCAGATATGGCGATGCAACCACAACCGATTGCTGAGGCAGCGCCTCTAGAGCAAGTTGAGCAACCTACATCAAAACAACGTCTTGCCCGCGCTGGCGGACGATGGACTGACGAAGAAGAAGCCCAACTGCGTGGGCTTTACCTCAAGGGCATAGAATTGCCAGAGATTTCTGCAAAAATGGATAGATCACCAGCGGCAATTGTTTCGCGCTTGCTGGCGATGGATTTGGTAATAGTCAGCCCCAATCCAAACGCATAAGCCCCTGGTGAGAATGCCTATGCAGTCTTAACCACTTTAAGACCTGTTAAAGTCTTCCGCGATCACTTATTCTCAAGCTTATCAATAAGTGCCTCTAAGCTGCCGATGGCCTCTGACTTTTCAGCCTCCCGCACAGGCGCTGCTTTCTGAGCATGTATTCTAATTCTGAGATCAGTCACAGTAATCTCAAGATCCTTAAGCGCAGTATGCAGCTCATCATTACGCTTGGCTTGCTTGCGCAATTCGCGCTCAGACGCCTTCAGTTCTTTTTGTGATACGGAAAGCCGTGTGGCGTTGCCGACGAGTTCTTGACGGATGGCCTGTTCGGTGGATGACTTCTCACGCAGCGCAAGGGCCATGCGGTTTCGCTCTTTAGTGACCTCTTCGATCTGGCCTTCGTTGACATAGATTTCGTTCTCAAGTTTTCGGATGGTTTGCTGAAGCTCGTAGATGTCTGGAGTGGCTACAGCCTCGACGTCCTCATCTGCCGTCTTGCGCAGAAGGCCTAACCGTGTGGCGAATGGAACATAGATCCCCATAATGATGTAGAAGACGCCAACCATTCCAAAGATAACGAACACTGTGTGGATTGCTTGCCTTGCCATGTAGGGGACATCAAAGGAAGCCGCGTAGATCAGATCGATGATTGAAACATCTAATGGCCACTGCATCTTGGCCAGCTCAGAATACTGCGCTGGATGGAAAAACAGCAGAGTAAACAGAAGGCCCATGACAAGACCGGTCTGCCTGACATCAGAGGGCTGCATTGATGGGTCAAAAGAGATTATCACTGGAAATGTTTTAAGCATGACGTTTACCAGTACGAGCGCAAAGACGATGCAGGCCATATACTCAAGTAATGGCATTGAGTACATCTCGCCTGCGGAGTTCGCCACAAACAGAACGGCCACCAATGCCGCGTAACTTACTGCTGCAAAAACAATCGCACTCAGCACCTCAGAAACATGCTTAAGCATTGTCAGCCTCAAGCAATCGGATGGCTTCGCGAATGGCATGAGCCTTGGACCAGCCTTGTCGCGCACAGATGCTTGTGAGCAAATTGCTTTGCTCAACAGATATACGCACGTTCAAAGAGACCATCGGTATTGGACCACCCATTTGGGTTTGAGCCGCCACTTCCTGCACAGGTTGCTTGGCTGCACGGGTGCGGGCCTTCGTCACTTCACTTAGGTATGAATCATCAGTCATTAGATTGCTTTCGTTTGAGGCTTGTCACGATAGAGATGAGTACAGCTTGGATGTTGTCGATCGCGTTTTGAATGTTGGAGCTGTTTGTGTGGAGGGGTAGGTCATGCAGCAAGCAGCCATGCTTGAGTATTTGGCGGCAAACTTCTTTTTGTAGAATCCCCGGCCAGATGTATTCAATGCCGCCCTCATCGAAGGCATTGAGAATGGCCGTCTGCGCGCGGGTTTTGATAGCGGCATCAACGCGGGTGAATATAACAGCCGTGAGTATTGGTGCGGATTCTTCGGGAAGATCGCGGACAGCCTCAAGAGCCGTTAAAGCGCCCTGTACCTCAAACGGAGAAAAAGTGGACGGTAGCAGAACGACATCGGACAATGACGCGGCGCGAATGGATGAAGCGTTCTCGGTTCCTGGGGTATCGACAATAACGTAGTCGGCAGTTTCTTCAGCTGCCAAGATTGCTTGCTCAAGTTCAGCGCCTGAGACACTTCCAACTGAGACGACTGAAAGACCATCGGGACAATTCCCCATGGCGTACCAACTTGCGAGATGCTGGTTTCCGTCTGCCTCAATCAGCACAACGGATTTGTTGTGCCGTACAATCTCGCTTGCGAGAAGAACGGCTGTGGTTGTTTTGCCAACTCCACCTTTTGGAGAGAGTAGGCAGATTGTAAATCCAGGCATCGGCACTCCAGGTTATAAGTTCAGTAGGGGCTAGCGTGCAATGTTGATAGCACCCAAGCAAGCTACATAGCAGCATAGCACGCCAGCAAGCTGCATGGCAACATCGCTAGCAAGCACGCAAGCTATGTTGCAACACTGCTATGTAGCTTGCAACATATCACGCACGCTAGCAACATAGCTTGCGCGATAGAGTGCTTGCAGTACAGCTAGTCATATAGCTTGCAAGCTAGCTTGCTGACTGGCTTGCTTTAAGGACTGCATGTTTATTAGTCGCGCGCCTTCCGAGTCTTTGCAGTGTGAGTGTTGTTAATGTGGCAAGCGGATTGAGCTTGGCTCAATACAAGCCCCATACAGCGCCAGTAGGGTTATTTGCTGGTAGGGGTAGGTGAGCGCAGCGTACATCGGCCTTGGCGTGAAAAAATGAGCCCCTCCACATCATTATGGCTTTCTGGGACCGCATTAGATCTCAAGCCAAGCCCTCTTTTCTTTCTCAGCAGGGACGCGAAGCGGCCTCTCCATTGGTTGATGGTATCCGCGCTGTTTTGCTTTGGTTCAATCGTCCTGCCCCCAACATCATGCGCAATCGGCGCATTCAGAGGGTTCAGGTTTTGCAACGTAGATTGACCGCCTCAACAATGGTTGTGGTGGTTGTTCGAAATGGGTGAGTGCATAGATCCGACGATAATCTGATTTTAAGAAGATTACCTATGGCACACTTATACAAAAACCTTGCGGTTTTTGTGAACGGGGATTATTCTTGTGGAATGGCGAGTTATCATCTCAATGCAAGTGTCCTGAGCAGAGGGCGCGGAACAGGCAGCGCAGTTGCCGCTGCGGCCTACCGCCATAATTCCAAAATGAAGTCAGAATATAACGGTGATACCTACAATTATGAGACCAAAGGCGATTTGGTTCATGCTGAGATAACACTTCCTCAAGATGCACCCGAGTGGGCTGAAGAAGCATACGGTTTGTCCGCTGATGTTGGTGTTTTGGGCGAGGGCGTTGATCCCACAAAAGCTGGCTTTGAAGCAGTTGCAAAGGCTTCAAGTGCGATGTGGAATGACATCGAAGTGCACGAGGCACGCACCAATAAACACCATGCTCGGGCGCAGTTGGCCCGCAAGTTCACGCTCGCATTGCCCTTGGAATTGTCACTTGAACAGCAAATTGAGCTATCCCGAACCTTCATTCAGGACAGTTTTGCAAGCCGTGGTATGGTTGCGGATTGGGTTTTGCATGACCCAAGAGTCAAAGAACAGCAAAACCCACATGTGCATATCATGGTTGGAATGCGCGAGTTGGACGGTGAGGGATGGGGCTCTAAGAACCGCGATTGGAATGCCCGTGGGTTGATAACTGCTTGGCGTTTTGAGTGGGCGAGCGCCACGAATATCGCTCTTGAACGTGCAGGTTTTGATGTGCGTGTGGATCACCGCAGCTTCGAGGATCAGGGTATTGAGTTGAAGCCTGATACCTTCAATGAAAACATTGCAGGCAATGCCGAGCAGAACGGTGAAGTTGCTCGCAACAAGCTGCGTGCAAGTGAGGCACGCGCTTATAACGAGGCGTATCTTAAAGAACATCCTGAGCATATTTTGACTGTTCTTGGGGCACGCCAAACGGTGTTTACGAGCGCTGATGTGCGCGGCGCTTTGATGGAGCGCATGAGTGTTGGCGTTGAAGAATTGGACGCTTTGTTTGCAAGTGTAATGGGCAGCCACGAGCTTGTTCTGATGGAGGCAACAGCCCCTGATGGAGCGGCGCTTTACAGCACGCGCGCACGGGCTACTTTGGAAAACAACTTGATCGTGGACGCGATGGCGATGGCTGCATCACGCTTGAATGTTTATTCGTTTACGGGCTTGAAGCATCTGTCTGACAGCTTGCTGGAAACGCAACGTGACGCGGCTGAGGCTATGCTGAGTGACGCGCGCCTTACGATGGTGACTGGTGTTGCGGGGACGGGTAAGACCTACACGCTTCACGAGGTGGCAAAGGTTTGGAAGAGACGCGGATACGAGGTTATTGGTGGCGCGACATCTGGCAAAGCCACACAAGAAATGTCCGGTATTGTTGGAATGGAAGCAGCGTCTTTGGCAGCTTGGGAGGCGCGTTGGGCGCGGGGACGCCGCCCTGCCAAGAAGTTCGTGTTTATCATGGATGAAGCGGGCATGACGGGATCTGATGTCTGGGCGCGTGTTCAGGGGCAGGTGTCTGCGATGGGCGGTAAGTTGATTGTTGTGGGTGATCCAGAACAGCTCCAACCCGTAAACGAGACCAGCGCCTTTAAGGCCATTCAAGAGCGCATCGGCGTGACGGTTATGGATCAGGTGAAGCGCCAAGACAACAGGTTCCAGCGCGAGGCTACACGGGCTTTTGCACTTGGTGGTGAGCAAGCGCAGCGTGCTATCCGCTATTACCACAATAACAAGAATGTGCAGTTTACACCAGGTGTTGAGGACGCCGTGACAGGCATTGTGGAGCGGTACTTTGAAACGGCGGCCACACCTGAGAACCGGATTGCGGTTGCTCTGAGCAACAAGGACGTTTGGGCATTAAATGCTGCGCTGCGCACGGAAGCTTTGGTGCGCGGCGCGGTTGTTGAAGAGAGTGTCACTCAGTTTGGCGATATCGTTAGGCTCGAGCGCCTTGAGGATGGATCAAGCAGACGTAAAACTGTGCCGCTGATGGTGGGTACGGGCGATCGCTTGTTGTTCACCAAAGCGCACCGCGCCCTTAACGTTCCCAAGTCCAGCATGGGCACGGTACTGGCTGTGCGCAGCGCGATGGGCGAGATCGACATTCAGATTGATGGGATGGCCCGTGTGGCAACTGTGGATATGAACAGCTTCAACCACTTTGATTATGCCTTTGCCTCAACGATCCATAAAACCCAAGGAATGACAGTGGATCACGCTTATGTCTTGGGGCACGGTTTTATGAACCAGCACCATGTTTACGTTGCCATGTCACGCCATCGTCAATCCGTTGAGATGTTTGTGCCGCAAGATCGCATTGAAGACATGAGTAAGCTTGAAGAGATCGTGCAGAAGAAGGGATACCTGAACTTCGCGGTTGGCGACAATCCAGAACTAATACATGAGCGCTCAGGTATGGGCGTTGAAGCGAGCGCGGTTGCAGGGCGCAGCGACTATACCCCACAGCAGGTAGCGTTCAGTTCCATCAGTTTTGAAGGCGACGCACATCTTGCGGGTGTGGTTGGGCGCGTGTCTGGTTTACTGGCTTCTGAGTATGTCGATGGCGACCCGTTCTTTGGTGAAGATCCCCGTGGCTACAGTGCAGCGCCCACACGTATTGTGGATGACATCATCGAGAAACGCTCCACATTCTCGGCGGCTGATGTGGCCAATCAATTGAGCAGCGTTGTTAAAGAGCCAGAAACATTCGTGCGTCTGTTCAAAGAGGCAATGCAACACCCTGACATTGTTGTGCTTCGCGACGAGATTGGCGCAGGTGTGGCGCGGGTTTACAGCACAACGTCCCAAGTGGCGCTTGAATTAGATGTGGTGGATCGCGGTGCACGCCTCGCGCTGATGGACAACCGGAGCGGCGTTAGCGGTGAAGGTGCTCAGATCACGTCCCGTGCTATGCAGCGTGTTGGCAAGGACTTCAGTTTAAACGCAGAGCAGACAGTTGCGCTTGATGCTGCATCGAATGCGCGTTTCAGCATTGCCAGTGGCGGGTCTGGTTCTGGCAAATCCCGTTTGGCAGCAGCCATTGGCGCGGTTCACGAAGAGATGGATTGGTCTGTTGTGCGCGTTGCGCCAACTGGTGTTGGTGCGGACAATCTGCGCAATGAAGGCGGAGCCTCCCCAGTGATGACCTTTGCGGCGCTGGAATATGCGGTGGCAAAGGGCTACCGGACGCTGGATCAAAACACCGTCATTATCATGGATGAAGCGGGGCAGGTGGGCGCTGCATCAGCGGATCGTCTATTTGGCTTGGTGGAGCAGAGCGGGGCCAAGCTTGTGGCGCTGCGCGATACGGATCAATTTGGCCCCTATGAGGCGGCACCGATATTCCAAGCCCTTGAGGCGCGTATTGGTGGCAGCACACTTGAGCAGCGCCATCGCAGCCGCAACTTTGAGGTTGGTGCAGCCGTTGAACAGATTGCACAGGCGGGTGCAGAGTACGGCGCCGTGGCGCAAGGTTTGAACGACGCAGGTGTTTTGCACGCAGGTGGATCACGTCCCGCCAGTATCGATCAGCTTGCACAAGACTTTGTGCAAGATCCAAACGCTGACAAACGCGCTTTGGCCCATTCACGCGCCGATGTGGCCGCTTTGAATGACGCAATCCGCGCCAAGCTCGATGTTGCAAATCCAGCGCGTCTTGAGGGGCGCGGCGACGAGCAAGCGGTTGCAGGCTCAATTGCTGATCTGCGTATTGGGGATCGCATCATGTTGTCACAGCAGTATCAAGCGGAGGGCATGCGACTTCGCGCAGGCACTGCGCTTGAAGTTGAGCGGCGCGATGAAGCAGGTGTGGTCTTGCGCATGGGGGCAGGGGAAGAGGCGCAGTATCTCAAACTCACCAATGGTGATTCAGACTTTGACTATCACTTTGGCTTTGCCACAACCGTGCATGGCTCCAAAGGGCGCACGATCGACAGTGTGCATATGCTGGCAACACCTGGCATGTCGCGGGGCGTGTTTAACACGGGGACTTCGTTGCACCGCACTGAACTCAACGTGGTTTTACCCACCACACCTGACAATGTGGAGCGTGCAACGCGGGCTATTTTGCAAACAGATGATACGGCGCGTTCGGTGCTGGATTACGGCTTTGAGGCGACACAGCATGCCCGCCAAGTGGCGGGGGCGGATGCCGGCGCTGAGTTGCGGGAGCCAAGCAAGGTTGTTGATGGGTTCAACCGCGTTGTGGACTGGGTTGCGGATCGCCTTGATGGTGGCGCAGGGGCAGGCAGTGAAGTGGCCAAGCCAACCCGCGCAACACTGTTGCGGGCTTCAGTGGTTGCTGAGCTGATTGCTGTACGTGGCGGTAATGGGGATGAGCAGCCGATCACGGCAACTGAGCGTCAGAGCTTAGAGCGGGGCGTTGATGCATTGATCAACCGCCGTGCTTGGGGTCGCTTACTGGGCCAGCTTGGGCGTGAGGACGCGGATGAGCGTGCCAGCGTTGAAACCCCTGCATCGATGTCAGGGCAGGATCGTATGGTCACGCGGATATTGGAGCGTGGGGCATTGGCGGCTGGCAAAGCCCAAGACGACGGTATGCGCGACTGGTTTGGAGCAGCGATCAACGCGGTTCAGGAACGTCAGGAAGGACACGATATGAAGTTTGATAAAACGGTCAGTGTTGAGCAACAGGCGAAAGAGGCAGCGCTTGCGAACCTCGCGCGTGCCTTTACCTCCGCCGTGTCGCGCCATGTTGATTTTAAAAACCCCGTGCACGATGTCGAGGATCTCAATGGCGCTATCAAAGGTTTGTTGGAGCGCAGCCGCGCTGCGGATCTTGGGGAACACTCTATGCATGTAGAGAGCTTGGCCAGTGAGATCGCGATGAACCGCCGTATTGTCGAGATCAAGCTGGACTTGATTGAGGAGGTGCGAACGTCTGGGTACGACATTGAAGCTGCGGTTTATGAGGATAAAAACCCGTTTGGACTCTTTAGCCCAGCTGACCAACGTGCCTATGCGGAAAAGCTGCCAGAATTGATTGAGCAGATGAAGCAGGGAGGTGTCACGGCCTCACAAGCAGATACCGAAGCGGCCCGAATGCAGGTCTATGCCGCGATCCATGAGCCTAATGCTGTAAGTGTAGCAGCGGCTGTTGTTGAAGGTTCAGGTTTTGAAAAAGTAGAGGAAGTCAAAGGCGCAGCGTTTGAAGCAGTTCGTGAAGCGGTTCTGAACGATCTTATTCTAGAAGGGCATGAGCAAAGTGATAATCACAGTGAGAAGGCAAAGGATTTGCTGACACGGGTTTATAGGTCGTTCACTCGCAAAGAGATTGCATCATTGTTTGATCCCGAAAGTGAGCAGTCTAAAACGTTGCCTATAAATGCTGCCAACCGTGTTGGTGTTCAGAAAGGCATGGATAGTTTGAAAGGGGTCAATTTACTTGCGGCCATCCCTCGACATAACCACATGAATATCGCGACGCTGAACAAGCCAGGCATGGCGCAGAGTATGGGGTACGGGCGGTAGTAGGTGTTTGTAGGGAACGGCCCAAAGCTGCCGTTCGCGAGTTGGACCGGCGCTGCGGTGCAGCTTCCCCTAACCGGCCATTGATCGGTCGCGCAGCATTGTGATGGAACCGATGGCCGCAATGCGGACAAAACAGTCGTTCACAATTGGATTATAAACGACCGCTTTCAATCTCTAGCGAATAGGGCTGACTACTCGGCCGCCATCGCCTCTTCTGTCTCACCAAAGCCTAGGGGCACCGCCAAATCTGGCAGAGTTGCTGCACGC
>Ga0206126_10000209_pt1 | contig 79834 bp, 76 predicted proteins | sample Helgoland_Spring_5_FD_148621 | JGI IMG/M metagenome (GOLD analysis project Ga0206126, IMG submission 148621) | Pelagic subsurface seawater microbial communities from Kabeltonne, Helgoland, North Sea - Helgoland_Spring_Bloom_20160412_1 | ecosystem: Environmental > Aquatic > Marine > Epipelagic ...
AGGCCTTGATCTTTCAATGTATGAAAATTCCGATTTGCCCACATTATTTTTTATTATACTGAAACCATATCTATATTTCAGTATAATATTATTAACATATTTTTGTAATAAGGCACTATATAAGTTTTTAAAATAACATCAAAAAATGTTTAAGATATTTGCTCCTGCTGAATTTAAACATTCATATATTGAAACCAGTTGTCGTCTATTCACGTCATCATATGTGACACAGATGCAAGAATTAATCCAACTCTATAAAAATTCTTTAGAGTTGAGCGACAAGCGCGAGAAAATGGAGAATAAGTATAAAGCTTTAGAATACTTTAGTGAACAAAGTTGGGGTTGCAACAAGTTGTCAACATATGCCGAGAATGAAAAGACAGCATGGAAACAAATATTAGGGTCAAAAGACCTTGATCAAACAGACGTAGAGAAAACAAAGCGTTGGTTACGGTATGAAGTTGAACGAAAAAAGGGTGACTTTATGCTCTGGATCAATAATTTTAGTAGATGGGAGGAAATAGATACTAAAGCTAAAAAATCAAAGGCGGGCATAGTCGAGCAAGCAATTAGCAATTTGAATATATCATTAAATATGAGCGAATAAAGTTAATATCAACACAACTATGAACAATAGAATAATATCTATGAACAATAGAATAATATAAACATATATTAGTATTTAATCTAATCATATTAGTTCAAACCAAAATGATTAAACGTTTTTTATTCTCAAAATTACCAAAGTCGATTGCACAAAAGGCTTCTAAAAGTATTACCACACCCCAATCTGCCCGCATTTTCTGTAGTGGATATGCAAGCTGTTCTGATTCATTATCTAAAAATTCGGTGGAGGCATTGATTGCTAATCCTTATTTGTGGCAGCCAGAAGAATATATCAAGAAATGTCAACAATGGAGAGAAGATATTTATCCCAAAAATATCAAGTATGAACCTAAAATTCAGAGTATATTGGTCTGTGGTAAATGCAAGCGTAACACTGTTGATTATTACGAACAACAGATACGTGGCGCTGATGGTAACAAAAAATTATATCTTATATCTTCTGTTTGTATTCTCTAAACTAACCAATTTCTCTATTTTTTTTTCTACAGAACCAATGACAATTTTTGCAACTTGTCTGAACTGCAACAGTACTTGGACACAGTGAATTTTTTTTATTGTAATTTTTGCTTAACCAAATCGAATAGGCTCGATTTCCTCATATGTAGAGAATATATTTACGGAAACACCAAACGAGAAATTCGATGTTTCCGTAAATATATTCTCTACATATGAGGAAATCCGTGTGTTTTGACAAACTTCCAAAAAAGTATTCAAGTTTTTCGCTAAGTTTTTTTTGGAACTATGTTGTAAATTTTGCATATATTATACATTTTGATTAAAAGGAAGAAAATTGATTATTTCTTTCTGCTTCGATTTTTTTCATCCATAGTGCTGTATCTCTTTCTCTTTTTGTTCTATACCAATCGAAAAAATTTACCCAAACTACAAAAAGAATAACAGCAACACCAATACATATTAAAATAAAAGAAATTAACATTCACACCCCTATAACACCTTATTTAAATAGCTCTAATAACACATTATTTAAATATCTCTATTGACAATGGATTATATATTTTGGATAGGTTGTATTGCCGCTTGTTTTTCCAGTTTGGCTTCATTGCCTCAGCTTTTCCAGGCCTACAGACATGGTAGTACCCAAGATTTACATCCTTTTACTATGGTTATTCGTAGTATTGGTTGTCTTCTTTGGTCTTTTTATGCTATTACTAAGAAAGATCTAATACTATTAATCTCCTCTGTAATTGCCCTTCTGGTTGAGTTTTTATTGCTTATTGCAAAATATATCTATACTTAAATATATGTTACACATATATTTTCTAAAGACGGTCTTTGTTTGCAATCAACCAGAATGTCATCTGTTTCTTTCTATGGCTTAACGACGCTTCTTCATAAGCCTAAAGTCTCCTCTGTTAAGAAACGTAAACGTAAACCGGTACAATTGCACAATGATAACTTGAAATCATACAAATATAAGTGTTATGAATGTCACCGGGATGTTTATTTTTTACCGGGTCATGATATTGTCTGTGGTCATTGTAGTTGTAGAATTGTAGAAAAAACTGGCGATAAACTAACAAAGCGAACGGTGATTGCGCGTTAATTGCGAGTCACTTTGTATAATCTATTACATAAATGTATATATAATGTATATAACTACCTTTACTGTAACTTCAATGCAACACGTCAAATGCTGCATTGTTGGTGATACTGGCGCCGGTAAGACGTCCCTCCTCTATTCAATTTTAAACCAAGAGCAATCGAATGTTCTTCCAACTGTCGGTATTGATTTTTGTTCTAAAGTCATGTACTGTCAAGAACAACAGTTGCATCTGACATTCTGGGATCTTTCTGGTGCTGAGCGTTTCGCAACACTACGTAAATCTTATTTAAACAATGTTCACCTCGTTCTAATTGTCTATGATTTACATAAAAAGGACAATGATATCAGTCAATGGTTGAAACTTGTTGACCGTTATAACCCAAAAGTGGTGGCTATTATTGGTACTAAAGAGGATTTAATCACGCATCAATTACCATTGATTGACATTCTACAGCCTTGGCAGCGCAAAAAATGGAAAATAATAACTGGTACTTGTTCTTGTTATAACAAGAAAAGTATTCAAAAAATTCTCTTGAACTCATTGGAATTCTTCTTGTCGGAATCAATTCCTGTAGAATCGATCTTCTCACTGACTGATTTCAAAAAAAAAACACAAAAAAGACGCTTTTGTAATATATGTTGCACATAATCCATAATTAAGCAGGAAATGAAGTATATAAGGACAAACTACTACTCTCAAAATGTCAGGAACTACTCTCAATTCTTCAAATCAACCAATTAAACAAAGCAGAAAAGAACGTCGCAAAAAAAAGGAAGTCAAACTCCTTCAGGAAAGAATTACTTCAATCTTACCTAAAACTACCTTTAAACGTATTGTCACTCAAGAGGCTACTAAAATTAGTTCTGAACCTCTAAGATTCAATGCTAATGCTATCGAGGCGTTACAAGCGGCAACCGAGCAAGAAATGACGACTATTTTCCGTGGTGCTGCATTTTGTGCCAATATCGCAAAACGTGAAACAATTACAATTGAAGATATGCAAAATTTCCAAAATTTGCGTCAGATCTATTAAAATAAAGTAATTCTATTAAAATAAAGTTTGTTTCTATCAATATTTTTTTGAGTGTATGAGTATTTAAAGAGAACGGGTGTCAACAATGTATGAGTATACTGAATTGTTCTACACGCTTAACTGTTGTGAATACTACTGGACTACCGGCAGTTTTTACAATTAGATCTATTGGTGACAATTATATGAGAATACAACCAATAAAAGATGCCAATTTAGATGCAGATATTGCAACTAATGCCAGTTCGTTTTCGGAGTGGGTTCAGGAGTGGTTTGATTTGATCCGATATGGGCCTACTTATGATTCCTTTCGATGGTCACTATCGGGTGCGGCGACGGAATCTACTCGATTACAGTTATTAGGTGGAATGTCTATCACAGTGACCTGGGGTGATCAATCTGTAAACTGGCAATCGCAAATCGATGGCATATGGAATGTTGATATTTCTAAAGTTTCAGAGATAACGGTGTTTTTAAAAAGTGATATAGGTGAATATGAGAAGAAACATACTAAAAGTGGCCCTGCTTCCTTTTCTTCTGTTCAATTAAAACCGTATTTAGAGATCGCATGTGATGAGAGTGTACCATTTTCACTGGAACAACAGCCAATCTCTAGCTTATATTATAGTAAGACCATTAACTTACAAAATATAGTAGCTCCTAAATCAATTTAATATTGGATACCTTTCAGTCTTAATCCATAAGTCTAACGGAGGTTTCTCTATGTGTTTCTTTTCTAGTTTCTTTGCTATGCGACTCTCTACCGATAAAAGATTGGCTAGTTTGAAAGCTTGTTCTTTATTTGTACTTAATTCTGATAATAGAAATTCAACTGTTCTGTCTTTATCGGCCGCCTGTATGCGTCCTGTATAATAAGCCCCGAGTATATTGCCCATAAGTACAGCCATATATATATACAAATTGTTGCCAGTAACAAAAACAATATTGCATACCCAAACAATTGTAGCAATACCTGTCCACAGCACCGAATCCCAAATTAATGGGCCTCTTCTTATATCATCTATTTTAATCTGCAGAATTTCACGTGATATTTGAGAATTCTTGATACCAATTGCAAACGCGATTAATTGTAAGACAAATGCAACTATTACCATACCAATAAATAACCACTCTCCTTCAAATTTAATCCCAATTATTGTAATTTCGGAAGTACATAAAAATGCAGAACAGTTGGACATATTGTTTTAAACAAAAAAAGGTGTCCATATATACATTAGTTTTTTCTTTCATTTTCAGTATAAACAGAAGCCTCTTAATTCAAACTATGTCTATTGATTTGTCAATAGAAAACGTGATCGATGAACTATACAAGTCACAATTTGCTACTGAAAACGTTGATCTACAGATAGAAGATGTAGGTAAATTAAATTATACGGTTGGCAGGAAACTACGTTTAAAATATGTAGATATCTTTGAAAATGAAGATGTTGAAGAATGGATTACTATTGCTTCAAATAATGGTGCCAATTTATCATTTGTAGTCGATACCTCGACTGGGAATATTGATCTCAATGTTGAGTATGAGTATATAAAGCATAAATCTCATATAAAAACAGCATGGATATTCAAATTCTCGATAACACTAGTATTGATGGTCTGGTCTTATCAACAGCTCAACGAAATGAACCCAACCAGATACCAGATACCATGGTAAAAGGTGGAATTGCGTTGAATAGTAGTGAAACTGCATTTGTTGAAAAAACTCTACACTATATTTCATCTATTGATGGTTGTATTCCAAATGAACTTACTTTACGAACAAATACTAAATACCCCAGTCGATATATTATTCAAATAAGTGGATTACCTAAGATATCGTTGCATGATTTTGTACAAATTTGTACCACTAATGCAAACATTCGAGAAATTACCATTAATATATATGAAGCAACTATCAATATTGATGTTTGGCGCCAAAACAAAAACAAAAAAAAGAGAAAAAAGAAGCGAAAACGGCAAAGAACTGTAGCGTTGGATTTAACCAATACAACAGTGGATTTATCGAATGTAGCTACACAAGATAAAAGCTGTTTGAAAAATTTAGTTGAATCATTTTCCAAAATGAAAAATGTACAGACACAGTTCGATTGTAGTGTCGATACAACCGAACCAGAGATGTATATGGTGGAAATGAAAATATTCGATAATGTTACTGTCAGAGATGTAGTTTCAATACAACACCAATGTCGGACATTTTGTAGAGCAATTTATTTCAATTTTCCACAGAAAAAAATACAAGCTTCCTGTCTTCACCTTTCCGCGCCTCTAAAACGCCGAGTTTTAAAATTGGCTAATAGATAACTATAAAAGAAGACAGAATGAAGGGGAAATGAAGCAACGAAAGTGCAGCAAGATTGATAACTTGGATAAAGATTTGTGGGTTTGTCCTACTATAAAGGTGAAAGAAATGTATGATCTATATTTAGAAACTGTTCGGCAATATAATCACGCAACTAAGGCGAGTGATTATATCAATTGTGGTGTCAATTGTGAAAAAATTACCAAGACCTTAGATGAAATAATACTTGGCAATTTAGAAGATTTAACGAAAAAGAATTTATGTAGGTGTTTAAGATCCAAGATCTTAGAAAGTGTAGGGGTTTTACATCAAAATTGCTTAGATATGCTTCAAAAATTACAGAAAAAAAACTAATCTTATATCTAACTGAAATGTTGTCCTATTTTATGTAATTGGTCACACAGGTGTGTATACACCGTTGTGGTCGACGAATCTGAAACTATATTTTCTATCAAAAGTTCTGCTTCTGAATTGAATAATCCGGGGAAAAACGTTGTTTGACAGTGCCTTGCAATTAAGGATATCGGACGTTTTTTATCTTGAAATACTATTGACTCTGCACTTATCAAGTGAAAAAATAAGGAGGAATATAGTCGAATTGCTCCGTAACTATTACTTATCAATTCAACAAATTGTTTATAACCGGGAGAATCTTGACCACCCATTCCTTCTATCATACCAGATGTAATTCGCATTTTTGTATTGAGATATTTAGGATCATTTCCTAAAATATAACCAAAATCAACATGACATAATACGGCGTTTTTTTGTATCATCATGTTCTGGAGATGTCGATCTCGGAGACCAAGCACAAACGCCAATAAAGAAGCACCAGCACAGGATTTAATGAATCGAGAACGGACAGTTTTGATGTTTTCATCTTCATTGTTGGCCAAAATGTAGTTTAAGACCGTTGTAGTTGATTGGATCGTATATAATGTTTGAACATTTGGAATCATACAAATACAACCAAAACCCATTGTTAACGGACACACAATATACGTTTGGACGATATCCGATGCTATTGTATTTATAAAGTAAGCAACGGTCATTGCTAATCGATCTGTCCGTACATCTTCCTTCTTTAATAAACATTTGAATGAAGTTCCATTGGTTAGTGTCAATAAAACAACGACAGGTTGACATGAACTGGTTAATTTGTCTAATACATCCACTCCACAGACCAGTTTGGATGGATCCCATGGTAATCGGACGGCGGGCATACCACTATAGGAGGCACGTTTATAGATAATTGATAGTTTCTCCAATGATTTGGCGAATTCTATCGATTTTAGAATGTCCTCCTTCCAAATTCGAGGGACAATTTTATACAATATTTCTTGCATATTAGTTAAGATTGAGATATTGTTCTTATTTTTGATGAGTTCACATTCGAAAATCAAAGCATAAAATAACTCAATCCTTTTTGAACATAATACAATAAGACCCTCACGAAAGAGTCGTGGACATTCTAATGCAATATTAACCCACCAAAACATCATGTGATAGTGAATAGTAATACTTAAATGTTGCCATGTTTGAACTATCCATCGTTGAATTTGGACATTATGTAAGACATGACGTAATTGAATAATTCCACCAATAGAAAGTTGAGGTAAACATGTCCTACTACACAGTAATAACCTACACGGTGTTGGTTGACGCATATATTGAACTAAATCATGTGGTTGTTTAAACTGATTTAAGGCACAAATAGCATGGACAATCCAGGTAGAATGTTCATTGAATTCATGCCAATGTGTCTGTAAAAAAAACATTTCATTTCGTGTATAACGATCACAGGGTAATTTGTACTGTATACCTCTATACATACTAAGGACATGGTTTACAGCATAATTCCAATTTTTATTGATTAGTCGCAAAGTATATAATTGTCTAAAACTCAATGGTAAATGAAGACAGGTAATAATAAATGTTTTATTGTCTTCATTTTGATCAATTTCGACTGCACATTCTATACAGACACGTTGATATAACCGGGTTATCTTTCTTCTTTCAAGTGTACATTTTCCACAAAAAATATGTCCACATTTCCGACAATGATGTTTCCGTAATATAATTGTAAATATAGTTGAACAACTTTTACAATTAGTCGCATGTTCATTTGGCACCCAAAGATTTGGTTTCCGAGCTGGAATCGTATAGTTACTTTGTTTTTTGTTTTGATCTACCATCATAGAGACAGACATTGGGTTTTGTTTTTTCATACATATTATATTCGAGTAATAGGTTTAAATACTCTAGTATGTTTGTGGGTACAAAATTAAGACTATAAAAGTTAGACAAATTGTCTAAATGATACCGAGGAAAATTCAAGACTTAGATATATTTGATATGGAAGATAATATAGAAGATGAGACTCAAAATCAAACCGGGTCACCGAGGAAAATTCAACACTTAGATATATTCAGTGACGACAGTGACAACAGTGACGATGAGAGTCAGAAGGTACCTCAACATCAGCATCAGAACAGAGCAATAACAGAGATACACAGTGACAACCCCGTTTTTAGTCGTCGTCGTCCGGCTTATGCACCACCCGCAACGCCACATGAAATTGACATCCTCTATCCAGAACACGTTCGGGGAAACAGTGACGACAGTGACAACAGTGACGATGAGAGTCAGAAGGTATATCAACATCAGCATCAGAACAGAGCAATAACAGAGATACACAGTGCCAAACCCGTTTTTAGTCGTCGTCGTCCGGCTTATGCACCACTCGCAACGCCACATGAAATTGACATCCTCTATCCAGAACACGTTCGGGGAAACATTATCTTTATAGTACCTTCTAATAAAGACTGGTCAGAAGCTGCTACAAAAGCATTTCAAATTCCAAAAAATGGAATTAGAATTTTCAGAAATACAGCAACGAAGTGGTTCGAACGGTACATTGAAAGAAAAGGGTTTACTGCAAAACTAAAGCAAAAAGATTCAAATGTATTAACATATGAATGTACTGGTTGTATATGAATGTACTGAGCCTAGCACCGATAGCCTTAGGAAAAAAAAAACATATTTCTCTTTTTAAATTTTATATATGTTTGTATGCATTTTATGAAACTAATTATTCCCAAACAGCGACCAATATGCCATTCTGCTTCAGACGCGTAGAAAAACCAATTGCAATGGTGGGATGCAGTCCGTAGCGTTCGCCAAGTGGTTTGTACAAGTGTGAAAAATCCGGAAGTGTTTCAAGGTATTGGTATGGATCATGGTTTGGATCGTCGATGTTGTAAGAAATGGGATCTCCAAAGACTTCTAACATGAGTTCAAAGCCATTTAAAATAGCATTCATCATCATCGTCTGACGTATTCTTTGGTCATGTCGAGCACTTTCATAGGCACGGGGCTCACCGTTTTTCTTCAATTTCATTGGAGGTATTGCATCACGTGGAGTCAAAAGGCCACGAAGAAAGTTGTCTTTGGCCCAGAAAACCTTGTTCAAGTTTTTCCCACACTCATCTTGTATTAATTGCAATTGGCTGCAAAGAGACGAATCTAAGTGTTTTGGATTTCCTTTGGTAAACACATGCCAGGCTGCAAGCCCGTGGAGAGCATTATTGGGATCGGATGGAACAATACTAGACATTTGTTTTTCTTTTTCCTTTTGATTTTCGTTGAGATTTTTTTCAAGGATAAACATCAATGCTTTTTTTGGATTGACCTAATATTCTTATATTTATATTTTTTGAGAATATTCCTAAAATATTCGGGGGCGTAATGAAAATGTCGGGCTTGCTTATATTATTGTATATGTATGTCCGATGGGGCCTTTAAGTTAGGACAGAGATGGAGTTTTTAGCCATGTACGACGCCCAGAACGTTCATAATCCATGAATCACCCGAATATATTAGACATATTCAAAATAGAATAACGTCGCGAAGCGCGTAAATGATGACAATTCCTCATATGTAGAGAATATATTGACGAAAACATCGAATTTTTGTTTTGGTGTTTTCGTCAATATATTCTCTACATATGAGGAATGGCCTTTCATTTTGTTTAGAAAAAGGCGCTCCACGTCAGGTTCAACAAACGCAGCCACTTGACACTAATCTACTAAATATTAATAAATATCCATATATAAACACATATTACTTTATTATTTATGAGAAAACGTTCATTATCAACTGATGGTCGACAATTATACCTCGATAGTTCAGAATTCCGGTCAAGAAAATGGTATCAACGCTTGTTTTATAATCTTTTCACTACTGATTATGATGAACGTTTATTTGATGTAGTTAATAAGAGTAGACTTTCTACAAGAGCATTATGTGCACATTTTTGTGACCCAAAGCTTTCACTATGGTTGGATGCAGCTATTTACAATACCATTAATCTTATAATACAACAGAAATCGGACTATAATTTCTTTTTAGATGTAATGATAGCAGCTTTTAAGAAATATGATCATCAAACAGCACATCTTATGTATCTTGTCTTAACTAATACCGCTTTAGATAAACTCAACATTAAGAAACCGAAACGGGCTGCAGCAAATCTACTACGACTTGCAAATGTGTATGGCGCCCCTTCATATGAAAAACATGTCCATTTCTGGCGAAGTGTCCGCTCGGATTCGGTTTTACCATCTGTAATTGCCTTTCATAATTTTGTACGACGACGACAATTTATGAAACGATTCTTGGATGCACAAGAAGCTATTGATTTCATGGAAATTTATAAATATTTAGAATACAATAAGAATGATATTTTACCTGTATATCTTGATTGACACAAAATGATCAAAGATCGACTATAAACAGGTCGATAATATGTTTGCAAGTTTGCAATGGAATTAAGTGATCCTCCAGAAGAAGAAATCGAAGAATTAATAGCATCTACAACTAAACTAGATTTAAATGATATACTCTGTCCAATTTGTCGTGATGTTTTTGTATATCCAAGGGTTTATGATTGTGGACATGCTGTCTGTGAAACATGTATGTACGAAATTGATATCCGAGCCCGTTCTCCAGACACTCACACAGTTGAGATTCACCGTTGTCCCGTTTGTAGACATCCAACTCTTAAGAGTTGGAATAATCGACCGCTTTCCTTTTTAATTGAAAGAATTGCATCGACACACCCTGATTATGAAAAAAGAAAACAAGAAGTCATTGAGTTAAAGGATAAACGAAAGAGTACTCTTCTGACTATTCCGGATACAATTGACCTTGCCAAAGAATGCTATAACACTCGAATTAATTTAGCGTTAGATTTATATGAAATTCTCCTTGAAAAATTATATTTGGCTGCTAAAGAAGGTAAAAACCATCTGATTATTAAAGAATTAGCAATCGTTTCTGAAATCGAAAAAGTTGGTGATATTTTATCCTTTCAACTTTTTTCTAAACATAATATCTATCGATTAATAGTTACACGCGTGGAATGTACTATATATCTGACTCGAGATGCATTCATTTGGCGGCGAAACTTTGAAAACAATGGATGGGTAGATCCAACCGACCCAACTAGAGAGGAAATGTCAGACAACCGACCACCACCCCCACCTCCAATCAACTCACATAGTCCTCTTATTCATCGACGAGGATACCGACGTAGCAATGTTTCATCGCCAATTAGAAGTAGTAACGGTGGATTTTCTTCCAGAAATTAACATATTTGCCTACGAAGCAAATAAAGTATAAAGACCCACTCCAAAATAGAGCAAATGAACCGTTACCAACAAAAAAAAATCATTAACCAAGAGAAACGACGAGTTTGGAATCAAAATTACCGAACGTGGATTTCGATTGACCCTAACTTTGCCTCGAAATATGAACTTTGTTATTCCTATGTCTATGATGGTATACCGGGCGGGTGGTTCTTACGAAAAATCTCAAATGAATATTGAGATCAATAGTTGTCAGTGATTACGATTCTACACATATATTATATTTATTTAATATTTATAGTTTAGGGGTCAGAAATGGTCACTCTTATTGCTGCTCTTGCATCAAATAGGACTATTGATTTTAACCAACAGTTCTCTGAAAAATTGCCTTTTAATTTGAAATGGTTTCAAATGCACACGGCAAATGGAGCTGTGATTATGGATCGACAAATGTTTGAATCGAGCTTCGCGAGCGAACCACTACCTAATTGTCTAAATATTATATTAAGCAGTAGACAACTACCACAGGACAAATTGGATGTTATTTGGGTTAGTTGCATGTCCGAAGCTATTGATGTGGCGGGTAATAGAAATACTTTCATTATCGGCAATGGCAAAATACTCGATAAATCTCTACGTAGCTCATTTATTAATAGAACAATACTGACATACCTCCATATTCACATAGATGGATCCAAAACTTTAACAAGTCTACCCCATTTTACAAATGTTTATAAAAGCAAAGTTTTTACAGAAAATGAGATACCATTTCACTTCGAAATTAGTAAAAGAAATTAGACCTTTAAAAATTGATTAAAGTTTGTTTTTCCATTATATCTGGACTATCTGTTATATCGATTTTCGCTATAATGGGTCTCTCTATCTTTTTATTTATTTGTTGATCGATCCAAGAAATCAATTTTTCCTGTGTTATTTGTTCTTTATCACAAATAGCATCTGCAGCAAATGTACCAACCGGAATTATCCATAATACAAGCCCATTCATTAACCAGAAAGTTATATATTCCAGGATATAAAACCACGAACAGTTCCATTCTGGATCAGTATAGTTGAAGAAGCCGTATACCATCCATACAGTCCATATATTCCCAACTACAACTACAGAGAGCCAATGCAAAACCCAATATTTTTGATGCCATGATCTCGGCCTACATTCATACATCACTAATGATGCAGAAGTAAATATAAGAAAATCATGGGCACTTGTTTCAAACATAGAGACTAGAAAGGCCGAGAAAAACCCAAAAAAAGCAGTGGTTAAAATACTGCTATTAAATGTAAATGAACCTGCTATTGCTAGTAGGCTATAGGCAAGAGTCATACCCCGCCAAGGATCTGTTGTTAATGCTCGTGACAATAAGATGGGGATAAAGGGTTTACCACAAGTACATTCACTAACAACGAAAACTGCCACCAAATTAAAAAGAATCAGTGTAAAAAGGCCCAGTATCCACATATGCCATAAGGTCAAATATGGAGTAATCTTTTCAGTAATCTTTTCATATCTATTACTCATATTTGATGCAGAAAACATATGAATATTTATACCGTGTTTTTTATTTAGCTTTTGCATACGCAATGGTCTGTTGATCTAACCATACGTGGGCGGACACATGTTTATTAAAAAATAAACGCTCATATTTAATTGGACGACCCTGCTGCTGAGATTTCTCATCACATTGCAAATATTGACGAATTGCACTTGACCAAATTTCTAACTGGTTATTCGATTTTTGTAGGATTGCTTTAGCAATCCGCTGCGAACCACAATATAAATAAATTGCTTTAGTATCCAAATATTTAGTATTTCCCAGACCAAAGCAATAAATCTCATGCTTTAAATAGGAAAGTGCTTCACTCTCATCAATATCTCCCAAAATTACAACAGGATCTTGAACCCACGCATCATTCGACAGCTGTCTTCTATAAATATAGTATGCCGTACCTGAAACAAGTGAATTTCCCATTAATTATTATTTCAATAAGCATTCCTTTTATATTCGTTTTTGAGATCCTTTTTGAATATTATATGTTTGACATATTATAAAATTATTCTAAATAAACCTATAAAGGAATTGTATTTCTAAAAAAAAAAATGGAACAAACTTGGAATTCAGAAATGACATCTAGCAAATTACATCAATTACGCTCATTATACAGAAACGAACTAAGAAAGTTAGAAAAGGTTTTGAAGCAGAAACAGAAGAACAAACAGGCCAACTGTGAACATAAGTGGGTGAAAGACCTTAGTGCCCGCGGTGGCAGATCCCATTACGATTGTAGTCTTTGTGGTCTTTACAGATAACATTATTATTATTATTTTTATTATTTTTATTTATTATTTTTATTTAGTGGTAGAAACCACAGACTAATTATTTTTATTTAGTGGTAGAAACCACAGACTAATTTTGTAACAGCATCGCGTTGTACACCGGAGACTAAAACTTTGCCTTGGTTAAAAGCATCCTCCGGTGCTAATTTTAAAGCTTTGATGATTTCACCTGTTCCATAAAAAGGATGACTGGCCACATCATCCTCGAGAATATTATGTGCGTGCGTAATAACAATTTGATTTTCAATGATCATATCTTGTCCAATCTTGTTATTAATGTCATTGATTAAAAAACTGTAGACATTTTCTTTATATTTGACCTTTTCTGTATTTTCAATTTTGATAGGAAATGTCCACTTCCCATCGAGTTTGATCGGGTGCCATTTAGTTGACAACAATGTACCATATTTGACCAGATCAATATGAGTATCAATGACAGTTTCAACCACACATGCTACAGTACAATGTCCATTGAACGAAGTTGTTACACTATCCCCTTTTTTAATTTGGTCACAACGTTTATAAGTACCATCAGCCAGTAACACCCGGCAATGTCCTGCAAAACAACCGCCGTAGCTGTCGTTATATGTGCTCATATTTCTTAATGGTGCAGTAATTGCTCGACCATTTCTAATACAATTTTGTACAATTCTTTCGCGGTGTGTTGCTTTAGGTGGTTCAAGTAAATTAAATAAGGCATCTAATTCTAACCGAACTTTTTGAAATGTTTCACCACCAAATTGTTGGATCCCTTGATCTAAAAAGTTATTGCAGGTTTGATAGAAATAAGCACCAGACAAGGATGGGAGATAATGTTTTCCCCAGCGTTTGTATTCTTTAGTTGTAATAGCTTCACGAACTTGACCGTTCAAGTCTTTTAAAATAGCTGGTTCCCAGTCTCTAGAACTAATCAAATTGTCAAGAGCTTCTGTCGCTTCTGTGGAATTTGTCTTGGCTAACTCGTAACAATGTAAGATCCCTGCGGAGACTGCTTGACTTTGAACCGGTTCAAAGCTGCCCTGTGTATGTTCAATTTGTACATCAAGTATATCAATTGACATTGTTTCAGTGCATCTGATTTCAACTGTACGCGTTTGACCTTTGGTCAATTGGCCAATGTTCAAAAAATATCCCCATGACGTCTTTTGAAGGTTAGGCATTGAAATAATACCTGTTGTTTCAATTGCAATTTTTGTTTTTTGATTTAAAGATGTTCTTAAATTCGCCATTGCATTGACAAATATAGTTCCAACTTCACCAACAGTAGGAATAAATGAATAAGATCCAAATGTTTCATTGGATAACTCCATCAAAAGTGGCGAATCAAGATTGTAACCAAACCCATAGGTATTAAGGACTACATCTTCATTTTTGTCTAATTCCTGACGTAACATTGCCAACTCTCCACGTGGTGGACGAATATTAGGACAACCATCTGTTAATAACAGAATAGTTCCACCATCGTTTAATTGATCCAATGCCAATTTTAAACCACCCCAGATATTAGTTGAACCTTCCGTTTGTAAAGAGTTTAAAGCAGTTTTTGCTCTTTTTTTGCCAGCTAATGACATACGAGTCATTGGTAGCGCCATTCTAGCTGAAGAAGAATAAGCAATAATAGAAACAGAATCAACACTTCTTAATCCTTCTAAACAAGTAATAATTCCATGTTTAACAATGTCTAACAAACTAAAGCCATCACTTTCATTGCCGTTATTCATTTCAGTTTGCATACTTCCTGAAATATCAACAACGAAAACTAGTTCTTTTCCACTGTTTTCACCATCTAAGGTATTCAATGTAACCAATGAAAAGCCAGTCATTGAATTTACTTTGGCTTCAATCACTTCAATTTCTTCCTTGACATTCTCTACTTTTGTTTCTTGACTTTGATTGTATTCATCAATTAATGATAACATCGTATAATCTGGCATGCACTCATTAATAGTCATTGCTTGACGTGTAATAGGTGACAAGCCGTTCACAGCTAATGCTTGTGTAAGTGCTGACCTTTCATAGGTGTGGCCATCCGGTGCTTTGATTGGATCCACAAACATATCGTACGTAATAGGACAGAATAAGCATGACGATGGTGTAACTGATGATGGTGATGGTGTAACTGATGATGGTGTTAATAACATTGTGTGTTTGAATACTTCAATAGTACATTTATTAGAAAACAAAAAAATATTATTAACATATTTCAAAAAAAAATATTTACTATTTGCCTGGCACGAGCGGCATTGACCCGCTATATTGGTATTTGTATATAGTCACTGGTGTAGTTGATTTTTAACACAAAAAAGAACAGGAAACCAATTAAAGACAGGCAATACGACTGCCACAATAATCCGAAGGTGTAAACTAAGAATAAAATTCCAAACCCCCAATGTTTGATTGTGCCATATTTTGAATGTAAGTCTATGTTCATGAAAAGAGAAAATCCATAATAAGCTAAAATAGGTAGTAGAACGTGTACAATAAGTGGAAACCATACATTAGACATTGGTACATCCATAGAAGCTGTGTAAATAAGGTGAATAGTAAATTGGAGAGCGTTTGCGAGCATAAACAACCCGGTAAGATGACCAAATTTTCCAAGTGTTCCGATATATGCTGGCTTAACGCCACTCATTTCGTAAGTCACTTCGAAAGTATTTGTCAAAACCAATATATACCATAGAACAGCAGCAATTGGGACAATAAAAGACCACCATTTCCCAGCCCAAAGCCACGATTGCATAAGAGTAAATGACATAAAAAGTAAATCGACAAAACCAAACGACTCTGCCATCCCTACCCCTATAGATATTGGGAGTGCTTCCTCGTCGTTATTTGTAATAGTGAGTCTAAACAAATCATCGCCAATTATGCTTTTGCCTTGGCAAGCCACAATTGGCCTGTAACCTTGAACCCCAAAAGGTTCAAATACCTTTTCAGTTGTTTGATGGACTACCAATTCTTGCGTACTGTCTAAAGCCGCATCAAGCCTGCGGTCGAGTCGCCTGCCATTATTATTCCATTCGACTTCTGTATCCCATCCGTTAAACTCTGGATCACATTCGATATCGGATGCGCCGTGCCCAAACAGAGTTACAGTTATATTAGGCTGTTTGTCGTAAGAATCTGGGACAGAAATTGAAAAACTAATGTTGTTTCCTGCTGGCACATTTAAAGTCAGACTATAGTTCTTTTCGACTTTAATGTAAACTCCCCAGCTTTTGTTTTGGGTATCTTCGATATGTAGATTGTCGCCAAAAATTGGCATGTGAGCATATACAGATGTAAAACATAAAAATAATAATAATAACAGTTTCATTTGTTTATTTTAAATCGTATGGTTATATACGGTAAATATCTGATATACATTTTCTACAAATATTCACCTTATTGTTTCCTTCAATACTTGTTCTGAACAAAATGAAAGGCCTTTCATTTCCTCATATGTAGAGAATATATTTACGAAAACACCAAACTACCTATAATCATGTGGGTACTCAGTATCAGTATCATCACTATCTTCACTATCCTCACTATTAAGACGTTCCTGACGTTCCTGTTCCTCAAGTTCCTGACGTCTTCGCTCATCTAAGACCTTATAAATCGGAGAAAAATACTCTACCCTATCATCACCGTACTCAACTAAGACTAGTTTCCATTGTTCTTCGTCCCATATGAATCCATCAACTTGTCCCTCTAGTGTTTTATCGCCGACGACAAAAGAAACTTCAGCACCTATCTGAAGATCATTTTCATCGACCTCCTTCAGAAACTTCTCTCCTCGTCGTTCCTTAAGAAGACGGTAAAAACGTTCCAGTGTTTCCTGTTCATGCGAGTCTTCATATCTGTGGTACGCACGCACCGCCGCCCATCCCACCACCCATGCCACCCACGCCCCCACACCAAACGAGACAGCAAATGCTGCAATGTTTGCTGCAATGTCGACTGCTGCAATTTTGACATTTTCATGTAATGTGGTTTTGTTAAAATTTGGCCATTTACGATAGAACGCAGCTTTCTTTTCTGCATTCTCTGCTATTTTTTTAAATTTTGCAGCTTTCTTTCGTGCAGCATTTATTTCTGGCCATTTACGATAGAACGCAGCTTTCTTTCGTGCATTCTCTGCTATTTCTTTAAAATTTGGCCTTTTACGATGGAACGCAGCTTTCTTTTCTGCATTCTCTGCTTTTTTTCCCGCGTTATGTGTCGCAGCTTTCTTTTCTGCGTTCTCTGCTTTTTTTCTCGCGTTATATATCGCAGCTTTCTTTTCAGTTTCTTGGTATTGATAAGCATCCAAAAAAACCTGAGATGTTTTATCAATAAAACGTCTAAACCTCTCTGCCATCTCAATAACTCCATTCAATTCCCGATCCAAAGCCCTGATCATCGTTACCGTATTCTTTGCATTATGTTGATCCCGACGCAAAAACTGCCATAATAGTTTCTTGGATTCTTCGGTTATTTTTTGGTCTTCTACAAAAGGGCCTTTTACAACACCAGATGCTTTTGCTTTTGTGGCTTCTGGCCCCTGTTCGACCAGCATCCTGATAATTTCTTGGGAATTAGCAGCCAAATATAATGCAGCTAATGTTTTCATCTCTTTTATAGGTTCACCTTCGAATGGTTGCGCCATTTGACTAACAATTAACCTGTTAATTGTGTTGATGGTCTGTGCTCTGTAATTTGCTCTATGTACAATTGGGTAGTTAGCTTTGTCGTCTTCACTCAAAGCTTTGTCGTCTTCACTCAAAAACACGGGTTGTTTGAGAAAACTATATCCTTGCACTCCGTACACAATATTAGCTACCCTTTTCATTATCTCATTGTCCGAGTCTGTTGTATCCATTCCGTAAGACAATCGAATCACCGTAGTTTCTATAATGTCTTCTACTGGTTGATTTTTCTGGTAGAGGTCTAAAAATTCCGGATTAATTTTTAAAGAGTCCAACGTGACTTCTGTAAGCATCGTTATCTTAATTAGAGAAGGCGCATCGTAAAAAAAACCATATTCACCAATAATGTTTTGAAGTGACTTAGCATATTTTTCTACTTCTTTGCGATGGTACTTCATTATTCGTTCTTGTGATAGTTCTGTACGGTATTCCGGCATCCATCGATTATCTGCTAATTCACGAAGTCGTTCTCTAGCTGCGTCAATAAAGTGTCCTTTTCTTTCAATATCGGTGTCGTCCCAATTTTTATATTTGTCGTCATCAGCACGTCCACCAGTTGTTACTGTTTCACCAGTTGTTACTTTTCCACCAGTTGTTACTGTTGCACCAGTTGTTACTGTTTCACCAGTTGTTTCAACACTATAGTCTACTTCTAGTGGTTTGTATGTTACTTGGTCACTATAGTCAGGCCCTAGTTTCTTAATATCATATAAGTTGTACTCTCCTTGTATTTGACCAAGCCAGATCTCGATCTCTTTAGGAGATTTCCCGAGATCTAGTAACAATTTTCGCAATTCGTCAAAATCTCCCGGCTCGTCAAAGTACATTCTTCCAAAAGCTCCATCCGCAGGACTTGCTGTAACCCAATTTACTTTCAATTTTCCCGGTGGTTTTACAAACAAGTCAGAGGTGGGCTTGCCATCTTTTACAGCGGCGGCATTTTTAGCTGCAAGAGCTGCCAATGCAATTAAAAATGCCTTAGGCAAACCTTCTGCTTGTTCAAAGTCGTGTTTCCCTTCTGCTTCTTCAAAGCTGTGTTTTGTCATTATGGATGGTTTGGTAGGTAATACATGTGTTGAAAACATTTTAGAGTATTCTTTAGTTTTATATATAGTATCATTTTTTAGTTTTATTTTTTTTGTTGTTGTTTCCCTTTGCTGAACGGCGCTCCGCGTCAAGGCCTTTCATTTCCTCATATGTAGAGAATATATTTACGAAAACACCAAACCAAAAATTCGATGTTTTCGTAAATATATTCTCTACATATGGGGAAATATGGGTGTTTTGACAAAACTCCAAAGTATATTATATTTTTATTCTGATATGGCAACATCAAATTCTACATTACCAGTCAATTTCTCGCTATATTTTAATTTTGTATACACTATCTCAAATTTTGTTTTCTTTGAGATTTTAAAAAGTTTATCAAATTTTAGTCCTAATCTAGATCGTTTACAATTTTCCCACGCATCGGAAGCAGCGCTAGTACTATGGATGACTGACATTGTTTGACCATCGACTGAGAGTTCGGCACGCGAAAGTCTTACTCTATTTTGATATAAATATATTTTTTTGAAATCAAAGGTACCTAGAGATAATTCAAAAAAAGCATGTTTAAATCGGCCACAATGCCAGTCTAAATCTTCTGTACTATTGGCAATGAGTGGTTTGTCTACCCACAAATCTTTAGAATCACGGTTATATATGAAATAAGTCGTAGAAGAACTGAGATAATTTCCCATTTATATATAAAAGTATGAGCTATTAAATATGTGTTTTTAGAAAGTTATATATTATCTAATCCATTTTGGTAATCTCTTAATTTGAGTAATTCTTCTTCTGTCAAGTTGGAAATTTTATCGAAAAACTTGAGTGGTAATTGTCCGTTTAAGTTATTGAAGCAAGAAAACAAAGCATGGGTTAATATATTCCAACCGTTACCTGTTTGATGAATATGTGCAACAACAATATCAGCCAAAGCTTCGGCTATTTTTTGATGCATCTTTTCAATATTTATACATTCATAATTTAAGATGGTTTTAGATTCCCACCCTTTACGCTGTGGCGAAAGAACTACAATTTCCTTATTATTCGACATCATTATCTGTGATTTCCTCTGTTTTTTTATTTCCTTCTTTACAACATCCTTTAAGTTTTCATAGGAAACAGAGGTTGTTTTCCAAGAGGAACTCGGGTAATGCTCGTGTCTTAATTGATCAAGATCTGTTGTAATATAGAAAGAAGAATTATCAATATAAAACTGTTGTAATGGTTGCCACATCTTTAAAACAACAACTGCATTTAACATATCATCGACTGTTTCGGTTGAATCTAACGATTTCCAGCCCTTATTTGTCAATACAAATGGGTTTAGAGTCACTGTATTAATAATACCGACTACCGCTGGATTATCAACTAGACACTGATGATCCATCGTCCAAACATTGGAATGTTTGATAATTTTACATTGCATACCACGTAAGAACAGTAAATGCTGTACAACCTCAAAAACAAAATAACCAGATTTATTACAGAATTCTGTGACACTAACCTTTTGTATTTGTGCTAGCATAGCGGCCGATTGATGTAGACTATTCTCACTAATATTATATTTCAATAAATATTCTAGTGTATTAACTGCAGTTCTACCATCATCTGAACGAAACATTTATTTATCTATACTCTTATTAAATACTAATAATAAAAAGAAACAGTTATTTGGCTAATGTTGTTAAAATCGTTAATTTACAATTTTGGGTCACAATAGACATAGAACCATTGATTCTTGAGTTCTTCTCTCCTCCTAATTGTGGTTAAATCAGCCTGCAAATCGGTTTCTATTGTGGATATGGATCCGATTTGTTTGTAGGCGATAGAGCACTGTTGTTTTGTAAACCCTTCTAAAAAGATTTGATGACCAATCCGTTGTAAATAGTATTTTCTTTCATAGATTTCCAAGGTCTCCCAACAGGATTTATGACATGAAGTTTGATTGGTAGATTGGTAAGGTACAAACGAATGACAGAGATGTTCTATACAGGTGGCAGAGGATGGACAGTCGGCCTCTATGACACACTTCTTTTCTTCCCAATAGAAAGGAAACTTTTCAGTATCATATATTAATATTAGAGTTGATAATAACGAAACAAAAGTAATTAGACTAAGAATCAAACATCGGAACCTATTCAAGTCCATAATATATTCAACATTGCCTACTTTGTACTAAGTTTTTTAAAATATGGTAAGAATTTATCAAATTAAAATAGTTAAGTTTGTCAAGAACTAAAAAAAAAATGAGTCAAGATAAACAGATAAAACAGTTACTCGAACAGGGTCTCATAATATTAAACAATGTGGATAAACCAACAATACCAGAACATTCGACTCTAGCATACTGCGAAAAAGGATATATTAAGTTGAGAGAAGCCGGCATATTAATCCATTCGATCAATCCAGAATTGAATTCGATGATAGAATATATCCACAAACACGTTGCTCCGAAAGATCATGGTTTTATAAATCATGGTTTTAGTGGTATTGGAGATTGGCAGTGTTAGTTTTTTTCAATTCGCTAAAATTTAAGCGAATTGAAAAAAATCTGGCGGCATTTCGCTAAAATTTAAGCGAATTACAAATCTCGGACGAATCGCTTAAATTTAAGCGACCATCAGTTGATAATGAACGTTTTCTCATAAATAATAAAGTAATATGTGTTTATATATGGATATTTGTTAATATTTAGTAGATTAGTGTTAAGTGTCTGCGTTTGTTGGGAGCGCCGTTCAGAAAACGGCGCGTCAAGGCCATTATTTTTGTTAGAATTTGATAGCACTCTCGCCTCCTTGGTGGTTTTGTCCTACACCTAGTGTTCTTTTAATTGCATCAATTTCCTGCGCTTGTTTGGAGTTTTCTTGGACAACAATTCTCAATGCTCTACTTAATCCGCCTACCAGGTTTATTACCTGAAGTATCTCTACAGGCTCTTTCTGATTAAGAAGTACACTCGTAATTGTATGCGTTTGTCCTTCAATTATCTCCACTAACCTGTGCACAGTTGACTCGTCCCATCCGCCGTTTAAAATGTCAATGGGAGGTGACTCTTTTCCATATCTCCCCTCCCATGTTCCTAATTTACGCTGTGCCATTGTTGAGGGAGTGTGTAAAGAACTATCATATATGATTGTTCCTTGTGTTCCCGACATTCTTTTTTGTAAGTCATTGTTATACTTATACACCAAAAAACCTAATTTAAGCGAATTGAAGAAAATCTGGCGGCAATGATTTCGCTAAAATTAGTATCAATAATAACAGTATTTAAATAAAGACACTTGTTTTTGAATATATGAATATTCAATGTATTTTGATTGGAGATAGTGGGACAGGTAAAACTAGCCTTTCACAATCACAACAATCGAAACCTCTACCAACAATCGGTATTGAACTTATTAATTATCATCATCATAATCTCAATTTAAATATTTGGGACTCCTCAGGCCTTCCTAATTTTAAAACTTTGATTCATGTGTTTGAAAAACAATGTAATACTATTGTCTATGTCTTTGCAGCTGATAATCCAAACTCATTCGAAAGTATTTGTGAGTGGCATCAACAATTAAAGACAGAAGAAAAGATTTTTTTTTGTATCTGTAATAAAATTGACCTGGCTAGTGCCGATCCTTTCCGGATACAAATTGAACAGAGATTTCCAGAAATAATATTTATCGAAAGTAGTATTACCATTAGAAATAATAGAGAAACAATACTACACAATATAATCTCACACTCCGAAATCATAGAGAATAGAACAAAGACTATTGATGGGTGTTGTATACTGCAGTAGAGAAAAACCAAAGACCTTGCTAAGAAGGGTTAGACTGGTAATGCTAGAACAGCAACACAAAAATCGGATAGTGGTAAGGGTGGTACCATTGGTAATCGAGATTTATATATATATATGGGTGTTAAAGCAGCTAAGCGTGTTGACTTAAACTGACTCTGATCAATCATATGCCACGATGCACCATGATTACATTTTCCACATTTCAATGAACGATTCTTCTTATACTTATTACAGTGACATTGTTGAAAAACACAATGCAGACGCGACATTGCTTAATTAATTGAGTACCAGTCCATATTCTAATATGTGTAACATATATTCTAAATTTCGCTACTATATAATACTTCAATCAATTTGGATAAATGCAATTGAATTTTGAACCCGGTGAAGATAAAGCCGATATCCAAGAGAAAAGTGAATTTATTCCCTCGAATGAATTTGATCCATCCGAGGCGCATCCGAGGGGTAATATACTGGGATTGCTATGGTGTTGTTTACTTTGTAATTTATGGCAGACAGCTTCAAGACCCCGTCAAACGGTTCTTATAATCTAGTTTGGGACTTATGTTAGGAATATTCTGTATTTTTTCAATATTATTCATTGAATAACAAAATATGCCCGTTTTTGAATTGGTGAAGAAAATCTTGAATCGTAATGATTGGGTTTTATGTTTGTTAAAAGATTCCAACGGTAAGTGTCATACGTACGGTGGTAAATATGGCTGTGAAGTTGAAGCAATGGTTCCGGGACAATTTTACAAAGGTAAAATAAGTAGCAAAAGAGGTAGAGATGGCTCAATGAAAAATTCATTTAATGGTTGTCCACAATCCCGACAATCTCATACACTTAAAAATGCCCTTTCGAATCAAGGTTTAACATATAAAGATCGAACTACACTCTTTTCAATGAAACCAGTCGCTAAATTAATAGCAGCACTTCAAAATAGAAGTACTGAAGTAAGTCAATTACCGAAAATTGGCAGTAAAAAACTATCTAAAATTTGGACAGCTTTTGAGAGCGTTGCTTCACAATTAGAAATCGGACAGACAATATCCAAAGTATTCCCAAGTTTACTTGCATATCTTAATCGAAGCCAACTCGAACCTCTCTTAAATTGGCAAAGTGACCTAATTACCTTTTTATTAAATGATCCATGGCGATTGATATATGATAACGAATTTGATTGTTTTGGGTTTGAAAATCGTCATAGAAGTGAATTTCTAACTGCAACAAAACCCAAAAGTCGACAGAAAATGGTAGAGTTAATCTGTAAAGATTTGAAATTATCATTGACAGATCCCCGTTCTATACGCTGCAAAGCTATTGATTCCGTTCGCAAATACATGGCTACATCCGGCTCTTATTGGATGCCACTTCAACTTTTTCCACATTCCGAAATACAAAGTGATTGGCCCATTACTATTCATGGCGAATATATTGCATTGGATAAATATGCACAGATCGAAGGCTTTTTGACAGAAACATTTCGAAATATGATGGTTAACTATGAACAACCTCTTTACAATGCCCCATTGGCTAATGCACAACTCGATACGTCACAGAGAGAAGCAGTCTTTCTGGCCTGTACACAACCGTTGTTTATTCTCAGTGGTGGTGCTGGTACCGGTAAAACATCCGTCTGTAAATACATTGTTGATAGTTTACCCGGAATTCTTCTAGCGGCTCCAACTGGAAAAGCGGCGCAAAGAATGACTGAATTAACAGGACAAATAGCATCAACTATTCATCGTCTCGCCTACAAAGTAGAACCGGTAGAATCACATACCTTATTAATTGACGAAACTTCAATGTTAGAACCAGAAATCTTAGCCAAATTATTAAAAAAACAAAGCTTCAATAAAATTATATTTGTTGGAGATTTTGGTCAACTCGCATCAATCAGTGCTGGAAATTTCTTTTCAGATATATGCAATTCAGAAATTCCACAGACAGAATTAATTAGGATATATAGAAACGACTCATTCATTGCTTCAAACGGTCAGAAAATCAGGGACAGGGACTGCCAATTAGATACTTGTCCCAAATCTTTTGAAATTATTCCTTATACTAATGATACATCTATTATTAGTATGGCCAAATCTATTTACCAAACTAATGGTACATTGCCGATGGTTATTTGCAATACAAATGCTGAAATATCTCAGTTAAACAAACAATTGCGATCTATTCATAATCCCAAACCTACCAGTAAATCAGACCCGACTGTCATGGATTACGCAAACGGTGTCTGGCGTTATGACCAATGGAGATTTGGTGTAAATGATCGCGTTATTAATATTGTCAATAAATATGCCGAAGATGCCAATAAAAATATTTTTTTAGAATGTGCAAATGGTGAGATTGGCACTGTAATATATGCAAAAGATACAAAAGTAACAGTACAATTTCCAACGAATCTAGTAGAATTTGACATTGAAGAAGAAAAGACATTACGACCAGCCTATGCACTTACAGTACATAAATCACAAGGTTCTGAATATGAATATGTGATTCATAAATGTAAATTCACATTTGGCGATAACCAAAAACGATTGTACACAGCAATTACCAGAGCTCAAAAGAAATGCATTGTATTTGAAGTTGGAAACGATATTCAAAGATGTATTAGAGGTTTAGTTACAGAAAGAATTACTCAAATAATGAAATAGATTATTATTTTTTTGTTTCTATGGTATATCTAATCGGAGCTCCGGTTTTGCGCCATAATCCTCTGGAGGGTGTAAAGCGTCGTTTTTGAACGGAGCTAATTGAACTACTCTGCATTAAAACTTCAATACCAAAGTGAACTTTCTTTTTTGTTTTGGTGATTTTGGCGCTTCGCGACGATCCATAAGATTTAGAAGAAGACAAGCAAGATTTTGGCATGGTCAAATTGATTGAGGTAGGGGGTAGAAAAAACTATGGGGGGGGGGGATAGAGTAAAATTAAAAAACTTTAGAAGGAGTTATATATATTATTACAGAAATAGAAAAAAATTATTTTTGATTTATTTTTATAATAAATAATGTTTTTTTTAAGGGTTATATTTTCATTCTTAAAATATAATTTTTATTGTATTTAGTAATGGTTCTTGTCCTAACTTTTCAACTGGTGTAACCACTTCAGCAGCGGAGGCATCGCCACAACAAATTATTCCGCAGCTAACACTAATAATTATAACCAAAATGATTAACAAACAGATAAGAATGATATTTGTTGCTGTATTTTCTGTATTTGCATCGCTTTCACATCTTTTCCCAGTAAAAAGATGTGAACAGTTGCATGTGAACCCGTCACCTGCAAGATTTCCACATGTTCCGTTATTTTTGCATGGTTCCGCGTCACAGCCTAATTCGGTATGCAGTTCGCAGTTTATTCCTGTGTGCCCTGGCGGACATTCACAAATATATGTGCCTTTGTCTTGTGTACACCGATTCGCTTCACCCAAACAAGGGTTTGGATCACATAAGTCATCAACAACCTCAATTTCACAATTTGTCCCGTTGTATCCAGTAATACTACAATTGCATGTGTAATCAGCACCACCACCGTTTGAACACGTTCCTCCATGTTGGCAGGGAACTGAATCACAACCGATGGCAACATTCAGTTCACAATGTGGGCCCGCATGACCAGGTGGGCATTCACAAATATGTGTTCCATTTACTTGTGTACAAACGCTGTTATAAAGACAGGGGTTTGGGTCGCAAAGACCTTGTTCACAATTTGTTCCTGTATAGCCTGGAAGACAATCGCAGGTGTATTCACCAATGTCTTCGGTGCATGTTGCGTTGTTTTGGCAAGGATCTGGATCACATTCGTTAATGTCTTCTTCACAGTCTGTTCCTGTGTAACCTGGAAGACAATCACAGGTGTATTCACCAATGCCTTCGGTGCATGTTGCGTTGTTTTGGCAAGGATCTGGATCACATTCGTTAATGTCTTGCTCACAATTTGTTCCATTATATCCAGTAGGACAATCGCAAGTGTATTCACTACTACCATATTGGTTGATTTGAGAATTACAGACACCACCATTTTCACAAAGATTTGGGTCACAGGCATCGATATCTATATCGCAATTAGTACCAATAAAACCCGTAAGACAGTCACATAAATAATACCCTAATTGAACTGAGTTGTCAGTACTTGAATCTCTACAAGTAGCTCCATTTTGGCACGGATCTGGGTCACATTCATTAATATCTTCTTCACAGTTTGTTCCAGTATAGCCAACTTGACATAAACAATGATAGACATCCGGCATTAACATAATGCCATCAGTGGTTTCGCTACACATTGCTCCGTTTTGGCAAGGATCTGGTGAACATTCGTTAATATCAATTTCACAATTTGTTCCATCATAACCGAGAGGACAATCGCAGGTGTATTCATTAATGCCGTCAATGCATGTTGCTCCATTTTGGCAAGGATCTGGGTTGCATTCGTCAATATTGGTGCAAACGCCCGAACCAGCGGGGGATTCTTGACCTGCAGGACATTCTTCACAGTTACCTCCACTACTAACCCAATTATCCGAACTGACACCGAAACCCGCGGGACATTCCTGATCAGCACATGGGGCTGTGGAAGTTATTACATTATTAATTTGTGGTTGTTCACATTCATTGCATTTACCATCGCTGTCAAGACCCTTGCCCAACCCACATTCGTCGCAATTAGCACCAGAAAACCCGTCAAGACAGTCACATGAATAATTCCCTAATTCTACACCACCATCAGTAATTGAATCGCTACAAGTAGCTCCATTTTGGCACGGATCTGGGTCACATTCATTAACATCTTGCTCACAATTTGTTCCTGTATATCCAGTAGGACAATCACAAGTGTATTCATTAATGCCATCGCTACAAGTAGCTCCATTTTGGCACGGATCTGGGTCACATTCATTAACATCTTGCTCACAATTTGTTCCTGTATATCCAGTAGGACAATCACAAGTGTATTCACTTCCACCTACAACGATTTGAGAATTACAGACACCACCATTTTCACAAAGATTTGGGTCACAGGCATCGATATCTATATCGCAATTAGTACCAATAAAACCCGTAAGACAGTTACATAAATAATTCCCTAATTGAACTGAGTTGTCAGTAGTTGAATCTTTACAAGTAGCTCCATTTTGGCACGGATCTGGGTCACATTCGTTGATGTCTTCTTCACAATTTGTACCAGTAGAACCAGTAGGACAATCGCAAGTATGTGTGGCCACGTTCGAACCCTGTGGAATAACCGACGTACAAGTAGCTCCATTTTGACAAAGATCTGGGTCACAGGCGTCTGTATCAAACTGACAAACAACTCCATCATATCCGGTGGGACAATCGCAAGTGTAGCCACTACCGTCAAGATTACAGACACCAGAATTTTGACACGGGTTGTTTGTGCAAGGTGTAGGTAAAGATGTTTCACAATTTTGACCTGTGAAATACTGGGGACATGTGCACGTTGATTCCTCCTCCAAACTTTCTTGCATGTATGTTGTCCAACCTGTTGCCTGGTCTTGACGGCTATCACACGCGTCTGTGCCACACGCGCAAGATCCAGTAGTTGCGTAATAGAGAAAGGTTCTTCCAAAACAACCGCCTCCGGCATTTTTGTTTAATTTGACAGCTTCATAACATTGTTCTTTTGTACCGCCCATTGTCCAACCAGACACAATTTGGCGATTCCAGCAAAATTCGGAGGGGATTTCGATGGTAAAATCTGCATAAGGTTTCATGATGAGTGAAGAAGAACAAGTGCCGTCGTTTTGACAGGGTTGCGGCTGACAGGCATTCGTATCGTATTGACAATCTGTTCCAGCATAGCCTAACATACAATTACAACTTCGAGTTGTACCGGTTACGTCTACACAGGCTCCATTATTCTCACATGGATACATTTGACAAGCTGACTGTCCGAAGGATTGCGAATAACTTTTCTCAATATTGACAAGCAACAATAATAAGGTGAATAATTGTGTAAGATTCATTTTATTATAAAAAAAAACTACTTTATATATACCAAAACAGTTGATAATAGTTAATGTACTACATTTTTATTTATTTTTATTTATTTTTATCAGTCACCGAAGCCAATTTACTTGGGTGTTGTAAGTAGCTAATGCCTTCACAATTGGATTGTGAAGTTGTAATCAGTTGCTTTAACTTTTCTGACACTTTTGGGTTTTCATTTGTACGCTGCTGATTTTTTACAAAACAACTTTTCTGACTACAACTTGTATTATCTTTGAGGTTTTAATTCATATTCACGAACCGAAGTTATTTCATCGGAATTTGTCCAATGTACATTGTAATTGTTGTTGGGCAATACGTCCACAATCGTAACAGGAAGCCACGTGTTGCCCCATTGTGCAAGCAACTGTTGTTGTTGTACAAATTTTTTTTTCCGTTTGCGTCTACGTGTTTTCTCATCGCGTAAACATAACTTCCAATATTCTTTGTTTTGAGTTGAAACTAAATTTCCTAAAAAATTGGTTGGTATAGAATTTCTTTTGGAATGCTCCGTTACAGGTAACGTAAGAAGATCAACCGTAACATTACGTCGAACATTACCAGCTACAATCATTTTAACGTCATATGTTGCATTTTCTTTAACTTTTTTAACAATACAAATTCCACCTGGTTTGTACTTCCCTTTTGTAATATCTTCGACAATAATAAGTGAATCACCTTTTTTATATTTCGTAGCTAAAGGTTCTAATTGAAATAAGTTAAAAACATCAATTAAATCAGCAGCTTCCATTGCTTTGGTTGGTTCTGAAATAAAAGTAAAAAACGTTTCGAATTCGAATTCAGGTTCGACTTCCGGTTCAGGTTCGAATTCGAATTCACCAATGTTATCGGTGGTTTTAAGCGATAGTTTGTCAAAATCATTGAGAACATCGTCCTCTTCACGAACTTTTTGAATAACAATTCTATCCCATGAATAATCTTCTATTAGAGGCAGGTTTGCATCGAAATCAAGCTCATCTAATAATGCACATTCCTTTTTTCTTCTTTCTTTTTGTTCTTTTCGGTGATGCATTTCTTTTCTTCTTTTTTTTTTTCGTTGTTTTTCTTTCAATTTTTTTCTTTTCAATTTTTCAGATATAGATAGGGTCGGAGTTCGAGATGGCATGATCAAAATGTCGTAGGTAGAATGTCGTAGGTTGCGGAAGGCGAAGTATCAAAGCTACGTAGTTGGAACGAATTAGCTACGTAGTTGGAACGAATTATTAAACAACTAATATTTAAAAAAAAAAAGCATTTGGAATTCTTCGGACTCGGAAAAGGTGTCATTTTTTCTCAGTAAATTCCATTTTTGTCAGCAAATTCCATTTTTTCTCAGCAAATTCCATTTTTTCTCATTAAATATTCTAGTTTTTTCGCATTAAATATTTATTTGTAATGAACTTGGAAAATTTCAAAAAAAAACGAAGAAGAACTTGGAAAATTTCAAAAAAAACCATCAAACTTGAATACCACTCGTAGAGAATACTAGAAAACAAGGGAAAACGTGACTGCAAAACAATGGATCTTTGCAAAAATAATGCATCTTCCTATTTAAGTGGGCGGCGAGTCGCCTATAATGTCTCCGCTAAAATCCGTCAGTCTTTTTTCAGGTATTGGTGGCATCTCGATTGGCACTCCGTTATTGTACGTTGAGAACGATTTCCACTGCCAACGGGTATTGCGAGCTCGTTTTGCGGATGGTAGCCTTCCAATTGCACCAATACATGGTGATATCACAACTCTGAAGAAATTGCCAGCTGGATGTGATTTACTACATGCGGGATTTCCCTGCACCAACCTCAGTTCTGCTGGTCTGAGAGCGGGCGTCGTCAATGGAGCAGAATCTGGACTGTTTTTTGAAGTTGCACGTCTGGCTTCCATTGCACGGCCACAGTACGTGTTTTTGGAAAATGTTCGAAATGTGAGATACCTAACTGAAAGCTGGAAAATAATATTACTGACGATGCATAGAATCGGCTACTCAATGCAGTGGTGTGAATGCACAGCTGAGATGGCGGGCGCGCCACATAAGCGTGCTCGTTGGTTCATGTTATGCACACTGGCCAGAGAAGCGGACATGACTGCGGATTTGGAACTGACGGACACTAAAATGCATGCCTGTGGTGAGCTGCTGAATAAGAACTATTCAGCAACAGCTCCTATCGTTGGAAATCCACGGCCGATTTGTATAACATTGCTGCCACTGACAGGGCCTAAAAAGTGTCAAAGCACCAATTTAGTAACAAAACCAATCGTGAGACATCGTTGGGCTACGTGTCGCGCAAGTGGAGGCAATCACGGTGCTCGAGGACTTACGGTACGGTGTTCAGCTGACTTGTGTACCATGTTGAAGTTTGCAAAATCCACCCCCGACAATCAGCGGTGGTTAGACCACTGTCGACCAAATGCCGATTTCATTGACACGTTCATGGGCTTCCCAAAAGGTTGGTCTAACCACGATACAGCGTTACCAACTTTGGAACACACTTTCGTGGAAGATACGAACGTGCCCAGATTGATACGGTCAACAATGTGGAATTCCAAGCGTCTGAAAATGTTGGGGAACGCATGTTGTCCCCAACAAGCAGCTCTCGCTTTCAGTGAGCTGTGGAAGAGGACTCACAGCTTGCCCGTTCCACTGCCAGAGATGTTACACTTTCCAAAGCCAACAGAGCGGTCGTCCGCACGACCGTCAAAACGAAGACGGACGGACACCATGTGTCCCCACTGCAATGGGACTGGGGTAAAGATGTATTTGAGGGATATCAGTAGATAATAGTCGTGAGCCATCGCATCAAAATAATGTCGTCGCGCACTATCCACATCATAAGTCCAATGTACACAAAATGATACCATTCTAACATAGTATTCCAAATCCACCACAATTGCCAAGACCACGACAAAGCGCAAGACAATGCGTAAATAGCACCTGCTAAATATCGTAGCCATCTAAATGAGTCTTTGGGGGAAAACCATCGAATAGCCAGGTGGAAATTCACAATGTACGACGACGCTGCAAAAAATGTATACACCAGCATCGATTGAGCAATGGGCGATGTCTGGAAATCCATCGAAAAACTCGTCAATACCAGAAAGGTCGAAATCATATGGTGAACGCGCGTCGTTTTGGGCAGTTTATCAACGCATAAAAGACCCACAAAGTCATTTGAACCATACACGGCCGCAAAAAATTGTATCGTATTTGTATGCCATACGTCGCCGTACCATATGGGATATACGACCATAATAACAGCCGGGGGTAACAATAAAGCCAGGACTCCAGATTTAATGAGGTTTTTCTGAACATACAGACGCCGATGCTCTTCAAGTTGGTCGTATTTATTCACCATCACTGACAAAAATATGTGGGCCAAGAAATACAGAGCGCGGACAATAAAACAAGCAAATACAAAAAACACAAGGACGGTATAATTGTACATTTATTGACAAAAAATTACTTTAATACGTTTAAATATTTGTTCTGAATTTTTATCCAAGTAAATTTTTATTTTTTGATTTGATGTCGCGAAGCGCCAAATTTTTTGAACAACGTTGTGATAAAATTTATTTACAGCTCGCGAACACTAAGAACCTACTCCTAACATTTAGTCGTCACCGAATCCTCCCCGCCAATCAGTACTAGAACTTCCCCCAGAGTTAACGAGCATTCCAACTATCAAACCAGTTGAAAAATCGGATCCAGAATTATCCAAACAAATACACGAAGCCATAAGACAAAGCAGAATAAATAACACAATCGATAAAATGAAGTTTGCTTCTGATTTGCTCATATCACCACCTACAGAAGTGAACTCAAGTGGAATCCCGATTTCCATCACGGAGTTTCCTTGATTATCTTCAACAATGATCATCGATGGATCATTTCCATGACACTTGAGATAACCATTAACAAACACTTTTTCTGGTATTTTGTAATTTGACATTTCCCATTTTTGGTTAGGATCCCATTCGAAAGAGATACGATTATTAGATGTAACAACAAAGTCTGAAAGCCACATATCAGAAAATCGCAAATGTTTGTCATTCATCTTGGTACACGGCGAACGGTATGGTTTACCACGACTAGAGTTACCTGGTCGTTTCCAGTTGCCTTGATTAATACAAGTAATTTTATCATGTGAAATTCGAGTCCGATAACGTCCGTTTGATACAATACTCCCATCAGTCCTACCAAAGCTTAACCCTTTATCAAAATTACAATTATTAACAGGGCAACTATCCTCGTTGCAACTTTTAGCGACTGCAGTAGTCGTTTGCAGCATAAACACAACAATGAGAGTTGGGCGCCACAGATATCCATAAGATTTAAAAGAAGAGAAGCAAGATTTTGGCATGGTCAAATTGAGAAAGGTAGGGGGTAGAACAAATTATGGGGATAGAGTAGTGCTACTGTATAAAAGTAATATATGTTGTGAATATTCTATATACTATACAATTCGAAATGAAATTTTGTCTTTTTATATTGAAATGTTTTGGATTGCCATTTTAAGGTTTTTGTAAGCGGCAATATACCATAAATACACGGACATTCATTTATTTTTTTATGAACGCGTGTTATGATAAGCGTATCTGCTATTTTTAGAAGCAATGCCTGCTTAAAAATTTCGGAACCTCCGATAATATAGATATTGGTAGAAGCTTTGCGAGCTAAATCTAACGCCTTATTCCAATCTCGACAAAAGATACAATCTTGTGTCTCTGTTTTGGGACTTTGACGACTTAATACAATCGATAATCGTCCAGGAAGACCTGTGTATGGCAAAGAATCCCAAGTTTTACGCCCCATAATAACTACAGAACCATATGTGTTCATTTTAAACCACTTTAGATCCATGGGAATGTGCCATGGTAATTTTCCACGGACACCAATGACATCGTTTTCGGACAACGCCATGATCAAATGAGTGGGCATTTTGGATGTACATTTACTTAATTTTATACTCGGTGAGGTGACTTTTTTTTTTGGTATTAATAACCGAGAAAAGGTAACAATAAACGGCAAAGAAAGCATAGTAAATACACTATTGTAAAACATTTATTTTTTATTTTAATAATATTGTAAATATTCTTTATTTTGAGTTGAAACTAAATTTCCTAGAAAATTGGTTGGTATAGAATTTCTTTTGGAATGCTCCGTTACAGGTAATGTAAGAAGATCCACGGTAACATTACGTCGAATATTACCAGCTATAATCATTTTAACGTCATATGTTTCATTTTCTTTAACTTTTTTAACAATACAAATTCCACCTGGTTTGTAATTACCTTTTGAAAAATCTTTGACAATAATAAGAGTATCACCTTTTTTATATTTCGTAGCTAAAGGTTTTAATTGAAATAAGTCAAAAACATAGCGTAAATCAGCAGCTTCCATTGCTTCAGTTGGTTTTGAAACATCACAGGTAAACGTTTCGAATTCAACTGGGGTTTGTAATGATATTTTGTCAAAATCATTGAGAACATCGTCCTCTTCACGAACTTTTTGAATAACCATGGCATTCCACGAATAAACTTCAAAATCTTCAATTAGAGGCCCGTGTACATCGAAATCAAGCTCATCTAATGCTGCAATTTTTTTTTTTCTTTTTTCTTTCCTTTCTTTCAATTTTTTTTTTTTCAATTTTTCAGATATAGATAGGGCTGGGGCTCGAGATGGCATGGTCAAATTGTCTTAGGTAGGGGGTAGATAAATTTTAAGAAATAAAAAAGTAAATCTGACAGAAAAAAAATATTCTTCGCGACGATATATTGATAAAAACACACCTTTGACACCTGAAAATTGAAAACTTTTCACGCTTTGCTATTTAAAAAAACTCTTCCAAAAACTCTAATACTATTTTTGGAGTTTGTCCAAACACCTTAATTTCCTCATATGTAGAGAATATATTTACGGAAACATCGAATTTCTCGTTTGGTGTTTCCGTAAATATATTCTCTACATATGAGGAAATTGACCTCCTTTCATTTTGTCCAGAAAAAGTATTAGAGTTTTTGGAAAAGTTTTTTTTGGATCTCAGACAAGTATTATTTAATATTAGTCTTTTTGACCGAAGGAAATGGATTTTTATAAAAATATAAAAAATCATTTAGAAATCAAAGAAATACTCCAAAAATATGAAATTGATGAAAAAGAAAAAGATGTAGAATTTTTCGATAAGCTAATTACGGGCATATCTGAAGACTATCCAGATGTCTTAAATTTGACAGTAGTATAAAAAAGAATCCTTGTGTTTATTGTCAGAAGAGATTTGTCACTATAAAAACATGTGTATTCTAATTATAAATGTTAAAATTTACTGCAGGCGTAGTAACGGGATGGATCGCAGCGAGATCGTTAAACAATGACAAAATTCTGCCTCCAACTATCAAAGAACTGTCGACATTGGCAGAGAAAATAACAGTTTTATACGAAAAAGCGATTACAAAAATAAAAGATCAATAATCTTCAATATTGGTTTTTATTTCATTATGAAAAATGGAACTACTACAATTCGCACATGGGAAACAACAAGCATCACAATTTGAACAACAAATGATATCGTCGACTATATTTTTACCAAACTGTTCACAGTTATTTGAACAACTACCAAGCGTATCTAACACTCCCTCACAATCATTCCTTACACAGGTTGTGCCAATATCAACTTTCTGCTGGATGATCATGTGCAATTTTGTTTGTAACTCTTCGGATAATATTGGGAGGATAGCTAATCTCATATGTCCGAACAGGTGGCTATATGATATAGGAAAGACTTTATCAATTGTTCGTGATTGTAATACAAATTCTTCGGTGATTTGCCGAGAAAACATGACATACTGATATACATTGTTATTTATCGATTTAAAGAATAGTAGTAACATATTTTAATAGTTATCTTCAATTTTAGGTGCAATATACACTGCAATATATGCTCCATTGCCCAAATTTATTTTCAGACGTAATGGCATCTCGTTAGACAATCCTAGAAAACATTTCTGTTTCGAAACTTTGCAGAATGTCATCATAAGCATTACAGCGTTATATCCAAACAAAAGGCTAACTGATTGTCTAACCTCACATTCGATGTATTGGTTATTTGCACATTTTTCTTTGTGTGTGATAGTACCAAATTCACTGGAGTTCGTCAATAATTCGAGTGATGTCTGATTTACATTAAATTTTAGAGCTGATTTAGCCATAATCATTTTGTCCAGAATTTCTGTTAAATAGTGAGGGTCAATATTGATAGCAACGTCATCGGTAATATCTGGAACTGCAAGATGGTCTTCATTGACATCAATGGCACGCATATTAAATTCTGTGACCGAAGCCTCAACCGAAGCATTGTTATCCAAACATTGAATAAAGCAAATGTTTAAACTTGTAGCTGATGGCATACATTTCCAGATGAGTTTGTTCTTTTTTACTTTATGAAGTATTGCAACAAGTGAAGCGGTGTATAAACCAATTTCTAATGGTTCACTACATTCATAGTGTTCAAAATATTCAGGTGGGAGATGTAGTTGAACCAACGATGTTTTGGACGCATCCATCCCGGACATATTTAGTCCGGTAGCACCAAAAACAACATTGACAATGTTGTTTGTTTGTGCAATAGCTTTAAAGATTTGCAGGCAGTCATTATTATCTTTCCAGACAATATTCATTTTTTTTATTTGTTTGGTACTGTAAGTATTTATGATTTTTTTATGTGTAACATATATGCACCTGTGTGCCTATATTCGCTAAATATTATTTCCAATTTACACATTGCCAATTTGTATGATGATATTTATAAACTCTGGCGCTATCGTTATAAACATTCAAAGAGATATCTACTAAATTGTTAATTAAGGAAAAGAGTCGTTTCATACAATAATACTCCTTTTTTATCTTCTTTTTCTATGACTAAGTTTTGTTGTTAATTATCTAATGTTTATGGATATGCTATCTATCTCTTTTTACTATGTCTACTTCTCCAACCATAAATCCAAAAGAATTAAATGAATCTGATCAAACCCTCAAAATGAACTATATACTGACATTATTTTGAAACCTCAATGATTTCTAATCGCCAAAGACATGTCGGAGTTACCCTTGTTAAACGCAATGGTAAGCACCAGGAGTATTCTATTTCCAAGTTAACCCGTTTCTTACAGGTATTGCAGCAGAAACAGCCGAGTTTGACCGAAATTGATGTGAAAAAAATTTCTTCTCAAATTACTTTTGGTAATGATATTACTTCAGAGAAACTGGCAAATCACGTGGCAGAATTAAGTAGTTCATTGACTATAAATCATTGGCAATATGGTCAATTAGGTGGACGTGTCATTATATCTATGTTACATAAAAACACCCCTGATACTTTTGTGGAATCAATGACGATTTTACAAGAAACATTATCTAAAAAGTTTTTATCTATTTGTCATCGTAATATCGATGTCTTGAATAATATGATTGTACACGATCGTGATTATCAATATGGTATTATGGGCATACGTACTTTACAACGCTCATACCTATTGAAAAAGAATGGTATTATCCAAGAACGACCGCAATATATGTTGATGCGCGTTGCCGTAGCCTTACATGGAGACAATATGGAAAAAGTAAGAGAAACCTATGAAGCTACCTCCAAACTCCAATATACCCATGCGACACCGACCTTGTTTCATTCTGGTTTGGCAAAACAACAATTGGCCAGTTGCTTTTTGATGACAATGGTTGATGATTCTATTGAGGGTATTTTTGAGACATTAAAGAGATGTGCTTTGATTTCAAAGAGTGCAGGCGGTATTGGATTGTCTTGTTCTAATATCCGTGGTAAAGGTTCGAATATTATGGGTACAAATGGGGTTTCGAATGGTATTTCACCGATGTTACGCGTGTTTAATGATACCGCCCGCTATGTAGATCAAGGCGGTGGGAAACGAAAGGGTTCATTTGCTATCTTTTTAGAACCGCATCATCCAGATATTCTTGATTTTTTAGAGTTAAAAAAAAATCATGGTGTCGATTCTGAAAAGGCACGTGATTTATTTTATGGGATGTGGATTAGTAATCATTTTATGCAGTGTGTCAAAGACAACAAACCATGGTCGGTGATCTGTCCATCACAGTGTCCACAACTTCAAGATGCGGTTGGTGAGAGCTACACTCGTTTGTATCAAGAATGCGAAGCATCTGGTAATGTAATTAAAACTTTCGACAGTGCTCGAGAAATCTGGTTTGCAATTATTGATTCTTCTATTGAAACTGGAACACCTTATATTATGTTTAAAGATCATTGTAATCAAAAATCGAATCAACAAAATCTGGGAACGATACGTGGTTCAAATCTGTGTTGTGAAATTGTAGAATATACTTCACCGGAAGAAGTGGCCGTCTGTACATTAGCTTCTATTTCGTTACCAGCTTGTGTTCAAAACAAAGTCTTTGATTTTGAACAATTAGAGAAAGTTGCCAAATTAGTAACTCGTAATTTAAATAGAACTATTGATGTCAATGTTTATCCAATTCCACAAGCGAAAGTCTCTAATATGAAACATAGACCGATTGGCATTGGAGTTCAGGGTTTAGCTGATGTTTTTCAAATGTTGAATCTTCCATATGATTCTGAAAAAGCACGTAGATTAAATAAAGATATCTTTGAAACAATTTATTTTGCTGCGTTAACAGAATCCGTTGAACTTGCTAAACAAGAAGGTTTCTATCCTAGTTTTCAGGGTTCACCTTTTTCGAAAGGATTGACACAGATTGAATTGTGGGGCGTATTACAAGGTGATGAAAGACATTGCTGGTCTCAATTGCGTCAAGATTTAATTCAATATGGATGTAGAAATAGTTTGCTGACAGCTCCCATGCCGACAGCGTCTACTGCACAAATTATGGGCAATACGGAATCGTTTGAACCACGGACTTCAAATCTATATACTCGTCGTGTATTATCAGGCGAGTACATTGTGATTAATCGCTTTCTTCAAGACAAACTAACTAAACTGGGTATGTGGAATGATAAAATGAGCCGAGCTTTAATCGCACACCGCGGTAGTATACAACAAATTAAAGGTATTCCAGCACATATTAAAAAGGTATTTCGCACCGTGTGGGAAATATCCCAGAAATCGGTGATTGAAATGGCGTGTGCGCGTGGTATATATATTGACCAATCACAGAGTATGAATTTACATATTGAAGAGGCGACTCGGGCTAAATTAAGCAGTGCACATTTTTTGTCTTGGACATTGGGTTTGAAATGCGCTCAATATTACCTCAGAACACGGCCGAAAACAAAAGCAATACAGTTTACGGTACAAACTAAAAGACAGAAGATACAAATGAAAGAGGAGAATGATTGTGAAATGTGTAGTGCATAAAAAATAATCATTTAGAAAAAATTTTATTTTTTTTTTTTATTCTGAATGATCTGATGTTGAGTGATTTCATTCTCGACATGTCGTTGTAGAGAGAAATATATTTCTCTTGCTATAATAACATTCTGATCATAAGCATTAGAAGGATAAGTTCTGAGAATTGTTTCAATACGATCTTTTTCACCAAGAAGAGAATCCATTTCTTCTTGCCATTCTTGATAAGTGGCGTTTTGTTGAATATTGTTAGGTTGGTGCATGCATATTATTATAGTAAGTTACTAGTATTAAACTGGATATGTTTAGAATATTTTTTATTTATTTAATAATGTTATTGTACTAAATAAAAAAATGATGAATGCTTTAAAAAAAAAATTATTTGTTGATTTACCAGATTCAATGCAATTTATTACTACACGGGGTATGGTTTCGAATGGGGTAGCAGTTAATGTCGAAGATTTTGGTAATACCCTCTTTTTTACCAATATTCAGAATGAAAAATGGTCGATATCAATACCAGATTGTACAGTTATTTCTGCTAAAGTCAATACATTTGTAGATTCACATACTATAACTGTTCAACTTTGTCCTCAATCCACCGTCATAGATCAGTTGAAAAATATAGCTCAGATAGTCTTTGAAACAAAACACTTGCCTTGTACCGAACGCTATGATAGTTTTGATACTTTCTGGCAAGACTGTGGTAAACCAACAGACACTATGACAGTGGAAGCGACTTGTTTTTCCCGTCGTGGTCATAACAAAGAATATATTAACATCTATGATCGAGATTATCAAGAATTAACCGGTTACGTCTCTCCCACGAAAAATGACAAAGTTACTCTTTCTTTGCGTTTTTCGTTATCCGAATCAGAAAATGGCCATTACGGCTTCCGGCCATTGTTCGATGCCGGTATTTTAATTCAAAAATTTGGTGAACCTCTTCTTATTAAAAGACCATGGGATATGAATAAGGTGTCGGAATCGTTAGAGGTGAACATGCATGATTCATTTATAGTTAAATCACCCGCACTTACTGTCGTTGTCATGGATGGGAACCGTGCAATGCTCGATTGTACAAATAAACCTGAATTTGTACAAGCGATGAACCAATTGCATCAAAAAGCGAGTCGATATGCCTGGGATCATACAATTCACCTCTGCAGTGATAAAGTTGTGTTGATAAATGATGTTATAATTGCATCTATGTTTTGTAAGAAAAAAGAAGGAGGTATATTAGAGTGGTATGCGTATCAAATCACTGTATCTAATAAAAGAAAAAGATAATTATTTTACTGTATAAAGCATGTTATTCTCAAAAGAAAATGAGTTCAAAATCAACCGAAAGTTCAAAATCAACCCAAAGTTTCAAATCAACCCCAATGAAAAGAGAACGTGATAAACAAATTAAATTACAACTGAACAAAGCTGTGAATTATGTCGAGAAAGGTAGCCTCCTTTTCCGTTCTTCTCAGAATAGTGTTGATGGATATAGTACGGATGGTAGCGGGTTGCATTATTTTTTAACTAGTGGCTCTGGATTGGAGGCGTACACAAAGGAAGAAAATTCAGTTAGATGGTACTGGTGGCAATACAAAGTAGAAGAACGATTCATTATTATCAATATTCCAGAATATTCTCAAAGACATCCACTTACTGTACCATATGACTGTAGACAATATTTTGATGTAAAAACTGAGGGAACCACAAGAGTAGAAAGAATGGAACATAGTGATGATCATAGTAAAGACAACCTATTTTACAGCCACGTATTTGACCAAATATACAAAGATGACCAACTTAGATCTAAGTTTCCTAATTGTATATTCGGATTATCTATGCCCGCCAGTGGTAGCATGCACGAAGAAGTGGTACTGGACACGCGAAGAAGTATGGTCAGTTTGGAGAATTTAGTGCCACTTCGTTTTCAAAGCTTTGCAATCAACCGCAGAAAAAGTAGAAAAAAAAGCACCCATTCTACCACTAATTCTACCCTTGGAAGGAATAATTCTACCTTTGGAAGGAAAATTGACTTCGAGAAAAAGGCTTTGTTTAAGCAATTTGTTTTTTAAAGAAAAGAATACTATTTATATGTATATTCTTTTCTTAAAATGTCTACTATTACTGTCTTTTTAGAGTTTCCTTTGTATTGGGATTATTCTTTCGAGAAAGTATCCGACGATGAAGAAGACAAAAAGAACCTCTTTTTTGAAAAGCTCCGTGATATAAAAAATAAATTAAACACATTTGTAACAGAGAATAGACATTTGAATTTAGATTTTTCAGAATTTCAAACCTGTTATTACCAGCTGGTTAAGATATTAATGTTAGTAACAAACGACAGATCAGACCCAGAGTTAAATCAGTTATACAATAAATATGAAAAGTTATTACATAATGAAGTCAAAACAATAAATCTGTGGTCATTTTTAACAATAACTAATAATCAAGCCAAGTCAAGCCATGCAAACTTATATCAAGCCAATAATAAAGTTAACTCAAGCCAAGCCAAGCCAAGCCAACTCAAGCCAACTCAAGCCAACTCAAATGAAGCCAACTCAAAAGAACCAACATTTAAGCAATTTGTTCCAAAAGACACGCTACGACTATAAATATTCCTAAATATATAAACAAAAATGAATTATTTCCCGAATTTTTCGGACTTACCTACAAATATTCAGTATTTTCTGATTAGTCTTATTGCCTTATTTGTCCTTTTTCTTCTGTGGATTATATGCAAAATAAAAGATTGTTTTTGTTGTTTTTGTAATATTTTTAAATGCATCTTTTGTTGTAACAGTGGATACAAAAAGATAGAGAATCCTATTTAAGACCTTTATCTAAATATAGAATGCTATTTGATCGTTTTGTTTTTATATTATATATTCTATTTAACTATAATTGGTTATTATTAGGTATAATTTATGATTCCAAAGCACGGATAATTCCAATCATTGCAATTATATGTTCGTTAGTCTCTGTTATAATTGTTACCCTTTTCCAATTGCAGACTGTTATACAAAGGAGCAAACTGAATGAAGATGACCAATGGAGTACGATAACATGGAGTGTTGTGCATATTTTCCTTAGTATCTTATTCTTATTCGATATATTGGAACTAATAAATACACTTGCTATGTTTTTAATTGCTGGAGTTTTCATAACATTTGTTACTTCTACTGTCTTTGTAATGTCATGCCGTATAATTGCCAACTCTAGTGATGTCTGGATTCCCCATGTACACTTAACATGTGTCTGTTTTTGGGTCTTGGTTAATTATTTATATGTCTCTTTACCGACAACTATACCATATTTGACCGTTATACCGGTTATTTTGATGTTAATACTGAGATTATATGAAAATAGCAATAGTTTTCAATATATATTTATGGAAGGTATCTTATTTGCGATTGCGATTGCGCTACATATTTGCTTTGAGACAAACATGATCTCTGTCGAGCATTTTTATCAATTGACGGCCATTACTCTTGTATTAATGATTCTGGTGACACGTCAGTTAAAATCAGTCTTAGTTATTTTTTCTTTACCATTTATTTTGATTAGCTTTGGATTATACTTTATTGTTTGTTTGATCCTGTGGCACCAACCACCAACCGTGCGGTATTTAACAGTCAAATACAACGATTTTGTAAGAATTGAGGAGCTGGTTTTGACTTTGGATGGTTCAGACAATGAAGAGGATTGGAATGAGAGATTATAAAAAGAGTTTTTTGGATAATTGTATTTTACTAAACTTTCATTCTACAAAACTTTCTACATCTGTTTCTGTGATGGTTAAGGCCATAAAACATAAACTCTATGGGACATAAACCGACATGTTGACACAGTCTCCGTAAAATTGCTGCTTCCTCTTCATCTGCAAAAATTTCGGGCCAAGTTAGAATTTGTTTTGTCAATTGATGCAAAACGTATTTTGATTTAAATATTTCGATTGCCTTTCGCATCACAAATGTGTGTTTAGCAACGTTCAGGCATTGACGAGTGATCGATTTCCATTCACTACCCCAAAATGTATTAAAATCGTTATTTATATCGATGGTGTCAATATGGTTCTGAAAAGAAGCAATAACTTCAACTTCCGATGACATTTGTATTTGTTCTGTTCTTCTTTTTATAGACGTATTCAATATATGATTACCATATATTCCGAAATATTTCGAAGATTCGAAATATATACTGAATCAAGTATATATGACATTGTGTAATACAGATATGTTCAATAAACAGGCAGTCTGGATACAAATTGCGTTAACAGGTCATCTTACATTTTTATTATCCTGTATACTTTCTATTCAAGGAATGTCGTTCAAACAAGATCTAATATGGTCTTTAATATTTACTGTAACATCTGTTATACCATGTATTGTGGCAGAACATGGGTTTTATAACATAAATATCGATACAATGGTGACTATCTCACACTATATAGATTCGACTACTGATATATTAGTAGTTATTGGTTCACAAATTACAATGAATTGGTTCAACATTTGTTTGATCACCATTGTTGGGATTAGTAAACAAAAATTACCCGTCAAATACACCCGTTGGTTTCTTCTGGTTGGTTTAATACATGGTTATTCATTCTTAAGCGTTTTAATTCTATGTCGTCTGTTATTACAGTACAAGCAATTGACGTTTTTAAATCAATGTATAACAAACACGCATGCCACAATCTTTTTAAAAAAAAGCGTAGGTTGTAAAACGTTGAATATACTGGTGGAAGGTTACATATTATGGCAAATGCGATGTTTACATCGGTTTCCACATCGGTTGCGATATACACCACTGTGCTTTGCGTTTATTTCAATCTGTTCCGCTATAGTCTACTGTTATTATTATATAGCAGACACCAAAACATCACAAAAATCAGTAATCCAAGAGATGACTGATCATGGTATACATCCTTCATATAATGCTATCCTGCAGTGTGAGAGTTGTAAAAAGTGCTTAACCAATATAGATATAGAGGAACCTATACAAGCAAACGTATATTCAGATGATTATATATAATTTTGAAAATCTTTAATAATTGTCTTTGATAGAACTAACAAAAAAAATATTTATTATTTCTTATCTATAACAAAAAACACCAAAACATGGGCCTATAATACCTCTTGTTCTACATAACTCTTCCATTTTAGCTTCAAAATGAATATTGTTTTCTGAAAATGTAAAAAGTGGATAATTATAAGTGGAGTCATCACCAACTTGTTTGAATAGTTCTAATTCTTTTTGATTATATAATACTCGATTAGAACGTAGTATACCCAAAACATCACGTTTATTTCTTTTCATAAATACAAATAGTGATTCCCTATTCGTATTTTTCAATGTATTAAACGCGGCTGTCAAAACAGGAGATTCGGTGTCAATATTATCAATCATATATTTACCAAAAAGGACAGTTATATCTTGAACTGTTGACCTTGAATCTGGATGGGCAACGATAAAAACTGTTTTGTCATTTTTTTGAATCATTTGTCTTGCTATAATTTGAATTCTTTCAACTTGCATTGAGTGTGACATCGAGTGTGTTTTAGTTATGGAAATATATACATCGATCTCAGGATTTTGGAGAAGAGATTTATCTATGACCTAATGGTTTACTGTTAGGGTTTTTAGTATACAGAGACTGGGCATGAAAGTGTTCCTCAAGCGAAAGCGCAAATTCCTCCCATTTAATTAAGTGAATATTCTCTTCTCCCGTTTGGATTTTCTCCATCTCTTCAGTAGGAACTGTATTCATTTGATATAAAGTATTTGTTGAATAAGTACTTTATTTTAGATCGGTGCCGAATCCATAAAATTATGAGCCTATTGCATATGTTGTACCAAAAAATAGTTTTCAACTGGACATCGAAATCAATATATGAAAGTAATCAAGAAAAAAAATCATCAATATTTTGTTGTATATAAGTGTTAAGAATATTCGATATTCGATATGTCGGACTCAAACGATAACTTCGATAACTCCGATGACAATTCATCTAATCATTCAGGCAATGATGAATTCGGTGACGAAGATCCATATATGGTAGAATATGAACCAGATAAAAATGACACCGATGAAATGGACAAATTAGATTCATTCAAACTGCAACTACCCGCTATGCAAATGCATTTGCGCCAATTAATGGAAATAGATCGAAATAAAAAACCCATGTTTCAAAATAAAAAAGAAAAAATGATATCTTATAATCAAAAAAAAGGTAAGAAATATGAAAGATATCTTAATGCACCGCCCACAGATGATGAAGCATCGGCCACAGAAGAAGATGATGCATCGGCCACAGAAGAAGATGATGCATCGGCCACAGAAGAAGATGATGACGATGATGACGATGATGGTGACGAAGATACTGATGGAGAATTATCAGACCTAGTCCAGGAGAAGGAAAAACCTAATCCATGGTCAGAATTGACTAACTTCGACGCTAAATCAGACGGAAAGGAACATTTTGATGCCGAGACTTATGGACAAAACATTAGTATGACACGAGATGCTTACAAAAAATGGAGAAAACGCGACAAAGAACTATACTGGCCAGATCTGACAAAAACTCTAGATTTAATTGACGAATGGAATCGGAAATCTATTGGTCATCTCGAAGGACAACACTATAATGCGATGACTCCTTATTTTGTACACTTATTACCAGTGGAGAGAAGAGATGAGAGGAGTAATCATGATATAGATCAAAGAAGTGAAACATTCATAAAGACATTAGAGCAAATGGACAAATATACGACATTAAGGTATCCCGCGCGTTTACTTATGTGGAAAGAGAGGAATCCCAGAAGGGCCCGATCCAAAAAAGGTTTTTATGAATATAAACAATGGTCAGTTTTAGACAGAAATGGGAGTGAACTAGAACCTCCGAACTATCCGGACTGGATTCCAGAAACTAAAAAACTTCCAAAACAGTGGGTAATAGAAGAGGAAGTTCGAATGGTGAAACAACCTCCTTATCTATCTACCGAAACGTGGGCCGAAAATATGGCAATTTGGCTCTGGGAAGATGATAATCAGGTTTATGATCCGCAGATTTTGTGTTCAGTGAAAATAAGAGAAGGTGAGATCCACTTTTCTCAAATTAATGATGTTAATGAGACAGAACATAATAAGGTGCTTAATTTAATAAAATTAACTGATAAGACAGTGTGGACATTTCCAGTTATAGAAAGACTTTTTGGGGAGGAATCACCTATTCAAATATTCGTGGATCAATTTAGTGTAAACCCCAGTAAACAAGAATTAGGTATTACAGAAGACAAATGGGTTAATGCACGAATAGCTTATGGTGAAGACACTGCCCATGAAGATACTCATTGGATTTGGTTAGAATTTCCAGGTTATCAACTGGATCCACCAGATTATCAACTGGATCCAGTTGAGCCGGAAAATCAAACGTCAGATCAAACATCAGAGGAGGAGGAGGAGGATCTTTCAGGTGATAGAGAGCTGGAAAAGGGAGCAAGAAGAATTAATCTTTATTATTTTCATGTTCGGCCATATTCTACTAGTGGCAGTACTAGTGAGGGCAGTAATAGTGATGATAGTGAAGATGGTTGTGATTCGGATACTGATTCGGATGAAGAGCGTAATAACACAAATGTTTATGATGATGACAGTGATTTTATTGATGAAGTCGTTGAATATGACGATGAACATGGCAGTGATGACGAACTCTTACCTATTAATGATGGTAGATTAATGCGTAACTGTCAGAGTGTTAATAACGCTTACAGTGATGCAACTGACATACTACCTTTATTTGAAGGTCGAGTAAATGACCAAACCTATACACAACTTCAAGATAGTGATTTATTGTTCTCATTCAATCAGTTACTTGAAATGGAAGATTATAACGGGAGTGACTTACTAAAATATGCAGTCTCAAAAACCCAAATAGAGTCAGTTATGAAGAATCTTAAAGTTCTGAAACAAAAAGTAATAAAAATTACAAAATCAACAAAGACAAAGAAGGAGAAGGAGAAACGAGAAAGTGATTCGGAAGAAGAGCCTGAATCTGATATAGAGGGCTCTGGAGATGAGTCTGAGGAGGAGGTCTCTGTCGTACCCACGCCCAATCCTCGGAATGAAAACATTTACACTCAAAAGGGAAAAAGAGCAGCGAAGGCAGCCCGTAAGTATAGCGGTATTCGTAGTAAAGTCCTTCTATTACAAACTGCTTATTTCCGTGCTAAAATCAGAGGAACATTGATAGATCGAACTACAACAAATGAAGGGTTTACATTACTAAGAAAAACAATGCAAGATCACTATACGAAGCAACAAAACTTAGCACGTGATGAAGCCAAGGCAACTGCCAAAAATGAAGGAAAAAAATTTAATGCAAGGTATTTTAAGGATGACTATCAGAATATAATGGATACCATGCTATCCTACGAAAATAATTGGCGACTCACTTTCCAGAAGGTTATTAAGGAAGAAATCCAAATATATAATCCTTGTGTTTTAATCAATGATAGTAATACTTATAACCTGTGGAAGTTGGCTTCTGAAGATGATCTTATTGATCCAAACGATCCGGAATCGTATAAACCGGAATCGTATAAAACCTATAAACAAATACTTGCTTTCATAGCGAGCAATCTAATGTATTGGCGGGAAATATTAATAGGACAAGTCTTTGACAGACAAAATACTGAGACAGAAAAACCCTTTCCTACACTAGAAGTGGATACATTATTTGAGCAAACCTGTAGGCAAAAGATAAGCGGATGGCCGGTAACTCTTCAATCGGTAGCATCTGACGGCAATTGTGGTTTATCTAGTTTCATTGGAAGTATCGGTCTAAATATCAGTATCGATAATTTACGTGAACAGGCTATTCAACAAATAACAAAGTGGCTTACCACGACTCAAAGCCGGACAGAGTTATTTAGGTCACTAGGAATTTTTAAATATATAAGTCTGGTTACAATGGAAGATAATGATTTTGTGGACTTATTTTTGAAGCAACTAATTGCTGTTGAAAAAAGGATGCGAATAGGTCTGAACAAACGTTTTATTCGATCTTCTAACTGGGCAACGTTAGAGGATTTACAAGTTTTTGGTGTTATTTACCAAGTCAATATCCGTGTATTAAGAGAAATGGGAAATGAAATGAAATGGATAAATGTCTATAACTGTGGCTCGCCCAAAATAATTTACCTATTTCATAGTGGTCAACATTTTCAATATTTAAAACCGACTGGCGCGTTCTTTAAAGATCCTGCTCCAGAGTTTATTACAGCTGATTTTTATTCTTTTTATCAATTAAAAAAACGGGTTCCTAAGCAAAATCTCGATAAATTTATGAACAACTCGCAACAAGTTCAGCAGACAAACAAACAGATAAAACAGACCCAGATTCTTATCATCCTTGCGGAGAAGCAGGCGGAACTCCAGAATGCAACAAACGAACAAGATAAAATAAATCTCCAAGCAGAGATCGACAGTCTGCAACAAGATTTCGGGCGCAATGAATGACGTAACTGATGCATTTGTCTGGTCATGAATACAGAAGGCGAATATGTTAACAATAGAACGGAATAGAATACTAATATAACTGGATCTAAATAAAAACACGTATAAGACTATTTAAGTCGTTTTGGCAGCATTGTATAATGTCATCAATCGAAGATTTAGCGAGTGATGTTGGTTTAATACCCAGAACTAATGAATTTGATGATTTTACAGCGGATGTCTTTGAAATCTTAAATTATGGCTGTTCTAATAAGATTGACCAAGACTGGATTCGAAACCTTTGCCAACAATCACAATTAGCTATTGCCACTGATGTTTTAAATCAATGTCAATCGGATCGTAAATTACAATCGGATCGTAAATTAAAATGGTGGGAAGAGTATTACAATAAGAATGTTGAAAAGGTAGAACCTTTTCAACAAATACCAAAAGGCCCAATATTGCAGGAACAATTACCAAAAGGCCGACAATTGCAGGAACAGCGCCGTGCATTATTATACGAATCGCAATTGTCACCTGTTCGCGGGAATGTTCGTCCAGAAATGAATTTACAATTTCCAACGAAACGTCCGGAGGGTGTCCAAACTTTCCGTAGTAAGTATAACTCTTCGCCCGCAGTGCCAAGAAGTCCAAGAAGTCCAAGAAGTCCAAGAAGTCCAAGAAGTTCAAGAAGTTCAAGAACCGCAGTGCCGTCGTGGCCAAGAAGTTATGAAAGTTCAAGAAGTTATGGAAGACCAAGAAGTCCAAGAAGTCCAAGAAGACCGACCAGACCAAGAAGACCAAGAAGTTATGGAAGTCCAAGAAGTTATGGAAGTCCAAGAAGTTATGGAAGTCCAAGAAGTCCAAGGCGTAGAAAAAGAAGACGTCGTTAGTAATTATAATAAATATAATAACTATTTTATTAAACCTGTGTATATATGAGTCGTTTTGTTCTGTGCCATGGGTTCGTTGTTTTCGCGATCTTTACCATTACAAACCAGTTTACTTGAAGAAGAAATTAGCTTAATGTGTGGTGATATTGTACTTGTTCAGTCTTCTGATTTAGAAATATGTATGAATGGTCATATATTTGCACACGTTGCAATTGTTTGTTTTGATGGGTTTGAATCCTATGCCTTTCATGATGGTAATTTTGAAAGACTTTCCGAATATATTGCCCGACATGAACAGATTCAGATCCGGTGTATTTCGCGAGCTATCTCCTCAACTGTAATAGTAAAAGCATGTAAAAATGTACAGGATGTTTTAATGGTTTCCAATGTCAACATTAATGAGAGAGAAGCACTTACAGTTTCAATGGTACTACAGGAACTTTGCTTATTAACAACCAATTTATTATCGCCTCATCTATTTGCAAATGTTGACCTTCCTAGTCATGGTGATTTGATAGTATTCCGTAGAAGTTAATTAGAATGTAGTCAAAAATATAATAATTTGTTTTTTTTTTATGGTATTATGGTATTTAAAATTTAAATGGTGTGACATACTTGGCTGCATTTACTTGAATGTTTGTATCATCATTGGATGAAGCATCCTGGACTAAATCTACTGTTTTGAATACGTGTTTCATTGATCTGGTAGCTTGTTTTTGTGCTGGGGTTACAGTTTGGTAGGAACCAGCTTTATTTGAAGCAAATGCATTACCTACTTTTGATCCAGCAACATTTAATCCAATAAAAAAATAAGCAATCAGTCCTGTCATCCAAACAGCATTTAATTGTTCTGCTTTTAAAGTAAATGGGAGTAATATAATGTATAAATATAAAGTAAGATTCAGGACATAGGTGAATAGAATTGGTGGCTTGTATGCATTCAGATTGCCCATATTGCCATAGCTTCCGTATGCTCTTTCCCAAGATTTGGTAGCTGCTGATGATACTGGAGCTGAGCGTTCGTCTGTTAAGTCATGTTGATAGTCAAGGAGTTGGTAGAAACAGGCCTCCATTACATTCATGCCGGTTCTTTCACCGTTTTCAGTACTTAGGGCTAGGATTTTTTGAATCGCTTTACCAGCATCTGTTGAAATAAATGGTATCTCTTGATACTCTGTAAATTGTAAATCGAAAGTTTTGACCCTTTTTAAATCCACATGTCCACGAAAGGAATGTTTGCAAATAAGGGGTAATGCCATAAGAATATGAAAAATATTTGTAATCTCTTCCTTGGTTTTTTTACCAACTTTAGCTTTAGTAAAGGCGATCACATCCCATCCGTATGACATTACATCACCAGTAAATGCGTTGTAATTATTTAAACAGGCTGCATTTTTACCTAAAGCACCCGATAATGTCATTGACAATAAGAATGTTAAAGCTGCTGCCAGAGTACCTGAAATGTATACAGTGTCAAACCCTACTGTGGTGGCTTCTTGTTCAATTGCGCCGCTTGAATCAAGTTTTTCTTGAACACCCCATATCTCAAAATAATAAACAATAAATGTCCATACACATTGTACTACAATAATAGTAAATGCAGTCAGGTCAGCAAGGGGTGGTAACCAGTGAAATGGCGAGTACCTCGGTTTACCTAAAGAAGCCCAGCTATTCGTAATTTGTTCACAAAAACTTTCTTTTGAATCTTTTGACATTTTTGTATCTTGCAATTAGATCAGTTACTTATATATACAGAAACGACCAAATCATACTGCATACATCTCTCCACTGTCTCGCCACTGCCGATTTTTTTTTTCTTAAAACTTTGATGTTCTGGAACCAAATCGAATAGGCTCTATTTCCTCATATGTAGAGAATATATTTACGGAAACACCAAACAAGAATTTCGATGTTTCCGTAAATATATTCTCTACATATGAGGAAATCTGGGTGTTTGGACAAACTCATCAGTATTCAAGTTTTATGGTTTTTTTTTTTGAAACCGTGTCCAGCGTGTCCAGATCCGAGAATTTTTTTTGTCTACAATCAAAATGTAATAGGATTTACGTTTAGTTAAATAAAGATATATAAGTACAGACTGATTAAATAAACATGTCAACAGTTACCGGTAAATTAGTGATCTCGGAAAAAGATCAGAGAATAATATTACAAAATTGGGCAGTTATTAATATGGTGATTACCACCATTTATTTGTATACAATGTCTAGTGAAGTTGAAGAGACTGAAATCAACACTTATATCTGTTTTGCTATTCTCTCAATCTTATTTCCATTTATTCTTTTACAATTATGTCTGAAATACAAATCAGAGTCTCTGACTGTATTATACAAATATATGACCTATATTGGAGTGTTATTCAATATAGTGAAGTGTATTCATACAATAGTAGAGCTATCCAAAATCAGCAATTTTTGTTTAGACTGTTTTGATAATCAAAACAAAACATGCACTTTAGATAACAATGGAACAGTGGTTGATATAACCAGAGACCAGTGTCAATACTCCATTTCAATGGCTTGTTTCTTAGTATTGCTTTATGCAGCAATGATTTATGTATCAATACAAACACTACGGTGGTTACATATGCACCAAAGGAAAAAAATATTTACTACTGTTACTATAAATAGAGAAAGTGTTCCGGACATTGAAGCAGATATTCCGGATATTGAAGCAGATAATTCCATACCATATATAGAGGAAAAATCACAATATGTACCACCGTCACCTGTGGTTCATAATCCACTAACACCGGCGGTCGTTGACTCAACATCGGTCGATTCTGCGCCTGAAACGGTAAATCTAATAGAGGCATCCGCTCCAGCAGACCCAGCGGAATAGCGGTGAGATTTAGAAACTAGAATACATAATTATTATTTGTTTATTATTTCTCTATTTATCTGTTTCTAAATCTAGACCAAAAACCAAAACAACATAAATTAGTTGACAACTCTTTCTCTTTAGTTATGATTTGTCTACAACTTGGACATGTGCTACAGAGACCCTTTTTTTGTTGACAATCTATCCACTCTTCTATACAATGTTTATGAAAAAAATGTCTACAGGACAGTTTCAGTACACTGCTTTGTTCCATCTCACTTAAACAAATCTGACATTCTACTTCTAATAATTTAAATAAATGACTATCTGCCATAATAAAAAATAGAAAGAGCAATAAATACTCGGTTTATTTGGCTACCATTTGTTTACAAGTCATTACAAATTGAGAGGTGGTACCATTATATTCGGTTTTTAATGCCCAGCATTTGGTAACTGGATGAGGCAGACTCATTTGTTGTAAAACTCCCTGCCAAGTTTGTGCTAATGGTTCGTCATTAATATGGGTAACTAACATTCCAGCATGGAGCGCTTCAGTAGCATAAGCAGGTGATTCTGGCGACACTACTTCTACAACTACTTGAAATTCATGATGGCGTTTAGGTGAGAGATAGTCTAATAATTGAAAGGCTTGAACATGTTGTAAACGTAGAGGTGTAAATTGAATTCCCTGAACTTGAGCTTTCATTTTTGATTCATAGATACCTTCATCACAAAAACTATAAGTCTGGCGAATGTGGGGCAATTCTTCGTAGGTTGGTGCTCTATTTCTCATTTCAATTTTCATTAAACCTGCATCTTTACGTAAAACATATAAAGATATTTGTTCACCAATTTGTGTATCATTGCACAAATCTGTTAAAGACAGCGGTAAATCTCTTTTGACAGAGTACCAAGTACCACCCGGTGAAAGCTTGGCAGTAGTTATTTTATTTTGAAATTTGTAAATGAGATCTCCTTCAAGTCCACCAGCTAAGGCATACAAAGAAGTGGGTGCAATCGACGTCACAATAACACCGCCAGTAGCTGCAAATTGACCATTCTTTCCTTGTGGACATTGGTAATGAACTAGAACGTCCGGTGTAAAAATTGGATGGGAAGTAATACCAATTTGTGGTGAGTGAATATGAGAAGCTACCGGTGGTAAAATCCGTACTACAGAAGGCATTGTTTCCGGTAGATGAGTTGCAGTTACTTCTTCTCGCAATTCTTCCCATTTTCTTCCTTCCTTCCAGTCACACAATCCTTCCCAGTCATTATCTTTGACAAATGATAATAAGTGTGTTAGTAATTCCGGGCCACCCCTGTGCATATGACTCTCTGTTGGTGAGATGACATGACGGTTAAGCCATTGTGGTACAGTAAGTGAAATCCCTCGGATATCTCCACCAAGTTCATAACTATTAAAGACTGCTGCCAATTCCGTCGAAGAAAGCATTTCTTGTTCTTCAGGTGTTAAGTGATCCTGTAAGGCCAAAAGTGAGGCATGTGACCCTTCTTTGGCTGGCATACCTTTGGACATTTGAACAACCATAGAATGAATAGCTTGCTCTTTATTATATCGCTCAAGTAAGGGAGTCATTAAGACTGGCAATGTCATATGAACAGTATTTGCATAGATAAACCCGTTCTCACCTTCCACATTGGCCCCTGTTAATTTGAATGTATTGATACCAATTAATTGGTAACGAGATGGTTCAAAATAATGAATACCGGGGTAACTTTTTTCAGGCGCACCTGGAACCCGTTCCGGTGACCAGAGTAAAGGGCCACCAGAATTACCACCATTAATAGCAGCACCCGATAACCCACGGATTTCATTTTGCATATGAACAACACCTTGATAGTCACCCGTGGTAAACTGTTGATCGATTAAACCGAGAGGATGACCAACTGCATGTACCTTTGTACCGACACGTAATTGATCCGAGTTAGCAAAGGATAATGCAGGGATATGATCCAGTTCATAACGGTCATATAATGTCCGTTTTAACCATTGCATTACTGCTGGTTCGACTTTTAATAATGCTAGATCACGGTCATGACTGAGTGAAACTACGGTAACAGGGAGTGCTTGGTGTTCAAGATAGGTAGTCATGATTTTGACGACTGGACTGTTGGTTATGACATGGGCATTGGTTAAGATTAAACCTTCTTCTTTGATGTTAACACCGTCAACTTTCAAAAAGAACCCGGTTCCGATTGCTTTGCCCCCTCCACCGGGCCCCATGTGTGCAGCTATAATTCTTAATACTTCAGGTAAGACCATTTCTTTTTTAGAAAGTTTACATCTTTATATACGTCGAATATACTAAAAAAAAAATGGTCTTAATAGAATATATTATTTTTGGCCCATACTATTTATATTACATAAAAGTGCAAATCGCTTGTTTAAGATGTGGTTACTACTACGTAATTGGGAGATAGAGAGACTCAGATCTAGCATTCTCCATCTAGAAATATACCCAGCCGAATGAGTTGCTTTCATATCAGCAATTTTGGTTAGAATATTGTTAATATCTTTGATTGCATTCACAACATTACCACTCGCTGTTTTTAACGGCTCTTTGTTACAATTCATAGCCACAATTGTCGCTTCGATTGTTTTAATAGTAGCTGCCAAGTCTAACTCGATAATAACAGACTCTAGTGACTCGTGAGAAACAGAAGAGGTCGTTAAAGAAACAATCAGAGAAAGAGTAGAATTCACAATTGGTTTTAATGTAGTAGACATTAAAATATTTGAGGCACTAGTTGCAAGATACATAAGACCCATTGACTGCATTTTTAGATCAGAAAGAGATGTTTATACTGTTATTTAAAGGCAGTTAATTCAACTTTCTCTTCTAATATCTTAACTATTTTTTTTTGACCAAGTTTATGTTTTATTACAATAGAAACGATTAATCCGTTCGAGATCAAAACTATAATATCTTCAATAATTCCTCCAACTATTGGAATACAGTAAGATAGAATTACACCGGCAATTGAAAATAAAGACAACAATAAATAGGTTTGTTCCTGCATTTCTATTATAGAAAAGACCATGTTTATACTTAGAAAAGAATTAGAATTGGGTTTTAATATGCTAAATTATGGTCAAAGTTTTTAAAACCTTTAGTGAAAAAATATTCTTCTACAAGTGCTACATCCTCGACTCGACCAAGCATCTTCTGTAAAATAAATTCTTGAAAGTCCTCTTTTGTACAATCAGGGTTATAAGTGGTCAATATTCGAAATAACGAAGCAGAACAGAGACAGTGTTTTAAAATTGGCGCGATTTCACAACCTTCCTCAACACAATGCTTGACACCTTCTGTCCACTTTTGTCGGGCTGCAATCTCTACACAATAGTCAATGTTGTATTTTGCTGTAAACCGTGTCCAGATATGCATGTTCCGAGAATTTGACACAAAATCACACAGGTTGGGAGGGGTAGGCTTGGTTTCCCAAATAAAATCGAATAACTCATTAGAAATTGATGAAAAATCAACAAAATTCCAAATTCGAGTTGTAAAAGGGATAACTGAATGATTCTGAAGCCATCCTAAATCATTTCGCATTACCGCTTGTCGACAGTTATCTCGATAGATTTTGCACAGTTCCTTATCACAGTAGATAGATTCGGTTACACACAAAGGTAATTCCAATATTTCATATTCCATAGTTGTTAACCAATTATGGATCCAATCATTAATATATGGTTGGTTGCCTAAAAAATCAGCAGCTTTAAGAGATTCAATAGTTAGTGTAGTGCCAGTAATTAAACTTATCTGCTCTACAGTTGCCGTTATTTCAGTTATCTTAGTACTAATCTCAGGATTCAAAAAATCATTAGTTGACATTGTTAATCATACTAGTCAGTTATATATATATATAACACTGAAATAGGTATAACATATTTTAGTATTAAAGTTTTTAGGATTAAAGTTTGGTATAAATAATCAAATATAATAGAGTTGCGAAGTTAATTTATTAAAAATATATTTATTGCAATGTTGTTTATTTCTTTTTGTCATTGCTTGCTGATTGTTTGTTCTTTATCACTTCCCGGGCCGTCGTTTAGCACTTTTTGATTGTAATTGAGCTTCATTTTGTTGGCGTAATTGAGCTTCAACTTTTTGGCGCCTCTTCTCTGCTAACCTCTTCTCTGCTAAAGCCTCATATTTTTTAGTTGTTGAATATCTTTCGTCTCTATGCTTTAAACTTTTTTCCTTTAGCAATTTCTTTTTTTGTTCCAGAGTTTGAGCAGCTTTCTCAGTTTCGTCATTACTTACACGAACTAATCTTTTTTGCGTATCTCTTATTCTTTTGTTATTTCCTGTCGAGTAGTCTTTTTTTGGCATCGTTTGTAAGTCCGCGAATAATTGCTCTCTGTTTGCCTCGAGTTGCTTTAAAATTTCTTTGTCTTTTTCTATTTCGTCTTCCAAATACCTAATTTCTCGTAACCGTTCCCTATACATTTGTTTGTCTTCAGGACTGAAGTGTTTGATTGTATCAGCGGTTAGTTTCCTTACTTGTTGCCTTTCTTGTTTCCCAGTCAACATCACGTCATCATTTTTGCGTGCATACAATAAATCTGCTATTTTTAAATGGCCATACCTTCTGGCTTGATCCCAAAGTACCCCTGCCATCTCTAAATCTTTCATTTTCGAACCTCTGTCTTCTGTAGATTTTACCATATTGTAAGCTTCCTTCATAGTATCTTCTCGTAATTTTAATGTTTGCATTTGAAGTTGATATGCCAATCGTTTCTCTGGAATGCCATCCTTCATTTGTTTGAGTTTGTCACTTAATTTCTTGAGTTGTTGTCGTGCTGCTACTTTTAGCACCATCATAAGATTATCTGAAACATTTCCTAATTGATCATAGTCATTTCCTAATTGATCATAGTAATGTTGGAAAAGTTGTAATTCGTCCAACAAATACTTGGTAACTTGGTCTCCCTGCATGGCTTTGTTTGCCTGTATGTTCTCAAGTAATTTCATCACCTTGTCAATACTCAGATTACGATCGTTATCACTAGATAAATATTTAATATATTTGACACCCCCGGCAATTGCAATAGCTCCTCCTAATATTTGTGCGCCCAACGACAAATTTGCATACAAATTTGCATCTATATAAGCTTGCCCAGTTGACTCTTGCTCAGTTGAACCGCCTTGCTTATCTCCTGACTTAGTTGACTTTTGCTCAGTTGAACCGCCTTTAGTTTTAGTTGACTTTTGCTCAGTTGAACCGCCTTGCTTATCTCCTGACTTAGTTGACTTTTGCTCAGTTGAACCGCCTTTAGTTTTTGCACCCATAGATGTTTTATCGATTTTATCCAAAAATGTTACATCATCGGGATCGATTGATGAAGTACCTACAGTTAATGCTAATTCTTCTTTCTTTCTTGGTGATATAGGCGGACTTGGTGCTCGTTCTTTTGATGTTTTTGCTTTTGCTTTTTTTGCTTCTTTTACTCTGTTTGCTTTTGATGAAGCTTGTATAACAATGCTTGATTTTTTGGTTGTTTTGGCTGTTTTATCTGCTGGAGGTAGCTTTACTGCTGGAGGTAGCTTTTCTCCACCAGTTGTTACTTTTCCACCCTGTGTTACTTTTCTATTTGTTGTTATTGTTCCACCAGTTGTTACTTGTCCATCAGTTCTTACTTTTCCACCAGTTGTTTCTGTTGCACCAGTTGTTTCTGTTGCACCAGTTGTTTCAACACTATAGTCCGGTAATGGTTTGTATGTTACTTGGTCACTATAGTCAGGCCCTATTTGATTAAGCCCTGCCTCGTCGTACATTGCCCTAATTTGATTAAGCCAGAGATCGATATCTTCCTTAGGTGTCCCACGTTCTATTAACAATTTTTGCAATTCGTCAAAATCTGACGGCTCGTCAAAGTACATTGTTCCAAAAGATGAATCCGCAGGACTTGCTGCAACCCAATTTACTCCCACTTTTCCCGGTGGTTGTACAAACAAGTCAGAGGTGGGCTTGCCATCTTTTACAGCGGCGGCATTTTTAGCTGCAAGAGCTGCCAATGCAATTAAAAATGCCTTAGGCAAACCTTCTGCTTGTTCAAAGTCGTGTTTCCCTTCTGCTTCTTCAAAGCTGTGCTTTTCTGCTGTCAGAGGTGTTTGGATTTGATTAGCAGTGTAATGTACATGTGTTTTACGTACACCCTTTGTATTTGCAGTTTTATAGACCGGTGTTTGATTTACACTGGTTGATATTACACTAGTATTTTTACTTTCAATGTCTTTTTTAGTATTACGCAATAATGACATTTAAATATAAATAAGGTTTATTTATACTCTACTTTTTTTGTTTTTAAAATAAGTTCATTATTATTTTGCTATTTTTTATGTAACTTCCCTATCCATAGTATTCTTAAAAAGCTATTCCCCAAATAAACAAGATAACAAAAAGAAGCAATATTAGAGCAAAAATGCCTCCTAGTAATGAGACAACCAGTGTAGACCAAGATGTCTTTGATTCTTCTGTACTATCAATACATTCAAACGATCCTTCTAAGTTGTGACAGGTTGTGGTATCATCACATGTGTCTGTCATTTCTATGCATTCATCAATATCGCTACATACTGCATCTATAGCAGCTGGGGTTGATACAAAACCGGGTGGACACACACACATGAACCCATGCGAGTCTTCTAAATCTTGGCAAACTTCTGGAGCAACACAATTATGTGTACCAGCTTCACACTGTGTTGCATGTTTTAATGGATTGTCGATATGTTTTTGTACTAAATTTTTTGTTTTTTCTGAAGTAGAAAGTGTAATTAATATTGTGCACAACGTGATGAGTTTAAATAATTGCATAATATTTTAAATTGTTGCCTCTTTTATATTGCTAAATAGTTCGTCTGAACAATTACATGGAAGAGCAAGAATTCAACTTGATGTAAACAAATTTAGATATATGATTTCAACTAAGCTTCTAGTTTTTAAATAAAATATATTTTTTATAAAAAGTTTTTAATTGTTAATAAACGAGGGTGTAATTTGGTGGGGATTCTTAATTTCCATTGGAAATAGTGATGGAGGACACCCCATTCCACCTTTTCTGTTAATTTAAATCGTTTCATATTCAAATTTAAGATGGTAGGGTCTACATATACTTTAAAAAGTAAGTATTTGCTTTTTCTATTATAAATCTCCTGTGTCCGGCAATTAAATAAATGTCGATATAACATCTCTTTACAGTCTTTGGATCTCTCAATACCAAATAAGTTATAGTTACATTCTTCGCAACATTCTCTTACTGCTGTATCCACAGCAGAGTGATCAACAGCATCCGTTTTACCCCCTATGTCCTCATATTTGCCATTACAGTGATTCAATAAATATAGTTCTCTACCATACATATTGCTGGTTATAATTAAAATACCAGCAGCTCGTATAGGGTTATTGGAGTTATTATTATAGTAAAACGTAGGTCTGAATGACATTGATCCTCCGGTTGAGGAAGTATATATACTCCAATTTAGAAATAGACTATGGTTTTAGATGCTTTTTTTTTTCTCTGTGTCGATTTCTATATCTACAACCCTAATTCGAATCTCGCGATTGTTTGATTAACCTCTGTATTAAATCTTAATTTACAATGTCCCATCCGATGATAGGGCATATTTACAATGACTCTTGCTGGTATACCGCGGGATTTGGCCCGTCTCACTGCAACAGCAGTTGTAATCATATAACAATTTTTTTTAAAGGGTAATCCACGACAAAGACTACAAAGTCCGATACCAAAAACATTAGCATTTGTAGATCGACCACAGCCTTGACAGGTACCCCATGTCATAGCTCGAACTACAGCTGCTTTCCAACTTAAAACACCGGCCTGATTGCGAGAACGTCGATTTAGTTGTAATTGCTTTTTTCCAAATTTTTTCCAACTTAACCATTTTGTCTGTCTGCCCCACATTTTTAAATAAGTAAATATAAAACATTTAGATCGCCATGATAAAGTCGTTTGTCGACGTTGTAAATGATAAATAACCCACTGTTTCGTAATAGGGGCAATTCTATTGGAGAATTTCATAAATTCTCCAATTTTAAAGATAACATCTATGTTTAAAATAACCACCATTTTTGTATATTTAATATTAAGACTTGAAATTAATTTTAAAATATGATTCAAGTATTTTACTATCCGAAGCCATATTTTAATATATTTTAATCATATTTTATCAAAAACTACATATATATAACATATAATACAAAATACTTTTGCTCCCTTTTTTTTTGGATGATTGTTATTCGCAAAAGTGTTCTACCCCCCACCCAGCCCGTTTTGACTACCAAAACGAGTAGTGACGACCAAGTGACTACAGCTGTTGTATTTCGAGGATTATCCAAAAAAAAAAGAAAAAGAAAGGGAACCACAAAACAGGGAACCACAAAACCTATTCTGAAACAAGTCTCTCCACCTTCTAAAAAACCGGTGAAAAAAATGAAACGACGTATATTGAAGATTGTAAAAGAACCAAGAAAAATACATTTTGGGTTTGCAACAACTCAATTAATCGAGACTGTTATCCAAGATCCCGGTAATCTTCCCTCTGAAATATTTTCTTTATCCAAAACTATTGTTGGGTTTAGATTAAATCGTCCTGTCTATGCAAATTGTGATGAACAAAAAAAATCCACTATAGGTCATAGTGGATTATATATGCCAATTACATCGGAATCACCAATATGTCTTTCACAATTTCATACTCCGCACACTGAATCCTTATTTGAGTTGGCTCATCTTTTATTAATTCGTTTATGGTCTCAACCTAAAGTCCTTCTACAATCAAGTGATCACGAAATAAACAACTTTAAAACAGTCTATATCGGCAAATCGAGTAGTCCGGGTGGTAAAACAGCAGTGCTCATGGATTGTCAACATATGGGTGAAGTAGTCGTGGTAAAACGAGCTAGAGACAGAACAGAACAGATGAGAATGGCATTAGAAGCATTGATTCATTTACAAATTGGCCATAGTCATCCCAAATTAGTGCCAAAATTACATTTTATTGGTTTTACACCTGGTCGAACATTAGTGCTTTGTTCACAACAATTAAAAAGTCTGTCTGTCTATACCTTTATGGGTAAAAGGGTGACGATTGGTAATTATCAACATAAACAATCGCAAATGTTGCAGACAATGGCAACCAAAGTCTGTGCTGCTTTTATTAAGGTTCAAAAAGCAAAATTTACGCATCGAGATTGTCATACTTCCAATGTATATTATAACTGCGAAACGAATGCTGTCACATTCATTGATTTTGATTGGTCGTCGATAGTCCACTCTGGTCAAATTTTAAGCGTGCCCCGTTATTTATATGATACTACCCGTGACTGCTATGGTTCTAATAAAAGTGTCGATTGTTGTATTTTTTTCCGTAGTTTAGTAGACTCGATGTTAGGCATTCGTAAATTAACCCGACTTTCTTTTTTTAAAGCGACATTGGCAGCTATTATGACAAACTACCAAGACGAATGCAGTCAAATGTTGAATAAAGAATATACCGATGAGAAAAATAAGATGGCAGCTATTCAACTTTATCAAATGTCAACAGAAGATGAGACAATACAAGGTAAATATAAACATAGATTTGGTATACAACGGTTAAATGACGACAAAGTAGAATTTGAATACCGAATGGGATATTTTGAATGGAAATCGATGAGACCAGAAAATATCATGCAGTTCCTAGAAACAGGTTACTTTTTGGAAGGTAGTGATTTTAGAAAAAAATAAATAGGACATGTAATAAATTGTACTATTCATGCTGAAGTTTAAATATTTATTTCTTTAACATTAGGAAAGGTTCTACCGGTTATAAATTGTATCCCCCAATATAATCCTATCATAAATGTCATTACTAAATCATCTTCACCTTGATCTTTGCCAGAATAAACCACTTTTGGAAGATTGTAAGAATCTTTACCTCGAGCAACAATAATTTTACTAAAGACCGATAGTTGTTTTCGGAATTGTTTTTTAACCTTTGCCGTTCTTTTATTGGCATCATCAAATGGATTCATACAAACAAATCGATCTGCGTAATAAATTGATTCTGCTGCAAATCTTTCCACCGCGGTATTTGCATAGAGTTCTTTTCTTTTATGAGTTGTCAAAACACCTGGTTCACCTTTCTCCATAAGTGAGCGACATTTGGGAATTCTTTTCAACATGTGGGACATATGGCTAGCTTCATGTCCCAAATTTGATTCTGGGATAAAAATAATAAAGCTCTGAGGAAAAGTAGAGCGAATACAACGAACGTGTGTTTCTAACAAGGTTTGTACTTGACCATGACCTTTAACGGCATGACTTTCCATACCACAAATCACGAAATTATTTGTTTGTTGATATAAAGAGACAATCGCCATCTGTGAAGAACCTCCACCATTAGGATCACAAGCAATATAGATCACTTTTGGTGGGGCTGAAGATCGATAAGGTGGGCGGGATGCAAATAAATTCAACCAATTCTCTTGAAATATCGAAGAGGTATCGTTAGTCGTAACCCCCATGCTTTCGCGAAGCATATCAGCCGAATTGTCGCCGTAAATTAAACGAACCATGTCTTGAAAATAAAAAAGGGTTAGTGTGTATAGTGAAGCCTGCGGAAAGAAAAAAATAATAAAATGGATGATCTTACCTTGTTTAGCACCACTTTTCCATTTTGGTAATAAATGCTTCATGTGGGTGCAATCATGAGGGTTCGGGCCAGCTTTGCAGTCTTCGCAAACCATTTGCAGCTGGATTTGGTTAAATAATTTTTCACCGCCGGCGTCAACCATCTCAAACATCATTGAGTAGAAATTGGTACTGTCCTGTGGTGTGGAAATACAGATCAAAGCGGTTGTTTCGATCTCTAATAGCGGCACGATGACCTCCTGCAAAAAAGTGAAAAGAAATGTTAGATAAAAGTATGCAAAAATAACAAAAACAGCTTGAATACTTACGTGAAACATTTTGACCGACATGAATCTTTAAAAAAAATGGGAAAAGGGTTAGTTAGAAAGGGTTAGTTAGAAAATCAAAACAAGTATCATAGGTGAATCGCAAAGTTCTTACGCGGCCTCCTCTAAATATATGACGTCGCCCCCAACTCCTCTTAGCTTATCTGACCCAGACGGGTAACTGGAGATCTTTCGCACGTCAAGCGGATCTTCCCCGTAAATATATAAAATTTCTCCCCTTCGCTTGGTTCTGGCAGCCCATTCATTGCCGAGGCTGATAATAAAATCATGTACCTGTTCTAAAAGCTTATCACTTGCTCGCTTTCCGGTTGAGAAAATACACTGATTCGAACGCTCAACCGATATCCCATAAGCAGCTACAAACATGCTCACTGCCGTTGTTTTCCCGAATCTGCGTGGTGTCAGGCAAAGCGCCTGCTGTTTTAAGTTGAGCCAATCATTGTTTTTTTTTATTCTAAATTTGAAGTAAAAAGTAAAAAGAGTTAGTAAATATGTTCGAAAAAAAAGAGAAAATTACATTCAAAAATTACCTGTCCATGTCCACCTCGGGGTCATCGCGATATAAGTGTAAAGCCACTGCCTGTTGTAGAATAAAAAAGGGTTAGTATCAATAGAGAGTGTAGAAAGAAGAACATAATAAACAAATAATTACCTGGAGAAACGATTCATGGAATTTCTTCTGCATCTCCGACCTGTAGAAAAATAAAAAGGGTTAGTGCACAATTAGAAAAAATAATAAAGATAATAACATAAGACGCACCTGGTAAAGCCGGGGAATTGATCCAGGTATTTCCTGATATTAGACAGACGAATATCACCGTAATTTTTCGTTTTGACCTTTTGTTGGTTTGTGACTGAATCGTAATGAGTTTTTGGTTTTAAAGTGACAAGATTGTTAAGCATTTCAGCCTGGTAATATTCGAAGGCATTGACAAGCAGGTTGCGGTAAGAAATGCGGTCTGCCATAGTATAGTATAGAAATAATAAGTGTTTATAGTTAAAATAGATTATTTGCTAGTCTCTGTTACTATAATAATTAAAAATGAAGACTATATCAGATCCTTCTTTTTATTTCTGGATTTTTGGAAAAAAATTATTTTTCAGACAAAAAGTTTGGAATTGAGGTACATATTATAAACCTCTCAATTTCCTCATATGTAGAGAAGATATTTACAGAAACATCGAATTTTTGGTTGTGTGTTTCTTGAAATATCTTCTCTATATAAGTGCCCAGATTTAAGAAGTAATATGTTCTCCCAATTCCGAACCAAACGAAAATTTCTAGCCAATAAAGCCACTGAAAAAACCACTGTGTCGGCAAGATCGATCCAAAAAGACACACCTCAGCTCTTTTTTGAGATGGCTGAGGCTGAGGATAACGTCACCAAGTCTGAGGAGGAAAAGAAAATGGAGTCAGCACTGACTACATTGTTATACATGTTTTGGTCAGCTGAAATTCTATGGTTATTGGCAATAATTGTACTTGTGCTGGCTCGACTTTTGGAAGTTAGAGGGTTTTTGCAGCAATATGTGGCATTTGTTTTTCTATGCATTTCAACGGCCTTGCTCATCACAAACTCTGTTTTTCTGTGTCTGGGTCGAGTTCCGGGCCGTGGTCAGTTGTCGAAAGAGTCCTGTAGTTGTGATCGTCCGTGTTGCATGTCAAAACCTTACACCATCGCATCGACTGCATTGATCTTACCGAATATTGTTGTCTTATACTTTGTAGCATTACTATTCAGTTGAATACAATCTCTTCTCTATATAAAGGATAAGATTTAAGAAGTAATATGTTCTCCCAATTCCGAATCAAACGAAAATTTCCATCCAATAATAAAAAAACTACTGCGTCGGCAAGATCGATCCAAAAAGACACCCCACAGCTCTTTTTTGAGATGGCTGAGGCTGAGGCTGAGGCTGAGGCTATCGACCCCCCCACTGACTACATTGTTATACATATTTTGGGCAGCTGAAGTTGTATGGTTATTGGGAATAATTTTAATATTATCAATTACTGAATGGGAAATTTATGTACAGGTTTTTCTATTAATTTCAACAGCCTTGCACATCACAAACTCTGTTTTTCTGTGTCTGTGTCGAGTTCCGGGCCGTGGTACGTTGTCGGCCTGTAGTTGTGATCGTCCGTTTTGCATGTCAAAACCTTACACCATCGCATCGGCTGCATTGATCTTACCGAATATTGTTGTCACATACGGTCTAGCAGCACTAATCAACTTCCTACCTTACAAAAAAAATATTTAACTTGTCGTAGAAATTAAAAAAAAGGCATTGAGATTATAAATAATAAATGCCTGGTTCAATCATACAACGTGAAATAAAAAGTGAATCAAAATTTGTTTTTTTTCCAATTTCCATTGATTCTGGATTGATGTAATGTACTCTTTTGGAGGGAATTATTAATGATAAATCGTTAATTCCATATTTTTTGATTAACTTACGAAAAGTGGAAGAAGCAAAGACCCACGACGGAAGCAGTAATGCAAATTTTAAATTCAAATGAAAACATTTATCTAATACGTCAAATTTCCTTGAAAATGGCGGATTAGATATTAAACAAGTGGTTGTAGCAGGCATCTCTGTAGTAAAGAAATCGCTTTCTGTCTCAATACATTCAAATCCGTTCTTTTCCCATGTTTCTTTTGATATATGATGTGATTTGCAAACAAATGGTTCCCATATTTTCTCATCTGTTCGAAGTACTCTTGAAAATTCCACCCACGTTTTCGGTTGTGTAATCCAGTGATCACTTGGCTTTAAACTGTGCGAGTACATTCAATAACTGCAGAGATATTATATACTATTTTTGTCAGATTTTTTTTGTTATTATAGAATAAGTCTCTCTCCAAAACAAGAATTTCTCGGACACAAAACTTAGCAAAAAACTTGAATACTCAAAACACCCAGATTTCCTCATATGTAGAGAATATATTTACGGAAACACCAAACGAGAAATTCGATGTTTCCGTAAATATATTCTCTACATATGTGGAAATGGAGCCTATTCGATTTGGTTCCAAAATAGAACGTCAAAGTTTTAAAAAAAAAAAATCGGGACATAGTTCCAAAAAAAAAACTTAGCGAAAAACTTGAATACTTTTTTGGAAGTTTGTCCAAACACCCAGATTTCCACATATGTAGAGAATATATTTACGGAAACACCAAACGAGAAATTCGATGTTTCCGTAAATATATTCTCTACATATGTGGAAATGGAGCCTATTCGATTTGGTTCCAGAACATCAAAGTTTTTAAAAAAGGACACGGTTCAAAACCTACTTTGAATATTATACTATTTAACCAAATCTCTTTTAAAATAAATGTTTAAACCAGGTAAACAAATCTCTATTAATGGTAATGCTGTTTATGAATACATCCATACCAAAAATCAATTACAAGTCTTATTATGTCCAGTCCCGGGTAGTAACTCATGTGCTTATATGCGGGTAGTACGTGCGGGTTCTAAAGATGAAGTAGGAGTTACTAAATCTGGAGCAGCACATATATTAGAACATCAAAGTTTTAGAATAGACAATGGAAAGATATGGGAAATGGCTCGACTTGGTGACGAAATAAATGCGTCTACAAATCTGGATGCAACTAAATTTTATATTATTCATCAACCATCCCAAACAGAAGAAGCAATTAAGATTGATGCCCATCGATTTGGTAATCATGTTATTCCAGCTGAAGCAGTACCTATAGAAATGCATGCAGTTAAAAATGAACTAGAGCGTGGACAACGTATTGGTTCTAAAATGTTTGGAATGACCACATCAACTGCAATTATCAATCATCCTTATCATGGTCAAACTATTGGTACCTTATCGGATGTGGTAAATACAACTGCTACAGAATTAGACCATTTCCGTGCTAAATTCTACGTCCCTAATAACGCAACCCTTATTTTCACTGGAAACTTTGATCCACAAAAAACCCTACAACATATTCATCGATATTTCGGAGATATGCCGGTTGGGTTAAGTTGTAATCCAGTTCATAGTCCAGAACCTGTTCAACAAGGGTTACGAACAATCGATTTAAACGTATTATCCCCGTGCCCAATGGTTTGTATGGCTTTTCATTCCCCTATCGGCAACTCCAAGGAATCGCTGGTTTTGCAAGTAATTTCGAGGCTAACCTGGTATAATAAACAAGGCAGAGCCAAAGCATTATTAGATCATAATATCTTACATGATGTTGCTGTCTATGCACCACGCCAAAAAGATCCATATCTCTGGTTTCTACATGGTACTATGCGTGTTTTCGACTCCCATGTTCAAAATAATATGCTAGAGATGCTTCAAACATTTGCCTCTGTGCCAGTCTCTGAACAAAGACTGTCAACGGTCAAACGTCAGATGCGTGACACGTGGAATAGGGCAACAGAATCTGTCTCTGATATTATGAATGAAATTGGAAACGGCGTTGCAATAGGTAATTGGACAGATATAGCTGATCGTCACCGGGTGCTTGGTTCAATTACTAGTAATGACATAATGCAGGTAGCCTCTACTATTTTTAGAAGTGATAATATGACAGTGACTAGAGTTATACCTACCCGAAATATAGTATCGTTGAAAACAATTACACCTCTAGTTAGTTCACATCCCGACGCTCCTCGAGTTGCAAAACTAAGTTGTAAAAATAAAGCCCAAAGTTGGTCAATAATTAAAGTCGCTCCCACTACAAATATAATCTGTGTACCACAAGCTAAATATATACGAGCTAGTCTTTCTGCATATTATCCACCCGCTTTACAGGACATTGCCTCTTTATTAACCCATGTCTCCGGTAAAAAATACACTACTGAGTTAGCTGCTCTTCATTCAGATCGAGTATTTTATAATGAATCTGAATTTATACATATGGCTATGACATTTCCTTTATCTGCCTCTGATATAAAACAGGCAGCAACACAGATGTATCAATATGATTGGATACATCCGGTTTTCAATGAAGAAGAAGTAGAGATTACAAAACGCAATATGATAAGTGAAATGAGAGCACAGGCTACCGAACAGTCTTACCATGTGAAAAGTGTCTTTATTCAAGGTCTATTTACAGGCACTATTTATAACATTCCAATGGAACAACGCATTCGTGATTTAACACACTTAACTGGAGACCATTTATATCGCTTTCATCAAGAATTGATTTTAAATGGAGATAATAACTATATAACTATTGTAGCACCTACTCTTAAGACTGCACAAATCGTAGCCAAACAATTGCCTGTACATTCGATTCTACCAGTACCGACTATGACCTGGATTTCTCGACCTCGTAAAGCAGCAGAAATCCAGACAGTATGTCCAGGAGTAAGTTCATTCTCAATAATGATGGGACAAAGCGTGCCACTTAAGGGCAACCAGTCTTCAAGTATAGCATTGAAATGTGCTGCAAATATTTTGGGTGGTGGTATGACGGGTAGATTGATGCATACTGTAAGAGAGGTCAGGGGACTGGGTACATATGGTATTTTCTGTACCCTGAAAAACGTAAATGAGAGAAGTGATCAGATCTTTGTTATACAGGCAACATTTTCACCCGATTCTCTAAAAGAGGGATTAGCATGTACAAAACAATTGCTCCGTGACTTTTGTGTAAAAGGAATCACTGAAAAAGAACTTGATTTTGCAAAAGAATGTATGATAGGTACTAGACAATTAGCCGCTGATACTGTCGATACATTACAATCGATGGTTATGGAAGAAATTATCAAAAACAACGATCCGATAAAAGAATTTGCAAAATTTGAACAGAGTGTCAAGAAATTGACAGTTAGTCAAGTTAACTTTGCTATACACAAATATATCGATCCAGAAACAATGTTCTCAGTGGTTTGTGGGCCAGAAATAAAAAACTAAATTCGCGCTTCGCGACGGTACTAAGTGTTAATAGGTCAAAGAGTATAAAAAGAAAAAAAAGAAAATGAATATGATACAATATGATACAATCGACCCATTGATATTTGCACATATACTCCTTTGTCTACATTTGATTGCCTTCTATTTTGCTTTATTTATATATATACTTCTATTAGATTTGGTACTTATAATCTTGTTTTACTTTTACAGATGGAAAAAGAAGAAGAACAAACTATAAAAGAGGTTCTTTGTTATATTATAGTAGTATGGAATGCAATCAAAACGCCACCTTTCAAACCAATAACAATGTAACTGTTGGAGCAGCCAAGTTAACCAGAAGTCCACCGGAGACGTTTGATGGGTTAAACCCCTCTGAAACTTTGGGATGTGTAAGTGCTAGAGCACCAAAGTTAACCAGAAGCCCACAGGTGACGTTTGATTTGTGTTATTTGAATCAAACACCGGTAAAAACTCAGACTATTTTCACAGAAGACCAAAATCCAATCTTTGATATTAAAAAATGGAGAGAGTTACCTACAACAAACGGGGTCTTTGCGCAAACTATAGCAAACTAAAAAAAAAAAATAATGGCGCTTCGCGACAGGCGCTCCGCGTCATTGTTTCTTGTATTTATAGAATATGAATTTATAGCGTTGATGGCTTAGGAAATGTACCGAAAGTTGGTAATGGCGGTGTTTCTAGACTAAATAAAAGTTTGTATATGTCATGAAGTGCTTTTAATATTTCTGGAGATTGTTTAAACATCATCGCCTGAACAGAATCAGTACCCCTTACTTTGCGCAAAACAATAAAAAAGGTGTGATAAATATTTTCACGCGAGTTGTTGATAATGTTAAAATCGGTAGCATACTCAATAGCTAAAGCTAATTGCAGTCCTAATTGTTGACAGGTTTGAACGGTTAAATGTGGAATAACATCAGTTTTTTTGGTTACAATATAGTGTAACATTGGCCAGAATTGGTCTTGATTCTGATAAAAAGAGGGGTTTTCCAAAGAGGATATAACCAATTGTGGTGTCGCTGACATTGCTATTATTACACATATAGTAGTTGGGAGATTTTTACCAAAATATGTGCCACATATGTCAGTAAAATCATATTAGTAGAATTATTATTATCAAGTATAAAGGTAATGTGAATTCTGTAAATGACACAATACTATTCAATTTTGATAATAGTGTCTTCGATACTAATGTCAATAGTTGTGGGTCAAGACCCTTGTATTCCACATTATAAAAAACAAACTCTCGGTAGATGTACAACACCTGTCTCAACGGCCGATGATTGTATTGAGGCTGCCCGAGATTTTAATTATAACTCTCCAAGTATATTTCCTTCTACGTCTTTGACGACAATTCCTTCTGGTTGTCAAATATCGATTAGCGGCGAAGTTATCTATAATAGTGATCTAAATACGCGAAATTGTGATTTAACAAAGTTCTGTATCTGTAGAGACTCTCCAATACAATGTCGTACGCCTATGGAAAAACCACTTACCGCTTCGCTCACACCACCCCATTTTCATCAAGTTTCTGGGATTTTTAGTCACGATGAGTGGTCTACCCCTGAGCTTACGAAGAATGTATTTGCAAAAGTTGTTAGCGACTCGACTCCGTTTCATACCCAGTTTGTCACTCGACAGGCAGAAAATTCGTTTAAAGAAGTAGTTGTGACAGATTCTTTGGGGGACGAAACGCTAATAACAGTGCCTACATCTCCACTATTCTATCTGTCTGACACTGGTCGCACTATTTTTACACAACAGGCACCCCTCGTGCCCCAGAACTTTGAAAGTGAATACACATACAAAAGAATTACCGATGCAACATGTGGTTTATTTGGGTGGGCCCCCATTGACTCTGCGGAAGAATGTTCAATTGCGGCCGCGTATCTGCGACGGTTTTCGGAGCAAATGCCGATTTCCGCCGAATCTGGTGGCGTGTTTGTTGCTGAAACCGGGGACAAACCAAAAGGATGCTATCACACTCACACGACTTTGGGTCGACTTTGGTACAATCCTTCTACTACTTCAACGACCGATTGTAGTGGTGTTGAGGGCTGCATCTGCAAAAAGAAATTAATCAACAATTATATGGTAAGAGAAACTGGGTATTGTACGGACTTGGCAGGCTGGACAGTCATTCCGACAATTCCCGAATGCGATTTTGCAGCCAAAAATATACCAGAATACATTGCCACTTTAGGATTGGAAGAAGGAGTCATTCGAAATATTGAGCAACTCAATACTGTTGGTATCCTTCACAAAATTGCACCGCCAGGATGTTACATGAAAAACCAAGATCTCAATGGCCTCGAAGAAATTTCGTTACTTTTTAATATGGACGTCAATCCACAAGGAGAGCTGAATTTTTTGCCATCAGTTTATAATGATAATCATATTATGAAAAAATGTAGTTCGACCGAGGTCTGTATTTGCAAACGCGCGCCATACAAAACAATTGATTCTGGACGCTGTGATGACATCGCGGGCTGGCAAAACATTGAAGACAGACCGACGCCGAGCACATTGGATACCCATGACTTTCCAGGTGAATGCAGAAAGGCCATTGAACATCTTTCTTCAAACTCTAATTTATTATCTTTAGCCATGAATATGGGAACTAGCGACAATCCTCAAATCTCGGGCCTTTTTCCAAATATGGGTTACGTTTCGCACATAACAGATCCAGTTACTCCCGACGTAAATTCAATAAATTTACTTAACCACATGGGCGGCACTTTTGATGTCGGATTTAAGCCCGCAGGTTGTTCTATCGGCACAGGGTCAAGTAACGCAGCATATAGTTACAACAGAGGTACACGCGAAGAGGTCTTCACAATGGTCGAATACGATGGAAAGGAATATGCACGACAACCATATGCAAGTAATGCTGTATCTTGCGATTCAGGACGACAATGCGTTTGCAAACGCGTGCCAGAATACAGGCGTGTGTGTGCGACATGCGATGGAAACGAGCCGGTTTGCCTCGAATTTCAGAATATTGATAAAGTAACACAAATGGAAATAGATTGGAATGTGCCAGGGGTCTATCCGCTCGGTATCTTTTCGGATTGGGATCAATATAAAATCCCGGAATATGCCTTGGAAATTTATGCAAAAAATGCGTGGAAAATTGGTGAAGTGACGTACACTGAATTGACACGGAGTGACGCACCTGCTGGGCGTGGGGTTACTTATGAATATTTGGTCAAAAGGACGCCCAATTTTGTGACCGTTTTTGCCGAAACAAACCCTGGCCCGGCAAATTTGGGCAATGCCCATAAATGTAACGATGTCTTGACAACGCAGTCGAAATTCACAGTAGAGCGATTTACGAAAGAAAAATCAGTGCCTGATTTACAAAAAAGAGTGTCTACATCGGGAAATTGCGCGAATTTCAATTATGATGTGGTTAGTTGCGCGGACGACGGCAGTTGCCTTTGCGCAAGAAAAGAAGTTGATATGTACAAAGAAATTACATCCGGGTTTTGTGAAAAAGAAAAGGGTTGGTTACCAATTACGTCAAAATCTGATTGTGAGGCCGTCCTGTTGTTGACGACTTATTCTGGTTTTTCTATAGTCAGCGACAATAACCAGCATGATCGTCCGAGCGGTTGTTTTGTTTATGATTGGTCGATTGGCCAGGCACTCCTTTTCAATACATACGATTCAACAAGATCACACACGCCAGCGCATTCACTACTTCGTAGCATTTGCAAAAGAGCTTCGTACAACCCTGTTATTGTTGGTTCAACACCAAAAAAATGGAATGATTTGGCAGTCATGGATTTGCAGCATTTTATTGTACCAGACTTTGAAGTCGCCGTTAGAGAAATGGTAGACAGACCTGTGTATGATGATACTATTATTTTCAGAGAATGGGACGGCAACCCCGGAGGGATGTACAACGAATATGTTTTCAGCGATGAGCAATGCAGTGGCGATTTTATGTCACTGACAAGCGCCCAAGAATGCGGTCATATTCTAACGACGTATGAATTCCATGCACTCGACGACTGGTTGCCGCCCGTTGAAAATACTGGTACTGTAGACCCTTTCGGCTGTTCAGTCAAGAGACAAGCAACAACTGGCGCGACTATTCGATTCAATACAAATTCCAATTCTCCCCAAAATTGTGGTAGTTTCTTATCAAGCGGGGGAACTTGGAAATATTACAAGTGTTTGTGCAAATTGAAACGATTTGACGACGGAAATTTAATTGACGAAATGATCGTCTCAGACAATTTGAAAAATGGTTTCAGACCTTCCGACAATCGCCCAACGAGGGATATTTCTATTCCTATAAGAGGCTGTGACGGCGACGGATGTGTAGAATTAATATGTCCGACCGGATACACTGGCGAAAGCTGTGACATAGATATCAATGAATGTGACCCAGATCCCTGCCAAAACAGTGCGGTATGCTCTGAATCTGGAACGAATGCCAGCGTATTACTTGGTGAATATCATTGCGAATGTGCTGCTGGTTTTACAGGGACAAATTGTGAAGAAGATATCGACGAATGTAATGCCATTCCAACAACAAGTTATGTCACCCATGCGCGCGTTGACGACGCTTCCTTTGGCACTTCCGATGATTTTACTTCCAGCTGTGAAGACGTATGTCAAGCGCGTGCAATGGTATGTAACGAACAGATGTTTAGCGATATTCTTGGGGCAAGTCAAGGACTTTCGGGCGTGGCGAGAAGCCGATGCCAAATACAAGTAGATGTCTTCCTACCTCTCTATGGATTGGATGCAGGCGGTACGCTTTTAGCGGACGGGTCTGTTCAAAACCAACAGACGCCACCGGACTGGATTTGTAGCAAATGTGTGCAAATTGCAGGCGAGGCTGAGCGAGCTCATAGTACAAATCCAGATTGTTTTCCCGGCGTTTATTATGGTGAAAATCCTCAAAATACGGCACTGACACAAAATATTTTCTTTTGGAATGCCGCACTGGATCCAAGTAACGGTTATACCTGCGCGACAAAAGCATCTGAAAATGTTAAAAATATTATGTGCGAATGCGATACGGTCAGTCCCTGCCAAAATAGTGCGGTATGCACGGAAACCTCGGACGGGATTACCTTAACGCCGGGTGTGTATCATTGTGAATGCCCTGACGGCTATAACGGAACAAATTGTGAAGAAGACATTAACGAATGTGAACCAGATCCCTGCCAAAACAATGCAACATGCACTGAAACATCTGACGGTATTACCTTAACACCAGGCGTGTATCATTGTGAATGTGATGTTGGTTATAATGGAACAAATTGTGAAGAAGATATTAATGAATGTGACCCAGATCCCTGCCTAAATGGAGGAGTTTGTCTCACCGTCGATGATTCATACATTTGTGCTTGTCCACCAGGTTATGCTGGGACAAACTGTGAAGAAGACATTAATGAATGTGACCCAGATCCCTGCCAAAACGGAGCGACATGCACTCAAACCTCTGACGGTAGTACCTTAACCGTTGGTGTTTATCATTGTGAATGTGCTGTTGGGTTTACTGGAACAGACTGTGAAACCACAACGCCTTGTGACCCTCATCCCTGCCAAAATGGCGCTTATTGTACGGAAATGACTGGTAATGGTAATACGGGATATACCTGTACGTGTCCCACTGGTTACAGCGGTGTTAACTGTGAAGAAGACATTAATGAATGTGACCCAGATCCCTGCCAAAACGGAGCGACATGCACCGAAACTTTGGACGGTACTACGCTGACCGTTGGTGTTTATCATTGCGAATGTGTGGCTGGATTTGAAGGATATGCGTGTCATATTGAAATTCCGTGCGCGGCAACGCCTTGCCAAAACGGTGCAACATGTTCAGAAATCATTATCACAGATCCAGCGCCAACGTACGCTATTATCGAACACCAAAACACTTGTTCGTCCTATGGCGATGGTTACCGCGGTTTGACCGCAGACGAATGCGCAAACGTGCCAAATACAGCCTCGATGATGGTGTACGGTGACGGGCTTGGCATTCATACGTATGGCGCTTGCGCATATAATGGGATAGGCGGTACCATGATCGGGGTGATTGACGATTCACAGCCAGATTTATGTTTTTTTGCATCCTGTGCGTGCATTAAGCCATCAGTAGAATTTACATGTGATTGTCTTCCAGGATACGATGGAACAAACTGTGAAGAAGATATTAATGAATGTTTGACAGAACCCTGTAAAAACGGAGCGTCATGCACTCAAGGCATTGGCGAATACACCTGCGATTGTCTTCTAGGTTATGGTGGTATCAATTGTGAAATCGACACTGATAAATGTTCACCAGATCCCTGCCAAAATGGAGCAACATGCACTGAAACCACTGATGGCAAATATAGCTGTGAATGTCTTACAGGATTTGAAGGCCTTGATTGCGAAGTCGACGTCAATGAATGTTTACTTCAACCGTGCCAGCATGGCGGTATTTGCACTGAAACGACCGACGGTACTACGAAAGAACCTGGTGTTTTCCATTGCGCCTGTTCGAGCTACTTTGGATATTCTGGTCAACTTTGCAATGAATGTGAACCTGGTAGTGGCAGAGCCGACGATGGCCGATGTACTGAGTGTTCGGAACCGCAATTCAATACTGTTACTACTTCCACAGCACCTTGTGCTGACCAGGAATGTCCAGAAGGTTTCGGCGTCAGCTCCGATAATTGGGATGTTCTTGGGGGAAACTGCGAAGAATGTCCTGCAGGGGAAGAATCGATGGCAGGGACGGGTGTCTGTAGCAACATTAACGAATGCGAGCCAGATCCTTGCCAAAATGGAGCAATTTGTAGCGAAACCTCTGACGGTATCACGTTAACAGCAGGTGAATACAATTGCTTATGTGTCGATGGTTTTGCTGGGACAAACTGTGAAGAAGATATTAATGAATGTGACCCAGATCCCTGCCAAAATGGTGCGACATGCACTCAAGGTATTGGCGAATACACCTGTGAATGTCCTACTGGTTATAGCGGCTTAAATTGTGAAGAAGACACTAATGAATGTGATCCAGATCCCTGTCAAAACGGTGCGACATGCACCGAAGGCGATATTGGTGAATATAGCTGCACGTGCGAAGTCGGCTTTCAAGGAGAGAATTGTGAAATTGATATCAATGAATGCATTGTCGAGCCTTGTCAATTTGAAGCAGTCTGTAAGGACTCCAGTGTGGATATTTCAATAGCACCGGGCGACTTTGAATGTGACTGCGTTTTGGCTTTCGGTTTTACTGGTCAACTCTGCAACGAATGTGGCGCTGGGTCAGGCAGGGCCGAGGATGGTCGATGTCGCCCCTGCGAACAGCCTCAAATCAATAACGTTACAAGTCATTCAGCCCCGTGCGCTGACCAGGAATGTCCTGAGAATTTCGGTGTCAGTTCCGACAATTGGGATGTCCTTGGCGATAATTGCGAAGAATGCATTGATGGTGAAGAATCAATCGCTGGTTCAGGCGTTTGTTCCGATATCAATGAATGTGATCCCGATCCCTGCCAAAATGCTGCAACGTGCACTGAATCAGGTACAAGCGTTGCCATTCCACTGGGCGAATATCAATGTACATGTGGCGCGGGTTTCAGTGGGAAAAACTGCGAAATCGATGATAAATGCCTACCCTCGCCTTGTGCTCCGCAGACCTCGCAATACTGTGTCGAAGTATTTAATATGGTTCTGGGCGGTGCTGAATATTATTGTAAATGTTCTCCTGGTTGGGCAGGGCAAAACTGCACCGATTTGATCGACAAATGCGAATACGAACCCTGCCAGAATGGTGCGTGCTCTTCCGTTATTCATCCAAACAATGCGGCACTGAATAGCTACAATTGCGAATGTCTTCCTGGATATTCGGGAACAAATTGCGATGAAGATATTAATGAATGTGACCCAGACCCCTGCCAAAATGGAGCCGTTTGTACGGAATCGGGAACGGACGACACAGTATTGCCTGGTGAATACAATTGCGAGTGTACTACTGGTTACGAAGGCACGAATTGTGAAGAAGACACTAATGAATGCGACCCTAATCCCTGCCAGAACGAAGGTGTCTGCACCCAAGGCGCTATTGGTGAATATCAGTGTGAATGTCCTACAGGATATAACGGTGTCGATTGCGAAATCGATATCAATGAATGTGACGCTTTAGATCCCTGCCAGCACGGATCGCACTGCAAAGAGTCTAATACATATAGTTTGATTGCGGCAGGTGATTTTGAGTGCGAATGCGTCCTCGATTTTGGGTTCACTGGAAAGCTCTGTAACGAATGCCAGCCTGGGCATGGGGTCAGTGTCGACGGTCGATGTACCGAATGTGAACAGCCCCAAATAAATAATGTCACGACCAAAACAGCGCCTTGTGCAGACCAGGTTTGTCCTGAAAATTACGGCGTTACGTCCGACAGTTGGGATGTTCTCGGTAGCAATTGTGCAGAATGCCCTGTGGGCAGTGGGAGCCCAGCGGGTTCGGGAGTGTGTAACAATATTAACGAATGTGACCCAGATCCCTGCCAAAATGGAGCAACATGTTCAGAAACCGTAGATGGGATTACCGAACTCCCTACTTTTTATTTTTGTGAGTGTGCTACTGGCTATACTGGGACAAATTGTGAAGAAGATATCAATGAATGTGACCCTGATCCTTGTTTTAATGGTGCAACATGCAGCGAAACTTCTGATGGAATCACGCCAGGTGTTGGCGTGTATAATTGTGAATGTGCCGATGGTTTCACAGGAACAAAATGTGAAGAAGATATTGACGAATGTGACCCAGACCCATGCCAAAATGGAGCAACATGTACCGAAACCTTTGATGGGTCTACATTAACTTCTGGTGTGTATCATTGTGAATGTCCTGCTGGATTTGCTGGCACAAATTGTGAAGAAATTATCAACAACTGCGACCCCAATCAGTGTCAAAATGACGGGGCGTGCCTTTCGCTACCATCAGGTTATCAATGTACCTGTTCACCTGGTTATTCGGGAACAAATTGTGAAATTGATACCAACGAATGTGACCCAAATCCATGCCTAAATAGTGCAACGTGCACCGAAACTTCTGATGGAATCACGCCAGGTGTTGGTGTGTATCATTGTGAATGTGTTGCTGGATTTGCTGGCACAAAATGCGATGAATATGTTGGTATTTGTTCCACCGAGCCCTGCCAAAATGGAGGGAATTGTTTACCAGAAATAGCTCTCGGTGAATACACTTGCGACTGTTTAGATGGATTTGAAGGCCTTCAGTGCGAGGTTGATGTCAATGAATGTTTGCTCAATCCCTGCTTACATGGCGGTATCTGTACAGAAACCTCGGACGGCATTACGCCAACCCCTGGCGTCTTCCACTGCGCTTGTTCCGATTATTGGGGATATGATGGAAAAACGTGCTCTGAATGCGGCCCTGGCAAAGGCAGAGATAATTGGAATAGATGTAGACCGTGCGAAAACCCGTTAATCAACAACGAAACAACGGCAAATACGGTCTGCGTTGATCAGGCCTGCCCCGAAGGCTATGGCGTCGTGTCTGAGGCATGGAATGGCATTGTTTCGGTTTGTCAGCTGTGCCCGTTTGGCGAGGGGTCTCCAGCTGCTGTTTCTGGTGTCTGTCAAAACATCAACGAATGTGATCCCGATCCTTGCCAAAACAGTGGTATCTGTAGCGAAACTTCGGACGGGATCACGCCAATAGTAGGTGAATTTTTCTGTTTATGCCAGATCGGGTACGAAGGGACGAATTGTGAAGAAGATATTAATGAATGTGATCCAGATCCCTGCCTAAATGGAGCAACGTGCACCGAAACCGTGGATGGTTCTATTACAGCCATTGGGGTGTATCATTGTGAATGCCCTACTGGTCATAGTGGAACAAATTGTGAAACTCCCGAACCATGTGACCCAGACCCATGCCAAAATGGAGGAGCTTGTCTTACCGTCGATGATTCATACATGTGCGCTTGTCCACCAGGTTATAGCGGTACAAATTGTGAAATCGATACAAATGAATGTGATCCAGATCCGTGCCAAAACGGAGGAACATGCACTGAAACATCGGACGGGACTATTCAAGCAGTTGGCGTGTATCATTGCGATTGTCTTACAGGGTATACTGGAGACGATTGTGAAGTAGATACCAACGAATGTGACCCAAATCCCTGCCAAAACGGTGCAACATGCATTCAAGACATTGGTGAATACACCTGCGAATGTACTACTGGTTATACGGGTACAA
>Ga0206126_10000211_pt1 | contig 79473 bp, 83 predicted proteins | sample Helgoland_Spring_5_FD_148621 | JGI IMG/M metagenome (GOLD analysis project Ga0206126, IMG submission 148621) | Pelagic subsurface seawater microbial communities from Kabeltonne, Helgoland, North Sea - Helgoland_Spring_Bloom_20160412_1 | ecosystem: Environmental > Aquatic > Marine > Epipelagic ...
CCGAAAAGAACAATACCGCGTAAGAGGTCATCACAGGGCCCTAAGGACGGGCATTGAATACAAACAGCGCTTCACCGCCAATTTCATAACCGTTGATAATCCTTTCGGCACGTGGTGAGACCAACCAATTTTCCAAGGCCTGAGCCGCTTGCGCTTTGACATGCGCATGGCGTTCTGGGTTAACCGGCAGGTAAGAATATTGATTGAACAAGACAAGATCATCCGCAAAAAGTAGGCTAAGATCGCCTTTATTGCCAAAGTTCAACCAACTGGCCCGATCTGCCAAAATATAGGCATTCATGGCTGAGGCGCTGTTCAGACTGGCCCCCATCCCCGCACCGACCTCCCTGTACCATGCGGCAAAATCTGTTGGGTCGTGATCTGCCCCAGTCCAGAGCGCCATCTCTTTTCGATGCGTGCCGCTGTCATCCCCGCGGCTGACAAAGGTCGCTTGAGCCGACGCAATGCTCTGAAGGGCCTCGATTGCCGATGCGGCCGCACGCACCTGCGCGGGATCGACCGATGGGCCAATCAAAACAAAGTCGTTATACATGATTTCTCTTCTGTGGCTGCCGTAACCCGCAGCCACAAAGGCCAGCTCGGCAGCTTTGGAATGTACAAGAATAGCATCCACATCGCCGGACTGCCCCAATCGAATAGCCTGCCCAGTTCCGACCACCAAGAGCTGTACATCCAGCCCAATATCCCGCGCGATCGCTGGCAAAAGCACGTCCGACAGACCGGAGTTGTTGAAACTTGTCGTCGCGGCAAGCCGGAAAGTTTCAGCCTGAACAGCGGCCCCTGTGAGGCTGAGTGCGATCAATAGGGTCCGGATCATTCCATGATATCCCCATTCAAAAAGCCAGTAGCGCCAGGTGACTTGGGCACCGTGAAGAAACTGTCAGCCGCCCCCTGCTCTTCCACCTGCCCGTTATTGAGAAACAAAACCCGATCCGCAAGGCGGCGCGCTTGTCCTAAGTCGTGGGTGGTCATGATGATCCGCGCACCAGCTTGGGTGGCTTCGCGCAAGATATCTTCTATCTCAAGGGTCGACCGCCCATCCAGATTGGCGCAGGGTTCATCGAGGAATAATATATCAGGCCGGCGGATCAGGGCGCGCGCAACGGCGAGTTTTTGTTGCTCGCCTCCTGACAACCGCGGAGCAGGAAAATCCATAGCAGCACTCAGACCAATCCGCGCCACCCAATGCGCCACGCGAGCCGCAATCTCGGTCTTAGGCAGGCCCAGCAATTGCAGCGGATAGGCCAAATTTGCCCGCACAGAGCGCCGCAGCATAATCGGGCTTTGAAAGACATAGGCTTGGCCCTGCCGTGCTGTTTTGGTCGGTTCCGACCAGGTGACAGAACCGCTGGTGATCCGTTCAACCCCATGCAAAACGCTTAGAAACGTGGTTTTTCCCGCACCATTTGGCCCCAGAACAATCGTGAAACCGCCACCGGATAGATCAAGATCAATCGGACCCAAAACAGCTTTTCCGCGACGTCTTACCACCACGCCGCGCAATTGGGCATAAAGGTCTTGGCTCACCATCTGCCTTCCCTTTCCGTGCGCGACAGGCTGTGGATCGCCAGATTAACCATTAAACTCAGAGCAATGAGTACGAACCCCAGCCCGAGGGCCAGTGCGAAATCTCCCTTGCCCGTTTCCAATGAAATGGCCGTGGTTAGGACCCGTGTAACGTGATCGATATTGCCGCCCACAATCATAATGGCGCCCACTTCCCCAATGGCCCGGCCAAACCCGGCCAAGGCGGCGGTCATCAAGGCGCGCCGCCCATCCCAAATGAGCGTTGCAATTCTTTGGCCATGCGTGGTGTTTAGGGAAATTAATAGATCATGATAGTCCGACCAAAGCTCGCGCATGGCTTGGTGAGTAATGGAGGCAATCAGAGGCGTGATGATAATCACCTGTGCGATGATCATGGCGGCGGGTGTAAACAGCAGTCCCAACACACCAAATGGGCCCGTGCGCGACAAGAGCAAATAGACAATTAACCCCACCACGACAGGCGGCAGGCCCATCAATGCATTCATAGTGGCAATAACCAAACGGCGGTGGCGGAACCGGCGAATGGCCAACCAAGTCCCCAAAGGCAAAGCCAACGCGGAGGCGATCACCAATGCGCTCAAACTCACTTGCAAAGATCTTAGCGTGATATCGATAAGGTCCGCGTCGAGGGACCATATCAGCAGAAATGCCTCCGCCATTCCGGCCCATATTTCACTCATGTCAAAGCCGTCCCGGTCATTACGCCACACTCATAGATCGGGCCAAGACACGGTGTCGAACGCGCGGGTTTGGCATATGATCCCGGCTCGACTTAAAACCAGCTTGGCAACGACCGCAATGGGGCGCGCGGCAAATTGGCTGCAAAATGAGATTTCAAGCCGCAATAACCTTCCCCGACCTAGGCCGCCCACCGTCTTTGCACGATCAATTGCATTTTTCGGCTGCGTGCTTGAAGGTGCACCGCATGGGCGGCGCGCAGGCGCCGCTGCCAGCCAACGGGGATAAGATCCATGTCAGAGACATCCGCCACTTTCGATTACGTCATCATTGGTGGCGGCACCGCCGGCTGCTTGCTGGCCAACCGCCTAAGCGCGGAGCCAAACCATCGGGTCTTATTGCTCGAAGCGGGCAAAACAGACAGTTACCCATGGATTCACATCCCTGTCGGTTATCTGTATTGCATTGGCAATCCGCGCACAGATTGGATGTATCACACAGAGCCCGATGCGGGCCTTAACAATCGTGTGCAACGCTATCCGCGCGGCAGGGTCTTGGGCGGCTGCTCCTCGATCAACGGCATGATCTATATGCGCGGCCAAGCGCGGGATTATGACGCTTGGGCGAAAATCACCGGCGATGACAGCTGGTCTTGGCAAAACGCGCTTGCGGATTTCAAAGCCCATGAAAATCATTACCGCCTTGATCAAGGCGCCGATCCGATCACTGGGAACAACAGCCGGTTTTCAGATATGCACGGATCGGGCGGTGAGTGGCGCGTAGAAAAACAACGGCTGAGCTGGGATGTGCTGGACAGTTTTGCCGATGCCGCCGAACAGGCCGGAATTGAGAAAATCGACGATTTCAACGGGGGTGATAATGCCGGTGTCGGTTATTTTGATGTCAATCAACGCTCCGGTTGGCGTTGGAGCAGCTCCAAGGCCTTTCTGCGCCCGGCGCGGGGACGGTCAAATTTGACGATCTGGACCGGATCGCAAGCTCAAAAACTTACCTGGAGCACTGCGGACAATGGCCAGCCGCGGTGCACGGGCCTCAGCCTGTCTCGCGCGGGGCAAACTGTCCAGGTCACAGCCAACCGCGAGGTGATCTTATCTGCCGGCGCAATCAATTCACCGCAAATCCTACAGCTCTCCGGTATCGGCCCGGCAGATTTGCTGCGATCCCACGGCATTGAGGTGATCCGCGACGCGCCAGTGGGGGAAAACCTCCAGGACCATCTGCAAATCCGCGCAGTGTTCAAGGTCAACGGGACACAGACACTCAACACGCTGGCCAATAGCCTGTTTGGGCGGTTGAAAATCGGTGCCGAATATTTGTTCAATCGCTCGGGTCCAATGAGCATGTCGCCCAGTCAATTGGGCGCCTTCACGCGCTCTGATCCCTCCCGCCCCCATGCCAATCTGGAATACCATGTGCAGCCTTTGAGCCTAGAGGCCTTTGGCGAAGATCTCCATGACTTTCCCGCGATTACCGTCAGCGTCTGCAATCTCAACCCAACCAGCCGAGGCCAGGTGCAAATCAGCTCAGGCAATTTCGAAGATCCGCCCAAGATTATGCCCAATTACCTAAGTACCGCCGAAGATCGGCAAGTTGCGGCCGATAGCCTGCGCCAAGCGCGGCAAATTATGTCGCAACCTGCGATGCAGGTCTACGCGCCAGAAGAATTGAAGCCGGGGGTGCAGCACCAAAGCGATGAAGAATTGGCGCGGCTCGCGGGTGATATCGCCAATACGATTTTCCACCCGGTCGGCACGGTTAAAATGGGCCAGATGGATGATCCTTCAGCGGTTCTAGATCCACATCTGCGTGTTAAAGGCGTGCAAGGGCTGCGTGTGGTCGATGCCAGCGTCATGCCAACCATCACCAGCGGCAACACCAATGCCCCTACCCTGATGATCGCCGAAAAGGCCGCCGCCTGGATAAAAGAGGGCCTGTGAGCCGCGTCGAAAATTTACCGCCGCAACCCAGTGGACAAACTCTAAATTCTTTATTATTCGAAATCTCGACAGTCTAAACTGTACGATTTGGAGAGGTGCCGGAGTGGTCGAACGGGATGGATTCTAAATCCATTGTACCTGCAAGGGCAGCCAGGGTTCGTCGACTCAAAAATCACCTAGTCGAACGGATTTTTGCTTTCTTCAATAGGTTTGGAGACAGACAATGACAAACATCACAAACTTTCTGAACAAGCATGCTGACTACATTTGGGACACAACTGACCTGCACCATAAGGAAAGTACTGCAAAACTGAAGGTATTTTTAGATTTTGGTGACAATGCTGATAAACGGTTGGATGAAATCAGCGGGGCTGACATACTTGATTTCTGCCGCTGGCTAAAAGAGACACGAGGTATATCAGACAACACTATCAATCATTATCGTTCAGCCCTGAGCAGGTTCTTTAATTATGCCAAAGATTATTTGGACCTACCAAAAATTCCAAACATCAAATTTGTTAAAGTTAAGAACCAGCGTGTGCGCTTTTATAGCCGCTCTGAAGTCAAACAAATCAGAGAATATCTGGCTGGCCACAAACACGCATGGCTGCTGCCAATGTTTAACATCGGTATCAATACAGGAATGCGCCTCAGTGAGATATTGCGTGTTCGACAAAAGGACGTGGTGTTCATAAATGATGTCCGTCATGTACGTTTAACTCACACGAAAAACGGAGACCGCCGAAACGTTCCACTTAGCGATGACGCTTTTAACGCATTTGAAGCGTTAAACTGGAACGCAGAGACCATGTTTATTGAGGGTGCACATTATTATGCTTGGAAAAATATCAGGCTAAATATTTGTGATGGCGACAAGTCTGCTGTTTTCCATTGTACCCGCCATACCGCAGCTACCGTGATGGCTAACGAGATGAACATTAATCATCTGTTAATTGGCGCTATGCTTGGTCACAAAGACCCCTCAAGCACGATGAAATATGTTCACACCAATCCAAATACGATGGGGGCGATTGCTGCACGTCTTGCAGATATTATCAATTCTTGAATGAGTTAAATGAAAAACTTAAAGTAAAATAAAAAAGGACCCTTCAGGCGTACTTTACAGGAAGATTAGAATGGCAAAAGGCAAAGGAACTTACGGTAAAAAAGTAGGTCATTCACCAAAAAAAGTGAGCAGTCTGGCGGGGGGTATCCCCCCACCAGATTTATTTAGGCATGCGTCGCTTTATCGATTTAAAGCTCAGACATTTGACCCATTACAGACCCTATATTTTCATCAATTAATTGAGCGCCCTCTTCATGATTTCTTTTGCGTTCTTCCAGAACGGAATCACGCTCTTTTTTGAAATCAGCTTCATTAGCATAAGTCGTAACAGAACCATGATGATTGTCGTCAACCTTGAATAAGACAGTATCCTCAGCAATCATATTGGGCTTGCGGCCGCGCAACCAATCTTGGACAAAAGCATCCTCAGGCACACCATCTTTCCAAAACCATTTAGTATACACTACAAACTTGGCCATCGTATTACTCCTTTATAAAAGAAGGCATATCATTTTTGTTAAGCATTAGCTGGCACGTATGCCTTCATAATACGCTGCGCCGCTGCTACTACTGGCCCGTTATCGATACACTCATGAACTTCTAAACTTGCAAAAGTACCAGATGCGTGAGCTGCAGCCATAACGCCCATCGCTGTCGCAGCATCAGGGACATTAAAATCAACAATAATGTCCATTCTACCACGCATAAAACTTGCAAAATTAACGCTACCACCAGCGGCTTCAGCAACCGTTTTGACTGCAGCCATCCGGTCAGAGCCACCAATTATACCCTTAGCGCCCTCTGCGTTATAAGAACCCATCATTATGCATCGAATTGACATCTCTTTTTCCTCCCTAATTTCTATATTCACATTTTTTCACTCTCAAAATTGTGCATAAGATAAACTCAAAAACTACACTAAATTATAAATCAGTTTTTCTTCTATTACTTTCATATACTTGTTATAACTGACCAACTCCAAACCATATTAAACAACCATCTTTCATTTGAATATAAGTGGGGTCACGCACCGAATGTTCCCGTGACGAAACTGATGGAACGCTATGGCAAAGAGATAACGGTCAAGGAAGTCATAAAGAAAGCCAGATGCTCCAACTATGGACAAAAAAACAGCTTCGAATTTCGAATTATCTATATTGGCGGCAGTTATAACGCGATGCTGGGCGGAACTACCAAGCCCAAAAAACCTAATTCGTAACCGATCTCGATTTTACACAATAAATGTCGCTATTATCACCGCTGCGATAATCAATATGACGACACATATAAATCAGATCGTCAAAAGTCACTATAAATTTCACCACAGTTACATACCTATCAGTGCGATTATCATCTAGTTGCGTACTAAGTATTTTGCCCTGCGCTAAAACTATTTCTGGATTGGGGTGAAAGGGTTCGTTTGCTGTGCGAGGCCATATCAATGTTTCGTTCGCCATCGCAGATGTAGCCAAAATTAAGCAAACAAAAATTGAACCAATAATCCTTTTCATTGTAACCTCCTCCTCTGGTCAGATTTCATGCCTCTTTAGGCAGACGGACTAAGTAACGAAAACATAGGCCACATGCGTGTGACAACCCCTGAGAGTAGGAACAACGGTCATTTCCCCTTATCAACACAATTTTGTAATAATAAAATGACCAACTTAACAGCGTCCCACTTTGGTGTAGTTAGTGGCGCGGCGGCTAAAGTTGAACAAACAAAGAGATGATGGCTTCGCTGCATAAAACGCTAGCAGAGAACCTACCACTTCGCATCAAAGACCCAGAGGCTAAATCATCAGACCTGAATGTCACCCGTCAGTTTCTGAAAGACAACGGTATAGACGCCGTACCTGTCGAGGGGTCGCCTCTGAGTGACCTAGTACGCACCCTGCCCGACTTTAGCGATGCTGATTTCGACGTTAATGAGTTAATGGTAAATTAATTTATCACTTAAATGTTTCCCAAAAACTCCAAACAACGACAGAAAATACGACACCACTAATTATCCAAGCAAACGCATAAAAGCGTTTCGATTGTGACGAGTTTAGACTCCCGCAATTTAAACATTCCTTAGTATCAACGAATGAAAATTTCTTACACGAGTTACAGGTGGGCAAAACAGACGCCTCCAATTAGAATAGCTATAACTAGAACAGGTAGATATGTTTAAAGCAACAACGTCGCTCGGTATTACGATAGCGAAAGACCCACTCTCAGATTTCAGAAAGTTTCTGTTCGTTATCTGGAAGCATCTTAACCTCCCCGACCCTACGCCAGTTCAGTATGATAAAGCTTATAACCTACAACACAGCGACAAGCGAATGATTATTCAAGCATTCAGAGGGGTGGGCAAATCTTGGATTACTTCAGCCTACGTCGTCTGGCTGCTCTACATGAACCCGCAGTTAAACATTTTGGTCGTCTCAGCGTCTAAATCTCGCTCTGATGACTTCACCACTTTACTCTAAGGCTCATCAGCGAGATGGACATCCTGGCACACCTGAGGCCAAAGACGGACCAGAGACAGTCGAAGATTAGCTTTGATGTAGCCCCTGCTGCAGCGTCTCACGCACCCTCAGTGAAATCTGTGGGTATCTCAGGTCAATTGGCTGGCTCACGAGCAGATGTAATCGTCGCAGATAACATCGAAGTCCCAAACAACTCCATGACCCAAGGTATGAGAGATAAGCTCTCAGAGGCTGTGAAGGAGTTTGACGCTATTCTTAAACCAGATGGGCGTATCATCTACCTTGGGACACCACAGAACCAAGAGAGTTTGTATAACAAGCTACCCGACCGTGGATACAAGGTCAGTATCTGGCCAGCACGATACCCGAACGCTGACCAAACTGTTGGCTACGATTCAAAGTTAGCCCGTCTTATCTCAAATGCTATGGCAGCAAATGATTTACTTGTAGGTGAACCCACAGACCCTGCCCGTTTCTCCGAGTTTGACCTATTGGAACGTGAAGCATCCTACGGACGCTCAGGTTTTGCACTGCAGTTTATGCTCGATACGAGACTCTCTGATGCCGAAAGATACCCTCTCAAGGTGTCTAACCTAATCGTGATGGATATACCCCCTCAGGAGGCCCCTGAGAAGGTCTCATGGTCATCTGACAGCCAGTATATCGTAGAAGAATTGCCGAACGTGGCATTCAACGGAGACCACTACCATAAGCCTATGTTCATGAGTTCTGAGTTCGTAGAATACACTGGCTCGGTCATGAGTATTGACCCCTCAGGACGCGGTAAGGATGAGACAGGCTACGCAGTCGTAAAGATGCTCAATGGTTATCTATACGTCCGTAGATGCGGTGGCATCGCTGTTGGCTATTCAGAGGAAGCACTCAAGAAACTTGCAGTCATCGCCAAGGAAGAACAGGTCAACGAAATCATCGTCGAGAGTAACTTCGGTGATGGGATGTTTAACCAGCTGTTTATGCCTGTGTTGAACAAGGTCCATCCTGTCACGACGAGTGAAGTTCGTCACAATAAGCAGAAAGAACGCCGCATCATCGATGTTCTTGAGCCTGTGATGAACCAGCATCGTCTGGTCATCGATAAGAAGGTCATCCAGAAGGACTTCGACAGCTGCCAACACCTACCCCCGGAGCAGGCTCTTCGTTACCAGTTGATGTACCAGCTGACCCGCCTGACGGCCGACAGAAGCGCTCTGACGAATGATGACAGACTGGATGCGCTTGCTATGGCCTGTCAGTATTGGGTCGATGCAATGGCTCAGGATGCCGAGCAGCGCATAGGTGCACGTCGGGAAGAACTGATGAGTGTTGAGCTAGACCGACTGCGTGAGCAGGCGTCCTTAGGTTTCGCTTTAATTACGGGTCACCAGAGTGAGAAGACCAACACCACCACTAGCCTTAGATGGTAGGCAACTTAATCTCTGCTAGCAGCTCATCTGATGGCAAACAATTCGTTATAATCTCAGCTAGAAGCTCACCTGACGGCAATAGTTTGTTCGTTTCATCGATAAACTGCATTTTACGTCCATATTTTATTGCCTCGCACAGTGTGCCTGATGGTACCCGTGTTTCACAATGCGCTATTACTGCTTCAAAGTTCAAAAACTCTTGGTGTATGGTCATTGGAATTGCTCCTTTGACTAGTATTACGGGGAAGTACTAAAATTAGATTACTTCTATGCTGCGACATTTGAGACCATCCTGAGTGATGACTATAGGTCGACCTATAGGTCTGGTGCCTCTCATGTAAAAACCCTTATAAATAAGACCAATTTCAATTGTTGCACTTAAAGATAAGCGGAGGGGGAACATATACCTATAGTTTTCCCTAAAGCTATCCCCAGAAATGTAGATAAAGGTATGACATCGACAGCATCAATCCATAGATGAACTATTAGTAGAACTTTAGTTTAACCTGTAGCCCCACCAAAAAAAGACCAGCCACAGACTCGTAAGTTTAGCCTAGTTCGGCTTTTGCCTGCTGACGACGTTCTCTTTCTTCGAAGCTCAAAGCCACGGATGTGCGGATGCCTTTACCCACAAAGTCCATCATGCCGGAGACAACACGCTCATTGGAGTCAATCCCTGCGCAAGACAGAACTTCGCAGCCATCACGAGAGCGCGCCCATCGAGCGATTTTCTCGGGGCCATTGCCATATTCCTTTTCATCCTCAACCGCGTCATCTAATGCGGCCAGTACGACTGCTGAAAATAATTTACGGGCGCGTTTACCCTGCTCGTGGATAAACTGCCCGTCGTCGAAATCATTCATCTCAAATCCTTTTAGTTCACGGTGTAGCAATTCTAGCGCGCATCATCGCCAATGGAGGTAGATGGCTGAAGGTTCAACCTAAAAGTTTTGGCGTAAAAATCTGAGGTGGTAACTATAGGTTGACTTATAGGACTGGTGCCGCTGTTGTAAAAATCTCTATAAATAAGACCAATTTTGAAGGTTTCCCTATAGGTTAAACGGTGGGGGAACTTATACCTATAGTTCTCCCTAAAGCTATCCTCATAAATGTGGATAAAATGGCAAGGGAGGCCAAATCCATTAGTAGAGCTATTAGTAGACCTTTAGTTCAACCTGTAGAGATAGGGGCGGATGACTAACAAGCTGCGGTCACCCACAGTTGCTATTCATCCAACGATGTGCGCTTGCCGCAAAACAAACACCAATCTCCCCCGGAGAAGAAAATAGCTATGAGCCATTTCCGAGTTAGATAGTGGTTCGACTTTTGGTGATTTCAAGGAAAAAAACGCCAGCCACTCATTTAGAGAAAGCTGGCCAGTACACCCTGTAATTGACCCTGGGAATGGGGTTACTGGGTGATACCTCGAGGGGTACGTTTAAGTTTTGAATATGGTTTAAATATGAGGCAAAACAATTGCTGGCAATGCGCCAATCAAAAAGGCAAACTATGGATAATTGCGCAGCCCTTAAGCAGTTTAAAGTATATCGCCATTAATTTAGGCGAAAAAATGTGAGGGGGTTACGTGTAATGGTCTCTGGCAAAAATCCCCCATGCTCCGCTCGGGCTGGAAGACGCGGTGTATCGACCAAATAATTGGGGCCAAAATACAATCCCATCGCTATTACAAAACAATATGCCCCAGCCAAAATGTCAAAATTAGTATTATCATAAATAATGACACAAATTTGTTATAAACAATATGGGATTTTCGACGCTCATCCAAAATTTTTTTGGTCTTTACAGCTCCTCTATCATTTTAGAACCTACAGTAATGCGCTAGTTTCCTACTATGCTACCTCTACAGACCAAAAGATGGCTTATCGTCAGCGCATTGCTAATCTTAACGCTTGGTCTTGCCCTGCTCTTAAAAATGTACGGGATACTCATGCCCAGCGTCGTCATATAATTGGGTGTTTTAAACAAAAAATAACACCAAAGTCATTAACCCAACTACAAACTTATCTGATGACTACTTTTATATTAATTCCAAGATTTTTGAGACGAAGTCACTGGGTAAAATAGCAACGAAAAGAACGATGCAAGCTAACATGAGTTTCATTGGAATCGCCCCCTAAATACATTGTGTTAATCAGAACGCTTTAAAAGTTTGGATCGTGTAAGTGCGCTCGATTCCATCAATATTGAGCAAATTGTCATTTATAAACATACCAATATCCTCGCCATTTGGCACATAAAGCTTCATCATCAAATCAAAATCGCCACTGGTGGAATAAAGCTCTGAATGAATTTCGCGCATGACGATTTGCGCCGCGACTTCATAGGCAGTGCCGGGCCGACAACGTATTTGTACAAAAAGACAAGTCATCGTAAATCCATTACCTTTAAGGTTCTAATTAAAAAACCACACTCATTTTACCAAACAGTACATGCAGCTGATTTTGCTAATCGCTCGCGGTGATAGCAGACGTCCAAAATGTATAAACTGAGCTTAGCATATGCCATCAAGTTTTAAACAGGGCTATTTTTAGCTTAATATACGGAATAATCAGCCCTCTTTTTCAGCTTTTTTACGCGCGAGTTTACGTTGACGGCTAAGTCCTTCTTTTGCCTGACGAGCCTTTTTCTCAGATGGTTTTTCGAAATGCTGCTTGAGCTTCATTTCACGATACACACCTTCCCGTTGCAGCTTTTTTTTCAAGGCCCTAAGAGCTTGGTCAACATTATTATCACGAACACTTACTTGCATTGTCTTACCACCATATTTGACAGTTGCCGCAAGCTTCATTGCATTAATTTTCAACCAAATCAAATCTAATATGAACACTAGAGAAATTTTCAAACCTATAAGACAAATTGCGTGACCAGACGCCTTTAGGTTTTGCCGTTATTGGAGGCACCAGAAGAAGACAACTTATCTTAGGTGCTAACTATAGGTTTAACTGTAAGTCTGAGTCCGATTTAGGGGGATTAGGTATAACGGTATCGACCCCCTCAGGCTCTGCCCCTGCCCTGATTTGGCCCTCGGCGGCACTTTTACCATCTTTTACCCCCAAAACCATATACATAGGGGTTGCAGGGGGTATAAATAACCACTTCTAGACTGATGATTATATAGGGTACAGTAATTTAGATTAAGAATAACATTCTTATCTTCTCTATTGTTTTTTTGATATTTCTTTATCACAAAATCTATTCTGTTTTGAAAAATAAATTAACTTTCGAGAAAAGCATTTATACCTAAAAGTGGTCTAACAGTTGAATTTCAAATAAAAACAAGCTCTCTTTGTGATTGTATTAGTAACCATAGGCATAAACCGTGGTCCAGGACCTGATGCAAATTATTAGTCCACGCTCTACGTCATACTTGCTGCACACGGTTGGCATCAGCGGGCGCTGATTTAAGACCATTGTTGGATAGACGGGTCTTTTCATCCTCGAGATTACCAGACGGTATTGATATTTTACCCCAAGGCGCATCGATACTGCTGTCACCTGGCCAGCGTCTAAGCCAAGCCACTACACGCGCACAAACCCTATGCTTTTTGCGTTGCATTTCAGAATCCGTTTGATATGAGAAAGTCACTTGAAGGCAAACTTCATGTGCGGAGAGGTGCCGGAGTGGTCGAACGGGACGGATTCGAAATCCGTTGTACCTGCAAGGGTACCCAGGGTTCGAATCCCTGTCTCTCTGCCAAAACTTACTATATACCAATCATCTAACTGAAAAAATCTCTATTAATGCTTTTCATTTCCAAGCGCGCCCCACATTTGACGAGCGAAAGCTGAGATTTGCTCTGACAACTTGTATAATTGAACAATAGGCATCCAGGGTGACCTGCCCCCCGAGATTTCCTCCAGTTTGATGTAGAGTTCACTCAACCTCTTTAAGGAGAAGACAGGCGCTTCAATACTAAAAAGGTCATTAGCCACAGAGTCGCCAGCAAACGAGTTTCAAGCGGGCTCAAAAAAATGGCTCGCAATTTCCTGCAAGCCATTGTTTTTTAAGTTCTGAAAATACAGAATTATCGTTTGGAGAACTGGAAGCTCCTACGGGCTTTGCGCTTACCGAATTTCTTACGTTCCACAACCCTGCTGTCGCGCGTCAGGAATCCGGCGGCTTTCAGGGCGCTGCGCAGGCTGGGTTCATAGAGCTGCAAGGCTTTCGAGATGCCGTGCTTTACGGCGCCTGCTTGGCCTGTCAAACCGCCGCCTTTGACTGTGGCAACGACGTCAAATTCGCCTTCAACACCAGCCACCTGCATCGGTTGACGGAGGATCAGCTGCAACACAGGGCGCGCGAAATAGGCGTCTTGGTCTTTGCCGTTCACTGTCACCTTGCCGGATCCTGGTTTGATCCAAACACGGGCAACCGCATCTTTACGTTTGCCAGTAGCGTAGCTTCGGCCTAATTCGTCGCGAACAGGTTCCCGAGGTGCTGCGATTTCAACCACAGCAGAGGTGCCTTCGGCGACCGCTGCGAGGTCTTCGAGAGATGTAATTTGATCTGACATCGCTTATACCCGTGTGTTTTTTGTGTTCATGACTTTTACATCCAATACGTCAGGCGACTGCGCCGCGTGTGGATGCTCGGCGCCTGCATAGACACGCAGATTGGTCATAATCTGACGCGACAGGCGGTTACCTGGCAACATGCGTTTGACAGCTTGTGTCAAAACGCGCTCAGGATACTTGCCCTCCAGAATGGTGCCCGTGGTGCGGGATTTGATCCCACCTGGGTATCCGGTGTGCCAGTAGTTTTCTTTGTTGCGCTTGTTGCCTGTCAGCTGAACTTTTTCAGCATTGATCACAATCACATTGTCGCCCATGTCCATGTGCGGTGTGAAAGTGGCTTTGTGTTTGCCACGCAAGCGCATTGCGATAATCGAAGCCAAACGACCCAAAACCACGCCCTCAGCGTCGATCAGAATCCATTTTTTGTCGATATCTGCAGGTATTGCAGAGAAGGTTTTCATTTTTCTTACCCATTAAATTTGGTGGTGAGAGGTTTATAGAGATTGCTAAGGTGCAGTCAACACCAAAATATTGAATAAAATTCATTAAAATCAGCTATTTAAAAATAAGGTATTATTTTACCCCAGTCCACCCCTTACTGTTCCCCCCCCACCCATCGCGCGGAATAGCATAGGTAAGATTGGCGCGGGCGACCGGTTGTGCTTGATCCGCCGAATAGATCAAACTTTGACATACAGCTAAGGATCGACCGAGTTTGACCACCTCATTCTTGCACAGTAAGTCAAACTGGGCGCTGGGTTTGCGCATAAAATCAATTCCGCAATTCGTCGTTACAGCTAAGGCTTTCGGGCCGATGAACGCGAGAATATGCAGATAGGCGGCCACGTCAGCCAGAGCGAACATCGAAGGCCCAGAGACCGTGCCACCGGGACGCAGATGCTTATCCTGTACGCGCAGCGCCACCTCAAGCCGCGTGGCGCTGAGCTCAACCATCTCAAATTCATCTGCCACCTGCGGAAATTCGAGCCGCAAAAAAACCGACAGTTCCGCAGCGTTCATTTTAAGTGCCATTGTCGCGCTCCCTAGCTTTTGGCTATGGTGACGACGAAGTTAATGGAGAGCAAGATGGCAATTTTGACACGTCGCGACGAAAACGCAGTCACCTACCTCACAATGAATGCGCCGGAACGGCTCAATGCGCTTTCAGATGAGATGCTGGCTATACTTCAAGAAACCTTGAACACACTGAAGTCAGATAAAATGATCCGTGCCGTTGTGCTGGCCGGAACCGGTAAAGCCTTCTGCGCTGGCCATGATCTCAAGCAAATGACGGCAGCGCGGCGAAATGCTGATGGTGGCGCGGCGGCCTTTAAAGATCTCTTTGATCGCTGTGCAAACTTCATGCAAACTGTGCAGGACATCCCCCAGCCTGTTATCGCCCAGGTGCACGGGATCGCCACCGCCGCCGGCTGTCAGTTGGTGGCAAGTTGTGATCTGGCCGTTGCGGCGGAGGGAACCAGATTCGGCGTCAATGGAGTAAACATAGGCCTCTTTTGCTCAACACCTATGGTGGCCCTTTCCCGCAATATCGCCCGCAAGCGCGCATTTGAAATGTTGGTCACTGGCGAGTTTATGACAGCCGATGAGGCCAAACAGGTCGGACTCATCAACCGTGTGGTGCCAGAAACAGAACTTGCCTCAAGCACCCGCGCTCTGGCAGAGCTCATCGCCTCCAAACTGGGCTCTGCGGTCAAAACCGGCAAAACGGCCTTCTATCAGCAAATTCAAATGCCACTGGATCAAGCCTATGCATACACGGGCAAAGTTATGGTGGATAATATGCTAAACCGGGATACGGAAGAAGGGATTGCCGCCTTTATCGAAAAACGTGATCCCAATTGGTCGCAAGACTGATCCCTTTCCTTATGCCGCGCACGCCATTACATAGCCCGCCATGACACAACGATTGAATATTATAGGCGGCGGCATGGCCGGCTGCGAAGCGGCATGGCAGGCAGCACAGCTTGGCGTTCCAGTGACGATTTACGAAATGCGTCCAAGGGTGAAGACCTTTGCCCATCAAACCGGTGATTTGGGTGAGATGGTGTGCTCCAATTCCTTCCGCTCGGATGATGATGAGCAAAACGCTGTGGGTTTGGTGCATTGGGAGATGCGTGCCGCGCGCAGTCTCATTATGGACACTGCCGATAAACATCGCATTCCCGCAGGCGGTGCTTTAGCGGTGGATCGCGAACCCTATGCCAAAAGCATCACGGCGGCGATCCAAGCCCATCCCTTGATTAACGTCACCTATGAAGAGATCACCCATCTGCCCGATGAGGGGCAGTGGATCGTCGCCACTGGACCATTAACCTCAGGCGCATTGGCCGAGGCAATACAGGCAGAGACCGGCGCAGAGGCTCTGGCTTTTTTCGATGCGATTGCACCTATCATCTATGCGGACAGCATCGACATGAGCCGCGCCTGGATGCAGTCGCGCTATGATAAGGGCGAGACCGAGGAAGAACGCACAGCCTATCTCAACTGTCCAATGAACAAAGACCAATATGAGGCCTTTATCGATGCGCTGCTGGAGGCGGAGAAAACCGAGTTCAAGCCGGGAGAAACGGCCGGATATTTCGACGGTTGCCTTCCAGTTGAGGTCATGGCAGAACGTGGCCGCGAAACCCTGCGCTTCGGTCCAATGAAGCCAGTTGGGCTTTATAACGCCCATGATCCAGAAACTAAACCTTACGCGGTGGTCCAACTGCGCCGGGACAATGCTTTGGGGACGCTCTTTAATATCGTTGGGTTTCAAACCAAGATGAAATATGGCGCACAAACCCGAGTCTTTCGCATGATTCCAGGCCTTGAGGAGGCTGAGTTTGCCAGATTGGGCGGAATTCACCGCAATTCCTTCATCAACTCCCCGACCCTGCTGACCCCACAAATGCAGCTAAAAAGTAAGCCCAATATCCGTTTCGCTGGCCAAATCACCGGCGTTGAAGGATATGTCGAAAGCGCAGCCATGGGGATGGTCGCAGGCCGCATGGCGGCCGCGGAACTCTCTGGTCGCAGCTTGCCAGCGCCGGGGCCAGATACCGGTTGTGGTGCTTTGATTACCCATATTACCGGTGGCGCCGTGGCAAAGACCTTTCAACCGATGAATGTGAACTTCGGGCTGTTTCCCCCGGTTGACACTGTGAAAGGCGGACGCAAACGGCGCAAGGAGCGCTACAAAGCCTATACCGACCGTGCCAAAGAGACATTTTCAGCCTGGCTGGCGCGTTGATCTATTGCCAAAACGGCAACAAGCTCTAGGCTACTGCCATGACACAGGACAGCAATTTATCCACCAAATTCCCGCTTTGGGTGCCGCGCCCCGTGGAGGAAACTTTGGAAATCTATGCGGATTGGGCCGCCCACTATGATGCGGATTTGGCCGAAGCCGGTTATAACACCCCGCACCGAATTGCCGCTGCCTTAAAACCCTATGTGCAACCGAGCGCACGCATTTTGGATTTCGGCTGCGGAACCGGCCTGTCTGGCCTCGCGCTCCAAAATGCCGGATTTACAAACATAGATGGATTGGACATCTCAGCACCGATGCTTGAAAAGGCCAAGGCGCGGGCTCTTTATGGCAACCTTTGGCAAGGTCGCCCTGGTGAGATCACGGGTGTGACCGCTGGGCAATATTCGGTGATCGTCGCGGCGGGTGTTGTGTCGCTCGGCGCTGCGCCGCCTGAAACTTTGAGCCTGATCCTTGATCACCTCGCCCCGGGTGGCTTCATCGGCCTGTCCTTTAATGACCCAACTGTGGCCCATGGCAGTTATGACGCTGTTTTGGATGCCGAGATTGGCAGTGGCCGGGTAGAGCTGTTGTTTCGAGAAAACGGCTTGCACCTGCGAGAGCCTCCCATGGGCTCCGACGTTCTGATCCTGAGGCGCCTGTGATCCGCACCCGCTTTGCGCCATCTCCAACGGGCCCGTTGCATCTTGGACATGCCTATTCCGCCATAATCGCGCATGATTTTGCGCGGCGGCAAGGCGGCGAATTTATACTGCGGATCGAAGATCTCGATCAAAGCCGGGCGCGGCCCGAATGGGAGGAACAGATTTTTGATGACTTGGCCTGGATCGGCCTGACTTGGGATAGGCCTGTGTTGCGGCAAGCCACACGCAGGGCGGCCTATGAGGCGGCACTCTGCTCTCTGTCAGACCGCGGGCTGCTCTATGGTTGTGCGTGCAGCCGCCGCGATATTGCTGAGGCCGCCTCTGCGCCGCAAGAAGGGGTGGAGCCTATTTGGGGACCCGACGGGCTGATCTATCCCGGCACCTGTCGCCCACCAAAAAGCAACGCGACTGATGACCGGGCCGCACAGAGGCTCAATATGACAGCTGCGCTTTCTGGCCGCTCCAAGATTGCCTTTCAAGAGCTTGCCGTTGATTTGCAAACAGCCAAAAATCACATGACATTCGCATCTCATTTTATTGATAATATTGGAGATGTTGTATTGTCGCGCCGGAGCGGTGATGCAGCTTATCATTTGGCCGTCGTGGTGGATGACGCAGCGCAAAACATCACCCATGTGGTGCGGGGCGCGGATCTTTTGAGCGCCACACCCATCCATGCCTTGCTCCAACATCTCCTGAATTATCCAACGCCGATATACCACCATCACGCTCTCATACGAGATACCGACGGCAAACGCCTCGCCAAAAGAGACGATGCCAAAGCCATTGCAAAATTTCGTGACGACGGCGCAAGTCCAGATGACATCCGCGTAATGGTCGGACTCCCCCCGCGTTCCAAATTGTGAAAACTATCTTAATTCAAACTATTGGTTGACTTATTTCACGTGGCTCGCTTGTCATAACCGATGTGTAAAAACAGCTGCGGCGATTGGTGTGGCAGGCGGGTCCCTCTTGAATTACGATCAGCAAGAGACAATCTTGATCGCAATCGTAGCGCATATCGACCAAAGTCTGCCGATGACCGCTGGTCTCCCCTTTCACCCAAAAACTTTGTCGTGATCGAGACCAATAGGTCACGCGTCGACTGCTTAAGGTTTCAGACACCGCCTCAGCATTCATCCAAGCCAGCATTAGAACTTCACGCGTCTCCGCGCATTGTGCGATGACCGGCAACAATCCGTTGCTATCATATTTTAGCGTTTCCGGGTCAAACATGTTGGCGCTCCTCTTGCATTCCACGACTGAGACTTATCTATTGCTTGCAACAGGGAATGTCCAAACCATGACTGAACAAATCGACTTGATCAAACTTTATTCCACTCGAATTCTCGCCCTCGCTGCGCAGATGCCGCATGTGGGTCGTCTCGCCAATCCAAGTGCCAGCGCAACGAAACGTTCACCGCTTTGTGGATCGAAGGTGACTGTTGATGTAACTATGAAAAAGGGTAAAATCACTGAATTTGCACAAAATGTTAAGGCCTGCGCCCTTGGGCAGGCGGCCGCAAGTTTAGCAGGGCAAAATATCATCGGTCGCACAGCTGACGAAGTGGCGCGTGCCCGCGATGAACTGGCCGCAATGCTCAAATCCGGAGGACCGCCGCCTGGCCCGCCGTTTGACGGCTTTGAAGTGCTGGCGCCCGCCTGTGATTATAAAAACCGCCATGCAAGCATTCTTTTGTCCCTCGAAGCCATGGCGGAGGCTTGCGCCAGTATCACTTCTGAAAATGCACCGGAATAAGAAATGCTATTAACATAGAATTAACCATTTCTGGGAAGGATGACTGCAAATTTAATCAAATTTTTGATTAATCGTCCCTATTATCAAGAGCGCAGTCACAATGCCCGACCATACCCTGCATGCTATCGATGGTACCGCATCCAATGTTTTGGGCAGTGGATTCAGTTGGGGCAGCACTGGATCGTTCACCTATGACGAAGCAAACACACAGATCGACACCCTGGTCTTTACCAACAATGATGCTCATCTGACATTCACCAATACCAGTTTAGAGCTTCTCAAATCAAAAAATGGTATCCTGCAAAACAGCAACGCGCGGGTCGGCGGTTCATGGACGGTCACTGGCTCAGATGGATCAAGTTTTAAGGTTTGGCGAATGCTTGAACCGTCGCATCTTGTGGAAGGTTACCTGCTTTTCTCACAAGACCGGGCGGATGGGGTGACGTACAGCTTTTCGAATTTCGCCGTGGGCGATCCAATGCCCTATGCAGACATTGCCCAGCAAACCACGCCCTGTTTTACCGCAGGGACTTGGATTGAAAACCCTTCGGAGCGAGGCGCGTGGAAACGCACCGTATCGGCGATCCGGTCAATACGCGACATCACGGTCCGCAAAGCATCCGTTGGATCGGAAAAAGTTCGATAAAACTCGCACCCAATTTTCCCGAAAATAAATTTAGGCCTATCCAAATCTCTGAGGGCGCTTTGGGACAGGGTCTGCCCTGCACGCCCTCGCGACTATCCCGCTAACATCGACTTTTAGTGTCATCCCCCATCAGTCAGCGCATGTTTGGAACGCAAGACTGCCTGATTGCTGCGATAAAGCTTACAGATTTGTCCGGAATTGCGATCGACATTGATTGCGGTGACGTGACATATGTCCACCTATTGTTTGATCAACATGAAGTTATAACTGCCAATGGCGAGCCCTGCGAGAGCCTTCACACCGGTCCAGAGGCCATAAAATCGATCCCCGCAGCCGCCCGCTCAGAGCTATTTGCCATCTTTCCAGAGCTCAAGGCAAAGTCTTGCCCACACCCCCTAGCCGCGCTTTGCCCCGAAAATCGCCAACAGCGCCAGTTGGTCGCGCGGCATAAGAAGAATAAGAAACACCTTCTTTTCCTGTGAAACGACGCACTTCATCCAGAGCCAAGCGGAGATATGCGTCTGCGCTCGGGCTTAGAGACTTGGAATAAACAGACCAATGTAGAGCATCGCGATAATTGCAAATGCACCAATGGCATCCTTGATCGCCTCTTTCGTTTCCAAGCGGCGGGCTTCATCGGCATGCGATTTGCGGCTGTTTGCGAAAAAATTGTCCATGTTCTGCTCCCAACGAATAGTGTTGCCACTTTGTTCTCACGAAACACGACGCAAGTAAAGAACATTTACAGAACATTCGTGAACAAAATATTTAACCCACTGATATTAAATGGATCGCTTGATCCTGTTCCATCAACCAAAGCAGGGTTCGCGCCGCCTTGCCACGGCTGCCCGTCAGGGACGGATCGCTTTGCAGCAGCATACGTGCGTCTTGATGCGCGGTCGCCATCAATGCGCTTTGATGCTCGATTTCGGCGACTTTGAACCGTGGCAAGCCCGATTGTGCGGTGCCAATCACATCCCCAGCCCCGCGCATCTTCAGATCTTCCTCTGCAATCAGAAATCCATCTTCCGTGTCGCGCATAATGGCCAGTCTGCGTTCGGCGGATTTGCTCAGCGGCGCTTGATACATCAGCAAGCAGGTCGAGGCGGCCTCGCCGCGGCCCACGCGCCCGCGCAATTGATGCATCTGTGCCAGTCCAAAATTTTCCGCACGCTCAATCACCATGATCGTCGCATTTGGCACATCGACCCCAACTTCAATCACTGTGGTGGCGACCAAGACTTTTGTCTTACCCGCCACAAAATCTGCCATGGCGGCGTCCTTCTCAGCCGGCGCCAATTGCCCATGGACCAAGCCGACCAGATCACCACCGAAGGCCGCGCGTAAAATCTTGAACCGCTCCTCAGCCGCGGTCAAATCCATGGTTTCACTCTCTTCAACCAATGGACAAACCCAATAGGCCTGCCGGCCCGAAGCAATCGCAGCCTTCAGTTTGGCGATCACATCCGCCAAACGTGACAGCGGGACCGCGGCGGTGGTAATAGGTTTACGTCCCGGCGGCTTTTCATAGAGGGCAGAGACATCCATATCGCCATATTGGGCCAATTCCAAAGACCGAGGGATCGGCGTGGCGCTCATCACGAGCACATCCACTTTGGTCCCCTTAGCGCCCAATGCCAGACGTTGTTGCACTCCGAACCGGTGCTGCTCGTCAATGATCGACAATCGAAGATCTTTAAAGGCAACCGACTCTTGAAACACCGCATGTGTGCCGACAAGGATATCAATTGAGCCATTGGCCAAATCATCGAGCTTTTGACGACGCGCTGCGCTTTTGTCCCGCCCGGTGAGCATATCGACCCGCACCCCAGCGCGATTAGCCAAAGGCCGCAAACCCTCCAAGTGTTGGCGGGCCAATATTTCGGTTGGAGCCATGAGGACGCCTTGTCCGCCACTTTCGACCGCCTGCAATAGGGCCATAAAGCCCACCAATGTTTTCCCAGCTCCCACATCGCCCTGGAGCAGTCGATTCATCCGCCGGGAACTGGCCATATCCGCTCCAATCTCGGAAATGGCTTGGCGCTGTGCTCCAGTGGGCGCATAGGGCAATTGCTCCAAAACTTTTCGCTGCAAATCACCGGTACCGGCGGTGATCCGTCCGGTTTTTACGCGCGCTTGCGCACGCGCGATCGCCTTGGTCAGCTGGTGAGCCAGAAATTCGTCATAGGCCAAGCGTTCCCGCGCCGGGCTATGGGCCGCAACATCAGCCGCGCCTTTGGGCGCATGGCAGTGGCGAACAGCGGTGGTAAAATCTGGCCAGCCATTGTCGCGCAGCACAGAGGGCTCGATCCATTCATGCAAATCTGGCAGCTTGTCCACCGCCGCCCGCACGGCTTTGCCCATGAGCTTTCCCGAAACCCCGGCGGTGAGCGGGTAGACAGGTTCAAATTGGGGCAACTCGTCTTGTGCCTCAGGCCGCAGAATATACTCGGGATGCACCATTTGGGCCCGGTGATCAAAAACCTCAAGTTTGCCAGAAATTAGTCGCTCCTCTCCCAGGGGCAAGATCCGCTCAAGATAATCCCCACGCGCATGGAAAAAAATCAATTCAATGGTACTCTGGGCGTCCTCAACTATTATCCGATAGGGTTTACCGCGGCCCCGGGCGGGTACATGTTTGACCACACGCACGCGCACGCTGAGGGTTTGCGGCGCCGTCAAGCCTTGCACGCTTTGCACCACGCGCCGATCAACCACCGAATGCGGCAGGGTAAAAATTAAATCGCGCGGCTTGGTAATTTTCAAACCCGCAAAGGCCTTGGCGCTTTTATCCCCCACACCGGTCAGAGTGTTGAGCTCGGCGAAAAGCGGGAAAAGAATTTCGGGGCGCGTGTTCATAGCCCTTCAATCAACGCGATCCAGCCCTCTTCATCAAGGGTCTCAATTCCCAAATCAGCCGCTTTCTTTGCCTTGGACCCCGCACCGACTCCAGCCACCAAAATATCTGTCTTGGCACTCACGGAGCCGGAAACCTTCGCACCGAGCATTTCTGCTCGGGCCTTTGCCTCCGCCCGGGTCATCTGGACCAATGTGCCGGTAAAAACAACGGTCTTGCCGGCCACCGGGCTGCTTGCAGTGTCGATCTGCGGCGCGGGGATAACTTGCAAATGCGCCACCAAAAACTGCAAAGCTGCAAAACGCTCAGGGTCTTGAAAAGGTTCAACCACCGATTGGGCCATAACCGCGCCCACCCCATCAATATCAACCAAGGCGGCCGCCGCTGCGCTGCCCGGCACAGCGGCAAGCATTGCTTCGCTGAAGGCCTCCCAAGTTACAAAGCGATTGGCCAGAAGCTTAGCCGCGCCTTCGCCCACATGGCGGATCCCAAGGGCAAAAATCAAACGGTGCAGCTCGATACTGCGCTTCGCGTCGATGCCATCAAACAATTTTTGCGCAGATTTTTCGCCCCAGCCTTCCAGCTTGCTGACCTGCTGCAATTGCCCGGGACCAAAGCGAGTCTTGAGGGTAAAAATATCCTCAGAGGTGCGAATCCAACCTCTATGATAGAATTGTTCGATCTGCTTCGCGCCTAGCCCTTCGATATCAAAAGCCTGCCGCGAAACGAAATGTTTCAATGACTCAATGGCCAAATCCGCCAAGGGTTCAGCGCCGCTATAACGCCAAATTGCATCCCCCAGCGCGCGCTGGCCCTGGATGCCCTCTTGTTTGAGCTTTTCTGCGAAGTCAAAAGCCCGGCTATCGGCCGGTCGGCGCGACAGATCCACATCAGCGATCTTCGGAATAACATCGCCGGCACGGTAAATTTGAACCCAATCACCCACGCGAATATCCTTGCCGCCACGGATGCTTTGACCTTTGCTGTCACGGCCAGCGATGTAATCTTCATTGTGCAACGTAGCATTAGAGACCACCACGCCGCCGACGGTCACCGGATTGAGACGCGCCACGGGGCTTAAGGCGCCTGTGCGTCCAACTTGAATGTCGATGCCCAGCAATTCAGTCCAAGCCAGCTCCGCAGGAAACTTATGGGCTATGGCCCAACGCGGTGTGGTGGCTCGAAACCCAAGCCGGGCTTGCAACGCCAGATCATCCACCTTGTAGACCATGCCATCTATGTCATAGCCAAGATCCGCCCGGGCCATTTCAACTGCGCGGTAATGGCTGATCAACTCTTCAGACGTGTCACAGGTTTTAAACAGGGAGTTGGTGGAAAACCCCAAAGCGCGCAAGCGCGCCACCGACTCTGACTGGCTTGGCGCTAAAGGCTCGGAGAGATCGCCCCAAGCATAGGCGAAAAACAACAATGGGCGTGCCTTGGTGATTTGAGCGTCCAATTGCCGCAACGATCCCGCGGCGGCGTTGCGTGGGTTTGAGAACGGCTTTTGCCCGGCCTGCTCTTGCGCGTCATTGAGAGCGACAAAATCTGCATGGGTCATATAGACTTCGCCCCGCACCTCTAGAATATCTGGCGCCCCACTAAATGCTTTGGGAATATCGGCAATGGTTAGGGCATTGGCCGTCACATCTTCACCGGTTTCACCGTCCCCGCGCGTTACCGCATGAACCAGCTGCCCCTTTTCGTAGCGCACGGCCAGCGAAAGCCCGTCGATTTTTGGTTCGGCCGTCATGCGCATATCGGACTGGGGCGTCAGATTTAAGAATTTTTTAAGACGGGCGACGAAGTCTTCCACGTCTTTCGCTTCGAAGGCATTTGACAAAGAAAGCATCGGCTGGCGGTGACGGATCTTGCCGAAGCCCTCTTTCGGTTTTGCCCCGATTTGATCGCTCGGGCTATCGGTTCTCTTCAGGTGTGGAAACCTTTGTTCAATCTGTGCGTTGCGCAGCTTCAGCCGATCGTAGGTCGCGTCATCGATCGACGGGCTGTCATCATGATGATAGGCGCGATTGGCCTGTGCCAAAGCCAACGCCAAGCGCTGCAATTCACTGCGCGCCTGGTCTTCGGACATGTCTGATATTGGTGGATCTTGCGCCATTCCGCCCCCCGGATTTTTCGGAGTAAAATAGGGATTGGATCCGATCCCGTCCAGAGGCCTTATGCTATGCGGTTTGCATGTCATTGCAGCGCCCATAAGATTGGACCGTATCTGGAAGTTTAGCAATTCACGCTAAGATCTTACAAGGCTGCACCCAGATCTCACTGCGCGCAACGCCAGCTCGAGGCGAGCGATTGCCACGGCTATGACCAGAATGCCGATTATGAGATATAATTTTGTCTGTTATGCCGAGATCGCCATATCCTGCACCACATCTTCCAGCTTGGGATCACGCAGCACATATCCGCGCGCCCAAACCGTTTCGATATGATTTTCACGGCCGGTGGCTTCGCTCAATTTCTTACGCAATTTACAAATGAAAACATCTAAAATTTTAAGCTCAGGTTCATCCATACCACCGTAAAGATGGTTTAAGAACATTTCCTTGGTCAGCGTTGTTCCTTTGCGCATACTCAGTAATTCTAACATCTGATATTCTTTACCAGTCAGATGTACGGTATTCCCACGGTCTTCTACGGTTTTTCCGTCCAAATTCACCTCGATATCACCGGTCTTAATGATCGATTGGGAATGCCCTTTTGACCGGCGAATGATGGCGTGAATACGTGCAATCAACTCCTCCCGGTGGAACGGCTTGGTCAGATAATCATCAGCGCCAGAACCAAATCCGCGCATTTTATTTTCTGTATCGGTCTCACCAGATAGAATTAAAATCGGCGTATCAATCCGCGCCACACGCAGCTGCCGCAGCACATCATGTCCGTTGATATCCGGCAGAACCAAGTCCAGCAAAATCAGATCGTAGTCATAGAGTTTGGCTAAATCGATGCCTTCCTCCCCTAGATCCGTCGTATAAACGTTGAAGTTTGCATGCCCTAGCATAAGTTCAATACTTTTAGACGTGGCAGGATCATCTTCGATCAAAAGTATCCGCATAAAAATCCCTAATGACAACTAAATACATGTTGAAATAAACTGATTAATTTAATGTTACCCAAAAATTCTATTTGTGTAAACTATTGATCAAATTGACGATACCTTTTTAAAGCGGTGGCGCGGAGGGCAGATTCGCCGTGCCGGGCCACTGCTGTTTGCCAACTGCTGTATTCATCTTGTGTCAAATCATAGAGGCTACAGGCCTCTTCCAATGAAATCAGGCCAAAACGCACCGCTTTCACAACAGCGGCCTTGTGTGAAGCGACCCAGCGCTTTGTGTTGGGCGGTGGCAGATCTCTGCGGCTTAAATACCCACCATCGGGCAACTGTGCTGTGCGCGGACCGCGAACCTTACGAATATGCATACTGCGGGCTCCTTTCTCGCGGCCAAATGAGCGCAAAGCACTTAATGTGTTGTGAAGCGCGCGATTTTTGTTATTATAATTCCGCTAAATTCTGTAGGACTGAGCACCTCCCATGCGCCACGACACCCCGTTAAATTCCCTTGGTTTTGCCAAGGCACCGGCAGACACGCGTGTGGTTGTTGCCATGTCAGGCGGGGTAGACAGCTCGGTTGTTGCCGCAGAATTGGCTGCACAAGGCTATGATGTTGTTGGCATTACGCTCCAACTTTATGATCATGGAGCGGCACTTGCCAAAAAGGGCGCTTGCTGTGCTGGCCGCGACATTCACGACGCGCGCCGCGTGGCAGAGGAGCTCAATTTTCCACACTATGTTCTGGACTATGAGAACACGTTTCGCGAGGCTGTCATCGACGATTTTGCTGAAAGCTATCTTGCTGGGGCCACACCTGTCCCTTGTATTCGCTGCAATGAGCGTGTGAAGTTTAAAGATTTGCTGCAAACGGCGAAAGATCTTGATGCAGATTGTATGGCCACGGGCCATTACATCCAACGCAAAATAGGCCCGAAAGGTGCACAATTGCACATGGCCGCAGATCAAAATCGAGATCAAAGTTACTTTTTATTTTCGACCACCTCCAAGCAGCTCGACTATCTGAGATTTCCGCTCGGGCATTTGACCTCAAAGGCTGAAACCCGGGCTCTGGCGAGCAAATACGGTCTTGGCGTGGCCGATAAACCTGATAGCCAAGATATTTGCTTCGTGCCAGATGGTGACTATGCAGCGGTGATTGAAAAGCTGCATCCTGGCTCAGCAAAGCCGGGCGATATTGTCGATCAGAGCGGCAAAGTCCTGGGAACCCATGACGGCATTATCCATTACACTATTGGTCAGAGGCGCGGTCTTGGAATCGGCGGGTTGACCGATCCAATCTACGTGGTCCATTTGGACATCGAAAACCGGCAGGTGGTTGTCGGACCAAAAGAGATGCTGGCTACACGGCAAGTGCGACTTAAGGAGGTCAATTGGCTTGGTGATAAGCCTCTGACCGCGCAGGCCGAATGGAGAATCGCCGCCAAAGTCAGATCCACCCGCCCGCCGCGCGACGCAGTGCTGCGCCCCTTGTCCGAGACTGAAGCGGTGGTGGAGCTCATGATAGCCGAAGAGGGTGTCGCGCCGGGCCAAGCCTGCGTTTTTTATGACCCCGAGGGCAGCCGAGTTTTGGGTGGGGGGTGGATCACCCGCGGCTAAGCCCGTCCCAGCCCCGTAAGCACAGCCCGTGCCGCACGATAGTGCAGGTCGGGATCTCCACGGCCTAGGCGTGTCATTGTCGCCTCGATGGCCTCCTGCTGCGCCGTGGGCGCCGTTAATATGTGCTGCAAAGCGGGTGCAATACGCTCGGCTTTACAGTTTTTACCGATGAACTCTGGAACAGCGCGGTTCTCTGACACTAGGTTAACCAACGTCACAGTATCAATTTTAAGCATAGAACCGATCACCAGCCGCGAGACAAGGCCCATGTCATAGGCAATCACCATCGGAGTGCCCGCTGCAGCCAGCTCAAGCGATACGGTGCCAGATGCCGCCAGAGCCGCTGTTGCGGCACTATAGGCCACCAGCCGCTCCTCAGCCGCGGCTTTCGCGCTGTGTCCGGAGCCTGTGATCAGCCGTTTTTCCTGCGGCAAAGCACTGATTTCGGCCTGCAAGAGCGGCGCCAGATGTGGCAATGTTGGAAAAATGAGCTGAAACTTTCCAAAACACGGCTGCGATAAGACCTCGCAGAATACGGGCAACAGGCGCTTGATTTCTGAGGCTCGAGAGCCCGGTAAAATCACTAAGGACTTCAACGCTGTATCTAAGTTGAAATCAGCTTGAAATTGGGCAATTTGTTTGGAGGTGATTGGCGCTTGAGCTGCAATCGGATGGCCCACAAAATCGCAGGCCATGCCTTCCGCCTCCATATAGGACGGTTCAAATGGCAGGAGCGCCAGCACATGATCGATGTAGCTTGCCATTTTCTTGGCACGCCCGGCGCGCCACGCCCAAACGGAGGGCGCAACATAATGGCAAGTTCTGATCCTAGGGTCAGCACTCCGCACAGCCCGCGCCACCCGCAAACAAAAATCAGGACTGTCGATGGTGATCAAAATATCTGGCTTCCAAGCCAACACTTCAGCCACGGTCTTATGCAACCGACGCTTTAGGGCAAAATATTTTGGCAAAACCTCAGCCAACCCCATGACAGAAAGCTCTGACATGTCAAACAAGCTGTCCAAACCTTCGCTTTGCATCTCCGGCCCAGCGACCCCGCGGAAGCTCACATCGGAAACCAGATGGCGCAACCCGCGCATAAGATCCGCACCAAGACGATCGCCCGAGGCTTCACCCGCCACCACAAACACTTTCACGGCTCGGCCTCACAAACCCAAAGGAAAAGGCCCAACCGATCGGCCTCGGCAATGATTTTTGGTAAATCCAGCGCAACCACGCCACCTTGCACAATCGCAACGCCCGCCAGCCCCGCCTGCGCGACCTGCTCCATCGTCTCAGGACCTATAGCCGGCAGGTCCACGCGCCGCTCTTGCCCCTCCTTGGGAGCTTTATAAAGCAACCCGCCCTCAGGCCAATCTGTAGGACGGTCAGATGAGAGGCTGGACAACATCCACCGAGTGCCACCAAACACCTCAACGGCCAGCACATGACCAGAAGCCACCACGCAGCCCTGCCCCATATCCAAAGCTGAGAGTCCCGCAATCACTGAATGAGCCCGCGCCACATCGCGTCGCTCTTTTCCCATTGGCTGGCGGATGCTCAACACACCGCCCCGCGGCAAAAGCTCTGGGACGAGATGGGTAAACCCAACCACTTCAAACCCAGCCTGTTCGAAAATATCAACAACGGCGCGTAAAGCGGCGTCATCGCCACCAGAAAGCGCCCCAGAGATTTGCGCCACCAAGGGCTGCGTGGCCGCATCAATTTGCTCGGGATCGATCTTTGGACGCCTGATCGCACCAGCAAAACAAACCTGCAAGACACCGCGCTTTTTCAATGCCTTTAAGAATGTTCCGAGGGTTTCAAGCCGAAATGTCAAATCAACAGCAAGACCCTCAGGCGGAAATTGCTCAAGAGCCGCAATCACAGGCGCATGGGACAGGTTGCGAACAATCAGACCAGGCAAGGCGCCCTGCCCGCATATCAGCGCCAGCATCTGTTCAACCCGGTGTCAAAAAGGAGCGACCGCTGTCGCCCAGAATAAAATCGACAATCTCCTGCACATAGGCACTGTCGGTTTCCTCACCCAGCCGTTTCGCCCGATCTTGAAACGCACCTTCCCCTTGGGCCAGCATCTGAAACGCAGCGCGCAGAGCCGTGATGTCCTTGCGATCCACGCCACGGCGCTTGAGCCCAACCAAATTTAGGCCATCCAACTCGCCCCGTGACGCCTGCACCAAACCGAAGGGAATTACATCATTGGTCACCATGGTCACAGCGCCAATAATCGCACCCCTTCCCAGGCGCACGAATTGATGCACGCCGCAAAGGCCGCCAACAATCACCTCGTCTTCGATGATCACATGGCCGGCAATGGCGGCAGAATTTACAATAATGACCCGATTTCCCAGATGCGCGTCATGGGCAATATGGCAGCCCGCCATCAGCAAACAATCATCGCCAATCGAGGTGACGCCGCCACCCCCTTGAGTGCCTAGATTGATGGTAACATGCTCTCGGATGGTGTTGCCTTGGCCGATCTTCAGTTGTGAGACTTCGCCTTTAAACTTCAAATCCTGCGGAATTTCCCCAATTACTGCAAATGAGAAGATACGCGTTTCAGAGCCGACTTTGGTTTGCCCGCGAATAACCACATGCGAGCTGCAAACAACATTCTCGCCGAGCTCCACATGCGGTCCGATCCAACAAAACGGACCAATTTCACAGCCCGCCCCGATGCGGGCCCCTGGCTCGACAACCGCTGAAGGATGAATCTGTGCAGTGCTGTCTATGCTCACTTGCCGGTCTCCGGCAAATCCATCATGGCGGTAAATTCGGCTTCTGCTGCCATCTCGCCGTTGACCAAACCACAGCCCTTAAATTTCCAGATTTTGGACCCGCCGCGGAGGGTCTCCACATGCAATTCCAAAACATCGCCGGGCACAACTTTACGACGGAATTTGCATTTATCAATGGCCATAAAATAGATCAACATATTCGTATCTGCCAGGTTATGTGTTACCCCGACCATAACCGCCGCGGTTTGCGCCAGAGCTTCAACAATTGTGACACCCGGCATTATGGGCGTGCCGGGAAAATGGCCTTGAAAATGAGGTTCATTCATCGTGACGTTTTTGATCCCACGCGCCGATTTCACCCCGTCGATACCTTCGACACGATCTACCAAAAGGAAGGGATAGCGATGGGGGAGGATAGCTTGAATCAGTTGGATGTCAGCGCATGCGAGTTCGGTCATGTATATAATCCTTTATTTTATTAAAGGTATCAAACCCTGGCGCGCCGTGCAACATTTGCCACAGCCGGCTTTCCAGCCCATACTCTAAGCGAAGGGGACAACGAAGGTTTAATTTTCGGCCAGATAGGCCTTATCAACCCGCTCGACCAAAAGTTCTGTGATGTCTATGCCCTCAATGCTGCGCAAAATTGAGCTTTTCTCCAAAATCACCGTCGCATTGAGTTGCTGCATAATCAGGTCAAAAAAGGGCTCAATACGTTTGAAAAATTGTGGCTTCAGCCCCTTAAATTGCTCGTCCACCTGTCGAATTTTTTCAAGCCTTGCACTGCGAATTTTCTGCACTTTCACGTCAAATGCAACGGCGGCGGCGGCGAATTCTTCAGCAGACAAAGTCGCACGATCCTCAGTCAGCTGCAGCTCTTCATCTTTCAAGGCATTAAGAATGAGCGTATTTTCCGCGGCCACGTCTTGGTTGTCTTTGCGAAACTGCTCGCGCATCGATTTGCCATAGATGGAAATTTCATAGGCCCGATCAAGATCCACCACTAATATAGATGTCCCCTGCGCCGCTAAAGGCGCTGCGAGGAGTGTCCAAAACATGATGAGCCGCAGAACAGAAAGCCGGACTGACCCGGCGCAGGCAGCCATCAAAAAGACGTCGAAACGGTGAGATCAAAATTCTGCTCAACGTCATATTCTGCAGTCTTAACCGCATCAGTAAAGTTAAAGCGCAGCGGACCAATTGGCGTGTTCCAGAAGATCGACACACCAGCCACCGCGCGCAGGGTGAATTCATCGTGGTAAATTGTATTGGCCGATGCTTGACTGGTCCCCGACCCCACATGGGCTGAGTTTAAGCCCCATACGGAGCCCGCATCTAAGAACGCGCCAAACTCAATGCCGTATTCCTCTGGCAGACCGATTGGAAATTGCGTTTCAAATCGCGCAACGGCGTAGTATTCTCCCCCCAGCGCGTCATTAATTGAGTTGCTGCTGTCTACTTCGCGCGGGCCGAGACCGCCGGGCGCGAAGCCACGAAACAGGCCAGCTCCGAGGAAAAAGCGATCCGTGACCTGGCTCGAGCTGCCACTCGCATAATTGAGTGCGCCACCTTGAAGCGTCGCTGTGACTTTAAAGTCTTCATTGCGCACATAGGTTTCAGCACCCAATTTCAGATTCGTGCGGACAAATCGCGCATCACCGGCCAGTCCAAAATCTTGGGACAAACGTAAGAATATTCCGGCCTTCGGATTTAGACCTGTCCGGCGGTTGTCAAGAGAGTAGCTATAGCCCAAGCCGAGGGTTTTGCGGTCGCCCTCTGCCGCTTCTCCGGTAATAACTGCTGAAGATGTGGTCACATCTGTCAGCTCTTCCTTTTCATAGAAGAATTTCGGTGTCATATATCCAGATTCGCTGACCGGAAAGGCCAAAGCTGCGTCAAATCCGAAGGCACCAGTATTATACCGCGCGTTGTTCTTGCTTGTGCCTTGGTAATCAAGCCCAAAACTCAAGCTCAAATCGCGGTTATATAGCGACGGTTCTTTGAAGCCAAAATTAAAATTGCGGGTGCTTGAGGTGGTATTAACGCCGAAACTGGTGGCTTGGCCCCGTCCCAAGAAATTTGCTTCGCGAAAACTGGCCACCAACCCGACCCCATTGGCGGAGTTATAATTGGCACCGAATTTCAAGCTGCCGGTGGGCTTCTCAGTCACCTCAACTTTGACGATCCGTTGATTGGGCGCAGACCCCTCCTGGGCGGTTACATTAGACCGTGCAAAGAACCCCAGAGCCCTAATCCGTTCCGCGCTGGCGCGAATTTCACGCGGGTTCAGCGCATCGCCCTCAACGATTTTGAACTGTCGCCGGATCACCCGATCCAGCGTGGTCGTATTGCCAGCAATATCAATCCGCTCAACAAAAACGCGTGGGCCTCGAGATAGGATAAAATCAATATCCAAAGCCAAGCTTTCATTGTTACGGGTCACGCGCGGCTCAACACGTACGAAATCAAGCCCCAGCTCCAAAGCGCGGCGTTCCATACGGGCAATGGTACTTTCGACCAGGGCCGGAGAGTAGATATTCTCCTGCTCGACTTTGATCGCCTTGTCGAAATTGGCCGCGTCTACATCTTCGAGACTTGATGTCGTTGTAATTTTGCCAAAGGAGAATTGCTGCCCCTCTTGAACGCGGAAGGTGATAAAAAAGGAATCGCGGGTTTTGGAAAGCTCTGAGGTCACAGATTGGACTTGAAAATCGATGTAGCCGCGCGATTTATAAAAATCAGTCAGAACTTGTTTGTCGAATTCAACCCGGTCCTCGACATAGGCATCGCGCTGAATGAATGCCCGCAGAAGGCCGGCTTGCTTGGTGTTCAAAACGCGGCGCAAACGCCGGTCCGAGAATTTTCGGTTGCCAACAAAAGAGAGTCGTTCGATCTCTACAACACCGCCCTCAACGATCTCGAAAACAACATCGACCCGGTTGTCCGACCGCCGGATGATACGCGGCTCAACTGAAGCGGATATACGGCCTTGATTGGCATAGGCCTCGGCAATTGCATTGGCGTCATCACGCACTTGGCTCACCGAATAGACCCGTCTTGATTGCGAGCGCACCAAAGCGCTTAGCTGATTGCTGCCAAGCCGGTCATTGCCTTCAAACACCACTTCATTGACCGTCGGAAATTCAACAACTGTGACCTTGAGACGGTTGCCCTGCACCTCGGCCGATACGCTTTCAAACAGGTTTGAGGCACGCACGCGCTGCACCGCGTCATTGACCGCACCTGTGGTCAATGACGCGGGGGTTTCAATCTCTGTATAGCTGCGAATCGTTGCCGTCTCGATCCGCCGGTTGCCATCCACGATTATTTCATTGATTTTAAAATCATTTGCTTGCGCCGACTGCACCAACCAGACGCAAGAGATCATCATGACACTAAAGGCGCGGACCAAAATATTCACCCTTGCCGTATTAGCTCCAAAAAGTTTCATCACAATTGTCCCTGTTGATGACCTGATTAATAATTCGTCAACTTATCGCCTCGCCGGCAGTGTGTCAAAACCAACTGCGCGCCAATTGCCGCATTTAGTGAGGTTTTCAGCCACTGGGCCGAGTTACGGGCACATGAAATTCATGACCACTGCAAAGGCCGTCAGCGATAAAACCAAAAACAGCCCAATCGTCATCAAAACCCGTAAAGCGGAATCACTTGGTTTGCACCCCGTGATTGCTTCATAGGCGCAAAATAGCAAATGTCCGCCATCTAGGACCGGAATGGGAAAGAGGTTCATCAAACCAACCGCGGCCGACAGCCCCGCAATCAGCGCAACAAAGGGCATCGCCCCTTGACGCGCCATCTGCCCAGCCGTCTCAGCAATCGCCACAGGTCCGGAGATATTACACGCGCTGATCGAGCCCAGAATCATCTGCTTCAAACCTGCCAGCGACAGGTTAATAATCGACCAAGTGCGCTCCGCCGCCGCAAGCAACGCCACGCCAATGGGCAATGGGTCCGTGCCCGGCTCAAAGAATGTACCACCAGAAATACCTACCAATCGCCGGTTCACAAAATCGCCATTGGCGCTGGGAATTGCAACTGATTTAGCAGTTAGGCGCACATCAAATTCTGTGCCCGTCCGCCAGACCGAAAACCCCATTTCATCCCCATCCGCCTTAGCCACGGCCTGTTGCAGCTGTGAAAACCCATTAATCGGCAGCCCATCAATCCGCAAAATAACGTCTCCGGCCTGCAACCCCGCCTCAATCGCAGCAGAGCGCGGCTGGACCTGCGCCACCAAAGCCGGGAACGGTACGGGCCCAACCACTGAGCGACGATTCCCATCGCGCAACACTGTATAGCGCACGGGTGCCTCAAGCGCCTGACCGATCGTCGCAAATTCTTCGTAACTGCGCACCTCCTGCCCCTCAACGGCTAGGATTTCATCTCCAATCTCGAGGCCCATTTCCCCAGGCACGGGGGTTAATTGGGCGATTTTCAAACTGCCATCATATTGGCCATGCCACATGAAAAGTACGCAATATAGAATAATCGACAGGATAAAATTGAATACAGGCCCGGCCGCCGACGTCGCAGCCCGCGCCCAGATTGGCGCCCCATGCATGGTTTTGCGCCGCTCCTGAGCACTCAGCTTCGGCAAAAGCGCCGCATCAGGCGCGCTGGCAGCACTGGCATCGCCTTTGAAACGCACAAACCCGCCGAACGGCAGCGCTGCAAATTGCCACCGCGTACCATGCCGGTCGACCCGCGAAAGCAGCACGGTGCCAAATCCCACCGAAAAAACCTCCGCATGGATGCCGCACCAACGCCCAACAATGTAATGGCCGTATTCGTGCACCGCCACGATGATCGATAAGGCGATCACAAAAAAGAAGAACATCCAAATAAATCCGCCAAAAGAGGCGGAGAGTGCAGCCATATCAAACATCTATTGTCCGGGCCCTTTCGCGCGTGGCTTGATCGGCTTGCAAAACATCTGGTAAATCACGCGGCGCCGTGCCCAAAAGCCCAGACCGGTCCATATCGTGCAAAGCTTTTTCGACTAATATAGCCATATCCAAAAATCCAATGTCACCAGCAATGAAGCGATCTAACGCCACTTCTTTGGCCGCATTGAAAGCGGCGCCCCAAAGATGGCCCTGCCGCATAACCTCGCGCGCCAAACGAAGCGCAGGGTAACGCGCCTCATCGGCCGCATAGAAGCGAAATTGGCCAATCTGCGTGAGATCCAATCGCGCAACATCCAACGGTCGGCGCATAGGATAGTGAAGCGCAAAGCCAATGGCATGGCGCATATCCGGCGGTCCGACATGAGCCATCATCCCACCGTCTTGAAACCCAACCATTGCATGGATCAAACTTTCGGGGTGAATAATTGTCTCAATTTGCGCCTCACGAACCCCAAAGAACTCTTTGGTTTCAATTAATTCCATGGCCTTGTTAAACATAGAGGCACTGTCAATGGTAATCCTTTGGCCCATGGACCAATTGGGATGGGTTTGGGCCTGCGCCGGGGTGGCCTTGGCCAAATCCGCTTGCGGCCAATCGCGAAACGCACCGCCGCTTGCCGTAATGATAATCCGCTCAACATTTGCAATGTCTTCGCCAATTAGGACCTGAAACACCGCGGAATGTTCGCTGTCTACCGGCAGAATTGTCGCCCCATGTCTCCGGGCCTCTTCCAGTAAGATTGGACCTGCGGCCACCAGCGACTCTTTGTTGGCAAGCGCCAAGGTCGCGCCTTGCCGCACGGCATGTAAACTGGGCGTCAGCCCCGCCACGCCCACTATGCATGACATGATCCAATCCGCTGGCCGATCGGCCGCGCGCGCGATCGCCTGCGCGCCCGCCTCAACCGCCACACCAGATCCGGCCAGTGCCGCTTGCAACTCTGGCAAGAAATCTTCAAAGGCCGTGACAACCACTTCGGGGGAAAATTCAAGCGCGTCTTTGGCCAGCTGCGCAATATTGCGGCCGCCGCTCAAAGCCACCACGTGATAGGCCGCTGGGTCGCGCCGCAAAAGATCCAAAGTATTTTGCCCGATGGATCCTGTGGCGCCGAAGATTGAAACCCGGCGCGTCACGACAGAAACAGCGCCGTAATCAAGCCAAACGTCGCGGCCCCGCCAATGAAGCCATCAAGCCGATCTAAAAAACCGCCATGCCCTGGAATGAGTTGCGAGCTGTCTTTAACGCCCTGGCGGCGTTTTACCCAGCTCTCAGCGATATCCCCCATCTGCGCGCCGAAGGCCACGCATATAGCCACCGGAACGGGCCATATAGCGCCGATTTGTTGCGTCAGATACAGACCAAAAGTCCCTGCCAAAAGCCACCCTGCCACAGTGCCGCTCCAAGTTTTTTTGGGGCTTACAGCTGGCCAAAACTTCGCGCCGCCGATCCATCGTCCAGCGATATAACCTCCAATATCCGAAAGAATGACCACAGTGGCCAAGACCGCGATGCCAAGCGCCCCAAACGTCAAGGCAAGATACCAATAGGACAGCATACCAATCGTCAAGAGACCGCCATAACCGATGTACATCCTACGATTATGAGAGATGAACACCGCGCCCAGCATGATTGGAAGAAAGCCCGCTGCGGCTGCTAGGGTCAAATTCTGGGTCAAAACTGTTGGCAGCACGGCCATAGGCAACCATTCTATGCCGGCCACAGCCGCGACCGCCAGCAAGCGCCATCGATTTAGGCCAAACATGCGTGCCAATTCCCATTGCATGGCGACCACAGCCACCACGCCAAGGACCAACACCCCGATACGTCCAAAATAGAGAGAGGCAGAAAAAATAAGTAGCAAGGCCACAGCAGAGGCCATGCGCAGCGGCAGATCTGCCCATCGGTCCTGTGTCATGCGTAGATCGCTCCAAATCGGCGCTCACGAGCCCCAAAATTGGACAGCAATTTGGTGAACTCATCAGCATTAAAATCAGGCCAAAGCGTATCGATAAACTCATATTCCGCATATGCGGATTGCCACAGAAGAAAGTTGGAGATGCGCGCCTCGCCGCTGGTGCGGATCACCAAATCCGGATCGGGCAATAAATGCGTGTCCAAATACCGCGCCAAGACTTCGGCTGTCACATCCTTTGCGGCCAACACGCCGCTTTCCACATCTCCAGCCATACGCTGCGCCGCGCGCGTCACCTCATCACGTCCCCCGTAATTGAGCGCGATCGTCAAATGCACTTTTGAATTATGCGCCGTCAATGCCTCAAGCTCATCCATAAGTTTGATCAACGTTTTATCAAGCCGCAGACGATCCCCGATGAAGCGAACCCGCACGCCCTCACTTACCAAATCTCTGGCTTCGCTCAATATGTAACGCTTGAACAGTCGCATTAAACCACCAACTTCCGCCTGGGTGCGTTTCCAGTTTTCTGTTGAAAACGCGAATATCGTCAGATGCTTAACGCCAACATCCGGACAGGATTGAACGATTTCACGAATCCTTTTGGCCCCCTCGTGGTGGCCCGCTAACCGCGGCAGGCCGCGTTGCTGCGCCCAACGGCCATTTCCGTCCATGATAATCGCAACATGTTCCGCCGATTGTGCCATTGAACCAGTCCGATCTAAACCATCATAATTTCGGTTTGCTTGGTTTCTAAAGCGGTATCTATCAACTTAATTTGCGCATCGGTCAGGGACTGGACCTCTGTTTCCCAGAGCTTTTGGTCATCTTCCGGCATACCGGCCGCCTTGGCCTTTTTGATCTGATCCATTCCGTCCCGGCGGATATTGCGCACCGACACCCGGCAGTGCTCTGCGTAGCCCGCCGCCACTTTTGTTAACTCCCGACGCCGCTCTTCGTTCAGTTCCGGGATAGGCAGCATGATGATTGTGCCGTTAGTTTGCGGGTTTATTCCCAGACCGCTTTCGCGAATGGCTTTTTCGACTTTGCCAACCAGTGTTTTGTCCCAAACATTAACCGTAACCATCCGCGATTCCGGGACATTGACTGTGCCAACTTGGTTTATGGGGGTCATCTGCCCGTAAGCGTCCACCATCACCGGATCAAGAATAGATCCACTGGCCCGTCCTGTGCGCAGCGAGGCAAATTCTGTTTTCAACGAGGCCATTGCACCGTTCATGCGACGTTGAAGGTCATCAATATCAATATCTAATGGATCATCGGACATGCTATTTCTTTCTTAAGTTGGTTAACCGTGAACCTTGGTATAAGTTCCGTTGCCGGATAAAATTCCCTTAAACCCGCCAGGCTCATCGAGTGAGAACACAATGATCGGTAAATTATTATCACGCGCCAAAGCGATTGCTGAAGCATCCATAACTTTTAAGCGCTTTTGTAAAACCTCATCATAGGTCACCGACGCGTAGCGTACCGCGTCTCTGTGTTTCTTGGGATCTTTATCATAAATACCATCAACCTGTGTGCCTTTAAAAATTGCCTCGCAGGCCATTTCACTCGCCCTCAAGGTGGCCGCGGTATCGGTGGTGAAATAGGGATTGCCCGTCCCTGCTGCAAAAATCACCACCCGCTTTTTCTCCAAATGGCGCACTGCGCGGCGGCGAATGTAAGGTTCACACACCTGATCCATTGGGATCGCAGAGACCACCCGGGTATGAACGCCCTGCTCTTCTAATGAGCTTTGCATCGCAAGCGCGTTCATAACAGTTGCCAGCATACCCATGTAATCCGCCGTGGTGCGCTCCATACCCTGCGCAGAGCCCTGCAACCCTCGAAAGATGTTACCGCCACCGATGACCATGCAAATCTCGGCACCAACATCATGAACAGTTTTCACCTCAGTGGCGATCTGCTCCACGGTCGGTGGATGAAGACCGTATCCTTGATCTCCCATCAAGGCCTCACCAGAAATTTTCAATAGAACACGTTTGAATTGAACTTGGGAACTGGGAGTTTGGTGCATTGTGCCCTCATGTTATTTTTGCTTAAGATGTCTCAAAAATTGACCAAGAGCAACGGCGTGTGACAGAGCAAATGAAAAAAAGTGGAGAAATGCGATAAATGGTGCGAAATTCTTTGCTCTCAACGCTGGGGGAAACTCGCCCGGTTTTGATTGCTGGGGCAACCGCAAGTGGCAAATCCGCCCTTGCGCTAGATATCGCGGCAAAATTGGGCGGCGTCATTGTCAATGCCGATGCGCTGCAAGTCTACAGCGGTTGGCGCCTTCTTACCGCACGCCCCTCAGATGAGGAAGAAAACGGTGCACCGCATGCATTATATGGTCACGTGGCCAATCATGAAAGCTATTCAGTTGGCAATTGGCTGCGCGACATTGGCCCAATTCTGAGTGGAGACAAACGTCCGATCATTGTGGGCGGCACCGGGCTTTACTTTCGAGCTTTGACGGAGGGGCTCGCAGATATCCCCGCCATTTCTGCCAATATTCGCGCCCAATCGGCGGATCTCCTGTCCCAGGGCGGTCTGCAGCAGATGTTAGATGATTTAGATGCGGAAACACGCGCGAGGATTGACGTGCAAAATCCGATGCGGGTTGCGCGGGCTTGGGAGGTTTTGCAGGGCACCGGGCAATCTATTGTAAGTTGGCAAGCAAAAACTCCGCCGCCTCTGTTACCCCTGGCAGCCTGTCACGCACTGCATTTGACTAGCACTGTTGATTGGCTAAATGACAGGCTCAAGCGGCGCTTTGATATCATGATCGCGCAAGGAGCTCTAGAAGAAGCCCGTAGCAATTTTGAGACTTGGGACCCCGAGTGGCAGTCCTCACAAGCTATTGGCGCCCCTGAATTGATCGCGCATCTGTCTGGGCATTTGAGTTTAGAGGAAGCCACTGTCCTCGCCGTGACAGCCTCAAGTCAATTTGCCAAACGTCAAAGAACATGGTTTCGAAAACGTATGGCGTCTTGGCAGAGGTATAATGCTGACCAACTTTAAAATGGCATTGTTACATTATTAGGTAAGGCGGAGATATAGGCCCCGCTATTCATGGACATGTTGCAAACGATGACACCTGCCTAATTTTTAAGTCAGGCAGAGCGGCTGTACCGTTCTCGACTTGCGGGAACACCATTGCTAACCTAATATAAAAAATAAAAACTAAAGTTTTACCCCTCAAGCATGCGGCAAACACCGTCAATAACCAATCCGTATGCCCAAGGTTGTTGTAAATTAGAGAGCCTGTTCCTTAATACACTCAAAAACAATGCGCACCTCTTTACGCTGGCGACCCCCAATTGGCGTCAATAGGTAGAACGCACGGCTTGGAGCTAGATCGATTGTAAATGGCTTGGTAAGTTGACCCTTCGCAACATCACCGCCCATTAACGGGAACACTCCTAGCGCCACACCCTGCCCGTCTTTTACCGCACGCTGAACCATGTTTAAATCCACTATCACAACTTCGCTTTTGGGATTGAGATTAGGGCAACCCGCCTGGGCAAACTAGTTAATCCATTCACTACATCTTGAAATAACGCATTATAGGTGACAAACGTCGTTTTTGGGTTGTTGCTAATATACTTTCACGTTGACCTGAGCTGATTTTTAAGCATGAATAAGGTTCGAACAAGCTAAATGCAGAAGGCCAAATAAATAGCCAAAATTTTAGTTTTAATGACTTTCGGCGTCACAGGGAGAAAAAAATGACCCAAAAAAAAATATCCATGCATCCAGCTGCAGAAATGTATGCTAACGAAGTAAAAGAGGGCAAGCTTGACCGTCGCGAATTTATGTCCCGTGCAACAGCCCTCGGTGTAACAACCGTAGCGGCGTATGGCCTGTTAGGTATCAACACCCCGCTAAAAGCGGGCGGACACGCCAAACGAGGCGGTACAATTCGCATGCAGATGGAAGTTCGCGCTTTAAAAGATCCTCGAACTTATGACTGGACTCAAATTGCTACGGTAACTGCGGGTTGGCTAGAGTATCTGGTTGAGTATAATTCTGACGGTTCATTTGAGCCAATGTTGCTGGCCTCATGGTCCGCAAATGCAGACGCCACGCAATATACTTTGAAAGTTCGCGAGGGCGTTAAATGGAATAATGGCGACGATTTCACCGCGGATGATGTAGCTAGGAATATTATCGGTTGGTGTGAAAAAGATGTTGAAGGGAACTCAATGGCCGGTCGGATGGCTTCGCTGATTGATCCAGATACGAATAAGGCCCGAGATGGAGCTATAGTTGTAGTGGATGCATCGACAGTGCAGTTGAATTTATTGGCACCGGACATCACAATTGTACCTGGTTTCGCGGACTACCCTGCAGCAATTGTCCACAGCAGTCACAATCCTGACGATATGATCGGTACCGCAGTTGGGACTGGTTTTATGAGACCAGAATCCTACGAGGTGGGTGTTAAAGCAGTCAATGTTCGTAATGACAGCCACGAATGGTGGGGATACGCTGCCGGCAAAGGCGGTTTCTTGGACCGGATTGAATACATAGATTACGGGACAGACATGTCAGCAACTGTTGCGGCCTATGAATCAGAAGAAATTGACATGAACTGGGAATCAGTTGGTGAATTTTCTGATATATTCGACAGCATTGGACTCGTGAAATCAGCCGTTACTTCAGGATCCACTATCGTGGTTCGCACTAATCAAACGCATGAGCAGTATAAGGACAAACGGGTTCGGAAAGCCATTGCAATGGCTGTTGACAATAATGTACTTCTCGAGCTTGGGGTTAATGGTCAGGGTATCGCAGCAGACAATTGCCATGTTGGGCCGATACATCCAGAGCATGATCCGTCGGTCACTCGCATACCGCATGATCCTGCAGGAGCACTAGCTTTGATGAAAGAAGCTGGTATGGAGGACTATGAGCACGAGCTGATATCTATAGATGACAATTGGAGAAAAGACACAACTGACGCTGTTGCAGCCCAACTTCGGGATGCAGGCATTAAGGTAAAGCGTACAATCCTTCCAGGATCAACTTTCTGGAATGACTGGGCAAATTATCCATTTTCATCCACAAACTGGAACCACCGTCCATTAGGAACACAAGTTCTTGGCCTTGCATACCGTTCGGGAGAGGCTTGGAATGAATTTGGTTGGTCAAATCCTGATTTTGACGCATTGCTAGCAGAAGCCAATTCATTGGCAAACGCCGACGAGCGGCGAGTTGTAATGGGAAAAATGCAGGCTCTAGTAATTGAAGAGGGCGTAACTATCCAACCGTACTGGCGCCAGGTCGTTCGGCATCATACGGACAACTTAGTCGGCGTTGATATGCACATAGCATATCTGCCACAAGTTTATAAGTGGGCCTTGAAAGCCTAATTTCATAATTGGGCCGCTTCAATTATTTGGGGCGGCCCATCATATAGATAAATAAAAACTTTTATCAGTACCCTAAGGACCCCAAAATATGGGAATATTTTTAATCCGCCGCATATCATTAATGTTGCTCACAGCCCTATCTCTGACATTTATTGTCTTTGTGATGACCAATTTACAACCAAACTTGGAAAAATTAGCCAAAACACAGGGCAATTTCCGTATGTCAGAAGCGGAAGTATCGAGTTATTTAAGGGACCGTGGTTTTGAACGCCCCGTTACACTTAAATACGGGGAGTGGCTAGGGGTAGTTCCAAGTTATCGTATCGAAGGGCGAGATGGTGAAACCCGTAGTCGGTGCTCTGCCCATGGGGTAATTCAATCAAATACACCTAGATATTGTGGCATCATTCAAGGCTATTGGGGGCAAAGTTGGGTATTCAAAGAACCTGTCGCTAATGTCATTGCGAAGCGGCTATCCGCAACCGGTGTTTTGATGTTGTGGGTATTTCTAGTAATGATCCCGAGCGCATTATTTTTAGGTGTGTTAGCCGGAATGAAAGAGGGATCTCGATTAGATAGGACTTTGTCGACGGGCGCAATTGCAACGACTGCAACACCCGAGTACGTGTCAGGGGTAGTTTTCATTGCTCTTCTAGCATCATCAAAATTTGGCCTAAGCCCACTTTTTAGCTCTCTTGGTTGGTCAGATAAACGGATTTTATTCAAAGGATCTGCGACTTCGGCGGCCAAAGAAATACCAGCTGACTACGATGTATACTGGCTGCCAGATTTTTTAGAGGGTTTCTGGTGGAAAGTCGCAGAAGCCCCAACATTAGAAAATTTTATGTTACCGGTTCTTACAATTGCGCTTTATGGCATGGGGTACATTGCGAGAATGACAAGAGCTTCAATGGCGGAAGTAATGACAAGTCAATACATCCGAACAGCAAGGCTGAAAGGTGTTAATTTTAAAAATATTGTAATTAAACACGCGCTACGAAACGCTTTAATAGCCCCATTTACAGTGATTATGTTACAAATACCCTGGCTTCTCACAGGTGTTGTGATTGTTGAGACGCTTTTCAATTTTAAAGGGTTAGGCTTTGCACTAGTGCAAGCAGCGGGAAATAATGATATCGATTTACTTCTCGCTGTATCAGTTGTTTCTGTAATAGTGGTCCTAGTGACCCAACTGATATCAGATATCGGTTATGTCTTCTTAAACCCGCGCATAAGCATTTCATAGGAGCTGTGAGCAATGGAAGCTTTAACTTGGACAGGTAATGTTGGTGGTTTTTTAAACCCGATACTGGGTATATTTTTACTAATTTTATTAGTGGGATTTATGCTTCAGCTTATAAGCGGGTTGTTCATTCCCTCAGCACGAGGTTATGATGCTGATGGAAGCCTAATGGAACATCCCTTTACCGCAAAAATCAATCTAGCAGTCTCGATTAGCTTTGGTTTGTTTGTTGGAGTTTCGTTACTTTACCTTGTTCTCGGAATGATTTTTGGTTTAGAGGGTGGCGGTATCGTCGGAGGTATTTCAAAACAGCTCACCCCCGTATGGTTAACACTAATTTTAATTTTTGTTTTTTCAGTTGCATTTAAAAGAAAGCTCGGACTTTACGGCAAATTATTCGATAGCCCTGTAGGAATGGTTGGCCTCGGCCTGATTTTATTTTGGGTTCTCGTCGCTATTTTTGGTGGCATTTTTGATATGATCGTAACTCACAATGAACTTTCTCAAGTTTCTGGAATGAAAAATAAATTGCCTGGAACTCCCATGCGAGGCGCCGAAGGCACCGACTTTCAGTATTTTTTATTGGGAGGGGACGGCCTGGCAAGAGATGTATTCAGTCGAGCCGTCAAGGGTTCAGCAATTGTCATAGTTGTGGCACCGTTAGCGACGTTATTCGCGTTTATGGTTGGGATAACTTTAGGAATACCCGCTGGCTATTACTCAGACCCAATTTTAGAATTTGGCAATCGTGCCTTTCTAATAGCTTGCATTGTGGGCGCTCTTTTTATTTCGTTATTAACGTTTTTGGGCGCGGCTGTAGATATTATAATTTTATTAATTTTGATGGTGGTACTTATCCTTTGGCTTCTTGTTAAGTCCTCACTTGATACAGTTTTAAGTTTTTTAGCCAATTTAATCCTCGCTTTTCCAGTTATTCTCCTTTTCTTTCTTCTTGTGACCCCAGAAATAGTGAAGACGGGACTGCCAAATTATATGGCATTAATTTTATTTTTCTTTCCTGTCGTATTTCTCACTGTTTTGTTGAACTCTAAATATCATACACGTCCGGATGTCCGTCTATGGATTGTCGGCGGAGTAACAGTGTTATCTATGTGGGTCTATTTGTCCATGATATCCGAACCGGACACCGCAATTCATATTTTACCCATACCACTTGATTTTATATCTATGCCTCCTGAGATCCTGGTTGTTTTCGTATCAGTAGTATTTGTTAATTCCCCCACAGTATTTCGAATTGTCCGAGGCTTGACGCTGGATATTAAGTCTCGCGACTATGTCGCAGCGGCTCAAACACGCGGTGAAAGAGGATGGTACATTATGCTTTGGGAAATTTTACCAAATGTTCGTGGCCCACTAATCGTGGATTTTTGCCTAAGGATTGGCTACACAACAATCCTCTTGGGAACGCTCGGTTTTTTTGGATTAGGTCTTGAATCTGAAAGTCCGGACTGGGGTACAACCATTAACGCAGGCAGGCGTCTCTTGTCTATCGCACCGATACCAGCTCTGGTTCCAGCAATTGCACTCATGTCACTCGTGCTTGGCTTAAATTTACTTGCAGATGGTCTGCGCGAAGAAAGTTTGAGAGATTGAAATGAGCAAGAATGAAAATGAACCAATACTTGAAATTGAAGGACTATCAATTTCATTTTTTACGCGAATCCGGGAAATACCGGCCGTTATGGACTTCAGCTGTACAATCCAACCCGGCGAGGCGGTAGGACTGGTCGGCGAATCTGGATGCGGCAAATCCACTGTGGCACTTGGGGTCATGCAAGACCTGGGGGTTAATGGCCGTATTGTTGGTGGGTCAATAAAATTTAAAGGCCGCGACCTTAATCTCATGTCTGACGAGGAGCTTCGGGATATTCGTGGCTCCGAAATTGCGATGATATACCAAGAACCCATGGCTTCGCTAAATCCTGCTATGAAAATTGGCAAACAATTGATGGAAGTGCCGATGATCCACGAGGGGGTCAGCAAAGAGGCTGCCTATGCCCGGGCTTTGGAAGTCGTTACGGATGTGAAATTGCCAGATCCAGAGCGGATCTTAAAATCCTTTCCTCACCAATTGTCCGGTGGCCAACAGCAGCGCATCGTTATCGCCATGGCGCTTATGTCGAAGCCAGGTCTTTTGATCCTTGACGAACCGACCACTGCTTTGGATGTTACTGTTGAAGCAGCAGTTGTCGAATTAGTGAAAGATTTGGGCAAAAAATACGGCACCTCAATGCTGTTCATTTCGCATAATCTTGGCTTGGTCTTGGAAACCTGCGACCGAATTTGCGTCATGTACTCCGGCGAAGCGGTTGAGACTGGGCGCATTGAGGATGTATTCGACAAAATGCAGCACCCATATACGCAGGCGTTGTTTCGTTCGATCCCGCTGCCCGGCGCTGATAAGAACGGTCGCCCACTTATTGCCATTCCGGGCAATTTTCCGCTGCCGCATGAACGGCCAAATGGATGTAACTTCGGGCCCCGCTGCGAATATTTTGAGGTGGACCGATGTGATCAGGGCTATATATCAATGGACATTGTGCCCCATGGGGAGCGGCACGGTTCCCGTTGCCTGCGCTGGGGTGAAATTGATTGGGACGCCTCCCCTGAGCTGGCGGAAACCAAGGTCAAGACTGAGCCGGGTAAAGTTGTTCTTAAAATTGAAAATCTGAAAAAATATTATGAGGTGGCGGCCAATGCCCTCTTTGGAAGCGGCAACAAAAAAGTGGTAAAAGCCAATGAGACCTTAAGTTTCGAAGCCCGTGAATCCGAAACCCTAGCCATTGTCGGTGAATCTGGATGCGGAAAGTCCACTTTTGCCAAAGTTTTGATGGGCCTAGAGACGGCGACGGACGGAGATATACTTTTGGAGGGCAAAAACATCGAAAGTATCTCAGTTGAAAATCGTGACACCAAAACGGTGTCCGATGTGCAGATGGTCTTCCAAAATCCCTTTGACACGTTGAACCCCTCTATGACGGTCGGCAGCCAAATTGTCCGGGCATTGGAATTATTCAAAATTAGTGAGAATGCGGCTGCGCGCCACGAACGGATGCTGGAGCTTCTGGATTTGGTGAAATTGCCCCGCGAATTTGCGGACCGCATGCCGCGGCAACTCTCAGGTGGGCAGAAGCAGCGCGTGGGTATTGCCCGCGCATTTGCAGGCGACGCGAAGATTGTTGTCGCCGACGAGCCGGTGTCAGCGCTCGATGTCTCCGTACAAGCGGCCGTGACCGATTTGCTCATGGACATTCAACGCGAGCAAAAAACCACTTTGCTCTTTATCAGCCATGATTTGTCCATCGTGCGCTACCTATCGGACCGGGTTTTGGTCATGTATCTTGGACATGTGGTTGAAATGGGCAGCACTGAGCAAGTATTCCAACCGCCCTATCACCCGTATACGGAAGCGCTGCTCAGCGCGGTTCCAATCGCAGATACCTCAATTGAGAAAAAACACATTGTTCTTGAGGGAGATATTCCATCAGCGATGAACCCGCCATCGGGTTGTCCGTTCCAAACCCGTTGTGGTTGGAAATCGAAAGTCCCCGGCGGTCTATGTGAGAGCGAAGTGCCTAAGATCCGAGAACTGGCCGATGGTCACCAGATCAAATGCCATCTCGCTGATGATATTTTGGACAAAATGGACGCCGTGATTAAAATCGCCGCCGAATAGTCGTCACATCGCGCGCATTGCCCGTCTCATTTGGGCTATGCGACCTTTCCTTGGTTCCGGCTGCGTAAAGAAAACTCATCCTCCCCCCTTTCGATGGTTGCACAGCGGGGCAGTTCCAGAGATATATAGCGCAACGGGGTTCTGTCAGCCAGGCGGGGCTTACTTAATCAAACTTAACTCTAATTTAGCATAAATGCTGAATTAATCGAGCAATAACTTGGGAGCAATGGCCATGGCCGGTTCAGTAAATAAAGTGATTATCATTGGGAATTTGGGACAAGATCCTGAAGTGCGCAGTTTTCCAAGTGGCGGTAAAGTTTGTAACTTCTCTGTAGCGACTTCCGAAAACTGGAAGGATCGCAACACTGGGGAGCGCCGTGAAAAAACCGAATGGCATCGTGTCTCCATAACATCAGAGCCTTTGGTGCGCGTGGCCGAGCAGTATTTACGCAAGGGCTCAAAAGTTTACCTTGAGGGCCAGTTAGAAACGCGCAAATGGCAAGATCAATCTGGTCAGGATCGCTACACCACAGAGGTGGTTCTACGCCCCTACCGTTCTGAATTAACCATGCTTGACAGTCGCGGCGAAGGCGGCAGTGGTGGTGGCCAAGGCGGTGGATATATCGGCAATCAAGATGGCGGTGGCCAAGGCGGTTATATGGCCGATCCCAACCAGGGTGGCAATCAGGCGGGCGGTTATAGCAACCCCGCGCCCTCAGCTGATCTCGACGACGAAATCCCATTTTAAATCCTACCCCAGCACAAATGTCCCCTGCGCTGGGGTCAGTCCGCCTCGGCGTTTTCGGGTGCGGCTATACGGCTGGCGCGGCCATCGACTCCTCCAGCACAGATAAGACAACCGCCTGCGACACATCCGTTGTCACAAACGCCTGACCAATATCGCGGACCATAATAAAATTTAACTGCCCCGCAATTACTTTTTTGTCCTGCCCCATGAGCGCAACAAGAGCCACCGGATCAGGCAGTGCACCATCGATATCGGAAATATCGGTTTTCATCCCCATGGCCTTTAAATGTGCCCGCACCCGCGATGGAGCCTCTTGGGAACACAATCCCAAACGGGCAGAGGTCTCGAACGCTAAAGAGCAGCCAATCGCCACGCCTTCCCCGTGCAGCAGGCGATCAGAATATCCCGTGGCCGCTTCCAGCGCATGGCAAAACGTATGCCCGAGATTGAGCAAGGCGCGATCCCCCTGCTCTGTCTCATCACGCACCACAATATCAGCTTTCATTTGGCACGACATCCGCACAGCCTCGCTGCGCGCCGCGTGATCTCCAGCAACCAAGGCAGCTCCGTTTTGCTCAAGCCACTCAAAAAACGTCGCATTGCCCAGCAGTCCGTATTTCACGACCTCACCATAGCCAGCAAGGAAGTCCCGCGGGGCCAGCGTATCCAAAACATCTATATCAGCCAAAACGAGACTGGGTTGATGAAAGGCCCCGATGAGGTTTTTGCCCTGAACGGCATTTATCCCCGTCTTGCCGCCTACGGAGCTATCCACCTGCGCGAGCAAGCTGGTCGGAATCTGAATAAAGCGCACGCCGCGGCGTAAGATAGCGGCAGCAAAACCCACCAAATCTCCAATCACCCCGCCGCCCAAAGCGATCACCACATCCCGCCGCTCGACTTTCTCAGTCAAAAGAAAATCTATGGTCTCGCTGAGATGCGGCCAGCTTTTCGTCGCTTCGCCCACAGGCAGAATTAGAGTGGAAGAGGCAATGCCCACGATTTGCAAAGCCTCCGTCAATCGTTGGGCATGCAGTGGGGCGACGTTGCTATCAGTGACAATCGCCACTTTAGCCCGCGGCAAAACCGGTCCAATCAAAGCGCCGGCTTGATCCAAAAGACCACGACCAATGTGAATATCATAAGCCCGACCTCCCAAAGGGACGTGAACCACCTGTGTCATGACTTCTCTCCTGATGGGCTGAACACTCCGGGCTGCGCGCGCAATGCGGCTATCACCTGCTCTGCCGTCTGAGCAATGGAGTAATTTGGATGGGATTGAACGGTAACATCGGCCAGCAAATATTGATCTCTTCGCGCTTCAAATAAGCGGGCCAAAGTCGCCTTGGGATCTGCGGTTTTGAGTAAAGGGCGGGTATCCTTGCTGCGCACCCGCTCCCATAGCATTTCTAAATCAGCGCTCAGAAATACCGAAATGCCAAGTTTTGAAATAAGCGTACGATTGTTGCCAAACATGAAGGCGCCACCGCCTGTTGACAAGACGCAGGGCGGACCTTGCAGCAACCGCTCCAGCACTTTCGCTTCGACTGAGCGAAAAAATGGCTCTCCATCGCGTTCAAAAATCTCGGCAATAGAGCGATTGGCGGCCAGAGATATCTCTTGATCCGAATCTTTGAACGCAACATGCAAGGCCGCTGCCAGTGCTTTTCCGACGGCAGTTTTACCAGATCCCATCATCCCGACCAGAACGACTGTTTTGTTGAGCGACATCTGTCTTATTCCATGACTTAAGATTAACTTGCCTTGCGTCTTCAATGGCGCGATTGTTACAAAAAGACCATAAACAAAACCGCGCCAAAGGAAAACTCTTCAAAATGTTAAGATTGCTCAAATATCTTTTCTACCTTCTCATCGTCGCAGCGGTCGCATTTGTGGGTTTTGCCTATTTGGGGCCGTTCTTTGGTGTGGATTTTTCAGCGCATATGCAAACGATTCAATTACCACTGGCTTTGGATATCAATTGATATGAAGATTGCGCATGTTTGTTTTGTCGGCCTGCTCATGGCCCAGCCGGTTTGGGCTCAAACCGATGCGCCAATCTCAGCAATTGATTGGCTGTCCCAACCCGGGCTAACGCCGCTCAGCGAAGAACCTTTGGTCGTTGGCGATCCCGCACGCGGTGCGGAGCTGGCTGAGATTGATGTTATTGAGCTTGATGCCCCTGTTGAGAAAACCTATGGGCTGATTCCAAGCAAAATTTCTGGAATACCGGAAAATTTCTGGACTGACCTTGATCCTCGAATGCTGCACCAAATCCTCAATACTGCGCCTCTGTCAGGGCTCCCGGCGGCTGATGATTTGCTGCTGCGCGCGCTTCTAGCCGAAACATTGGGAGATGAAAGCGTTTTAAATACGCGCGTTCAAGCCTTGATTGAGCGCGGTGCGGTCCGGGCCGCCTATAGCCTTCTGGGTCAGAGCCAGATCAAGTCACAAGAAAGTTTTATACATTTTGCAGAAACCGCTCTTTTGACTGGCAATGTGGAACGGATGTGCCGCCAGCTTAACCTGTCGCGGCATATAACAGAGGATGAAGCATTAAAAGTCTATTGCCAAGCCCGTGTAGGATCATGGAACACAGCGGAGGTCAATTATTTTACCCTCGACACACTCGGCGCTTTCACCCCGACCCTATCCACCCTTTTGGCCGTAGATTTGGATCCAGAGCTTGCCGATGGTTTGGAATTGCCGAATGTGGATCCGAACCAGTTAACTGCCTTAGAATTCCAACTGCGCGCCGGCGCGGGTCAACCCGTGCCAACACAGGGTTTGCCACTGAAATTTGCGCCCTCTGACTTGAGCTCGTCCAGTGGTTGGAAGACCCAGATTGAGGCCGCCGAACGTTTGGGCGCGGTAGGTAGCCTGCCGGCGGCGCAATTGCTTGAGCGCTATAAATCCGGCCAGCCGTCAGCCTCTGGCGGTATATGGGACCGGGTAGATGCGGTCCAAAACCTTGATCTAACCCTGGCCGATCCGATTATCGACCCCAGCGAAGCGCTGCTTGCCTTTTGGACCATCATGCGTGGCCAAGGCCTTGTCGCCCCGCTGGCGCATGCTTGGTCACCGATGTTGATGAAATTCGACGCGTCACGCGATGGAGACGAAATTCTATTCCAGATGCAAGTTCTCAGCCGTTCAAATGCCTTTGTTTTTGAACCAACCATGACCCGTTTGCAGCGCATAAACCCCCATATTTTACCCAAAAATTTTGATCGCTTGATGGCAGAATTCACTCAAGAAATTTCTGCAAGCCTGCCCTTCCGCTCCGCCAATATGCTTCGAGCAATCGGATTAATTGCCAATGGATTAGAGGGAAATGAGCTGGCCTTGATTGAGGCGCTGGCGCTTTTCCGCGCGATGGGTCTGACACCAATTGCGCAACAATTGGCTATGGAGTTTATGATCTTGGCCGATCCGCGATGACTCTGTCGTGGATCTCCGTTTTCCTTGAAGCGCAGGCCGCTGATTTTGGGGCCGCGCGCAATACGCAGGAGGCCTATGGGCGCGACCTAAAAGATTTTCTCGCCTATCTTGAGGCGCGCAGCGTAGGATTTGCCACTGCCACGCGCGCGATGGTGGAAGATTATCTGGTGCACTGCGATGCGGCCGGCCTTGCCAGCGCCACCAAAGCCAGACGGCTCTCCGCAATCAAACAGCTGTACCGTTTCGCCTTCGAAGAGGAGCTGCGCAAGGACAACCCAGCCATTCAAGTGAAAGGACCGGGAAAGGTTAAATCTCTGCCAAAATCACTGGATCATGATGAGGTCGACCGCTTGCTGCTGCAGGCAAGGCACATGCCTAAAAAGCGCCATGACAAGCTGCGGCTTACCTGTTTGATGGAACTTCTTTATGCCACAGGCATGCGGGTGACAGAATTAGTCAGCTTGCCGGCCGAGGCGGTGCGCGGCGAGCCGCAGATGATTTTGGTGCGCGGAAAAGGCGGCAAAGAGCGGATGGTGCCACTTTCCACAACAGCCCGCGCGGCGACACAACTTTGGCTTACACTGCGTGATACCGACCCGCAGACCAAAAAATCCGCCTTTCTCTTTCCCTCACGCGGGAAATTGGGCCATTTGACCCGCATTTGGTTTTTTCAGCAGATCAAGAAACTGGCCATATGTGCTGGTATTGATCCGGCTAACGTCACGCCGCATACTCTGCGACATGCCTTTGCCACCCACTTATTGGCCGGTGGTGCTGATTTAAGGGCCATTCAAACGCTTTTAGGCCATGCGGATATTGCGACAACCGAGATTTATACGCATATCCAAGAAGAACGGTTGCGCGAGCTGGTGCTGGAGCATCATCCTTTGGCGCAACCACTTAAAACAGGTCTATGATGGAAAATTTTGACTTTGACACTGGCTTTTGGATTACCTTTGGGGCGATTTTCGTCTTATTGATCCTATCGGGCTTTTTCTCTGGCTCAGAGACAGCCTTGACCGCAGCCTCGCGCAGCAAGCTGCAAGCGCAGGCTGATAAGGGCTCGCTTGGAGCCGCCAGGGCTTTGAAGGTAACCAATGACAATGAGCGTTTGATCGGTTCGATTCTTCTCGGCAACAATTTGGTCAATATTCTGGCGACCTCTTTGATTACGGCGCTGTTCACAAAGATGGTGGGCGAGAACGGCATTCTTCTGGCCACATTGGTCATGACGTTTTTGGTTTTGGTCTTCGCCGAAGTGCTCCCCAAGACCTATGCAATCACCAATGCTGAAAGTGCCGCCATAAGGGTCTCGCGACCCATATCCTTAGTCGTCTTCGTCTTCGCACCAGTGGTCAGCTTCGTACGCCTCCTGGTGCGTGGCGTATTAGGGCTATTCGGCATCGCCACGGACCCTGATACAAATATTTTGGCCGTGCGCGAAGAAATCGCTGGAGCGCTCACTTTGGGCCACCAAGAGGGTTTGGTTGAAAAAGAGGACCGGGACCGCATCTTGGGCGCCTTGGATCTGGCCGATCGCACAGTCGAAGAAATCATGCTGCATCGCTCAGGTATTGAGATGATTGACGTCTCTTTGCCAGCTGAGGAAATTCTCTCTCAATGCCTCGAAAGTGCGCACACGCGATTGCCCCTCTACCGCGGCAATCCAGAAAATATCGTTGGGGTGATCCACGCGAAAGATTTGGCCCGAGCCATGGTTAAGCTCACCCGCGACAGCGCAGCCCGAAGTGAAGATCTGGCCAAGTTTCAGGTGCTAGATGTGGCGATGGAGCCCTATTTCGTACCCGAAACAACACCTTTAGATGATCAAATGCGGCAGTTCTTAAAGCGGCACACCCATTTTGCCTTGGTGGTGGATGAATATGGCGCGTTGCAAGGGCTGATCACTTTAGAAGATATTTTGGAAGAAATCGTTGGCGAGATCACCGACGAATTTGACACAAGCGACCAAGGGGTCACAGCTGCGAAAGACGGTCATGTTGTGGTTGATGGATCTATGACAATTCGTGATTTAAATAGGGCGCAAGATTGGAGCCTACCAGATGATGAGGCCAACACACTCGCCGGCTTGGTTATCCATGAAGCGCAGATGATTCCAGCCGAGGGTCAAGTCTTCGTGTTTCACGGTTTCCGCTTTGAAGTCGCGACCCGCAGAGAAAATCGCATCACACAACTAAAAATATACAAATTGTGAGCGTCAAGCAAAATAAGCGCAAACACCGTAGCCTATGCGAACGAAATTTTAATGATCTCGCGCTATGAGCGAGGAGTGATGGAAGTTTCCTTCATGTCATAACTCCTTGTACTAAACCGCGCCTTCGGGCGCGGTTTTTTTAGAAATTGGCATAAAATTCACATTGACGTTTAAAATATTATTTGTTTCTTTCACCCCTTAGCTGGCGAGCCCGACAGGGAGAAAAATAAAGGCAGAGGTTTTTGGAAACAAATCCTCTCCTTTAATTTTTTCAGATTGGGCTGCCACCGATTGGCTGGCACATCAGTATAAATTTTAAGATATTTATGGCAGGATCACTGTTCATACTCCGTGCGATAGAAAGGACTTTTTGGTGTTTAAAGTAACAAACGATTTTGGCGCGCTCCTATATCTTCTGTTGTCCTACACCGCGCTACAGGCGCAAACGGCTCAAATGCCGGCGGCAGAGGAATTCTCAACCGGCGAAGTGGTGAACAGCACTCCAGCAATGGGCGAATACTATGTCAAAGGCACCTTTGGGGATTGGACGCTGCAGTGTCTGAAAACGGAGCAAGCGCAAGACCCATGTCAGCTCGTTCAATTGATGCATAGCCCCGATGGCTCGCCCGTGGCCGAATATAATTTAAACCCAATCCAATCCGACGGGCTCGTTTTAGCCGGAGCAAATGTCATTACACCTTTGGAGACCCTTTTAACCCAACAGTTGACCATTCAAGTGGATGATCAAAAAGCTAAAATATATCCTTTTGCCTTCTGCATGCAAATGGGTTGCGTGGCCCGCATCGGGCTCACCGAAGACGATCTCAACAGCTACCGCTCCGGCGCGCAAGCAATTATCACCATGTTTCCCGCGGCGGCGCCCACCCAGCCCGAACGTCTCACACTATCTTTAAAGGGATTTACAGCGGGGCATGAGGCCTTGATGGACGTAGCAGAGAATTAAGTGCAGATAAGCTCTAAAACGCTTTCAGCGCCAATACCGCATTCATGCCCCCGAAGGCGAAGGCATTGGACAAGGTCGCTCTTACCTTCGCTTGCCGCGCCACATTTGGCACCACATCAAGCGCGCAATTGGGGTCTGGATGCTCGTAACCAATCGTGGGCGCAATGACCCCATCTCGCAACGCCATGAGGCAAGCAAGTAATTCCACCGCTCCCGTGCCTCCTATCAAATGCCCATGCATAGATTTGGTCGATGACATCATCAGGTCTTGCGCATGGGAGCCGAAAGCCTCCTGTACCGCAGCACATTCGGTTTTGTCATTCGCCGCGGTTCCAGTGCCATGAGCGTTGATATAGCCAATATCTTGCGGATCTAGGCGGGCATCGCAAAGCGCGCCGCGCATCGCCCTTACAGCACCCTGCTGGTTCGGCATCACAATATCACCCGCATCTGAAGTCATCGCAAACCCTATGAGTTCCGCGAGTATCTCAGCACCGCGCGCCTTAGCCCCCTCATAGGTTTCAAGCACAAAGATCCCAGCACCTTCACCCTGGACCATTCCCGATCTATTGGCAGAAAAAGGCCGGCAGGCGGTTTTGGACATCACCCGCAGCCCTTCCCAGGCCTTTATGCCACCAAAGGTCAGCATTGCATCAGCACCACCGGCGAGCATCACCTGCGCCATGCCGCTGCGAACCATCTGAAAGGCCAGTCCGATAGCGTGATTTGAGCTGGCGCAGGCCGTTGAGACCGTCAAAGACGGACCTTTGATGTTATAGGCGATCGAGAGATGGCTAGCCGCCGCATTGTTCATGAGTTTCGGAACGACGAAAGGGTGGACCCTATTTTTGCCATCTTCATACACAGAACGGAAATTATCATCCCAGGTGTTCATCCCACCCGCAGCGGTTCCAAGCACCACACCCGTCGATTCCGACAGTTCGTCCGTGATCTCCAAGCCAGACTGCGCCATGGCCTCACGGCTGGCCATGAACGTCAGCTGTGTCACACGATCATACAACGCCAATTTTTGCCGATCAAAATATATCTCGGGATCAAAATCTTTGATTTGCGCACCAATCTTAACCGATAACCTGTCTAAGTCTCGCATGTGCAAGGGGCCGATCCCAAGCCGCCCTTCGCGCATGGCTTGCAAAGTTTCGGGCACTGTTGCACCCAAGGCATTGATGGTCCCGGCCCCAGTAATCACCACGCGGTTCATGGGCTAGGTCTGCTCTGCAACTAGGGTTTCAACCGCAGAAATAATGGTCGCCACAGAGGAGATATCAAATTCACTTTCCTCTGGAGCATTTGCATTAAACGGCACTTCGATATCAAATTCCTCTTCAATGGCAAAAATACTCTCAACCACGCCAAGGCTATCAATGCCCAGGTCCTCAAGCGTTGCCGATAGGCTTACATCAGCCACATCCAGCAAGCCTTGTTCAGCGATGATTAGAATGACCTTGTCTTTTACACTCATAGAAACGCCTTTTACCCATTAATGGCGGTTGTCAGGGTCGGACAGTGACTTTTTCAGCCGCGCAATCTCTTTTAACATCCGCGGCAGACGCCGCAAGTTTTTGTAGACCTCAAGCTGCGCGTCCATCTTCATCGCTGGATATCCCAGCATCACGCGCCCAGCTGGGATATTGCTGAGGACTTTCGTAGCACCGCCCGTTATGGCGTTGTCGCCAATAAACAGATTGTCACTCACCCCAGTCTGCCCCCCTAGAACCACATTATTTCCCAATACAGAGGAGCCAGCGATCCCAACCTGTGCACAAATCATACAATTCTTGCCAATTTTCACATTATGGCCAATCTGCGCCAAATTATCAAATTTGCAGCCATCCCCAATCTGCGTATCGCGGATCGTGCCGCGGTCAATACAGCTGTTGGCACCGAACTCCACATCATCGCCAATCACCACCGAGCCAAGGGAATGGATGCGAACGAAAGCTTGCGGTTTGGCCCCCTTGCTATCGCCGAGCGTCTCGCGCACATTCTCGATCGTAGAGCGTTCACGGGTCACAAAGGAAAAGCCATCTGCGCCGATCACCACCCCCGGTTGCGCTACGAACCGCGCGCCGATGCGCACATCCGCACCGATGCGCACGCCCTCCATCAATGTGGCGTCAGAGCCAATCGCACAGCCTTCGGCAAGGCTAACATGGCTGCCGAGCCAAGCATTCTCTCCCAGGACCACCCCCGCAGCGATATGGCAAAACGCGCCGATCCGCGCGCCGGCGCCAATCTGTGCCCCAGGTTCCACACAGGCCTGGGGATGAATTCCAGGCCGACCCGATCGCCACCTGCGATCCAAAGCTTGTGTGAGACCAGCCATGGCGAAGCGCGGTCGCGGCACAAGAACCGCGCCCGAAAGGTTGAGGGCTTGCCAATCTGTTCCCTCTGCCAGGAGGGCCACACGGGCTTGACCAAGCTGCAAGCGCTCCGCATAGGATTGGCTTGTCGCGATAGCCATAAGACTGCCTGCCGCATCTTGCGGCTCGCAGGCACCCGTGACCTGCAGCGCAACATCGCCCACTGCTTGGCCGTTGAGCGCCTTCGCCAGATCTTGTAAGTTATATTCGCTCATGAACGGTCGCCCTTTGCTTCACGCCCCGTTTATCCTGTGATCTCACCCATAACCACCCCTTCGCGTTGCAAAGCCTGCCAAATCTTTGCGTCACGGCCATAGACATCGGCGCGAAACTCCAATCCGCCTTCCGGGCGCGCCAGGGCCGTGCGATAAATAATGTGCACAGGTATGCGGCGCGCCAAATCGATCTGCACCTCTTCGCCGGAGTCCAAGGCCTCCTGAAACACGGCCTTCGGCGTGTCACTTTGCGCCGCGAGCAGCGCATAAGCGAAGTCAAACGGATCTGCCAGGCGAATACAGCCGTGGCTGAAGGCACGCACTTCGCGACCAAATAGGTTTTTGGCTGGGGTATCGTGCAGATAAATATTATGCCGATTGGGGAACATAAATTTTACCAGCCCCAAAGCATTGCCAGGGCTGGGCGGTTGACGCATGCCAAAGGGAAAGGTTTCCTCATCAAAACTGGTGAAATCCAACCCGTCCCGCGCCACGACATTGCCCAGATCATCGCGCAGCTCGAGATATTCCACCGACGCGGCGTCCTCTTGCAACATCGGCAGATATTCACCGACAACGATAGATCGCGGGACATACCAGCTCGGGTTGACGACCATATATTCCATAGTGTCGGAAAATTCGGGACTGCGGCGATCATCATCGGCAGCTCCGACCACCGAATTGGTCTCAAAGGTAACCCTGTCGAAATCGACAATTTTCGCCTTGAAATCGGTGAGATTGACCGAGATATGCCGCGCGCCCAACGATTGATTAAACCAACGCTCCCGCTCCAAAGCGACCATAACCGATGCCAAACGCTCCGAGGCCGCAATATTGACCTGTTCGAGCGTCAGTTTGTTGGCCTGACCAGTCACCGCCAGACCATGATCGGATTGAAAGCGCGCCACGGCGGCTGTCAGCGGTCGGTCATAGGTGCTGGAATAGCTTCTACTCAGATAGCCCATGGCAACCAATCGGTGGCGCAAAGCCACGACCTGCGCGCCTTGCTCCCCTGGTTTTAAGTCTGTAGCGCTCACAGGCCGGCCCCAGCCGCCCGCTGCAACCTGCCTCTCTAGACGCAGTTTTTCTTTGACGAGCCCCATGTATTGACGGCTTTGCGGCGGCAATGATTTGAAAAAGGCCTGCGGCGCGCTGGCTTCCAACTCCTCCAAGAGATCAAGCGGTTTGCTGTAGCGCACTTTGCGAACAATTTCCTCATCGATCTCTGATGGGATCAACAGACCTGACCGCACGGCGCTAGCATAATCTAGAAACGCCTTTGTGAGCTCGGCTTCCAGCTGTCCCAAGGCGCTTTCACTATCGGCCGCCCGAAGCTTGGATACCACAACCTCCGCATTAAACCGCGCTTTCGGCAGGCCATGCATGTCCGCGTCAGCAAATGCAGTGATAAGCGCCTGTAATCGCGCACGCTCTTGCACCGTCGGACCAGTCCAAAACGAGCGATAATCCCGCGCGCGATAAAAACTGGAGATACTGCGCTCCGAAACGGTATATTGCGCCAAAGATTGCTTAAATCCAATGGACTGCGCCGCCAGCTCAGTGCTGAACAAAAGTGCCAAAACACTCACCATGACCTTGCCCATACGAAACTCAATTCGACCCATCATGTCGCGGCGCGCCCTCGTTAGAATTCGGTTATAATGAATGCGCATTTCGAGAGCAAAAGTCTAACGCCTTTTGCGCAGTGAATACTAGATTTCGAAGATTGTTACACTGAAAGCACAAAGTTCAGACTGGGTTTTCAGCACAATGCGCAAGCGTCTGGCACCCCACCTGCAAGAGCCAGCTCTGCGGCAAACCGCCGAAATTTAGATAGTTCGAATTGAAACGATATTGGGCTTTGCAAAAAACCAGAAAATATGTCATATGGAAAGCGCACCTGGAAAAAGCGGTCATGCGCTGCATTGATCGCGGTGCACGACTGGGACAGAGAATGACTAATAAACCGACCGTAATTTCACGACGCGGCGTATTGCGCGCTTTTGCAGCCACAGCCTTGGTCGCGGCGCCAACATATTCCAATGCTGCCGGTTTTTTGCGTGGCGCGGGCGATATTCGGCGATTAAAAATGTACTCACGGCGGACGGGCGAATCCTTGGACGTAATCTATTGGATCGAAGGTGACTACATCAAAGATGCTTTGACCGAGGTGAATTGGTTCATGCGCGATTGGCGCAGAGATAGATCCCGCGCCATTGACACGCGCACCGTTGACATCATCGCAGCGACACAACAGCTGCTCAACACCTCCACCCCCTTCCTCATGCTGTCCGGTTACCGCACACCCGAAACCAACGCACTGCTGCGTAAGCGCTCGCGCGGTGTCGCAAAAAATTCCCTGCATATGAAAGGGCAAGCGGTGGATCTGCGTATGCAGGGCAAATCGGTTCGTCAGGTGGCCACAGCCGCCGCATCCTGCGCTGCCGGCGGGGTCGGTCGTTATTCACGCTTCAATTTTGTCCATTTAGATTGTGGCGAAAAGCGCCTTTGGGGCCGCTAGTCTCTGCTGCAAATCTCGCCGCCACCCAGAAGGATCGGCAGCACCTCTGTGCCACGGCACCCGACAACTGCCGAGCGGATCGCCCCTAAAATCGCATTTTCAAGGCCGCCCTCCGGGCAATATGGGAAATCCGCGGAAAATGGGTTGTAAGGCCTAAGCGGCTTGATATAGAAGAGCCGTATCAGGTCTGACACGGCCCGTGTAGAGGTCCGGAGCGCCGCTTTGCCTCCGCCTTGAAAGACAAATGGTCCCGTAGCTCAGCTGGATAGAGTACTCGCCTCCGAAGCGAGGGGTCACAGGTTCAAATCCTGTCGGGACCACCATTTTCCTTGAATAATGCGGCACACCACCCTCGCAATTGCGCAGCGCGCAGGCTAGCCTTGCCCGCGTAAAGAGGAGTTTGCGTTCATGGTTCAAGACGTCTGGCACGATCCGATTGATGCTGTCATCACATGGGTTGATGGATTGGATCCGGCGCATCTGCAAAAACGCCAGATTTTCATGGGGTCAGCACCACATCTTTTTCATGAAAATGCCACAAACCCGCATCGTTGGGCCTGCAATGGCGAAATTTATCTCTGCCTGGCCTCGCTGGAGCATAATGCCCCATGGCTGCGCAAAATTTGGATCATCGTCGATCAGCAATCACCCAATTTGTCACGCCTGAGCGCCGCGCTGCGTGCCAAAATTCGCTTGGTTGACCACAGTGACATATTCGCCAATCATGGCGCGGCACTGCCAACGTTCAACTCCTTGGCTATAGAGACATTTCTTTGGAAAATTCGAGGGTTATCGGACCGATTTATCTATTTCAATGATGATGTTTTTCTGACGGCGCCCTGTCAGAAAAGCGATTTCTTCTCCCCAAGCGGCCCAATTCTACGCGGAGCCTGGGCTGATTTCGGCGCTTTGCAAGACGATCCGGTCCAGATGGCTGATCCGGCTAAGTTCAATCACTATATGCAACTTAACGCAGCGGACCTATGCGGCGTCCCGGCTCAGCGCCTCTTTCGCGCAGCACATGTGGCGCACCCCTGTTTGCGCCGCACCATGGTGCACCTTCACAGCCGTTTCGAAACTGCGTTTCGAGACAATGCCCGCTATCAGATGCGAGATATTCGACAGTTTTCGCCGCAAAGCCTGCACAATCATGCCTGTATTTTGCAAAAAACCGCGACGCTGCATCCAGTCAAAGATCACTATCATATCTATAGCGGACAAGGGGTTGGAGCGGCAGACGGGACAATCCCCGCTCTGTTGCAAACCATCAAAGACACCCCGGACCTCAAGATGCTCTGTGTCAATGACCTGCCACAACTCGAGGCGCTCTATCCTGATATTCGTACCTGGCTGGCACAGGCGGTGACCGGCGCTCTGTAAAAAGTCATCAACGAAAGTAGATACCGCAGTTTCAGATCAAAACTCGGAGATTGGGCAGCTAACAGCACCTGTCAAATCCGATACACAACAGTCTTTACCGAGTGAGCACAGCCGATAGCGGCGCGATAACGCTGTCGCCGCGATCGGAATGCAGCAGCCAAAAGCGCAGAACAGCCCAAGTCTCCGCAGGCGGATCCAGTGCCACGATCGCATGTCCGGTCTGCACAGCTTTCTGTGCCACGACGTCCAGAGCGCTCAACACATCTGAAGCACGGGACATCTCATCAGAAATCGTCAGGTCTGCCCTTGGCAAAAACCCAAGGTTTTCTTTGGCCAGATGGTCTTGCAACAGGCGCAACTGCGCCGGAGACCTCGGGCCGTGGTCATAATCCGAAGCCCAGAGCCCCGTCGCCATGGGCACAGCCTGCACTGAGGCATCGGCGATCAGAGCCACATTCACCGAAGTGAGGGTCTCGGGCAAATGCATATTGGTAAAAATCTCAAAACCCGCGGCTCGGTAGCGTAACATTTTAGCGCGCGCATCCGCTGCTTTCCCATCAATTGCCACGGCAATCGGCATCCCAATATCCAACAGCCAATCTGGCGGGTCCACGAACGGCCTGTCCATCAAGACAATGCTGATAAGCCCTTTGCCCGCGCTTGCCTCAAACTCCAGAGCATAGCGCAGATAAGTAACCTCAGGCAGCGGATCGGTTTGCAACAATCGCGGCGCGCTCACCTGCATAGCGCTTGTGTCATCGAGCACCGTGCCACTCGGGCGGCGCATCCCGGCCAAACGGGTGGGCGACTGCGGCAAGAGCAAGGGAGAATCTCCGAGGTAGACCTGCGGCATATTCGTAGAGGGGCGCCGTTTTTGCACCATCGGCAATGTGGCCAAAGTCTCCATCTCTCCGCTTAATACCGGTTTTTGCGCCGACAGGGTGAAGCTGCGACCTAGGCTGGCTGCGGTTGGAGCTTGCGACACCACGGCGGGCGGTGCGGAATTTTCCAACGGTGGATCCAGATCAATCACCGTTACCTCCGAGGCTGTGGCCATATCTGGGCTTTGACCGACCGGCAGCACAGTCACCTCTGGATCCAGGCCTTGGAGATTCAAAATATCATGGGACAGTGAAAGGACCACCAGCCCCGCACCGCCGATCAGTGTACCCCAAATCAGACCATTGAAGAACGGTAGTTGCATCTGTCACCTTTCAATCACCAAAAACGCCCTGTCACTCTTGACGATAGCTTCGTTCCCTGAGCATCTATACCGCGACCAATCTGCCAATTGCGAGACCCATTGTTCCGAAAGAGCGCCCGTGGGGCAAAAAAACATAAAGGACGACCCATGTTACTGCTGATCGATAATTATGACAGCTTCACTTATAATCTGGTGCATTATCTCGGGGAGTTGGGCGAAACGGTTGTGGTCAAGCGCAATGATGCCTTGGACGTGCAAGAGGCTATGTTGCTGGGTGCCTCATCGATTCTCTTGTCGCCAGGCCCATGTGATCCCGCGCAGGCCGGTATCTGTCTGGCCTTGACCGAGGCCGCAGCGGCCGCCCGCGTTCCGCTTATGGGGGTCTGTTTGGGGCATCAAACCATTGGGCAGGCCTTTGGCGGCTCTGTCGTGCGCTGCCATGAAATTGTGCATGGCAAAATGGGCAAAATGCATCATACCGGCCAGGGCCTTTTCGATGGGCTGCCCACACCTTTCGAGGCCACGCGCTACCATTCGCTGATTGTCGAACGCGCCACTTTGCCGGACTGTTTACAGGTGAGCGCGGAGTTGGAAGACGGAACGATCATGGGGCTTGAGCATAAAACCTTGCCCATTCATGGAGTTCAATTTCATCCCGAGAGCATTGCCTCCGAACATGGGCATCATCTGATGCGCAACTTTCTTAACATGGCAAAGGAACTGGCATGACATCTGCTTTGCAATCCTTGATTGGAACGGCCGCCGACCGTCCACTGACCCGCGCTGAAGCGGAGGTCGCCTTTGAAACACTGTTCAATGGTGAGGCAACGCCAAGTCAAATTGGCGGTTTTTTGATGGCGCTGCGCACACGCGGAGAAACGGTCGATGAATTTGCGGCCGCGGCCGCCGTCATGCGCGCCAAATGCAACGCCGTGCGCGCTCCTCAGGGTGCCATGGACATCGTCGGCACCGGCGGTGATGGCAAGGGCACATTGAATATTTCGACCGCAACCGCTTTCGTGGTGGCCGGTGCCGGCGTGCCCGTGGCCAAACATGGCAACCGCAATCTCAGCTCCAAGTCCGGCGCCGCCGATGCTTTGGGCCAGATGGGCATCAATGTGATGGTGGGTGTGGATGTGGTCGAGCGCGCATTGGAAGAGATCGGCATCGCCTTTATGATGGCCCCTATGCATCACCCAGCTATTGCTCATGTGATGCCCACGCGCACTGAACTTGCGACACGCACAATCTTTAATATCCTCGGTCCCTTGACCAATCCTGCCGGGGTTAAACGTCAGTTAACGGGCGTGTTTTCGGCAGAGTTGATCCGCCCGATGGCCGAAACCCTTTTGGCGCTCGGCAGCGAGGCAGCTTGGCTGGTGCATGGCACCGCTGATGGCACTGATGAGTTGACCATCACAGGCACCAGCGCCGTGGCCGCCCTCGACAATGGCCAAGTGATTGAGTTTGAAATTCATCCAGAGAAGGCGGGCTTGCCGGTGCATCCCTTTGAAGCCATTCTCGGCGGTAGCCCCGAAGACAATGGCAAGGCCTTCGCCGCGCTTTTGGATGGCGCCGCTTCGGCCTACCGGGATGCAGTCTTGCTCAATTCTGCAGCCGCGTTGCAAATTGCAGGCAAAGCCAGCTCACTGCGGGAAGGGGTCGAACGAGCGGCGGCGGCGATCGACAGCGGAGCGGCCAAAAGCAAAGTCACCGCCCTAGCTACACTCACCAACGCCGTATAACATTTGGACTGATAAATGACTGAAACTATTCTTGATAAAATTAAAGCCTACAAGCTGGAAGAGATTGCAGCACGCAAGGCCGCAGTCTCCTTGCTCGAGGTCGAGGCCGCCGCCCGCGCAGCCTCCCCCCTGCGCGGCTTTGCCAGCCGGCTCAAAGAGGCCGCACAGACCGGTTATGCTTTGATCGCAGAGGTGAAAAAAGCCTCGCCGTCGAAAGGTCTTATTCGTGCAGATTTCAATCCTCCCAAATTGGCCCGCGCCTATGAGCAAGGCGGTGCGACCTGCCTGTCTATTTTGACAGATGGGCCGTCCTTTCAGGGTGATGATAGCTATCTCACCGCCGCCAGCGCCGCCACAACACTGCCGGCGCTGCGCAAAGACTTTATGTATGACACCTATCAGGTCGCAGAAGCCCGCGCCTTAGGGGCCGATTGTATCTTGATCATCATGGCTTCTGTCTCGGACAGCCAAGCGGCAGAATTGGAAGCCGCCGCCAGCGCCTGGGGCATGGATGCGCTGATTGAAGTGCATGACGCGGCGGAATTGGAACGCGGCCTTGCGCTCAAGTCTACCTTAATTGGCATCAACAATCGCAATCTCAACACCTTTGACGTCACGCTGGACACCACCCGCGAACTTGCGCATCGGGTGCCCGCAGGCAAAACCATTGTTGCCGAAAGCGGAATTTACACGCCCGAAGATTTGGCCGATCTGGCCGGCTATGGCGCGCGCAGTTTCCTGATTGGCGAAAGCCTGATGCGTCAGACCGATGTCGCGCAGGCCACACGAACTCTTTTGGCCAATCCGCAGATGCCAGATAGGATTTAAATGTCAAAACTTACCCATCTCGATGAGGCTGGACAGGCGCATATGGTTGATGTTTCGGAAAAATCCGACACAGACCGGATGGCAACAGCCACGGCAATTGTGCAGCTGACGCCAGAGGCAATGGCCGTCCTGCTTGCGGGGGATATAAAGAAAGGTGATGCGCTAGCCGTGGCGCGCATAGCCGGCATCATGGCGGCGAAAAAAACCTCTGAGCTGATCCCCCTGTGCCATCCTTTGCCGATCACTAAGGTCAGTGTCGATTTAGAGCCCGATCGCACCACCCATCAAATCTTGGTCACCGCCAGCGTGAAAACGCGCGGTCAAACCGGAGTTGAGATGGAGGCGCTCACCGCCGCCAGCACAGCGGCCCTCACGGTCTATGATATGATGAAAGCCGTCGATAAGGGACTTACCATCACCTCTATTCAGCTCGAAGAAAAACAAGGCGGAAAATCCGGTCACTGGAGACGTTCGGCGCTATGATTTCGGTTCACGAGGCGCTTGACCATATTTTGGCACTTAGAGGCAGGCTGCCAAGCGAAGAAATTCCCCTCCAGCAAGCACAGGGGCGGGTTCTGGCCCAAGCTGTCACAGCCACCCGCGATCAACCGCCCTTCACCGCCGCGGCCATGGATGGCTATGCGATCGCTGCCAGCGACCTCGCAGCCGGCATGCAAACATGGCAGGTAATTGGCTTATCTGCAGCCGGGCACCGTTTTTCAAATCCCGTTGCCGCAGGCCAGACCACACGGATCTTCACCGGCGCACCAATGCCGCAAGGTACAGATCATGTCCTCATCCAAGAGAATGTCCGAGCAGAAGACGGAAAAATCACGCTTATTGCAGGTCCGAATGACGCGGCCTATCTGCGCCCAGCTGGCAGCGATTTCACCGAAGGCTATACGCTGAGCGCCCCGCGGCGCCTGTCCACGCAAGATATCGCGCTTTTGGCCGCTATGAATGTCCCGCGCCTCAAGGTGACCCGCAGACCGACAGTGGCCCTGATCGCCACGGGCGATGAGTTGGTGCAACCCGGCGATTTCCCCCGCGACGACCAAATCATCGCGTCAAACAGCTATGGCCTGGCCGCCATGTTGCAAAAATCAGGCGCAGAGGCGCGAATTTTGCCGATTGCCCGCGACAGGATGGGCTCTTTGGCAGAGGTCTTCGCCCTGAGTCGAGATGTTGATCTGGTGCTCACCATTGGTGGGGCCTCGGTGGGCGATTATGATTTGGTGGCGCAAGCCGCTGCGGAGTTGGGGCTGCAACAATCGTTTTACAAAGTGGCGATGCGGCCCGGGAAACCTTTGATGGCCGGGCGCATGGGTGGACGGGCGATGATCGGGCTGCCGGGCAACCCCGTTTCCGCTATGGTCTGTGGCGAGATCTTCGTTGTGCCGCTGATCGAAAAAATGTTGGGGCTGCCAGCCGGTCCGCGCGCGTACCGAACCGCGCCGCTGGCCCATGATCTTCCCGCCAATGGCACCCGAGAACACTATATGCGCGCCACCTTAGTCGATGGCGCTTTGCATGTTGCCCAAAGGCAAGACAGCTCTTTGCTGAGCGTCTTGAGCGTCGCGAACGCTCTGGCGATTGCCCCAATCAATGCCCCGGCCATGCCCAAAGGCAGCGAGATGCGCTACATTACCATCTAACGCGCCGCTACATCTTGACACAAAAAGAGAACGGGAGTAGAACATAATACAAACAGACCGAAGCAGCTCAATCTCGGGAGATGATGTCATGCTAACCAAAAAGCAATTGCAACTGCTCAACTTCATTCATGCGCGCACGCAGGTCAATGGCGTCTCCCCTTCATTTGACGAAATGAAAGAGGCACTTGATCTCAAATCAAAATCCGGCATTCATCGCTTGATTACGGCGCTCGAGGAGCGCGGCTTTATTCGGCGCTTAGCACATCGTGCACGGGCCATTGAAATTTTGCGGATGCCCGAAAAGATGCAACCTGCGGCACGCGAATTTGTGCCGCAACTGATTACAGGAGATCGCCCTGAGCGGCCGCGCGATGCCATTGATGTGGATGCGCAGGGCATGAGGTCATTGCCGATGATGGGGCGTATCGCAGCTGGTGTGCCAATTTCAGCGATCCAAGATTATGCGCACGACGTGGCTGTGCCAGGCGATATGATCTCAAACGCTGGCCAGCATTACGCGCTGGAGGTTAAGGGCGATTCTATGATCGACGTGGGAATCAACGACGGGGATGTGGTTGTGATCCGCGAAGCCAGCACGGCCCAGAATGGTGATATCGTTGTGGCCTTGGTCGAAGATCATGAAGCCACTTTGAAGCGTTTCCGGCGCAATGGCAGCGCCATCGCACTTGAGGCGGCCAATCCTGCTTATGAAACCCGCGTATTTCGCGACGACCAAGTGAAAGTACAGGGCAAATTGGTGGGCCTGATCCGCACCTATTAAGGCGCTTTACAACCTGCAATATAACGACCTTTCGCTCATCGCAGCTCGGGCTGTTCCACAGCCTGTGACCAATAGCCTGTCTGACTGTGACCCAGTGTAGCCTGCCTGACCTATCGAAGCGCCCGGCCACGCCCCCCGCTGTTGCGAGACGCCCCAAATCAAACCCATCGCAGGCCAGATCAGATCGCCATGCTTGCACAATCACCAATCGAGCTTGACAAGGGTACTGCGGTTCAGATCCCTTGCGAACAATGTCTATCCAAGACGGCATATCCCCATGCGCCGCCCGCTGAGAGATGGGGCGTCCGTCATTTTGAAGCCAACTGCGCGCCACAAACCCCGAGCCTTTCGCGACATTGAGAACCCGCGCGCCCTGACCATCACCCCAATCAAACGCCCATCACCGCTGATCAACACATCCGGTTGCGGAAAATTATTCCACAAAACCAGAGCTGCAAAAGCGGGAATAACAGCTAAAATCCGCATGCGGCCGCGCCAAAGGATGCCAAATAGCACAGAGGTCGCCAATATCCCTAAGGCCCTTGGCGGTGATGCTTTGATATATCTGATCGAATGGGGCAGATCTACGACATGGGTCGCCACATCCAAAATTGCGCCGAGCCCCAATGTTATGCCCCAAAGCCCCAGTGCCTCCCCGCCAAATGGGGCCAGTGCTGCGGCCAAAATCGCAGAGGGCATGACCACAAACCCATAATCGGAACTGCGATCACTTTTGCCAACACCCCATAATGCGGCAATAGGTTGAAATGCGCCACCGCAATGGGTGCCGTCGCAAGGCCCGCAACCATGGCCAAGACCACTGAGCCTATCAAATAGGTCGCAGCCCCCGGCCATCGCGACACCCATGTCAATTGATTCATCGCGTTAAACACGATGATCAAAAGACCAGTGGCAGAAAAGGACATTTGAAAGCCCGGCCCCAGCAGGGCCTCTGGCCGAAGCAGCAAAACCAAAATTGCGGCAATGGCAAGCGCTTGCAAGGTGAGCCCGCGCCGCTCAAGCAGCACGGCTGCGAAGATGGTAAAGGCCATTATATACGCACGCTTCGTTGCGACACTGGCACCCGACAGCATCAGATAAGCCGCCCCTGCCCCTATGCTCATAAGCGCGGCAATTTTTTTGATCGGCCGGTTTAAGATTAGATAGGGCAGGCAAGAAAAAAGCGCCCGTGTTAAAAAGAACACCAGACTGGTGAGCAAGCCCATATGCAGGCCAGATATCGCCAAAAGATGCGAAAGATTGGCCGCGCGAAGCGCTTGCTGCACGTCGCGATCCAGATACATTCTATCACCAACCGTAATGGCCACAGCCACGCCGGCGGTGCGGACAGGCACATGCGCGGCCATATGTGCACCGATCTTCTGACGCTATTTTTGAACTGTGAGCCCATCGCGATCCGCCGGTGCTGCGCGCCAAGTCATAATGGCGCTGCGCGTGTAGCCTACGGCGCCCAATTGCGCAAACCAAGCCTGTTTTTGAAAATCATAGCCATAGGGCTCCGCAGGCCCAGGCGGCGGCGATAGATGCGCCGCCAGTAGCACAGGTGCCATTCCATGCAGAGCCACGCGTATACGCAGCGGCGTAACCTGTCGCGGCAAAGTCTCCAGCACCAACTCATCCAAAGTGAGGCGCGGCCTTTCAGACAGGCTGCGGTCAATGCTGATGACCCGCCCTTGCACCGCAACATAAAATCGGTCCGACAGCACGGGACCAAAGACCGCATGTGCCCTATATTGGCACCAAGAAAAGCCCGCTGCGACCGCGTCGATCACGATTAAAAACCGCGCGATCCCGTCGCGAAATCGGATTGCAAGAATAACACTAAGGCCGGCAACAAGGCTGCTGGCCAAGAAAACCAATGCTCCAGGCTCGTGGAATATTCCGAAATAGGCTGCGATTCCCAAGCCAAAGCCGAAGGCGGTCCAACGCATGAGGTTTTGCGCCTGCGCTTGCAACGCAGGCTCCCCCGCTGCCCATATTCAAGACCAATGCCGCACTTGTCCTCTCTGTGGATGCGCCTTAGGTACAGTCTGCGCCCTTTTCCTTTGCGAAAGATAAACACCATGTCAGACACTAAAATCGTTACCCGTTTTGCCCCCTCCCCGACCGGAACATTGCATATCGGCTCGGCGCGCACGGCCCTGTTCAACTGGCTCTTCGCTCGGCGTCATGGCGGACAGTTTTTGCTGCGGGTTGAGGATACAGATAAGGAGCGCTCAACCGAGGCCTCCACTCAGGCGATTTACCGAGGTCTGGCATGGCTTGGGCTTGACTTCGATGGGGTGCCCGTCAGTCAAGCGGCCAATGCGGCGCGCCATGCAGAGGTGGCAAAGGAAATGCTGGCAGGAGGGCACGCCTATAAGTGCTTCGCCACACAAGAGGAAATTGCCGCCTTCCGAGAAGCGGCGCAAGCGGAGAAACGCTCGACCCTGTTTCGCTCCCCCTGGCGCGATGTCGCAGAGGCCGATCACCCGGACGCGCCCTATGTGGTGCGGCTCAAAGCCCCGCGCGAGGGGCAGACGATCATCATGGACCAGGTGCAGGGCGATGTTGTCATTCGCAACGATCAGCTTGATGACATGGTTCTGCTGCGTTCCGATGGCAGCCCTGTTTATATGCTCGCCGTCGTGGTGGATGACCATGATATGGGAGTTACCCATGTCATACGTGGCGATGATCATCTGAACAATGCAGCGCGGCAAATTCAGATCTACCGGGCCATGGGCTGGGAGCTTCCGACCTATGCGCATATCCCGCTCATTCATGGGCCAGACGGAAAGAAAATGTCCAAGCGCCACGGGGCGACTGGGGTCGAGGAATATCAAGCGCTTGGCTACAGCGCGGCCGGAATGCGCAATTATCTGGCGCGTTTAGGCTGGAGCCACGGGGATGATGAGTTTTTCACCGATTCCCAAGCGCAATCTTGGTTTGACCTTGAGCATATTGGCAAATCGCCTGCACGGTTTGACTTCAAAAAATTAGCAAATATTTCGGGCCAACACATCGCGCAAACCGATGATGCTGCGTTGCTGCATGAACTGGAGGGATATCTGGCAGCAACCGATGCTGCCCCCTTAAATGATGCCCAAAAATCACTCTTTATGTCCGGCGCATACTGCGCCAAGGAACGCGCGAAAACAATGGCAGAACTTTTTGATAAATCTTTATTTATGTTTCAGTTTCGCCCTTTGGATCAGGAGGCAAAGGCCGTTCAGGTGCTTGACTCAGTATCCATTGGTATACTGAATCAATTGACGCCGCAGTTGCGAAATGCTATCTGGACGCGAGAAGAACTGGAAGCCTTGGTTGAACGCCTTGCACTGTCCCATGAGACCAAAATGGGCAAGTTGGCAGCCCCGCTTCGGGCGGCACTTTCAGGACGCGTTACCTCGCCGAGTGTATTTGATATGATGCTTGTGTTGGGCCGAGATGAAACCATAGCACGGCTAACCGATATAAGTTAAGCGGGCTCCGCGTGACCATGCTGAATTGGGAAGATGAGACTAATATGACAGAAGACGTACAAAAAACTGCCAAATTAACCCTGGATGGGACCACTTATGACCTGCCAGTCATGTCACCGACAGCCGGACCGGATGTGATTGATATTCGAAAACTCTATGCGCAGGCTAATGTCTTCACCTATGACCCCGGCTTTACCTCGACCGCCGCTTGCGACTCGACCATTACCTTCATTGATGGCGAGGCCGGTGAATTACTGCATCGCGGCTATCCCATCGACCAGCTCGCCTCGCAAAGTCATTATTTGGAAGTGTGCTTTTTGCTGCTCAACGGTCACTTGCCCAATGCAACCGAGCTCGAGGAATTTGAAAGCCTGGTGACAAATCACACCATGCTGCACGAACAGATGGTCAATTTCTTCCGCGGGTTCCGCCGCGATGCTCATCCAATGGCCATTATGACCGGTGTTGTCGGGGCCATGTCTGCATTCTACCATGACTCAACAGATATCACCGACCAGCACCAGCGCGAGGTCGCCTCCATTCGTTTGATCGCAAAAATGCCAACGATCGCGGCCATGGCTTATAAATACACAGTCGGGCAGCCCTTCGTCTATCCGCGGAATGATGTGGACTATGCCTCAAACTTCCTGCGCATGTGCTTTGCGGTGCCTGCCGAAGACTATGAGGTAAACCCAATCTTGTCCCGAGCAATGGACCGGATATTCACGCTTCACGCAGATCATGAGCAAAACGCGTCCACCTCTACGGTTCGCCTTGCCTCGTCCTCTGGCGCCAATCCATTTGCTTGCATTGCCGCGGGAATTGCCTGTCTTTGGGGTCCGGCACATGGCGGTGCAAACCAAGCCTGCCTTGAAATGCTCAATAAAATTGGCACTGTGGATCGCATTCCAGAGTTTATTGCCCGCGCGAAAGACAAAAAAGATCCTTTCCGTCTTATGGGCTTTGGACACCGGGTCTACAAAAACATCGATCCGCGCGCCACGGTTCTTAAAGAATCAGCAGATGAGGTTCTGGAGCTTTTGGGGGTTGAAAATAACCCCATCTTGCAAGTGGCCAAAGAGTTGGAAAAAGCAGCCCTAGCCGATCCCTATTTTGCAGAGAAAAAACTCTTCCCCAATGTTGATTTCTACTCAGGCATTATCTTGGAGGCCTTGGGCTTTCCAACCTCAATGTTCACACCGATCTTCGCCCTGTCTCGGACCGTCGGATGGATTTCTCAGTGGACAGAAATGATCTCAGATCCAACAATGAAAATTGGCCGCCCGCGCCAGCTGTATTGCGGCAATACTGTGCGGGATTATGTTGATATCGAAAATCGCTAGAACAAAAGTTCTCTATCCCTATTCCCACAAGGTGCCACTTCGGTACCCGGGAATGGGGATTTGACCGGCGGCTTTCGCAGAAATGCTTGGGGCCAATTTTCTGGACTGCCGCTATCTCACCTACAAATTATGTCTCACTGAGGCCGGTTCACCGACCTTCAAATTTTGCAGTGCGTTTATCGAGGAAGGCAGTTACACCCTCTTTGAAATCGCGTGTGCGGCCACAGGCGCCTTGCAAGCGCGCTTCCAGCTCAAGCTGGTCTTCCTCGGAATTGGAAAAGCTCTGTCGAATTGCCGTTTTTACATGTCCATAGGTCTCCGTGGGACCTGCGGCCAAATGCGCGGCTCGGGCCTGCCATTGGGCTGCAAATTTTTCATTGGCGACAGATTCCCAGATCATTCCCATCTCACTTGCCTGCTGGGCGGAAATTTTATCGGCAAAAAGCGCGGCGCCCATGGCCTTGGCCAGTCCCATTTGCCGCGGCAAGAGATAGGTGCCGCCCGCATCAGGAATGAGACCGATACGCGTGAAGGCCTGCACAAAATATGCCGATTGTGCCGCAATCACGACATCCGCTGCGAGCGCCAAGTTGGCCCCTGCCCCGGCGGCCGGACCATTGACCGCTGAAATGGTCGGAACAGGACATTCCGTAATGGCTTTAAGCATCGGCACGTATTCATCTTTCAATGTGCGCTCGAGATCAATATCTGCAAAATTTCCCTCAGCGCCCAAGTCCTGTCCCGAACAGAACGCCCGGCCCGAGCCGGTGAGGACCACCACCCGCGCAGCCTGACCGGCCTGGCGCATGGCATGCGTTATTTCAGCGCGCATCTGTGTATTGAGCGCATTCATCACCGAGGGGCGATTAAGCGTGATCACGGCAACATCACGATCGATAGCGTAGGTGAGTGTTTCATAAATCATGATAACATCCTATGTTTTCGGCGCCTTGCGCCCTGCCCCAATCAAGATGAAAGGAGTTTTTCTATTTCTTTCTCTTCGTCTTCTGTCAACTGATCGATGGTCTCGTTGCGTTTGCTGCGCCGCTGTACGGCAATTAATCCTGCCAGTGAGACGAAAAACAAAGCTGGACCCGCCAACCAAAGCACGAGGTTAGTACCCAGCCCATTGGGCCGCAGCAAAACATATTCCCCATATCGCGCAACAACATAGTCCATAACCTCTGTGTCGCTATCACCTTCCAACAAGCGGGCGCGCACCAATAACCTGAGATCTCTGGCAATGCCGGCGTTGGATTCATCAATGCTCTCGTTGCGGCATTGTAAACAGCGAAGTCCTTGCGAAATTAATCGGGCTCTATCTTCCAAAATTGGATCCGATAAAATTTCATCGGGCTCCACGGCCGCTGAAATACCTGCCCAAACGATCAAGAACACGACAGCGAGAACCTGCCTCATGGCAGTGCCACCCGGCCTGGGTCGCGAGCAGCGCCAGGTGCCAAGCGGTAGCGCCGATCAAACAAGCTCAAAAAGCCACCCAAAGCCATAATGATAGCCCCAGTCCAGATCCAATTGGCCAAGGGTTTTATAAAAATCCGTACGGCATAACCACCCTCAGCTTGCGCATCTCCAACAACCACATAAACGTCGCGCCATACTCCGCTATCAATACCTGCCTCCGTCGTTGGCATCTCTGCCACTGGATAGTATCGCCGCTCCGGATGCAGCATTGCGATAGGGTTGCCTTGCTTGGACAGGGCGACATCAGCCATCGTGGTCAGGTAATTCGGTCCGCGCCGATCCTCGACAGCCTCCAATGTGATGGTGAAGCCCGCAACCTCAGCAGATTGGCCAATCTCGAGAACGCGAATATCTTCAACCTGCCATGCGGTAATGCCAGCCACGCCAAAGATGGTGATGCCAAGCCCCGCGTGAGCTATTGCCTTGCCCCAATCGGCCAAAGGAAGCCGCAGCAACCGGCGCGCTTTGCCCGCGCCCCGTCCACAGCGTTGATAAAGCTCAATCGCCACGCCCATGACCAGCCAAACACCAAGGCCCAGCCCAACCGGACCTATCAAAGAGCGTCCGGTTTGCATGGCCCATGCCAGCCCAAAAATCGCTAAACATAAAAGTGCCACAGGCCAAAGCCGGGTGATATGCACCCTGCGCGCCCGCTTCCAAGGCAGGGTTGATCCAATCGGCAAGATCACCGCCAAACCCACCATAAAGGGTGTGAAGGCCAGATCAAAAAACGGCGGACCAACGGAGAGCTTACGGTCCATTAATAATTCGGCCACCAAAGGCCAGACCGTGCCAACAAAAACCACAAAGCAGCTAATCGCCAATAGCAAATTATTGGCGATTAAAGCGCTTTCACGGCTGACCGGCGCGAAGATCCCCCGACTATCCATGGCCTTTGCGCGCAGAGCAAATAGCAGCAATGCCCCACCGAAAAACACGGCCAAAATCATCAAGATGAACACACCTCGCTCCGGATCATTGGCAAAAGCATGCACAGAAGTCAGAACGCCCGAACGCACAATGAACGTGCCAATCAGTGAAAAGCCAAAGGCCAAGATTGCCAATAGAATCGTCCACGTCTTCAGCGTATCGCGTTTTTCAACCACAATGGCTGAATGAAGCAAGGCTGATGAAATCAGCCAAGGCATGAAACTTGCGTTCTCCACAGGATCCCAAAACCAAAATCCGCCCCAACCAAGCTCATAATAGGCCCACCAGCTGCCAAGACCTATGCCAATGGTCAGAAAAATCCACGCCGCCAAGGTCCAAGGCCGCACCCAACGTCCCCAAGCCGAATCCACCTTGCCTTCCAGCAGCGCCGCAATGGCAAAAGAGAAGGTGATCGAAAGGCCGACATATCCGAGATATAGAAACGGCGGGTGAAAGGCCAAACCGGGATCTTGCAGCAATGGATTTAGCCCCTGCCCGTTAAAGGGCGGAAAAGCCACCCGTGTGAATGGATTGGATGTCAGTAAGACAAAGGCCAGAAAGGCCGTGGTTATGGCGCTTTGCACGCCCAAAACCCGCGCCAAAAGGCTTTGCGGAAGGCGGCGGCCAAAAATGGCGGCGCAAGCGGCAAAAAATGTTAAGATTAAAATCCAAAGCAGCAGTGAGCCTTCATGATTGCCCCAAACCCCAGCGATTTTATAAATCATCGGCTTGAGCGTATGAGAGTTGAGCACCACTAACCGCAAGGAAAAATCCGATTTCACAAATGCGAGCGTGAGCACCCCGAACGCAAAAGCGACCAACAAAAATTGCAATGTGGCGAAAACAGAGGCCAACTGCATCCAGCTGCTGCGGCGCAATGTAGCCCCCAGAAGCGGAATGATTGTCCCAAGCACCGCAAAACCAAGCGCGATGTTCAGACTGAAATGAGCGAGTTCATTAAGCATAGGTTTGGTATAGTGGCTCAAACGCGCTTGGCAAGAAACTCCGCTCCGATTTGACGGCGCAAATGGTCACAACCCCAGCGCCGAGCACCGTCAGCCAGCTTTGGATCAAGACCCTTCGCCACCTTGATAAACGCCTTGCTCTTTCAAAGCGTCGATGACCTCTTTGGGCATATAGGTTTCATCATGCTTTGCCAAAATTTCTGTGGCTTCAAATAGGCCATCTGCAAACCTCCCCGTGGCGATGGTGCCCTGCCCCTCCTCAAAGAGATCCGGAGGCAGGTCGGTGCCAATATATTTCACGGCCACGGTGTTGGCGCCATCCGTTATGTCGAAATAAAAATGCACACCCTCGCCTTTGCGAATGCTGCCTTGCGCAACCAAACCGCCTAGACGAAATACTTCCCCCGGCGCCGGGGCGGCTTCGGCCACCTGTGTGGGCGAGCGAAACAGGTTGATCCCGTCGCGCAGTGCAAAGCCGATCAACCCGGTCGCGCCCACTAAACAGACCAGCGCCAGTACAATCACTTGGATGCGCCGTTGTTTCTTGAGGCCGCGCATTATGGAAACACCGGTGGCATCATCAGAGCAGTTGTCTCGTCACACCCAAGCATGAGATTGGCGTTTTGCAGCGCTTGACCGGAGGAGCCTTTGGTCAAATTGTCCAAGGCAGCCAATACGACAACCCGACCAGAGATCCGATCTTCGACCACGCCTAAATGGCAAAAGTTAGATCCCCTGACATGACGCGTGCTGGGATGGGTGCCCATGGGCAGCAGCTGCACAAAAGGCTCAGCAGAATAGGCCGCCTCCAGGGCGCCATAAATTGCATCCGCCCTGCCCTGCACATAGACCGTCGCCAATATACCGCGGTTGGTTGGCATCAAATGCGGTGTGAACTGCACAGACACTGGCCGGCCAGCCAATGCGGAAAATTCTTGATCAAATTCCGCCAAATGTCGATGCTGACCGCCCACCGCATAGGCATGAAAACCTTCAGAAAGCTCTGCATGCAGCAGATTTTCTTTCGCTGAACGTCCAGCGCCAGAGACCCCGGTTTTGAGGTCAATAATAATCTGATCGAGATCAATCACACCAGCCGCGATCAAAGGGCGCAATGCAAACTGTCCCGTTGCGGCATTACAGCCCGTACCTGCCACCAACCGCGCTTTAGAAATTTCAGCACGATAAAACTCTGTAAGCCCATATACGGCACTCTTTTGCAAATCTGGCGCGTCATGGGGCTTGCCATACCATTTGCTGTAGACATCAGAGTCATTGATGCGAAAATCTGCCGAGAGATCAACGACCTTCACATGAGCTGGCAGCTTGCGAATGACAGACTGCGATGTGGCATGCGGCAAAGCGCAAAACACCAAATTGGCATTGCTCATGTCAATCTCGTCGATTTTTTGCAGGAGTGGCAAAGACAAATGCGACAGATGTGGAAAGACGTCACGCATCGCGAGGCCAGCCTTCCGATCCGCGGACAATGCAACAATCTCCATTTGCGGATGCAATGCAATCAGGCGCACAAGCTCCGCACCGGTGTAGCCGCTCGCGCCAAGAATGATAATCCGATGTGACATTGCAAAATCCCCTGTTCTCCATCGGATATGGAACGAATGCCGGCGATTTTCAAGCCACCTTTGCGCCGCACCTAGCCCGCTTCAAACTGCATCGGGCGTTTGAGAAACTGCGTGGCGCGTTGGGAGACTTTGACCGGATTCCCAGTTGTTAAAAATTTGCTGGCTGTGGCCGCGCCCAATTTGTCTTGATGGCGCTGCAAATAATCTTCTAAGCTTTGCGCAACCAAATCCGCCTGTGAGAAAATCTTAACCTCCGGCCCAAGCGCTTGTTGAAACGCATCATGCATCAAAGGGTAATGGGTGCATCCCAAAATGGCGGCTTGCGGATGTGGCATTTTGCGGTGCAGCGCGTCCACATGGCTTTGCACCAAAGCTTCGGCAAGAATGAAATCACCATCTTCAATAGCATCCACCACGCCGCCACAGGCCTGTGCTTCCACATCCACCCCAATGGCGCGAAACGCCAATTCGCGCTGAAAGGCTCGGCTCGACACGGTGGCGGGCGTCGCAAAAAGTGCCACATGTTCCACCGCAACTTGGCGGGGCGGAGAGTTGTCGCCCCAGTGTCGCTCAGTCAGCGCTTCGATCATTGGCACGAAGACTCCGAGCACCCGTTTGTCGTCTGACACCCAATGTTCCTGCATCCGGCGCAATGCGGCAGCCGAGGCCGTGTTACAGGCTAAAATCACCAAATCACACCCGTGATCAAAGAGAATTTGCACCGATTGGGTCGTGCAACGGTAAATATCATCCACATCGCGCACGCCATAGGGCGCATGCTTATGATCGCCAAGATAGACTATATCCAAATCAGGCATCTGTTTGTGGATGGCGTCATAAACCGTCAACCCACCCAAACCGCTATCAAAAATTCCGATTGCCATGCTCAAATTTTCCGTATCTCACCCACTGCACTGTCACAAGCATAGCTTAAGGCACCTGACTTGACCATTCCTATGCCTCAAAACAGCAGCTTAGGCGGCAGAACGCTCAGTGTCACGGCCCGCTGTCAGCTGATCGAGCAACTCCTTCCAGCGCCGCTGCATAGACTGCGCATTGGCCAGTTTGACTGGACCAAAACCGCGGATATTCTGCGGCAAACCTAAAAGTTCGCGCCAAATGTCCAGCTGAGCCGGCTCGTATTCTAGCAGCATCCGCGCGACCAAGATCTCAAAATCTTTTATCAATTGCCGCTCCATGCGCCGCTCAGCACTGTATCCGAACGGATCGAATGGGGTTTCTCGCAAAAACTTTAGACGCGCCAACCCTCGGCTTACAGGGTCAAACCAAGCCCCAAAGCTGCGCTTTTGCGGCCGACCGTCCGGGCCTTTATGCGCCAAAAGCGGTGGAGCCAAATGATATGAAATTTCGTAATCTCCCTCAAATCGCTCTGCAACCTGTGTCTTGGTAGCCAGAAGCAAACGCGCAACTTCATATTCATCTTTGTAACACAGCAGCTTGTGATAGGACTGCAAGGCCACTTCTAGCAATCCTGCCTCTACCCCCGCAAGTTTGCTCCGCATGGCCTCATAGCGCAGCAAACGACCCGTACCATAGGCATGCAACCCCGCCAGTCGGGCTGCCTCTGGATCTTGAACCGGCGCTTCTGCTCGGGCAAATTTCATTTCTAAATCAGCATCAACCATGGCCCAACGCCCCAGCGCGAAGGCCTGCTGATTCTGGGTTACTTTCACACCATTCAGCGCGATCGCCTCAAGCAAAGCCTCTTGAGTGAGCGGAAGCAATCCTTGCTGATAGGCCGCGCCAAGCAAAATCATATTGGCATAGACCGTGTCACCCAAAGCTGTTTCTGCCAAGAGGGTCGCATTGAATAGCCGCGCGCGCTCGTGCAATCTTGCAGTGAGCGCTAAGTGCAAATCAGCGCCCGGAATTGCAAAACCGGTATCGCGGGTGAATTCCCCTGTTATTATTTCGTGCCGATTGACTACAGCGCCGCCTGTAGGTGCCATTAGGCCCAGAGTGTTGCCCTGGGCCGAGACAACAAGGTCACCGCCGATCAACGCATCGCATTCCCCTAAAGCCACGCGAACTGCGGAAATATCTTCCGGTGTCTCACCGATGCGGCAGTGAATATGCACCGCACCGCC
>Ga0206126_10000215_pt1 | contig 78822 bp, 79 predicted proteins | sample Helgoland_Spring_5_FD_148621 | JGI IMG/M metagenome (GOLD analysis project Ga0206126, IMG submission 148621) | Pelagic subsurface seawater microbial communities from Kabeltonne, Helgoland, North Sea - Helgoland_Spring_Bloom_20160412_1 | ecosystem: Environmental > Aquatic > Marine > Epipelagic ...
CAACCTACGGCACACTTGATATTTTTGTGAATAATGCAGGGCAAGGAAGTGAAGAAACCATTGCCGAAGCACCAGATGAACGTTGGCAATATTATTGGGACTTACATGTAATGGCCGCGGTACGTATCACGCGTGGCATTATCCCACTTATGAATAGTGGAGGCGCTATGCTTTTTAACTCTTCAATTTGTGCAAAGCAACCCTTAAGCTATGAACCAATATACAATACGACCAAAGCGGCATTGTCCATGTTTTCTAAATGCTTGTCTAGCGAGCTCATACCAAAAGATATTAGGGTAAACACTATAAATCCCGGGCTTGTTTTAACACCGGATTGGTACAATACAGCCACTAGTTTAGGAGAAAAAGAGGGGATTACCGCAGATCAATATTTAGATAGATTGGCAAAAAAATTAACACCAATAGGTCGTTTTGGAACTCCAGAAGAAATAGCTAATTTCTTTGTATTTCTGTGTTCCCCCATGGCTAGTTATTCTGTTGGGTCTACCTATTATGTAGATGGTGGTTGGTTAAAAGTGGTACAATAATGAGGAGGCTAGGCTGCTTCTTGCTTGTATTTGTTTGTGCCATTTCCAGTTGCAAGAAAGAAAAGAAAAACAATTTTAAAGGGACCATAGGTTTAACCGTATTATCTTTAGACAACCCCTATTTTAAAGCCTTAGCTGATGCCGCACAGGAAGAAGCAGCTAAAAACGGTTATAATGTATTGGTCACCAGTGGAGATTTTGACCCTTCCAAGCAGCGAAATCAGATAAATGATTTTATAATTAAAGAGGTTGATGCCATTATTCTAACTCCTGTAGATTCTAAATCGAGTGGTATCGTCGTTCGTAAATGTAATGAGATGGATATTCCAGTATTTACGGCGGATATGACCACAACAGATAGTCTGGCCCATGTAGTATCTTATATTGCTACTGATAATTTTAGTGGAGGAAAACAGGCCGCAGATGCTATGATTGAGGCCTTAGAAGGAAAAATAAAGAAAGTGCTCATACTAGATTTTCCTGCTGCAGAATCTTGCCTTAATAGGGTAGCAGGTTTTAAAGAGCGTATTGAGGAATACAATACTGATAATTCGTTGGAGCAAATAGAGATTGTTGCCCAATTGCCTTGTAATGCACAAAGAGACCAGGGGTTTAAAGCAACTTCAGATGCGATTCAGACCTATCCAGACCTAACGGGAATTTTTGCAATCAATGACCCCGGAGCATTAGGAGCCGTAGGAGCCTTGGAAAAAGCCAATAAATTAGAACAGGTAGCTGTGATAGGTTTTGATGGGCAGCCCGAAGGGAAAGAAGCCATTAGAGATGGTAAAATGTATGCAGATCCAATTCAGTTTCCGAGAAAAATAGGACGGGAAACGGTCAAGGCTATTATGCAATACTTAAATGGATATGAAGTTCCTTCAGTACTTTTAATAGAAACCTCTCTTTATAAGCAGGCAGATGGGCTAGCGGATAAAGAAATAAAAGAATACCATTAAAAGATGGCGTTACTAGAATTATCTTCGATTCAAAAGAGTTTTCCAGGTGTAAAGGCCTTGGATAATGTTTCTTTTTCTATTGAAAAGGGCGAAGTTATTGCACTTTTAGGAGAGAATGGTGCCGGCAAAAGCACCTTGATAAAGATCCTAGGAGGCGTACATCAGCAAGATAAAGGCTGCGTTACATTCCAAAATAAAGAAGTAGTTATTCAAAATCCTACCCACGCTAAGAAACTGGGTATCGGAATCATTTTTCAAGAGCTTAATATTGTTCAATCTTTAAGTGTGTTAGACAATCTTTTTTTAGGAAGTGAGACTGGTTTAGGGATGAAAAAAACAGCCAGAGAAAAAGAAAAAGCTATTGAAGTTTTACAAGTTTTGGGAGTAACATTTCAAGTAAATGAGTTGTGCAGTCAGCTTAGTATTGCCCAACAACAAATGGTTGAAATTGCCAAAGCTTTGTTGTTAGATACTGAGCTTTTGATCATGGACGAACCAACAGCCTCATTAACCGCACAGGATGTTAAAAATTTATATGGTGTGGTACAAGACCTTACCAAGAAAGGAATCGCGGTAATTTATGTAAGCCACAAATTAGAAGAGATAGAATTTTTGGCAGATAAAATTGTTTTTTTACGTGACGGAAAACATATTACTACACGAAATAAAAAGGATGTTTCTAGAAATAAAATGATCGAGATTATGGTGGGGCGCAAGTTGAAAGATGAGTTTCCAACCCATGCTACTGCCGTGGGCAGTGTAATGCTACAAGCAACGAAACTAAGTCGTGGCCAAAAAGTAAGAAAAGCTTCTTTTGAGCTCCGAAGTGGCGAAATACTTGGTATTGCCGGACTAATGGGTTCTGGAAGAACGGAGCTAGTGCGGCTCATTGCCGGTGCGGATAAGCCAACTAGTGGTGAAATTCAACGGAATGGAAAAATAGCCTATATATCAAGTCCCATAGATGGTATAAACTACGGCATAGGTTTGGTGCCAGAAGATAGAAAAAATCAGGGGTTAGTGCTCCAACATACTGTTTACGAGAATTTTTCACTTATTAATTTAAAGGAAAATGCAAAAAAAGGCTGGGTAAACAATCTGCGTTTAAAAGAACACCTAGCAAGTTTTAAAGAAAATATGTCTATTAAGTATACGGCACCAGATGTGCCGATAAAGAATTTAAGCGGTGGAAACCAACAGAAAATAGTAATCGCCAAATGGTTAGAGAAAGACTGCTCTATTTTTATTTTTGATGAGCCCACAAGAGGAATAGACGTTGGTGCAAAATTTGAAATTTATGAACTTATGGTAATGCTTTTGGAAAGGGGCAAATCAATCATCATGGTAAGTTCGGAATTGCTGGAATTATTGGGTATGTCTAATCGAATTTTGGTCATGAACAATGGCAGCCTTGTTGGGCAGTTACAGAATGTTTCAGATGTAACTCAGGAAGATATAATGCACTTGTGCGTATAAAGAAGAAGAAAATGAATAAAACAATATTTTCAATTGGCTCGTATGGTATTTTTCTAGTTTTGGTAGGTTTAATAATATTGTTCAGTGTATTAACGATAAAGAAGCAGCAACTCGTTGGAGAGGACGCCGGAACTGCATTGGCTGCGCAAGTAGATAATGCTAAGGATACGGATAGGATACTGCTAATAACATCGGTTAGTAAAGCAGAAAAAGCTTTGATTACAGGTTTCGAAAATTCGGTTTCCAAAGAACTGCAGTTAGAAGTGCTTTCGCAAACTCCACCAGTAGTTAGAAAAAGAATCGCTTCCTTAATAGAAGCCAATGAAATTCCTGAACATATCGTGCTTTCAAATAAGGCAAAGAAGTGGTTATTGTTTCAGCAAATGCAAATAAATTTCCCAGAATTAAAGAATGTTAAGGTTGCGACCATAAGAGCAAGAAGTGGGTCTAATTTTTTAAAGAAGGAAAATCTATTGAACGTGGCAGATCAAATTGCTGTAATCGCCATTATTGCTATAGGAATGACAATGGTAATTATTACAAGTGGCATAGATTTATCTGTGGGTAGTTTAATTGCACTGTCCGCTGTAATTGTAACCACATTAATTGCTTCCTATATGGGTGCTGAAGATGCGAGTACATCATCTGTTGTTATTGCTGGGGTGGCGGCTATTGTAATTTGTGGTATTCTCGGGGTATTATCTGGCGTTTTTACAACCTATTTTAATATTCCTTCTTTTATTGTAACCTTATCTATGATGCTTATTGCCAGTGGCATAGCGTATACTATCTCTGAGGGGCAATCCATTTATCAAATACCGGAAAGTTTTGTTTGGCTGGGCAGGGCCAGGGTCTTTGGCATTCCTGTTTCGGTACTTTTAATGGTTGCGCTTTACTTTATTGCAAATATTATCATGACTAAAACTGTTTTTGGAAGGTATGTATATGCTATTGGAGGTAATTTAGAAGCGGCTCAATTATCCGGTGTGCCAATAAAGAAAATAACGATTATCGTATTTGCCATTTGTGGACTTTTAGCAGGCGTTGGAGGTGTCATTTTAGCATCTCAATTAAATAGTGGTTCTCCTACCTATGGCACTTCTTACGAACTTTATGTTATTGCAGCAGTCGTAATTGGAGGAACCAGTCTTATGGGAGGTGAGGGTAAAATATGGGGAACGCTCATTGGTGCTTTTGTTATAGGTGTTATACAGAATGGCATGAATTTAATTGGTATAGAAAGTTACCTGCAAAAAATTATTTTAGGGCTCCTTATTTTGGTGGCTTTGGTAATTGAAAAATATAAGAAAACATAAAGATAACCTAGGGTTGGCTACGTACAAATAAGCTGCGGATGTAGAATTACGGTGCTTGCGCTAACAATTGTCTTTGCCTGTACTATGACAACTAACTTCATCAGTAATCTGCTGCTGTTTCATATTAGTTTTTTAACAACTTCCTAAGTTGTAAAACTATCAATTCATACATTGTTGAATAAGTACAAAATAAATGATATTAGCGAAGCCTTGCAGCTACGCCAAAGGGACTCTTTAACTCGTCACAGAGAGGATGGATAATAGAGATAGTAAAGAGACAAAGAGACTATAACATAAATTATAAATTGAGTGCACCAGAATATCCCTGAAAAAAAAATTTGGAGGAAACTAGAAGTAAATTTTGAAGATCAAAAAATTATTATTGCTCAGTATGTGCGCACGATAACATATCAATATTTCTATTAGAAATTATTTGACTTTCAAAAAGCTTTGTTCTATTGCAATGAGGGGATATTTTTAATATCCTTTCTTAAAAACTCCCACAAAAACCGAAAATCCAACATCATATAATGATAGGACTTATTTAGAATATCACGTATTTGAAAGCAGTGCCTTTATTATACCTTTTCAGTCATCAAGAAAAATACGTCCTTTTATTGGGTTAAGTTATGGAAGCATTGTTGGAACTAAAATTTTTCAATATTATCAAATTCCCGGAAGCACGTCAGCTTCGGCATGGGAAACAGGGTATACAAAAATTGAAGGATACAGAAATATGATTTCATCAAATTATTTTGGATTAAATCTTGGACTTCTTTACAATCTGAGGTATGTAGAAATCAAACCTGAATTCATATTACCTTTGGGAAGAGATGTGAGTCTTAACACATATTTGAAATTAGGTATAGTATTTCGATCATTGGGGAAATAGAAACATTTTTTGGTATTATCTGGAAAGGTAAGTTGTTTCCAAAAATCTGTAGGTATATGCACTCCTGTATTTAGTACTTGATGAGGGCTAAATTATTTAATAGTAATCCTTCAAACCAAGAGAATTTCAAATAACATAAACTTTCCATATCTTGCTTGTTGATTATAATCTAAGCCAATCATATTTATTAAAAACAATGCCTTATACGATTAGTTTTAACATTTACGCAACTTCATATATCTGATAATTATGAAAAAATACATCATAACTGCCCCATTAATGGCTTTTATATTTTTCACATCATGTTCTTTACAAGGAAATAAAGAACGGAAAAATCAAGAATTTAATGGTCTTGACAAAAGTTCAATGGACATGATTTATTATCCTGATGGTTTTGCATACAAGAAAACATTTAAAAATCTCTCAGGGGACAGTATAGTTGCTCGAATTATATTTGGAAGACCTAAAAAAAATAATAGGGTAGTTTTTGGTGAGATGGTTCCTTATGGAAAAGTTTGGAGAACTGGAGCTAATGAAGCTACTGAATTTACTGCTTACCAAGATTTAATATTTGGTACAGATACGTTATCTGCAGGGACCTATACATTATATACCATACCAGAAGAACATCAATGGACAATAATTTTCAGTAATCATTTAAATGTTTGGGGAGCTTACAAATATGATATTAAAGAGGATGCTCTTAGGATCACCCAGAAAGTAGTACCGAGCTCTGAAATCATTGAGGTATTTTCTATGAGATTTGAGAATACTGAGAACAATAAAGCTCTTATAAAGCTAGCATGGGATGAGACTAAAGTTGAAATTCCATTTAGTCATTAGTTCCAAACATAATAATTATCTTACCACATTGAGGTCAAAAGGGAATACTTTAAAAAGGATTTTATGAGCTCTATAGATAACACTTCATCCCCTTTCTAAAGAGATATCAAAAATGATGTTGGAAGGAACGATGTTAAGTATAAAAAATAACCTCCACTCTCAGCGAATGAAGGTTAATTAAAATCACTGTTTTACAAAATGATAATTACAAACTGATTAGTACATTCTCCTTGTACATAGCTATCAATTCCAAGAGCTTCCGCATAGCAACTATTACCATAGGTATTGCCGTCAGAACCGCAAACAGGTGCACCTACATTTGGACAGGCATCACCCTCCCTACCATCACAAGAACCTAATACAACTAAAAGTAAAAAAAATATTTCATGGGTTCAATGTTTTGGTTAAGCAAAAATCATTTACCAACTCATATGTGAACCATCACAATAGGGAGGATTTTTTGTTTGCTTGCACATACATATAGCAGCATCCTTTGACTTTTCTGCTTTAAAAACATTCGGAGTAAATTCACTGTCCGCATGTGCTCCATTGCACCAAGGCTGATTTTCTGATTTACCACAGGCACACCATGCATATGTTTTTCCTCCTTCTAATTGTACCATTTTCGGAGTTGTACTCGTAACTTTTGCTTTTCCCATAATTATTTAATTTAGCTGGCTACGAGTTTAATATCTAATATAAAAAGATCATCAATAGCTTTGTCTCCAAGACTATCAAAGAATGATGTTGATCCAAACCTGACATTATGTTTTGAGCGATCTATTTCTATTTTTGCAGAATAACTGTTTCCTTTTTTAACAATGTCAAAAGTTATTGTTTCAGTTTTACCTTTAATTGTTACATCTCCAGTAACCGAGGCTTTACCATTTGAGAATTTGGTTGCTTTTGTAATATTAAGGTTTGCTGTAGGAAATTTCTCAATCCCAAAAAAATCATCAGATTTTAGATGTCCGACTAATTTCTGATTGTAACTAGCATCTGTAAGATCTGTATTGGTAATACTAGTCATATCAATTACGAATGACCCAGACACAATTTTTCCTCCTTTTTCTTCTAATTTTCCACTTTTAATATTGATAAGACCTTCATGTTGTCCTCCAATTTTCTTACCTAACCAATTAATTGTTGATTTTTCAGTATTAATCTTCTGAGATTGTGCAAAGGTCCCGAAACTCGAAATTGTTAAGACTGCTGCTAAAATATAATTTATTTTTTTCATTTCTTTTTGAATTATGTTAACTGCAAAGGTTCAAAGTCATCAAAACAATTGCATTAACTTAGATTAAGAAATGAAAGGAAGAGGTTGTTTTTATTTTGCCATTTTTATTCTGATTTCACTAAGAGTATCTTCATAATCGACCCCACCCTCAGTAAATTCTTCTCATCCAAAGGAGTGATTCTTAGTTCTAAAAACGTACGAAAGGCTTTGACAGGAGAATCAAGTGGTAGAAAATCAAGAAAGAGGAAGGTGTTTCTAACCTATAACCAAGATGCCAAAGACTATTTTGGAAGAAAAGATTTAAAAAGACCTGATAGCACGTACGCTTCGCTTAATATTTTTTAAAACTTTGCCCTGGATGCCATCAATAAAATTATGATACCACGCACTGATGTTATTATCCTGTGAAGAACTGTAATACCATGATTCAGCAAAGTGACCTACCGTTTCTTTTTTAATGTACAATAAATTTAGTTCCATTTTAGAAGGTAAAAACCAATCATCATAGGTGATTCCATCAATTGTTATTTCATAATCAGCACAGAGTTTTGCTGCTATTATATCCTCGCTGCATCCAGTCAAAATATCTAGTGTGTTCTGTGCTCCTGTACCTATGGCAGTTCCATCTGCTCCTGAAACCTTAGTTTCATAGCAACCCCATTCAGCCATTCCAGCTATACCCCATTCAGCCTCAGCATTTGTGGTTTGATCTTCTGGTGCTGCAATCAACCCGTGTACTTCTCCTGCTACATAGCCATTATCGTTATCCTTAAGTATGTAAAATATAATTCCCCCTTGGTAAGTATCTCCAATGGCAACATCAGCCGCAGGATCATTAGGAACAGGTTCATCACTGTCTTTTTCACAATTGGTGAACAATACAAGTGAACAAAGAATACTTAAGAAGAGGAGGTGTTTGAAGTTTTTCATAGTTGAAGTCAAAACTAACAAAAATTCTCCACCCTTAGTGATTTCTTCTAATCCGAAGGTATTGCTCTAGTCCAATTTAATTTTGCGTGATGGATTTAACCTACGCACAAGTAAAGAGGCTGCACAAGAAGAAAAAGTTTAAATCCTCTGTAGGTGTTTATCAGTGGATTCAACTGGGTATGCGTTTACAGATATGAATTTGAAAGGGGAGCTGCTCCATTGATGATCCTGAGTAATTTATTACCTTTAAGGCATGGAAAAAATCAAAGCCTTGTGGGCAAATCAGAGTTGGGTAGGCAAGATCATATGAATTTGCATTCTCATCAATGTTGTTGTTGTCGCAATCAACTTTTATAATGGAAGACTTTCACTTGATGATTTTTCAGAGTATTTCAAATAGATATCATTAGGTTAGGTTTTTTTTCAATAAAAAACTTCCAAGACACCACACCTCAGGAGTGTTATACACAAATTCAACAGTTTTGATCAAAGCTTATTATCGAATTAAAATAATGAACATTCCTTACATGCATTGATTTAAAATCAAGGATTACCCTCACCTCAACACCTCATGAAATACCCCGCTTTAACAGCTCAAAAATAAGCCCCAAACTCCTCCAATATCACCTCTTTAGAGAAACACTCACAAGTACTATTAATTTCCTTTAAAACGGCTGTATGCATCCCCGATTTAAGCACTCCAACTCTGTAATAATCCTTAGCCTTATCACTGAGGATTTGATAAATATAACTGTTGAATTCCTTTTCGTTTTTTAAGCGGATTTATTAGTTTAACCAGTAGCATTTCTCACCGCTTAAATTCGATCTAATTCCATGCTATGAAAAACACCATCAATACTTTGGTCTATTTTAAGATATCTTGCGTTGATATCGATAATATTCCAATTTTCTGTAAAGCCAGTATCGCTTATTAGTTGTATCACAGTGAAATCATTTATAGTTTTCCAAACCCCAATGACATCGTAAAAATCACCGTCTATTGTTTTTCCAGACAGATTGTAGCTATTATTATCGTAGAAATCAAAATATAAGTATTCATACGTATCATTTACTTGAACCCCACCCACAAAATAAAAAGATATATCCCATTCTCCGACTATGAAGTACATACATGTTCCATCATCATCGGTTGCTTTTGAATCATATGATACAGAAAGCGGATCAGTACATCCCGCATATTTACATGATTCGTTATCCTTTGTTGCCAGGGAATTGTAATTTACTGAAATAGGATCCATACACCCTAGAATGGCAAAGGCAGGGTCATTACTGTCTTTACCACAATTGGTTAACAATACAAGTGAACAAAAGATACTGAAGAGGAGGAGATATTTGACTTGACCCATTTTGACGTAACAAAGCTAACAAAAATTCTCTACCCTCAGTAAATTCTTCTCATCCGAAGGTATTGCTTTGGTCTAATTTAATTTTGTGCAATGGATTTAATCTACGCACAAGTCAAGAGGCTGTATAAGAAAAAAAAGTATAAATGCTCTGTAGGTGCGTATCAGTGAATTCAACTGGGCATGTGTTTGCCTATTTGACTTTGAAAGGCGGGCTGCTCTATTGATGACTCTGAGTGGGGGGCTTGATGGATAATGAAAAAATGATATAATTATAAAGCAATTTTCTTTACGGAAGGAAGAGGATAAAGTCATGATCTCCTCGCAAGATAAAGTCTGAATCTTCAAGTTCCTCCATTGCGAGAACGACAATATTACCAAAAGGATTAAGACCAGATCTCCGCTCCAGTCCAATACCATTAGCGATGTCTGATTCATCTGCTTGAAGAAAGCCAACAGTACTGCAATGTGCTTCTAGGAAACAGTAGATCAACTTGGCTTCTTTGGATAGCTATTTGAAGGTGTGGTCATTCCATTTAAGGATATCTAATCTAATGTAATTTGTTTCTTGTAAAGTTACAGGTGAGGTAAGGGTAGGATTGTTTTAATAAGTATTTGATAAGATTATGGGTTGCGGCTATGCCGAAGTGTACTTCTCTCTATAGAGGAAGAGAAACTAAAGAGTTATTTACGATTAGTATAGATACTTTATAATTTGAGTTATCAATTATCACCAACTTACCATGTCCAAAACCACCTTTTCACTTTTCATACTCCTGCTTTTGACAAGTTGTGCAACTTCAAAATTTGATTTTGCTACAGCTTATAAATTTCAAACTATAAAGAAATACCCCTCTTTAGGAGAGAAAAATCTAAAAGTCTTGGCTTCTCCAGAACAAGTCTTCCCAAATCCTCTAGCGATGAGTGAATCTGAAGTTATTGAGACAGCCTCTTTAAAATCAATTGCGGTAACATCAGAGGATTTAATTCATTCTAGGTTGAGTGCTTATGTGGGATTAGACAATATGTCTAAAAAGAAGATAAAGAGAAACAGCAAACTCAATAAAATAATAAATCGACTCAGTGATATTAAATTTGATACAATCATAACAGAAAGTGGTCTTGTTGTTCCCTTGTTGGAAAAAGAAGAGACTCCAGAAGAGCGTAAAAAGAGTTATTGGACCATCGCTAGTGCTTTGGCACTTTTTTTAGCTTTTGTTGATTTTGATTCTGGTTTTATAGTAGGTCCAATATTGGCTTTTTTGGGGTATATATTGACTTTTGTGGGATATAAGCGAGGTGAACGAGGATCTAAAGCCCTATTAAAAATAAGTAGAACTATATTGGCAATTGGTTTAGCGTTTGTAATACTGTATGTCGTCAAATAAAAGTGGACTTTTTCAGATATGGAAGGAGAAATCAATCCTCTTTCAATTCTTTTTTAGCTTTTACTCTAATTCAAACTTCCTCAATTATGATTAAAAAAAGAGATAAACCAAACCAGCCAAATAACTTACTATTTTCCAATAAGGTGAAATCAAAATTTGTTTCAAAAGAGGAGAAATTATTTGCCCTAAAAAGGTAAAAAAATCAATTTATTGTTTCTTATTGGTCGGTTAATTTGTGATCCCACTTCCACCTGACAAAGGAACGATCTGACAGCTAGAATAATTATCATCATCAATGAAGTAAGACTTTGCCTCACATTCTTTTCTGAATTTAATATCAGAAGTGAAGGCACCATTATCTAATCCAGTTTCATCTATACCAGTTTGTAAACCATTTTCATAAATGTAACAAACACAGCTCATGTCATTATTATTTCCATTGCACGACACAGTCCATATCAAACCTATCATCAAGGTGATGAGGACAATTTTTTTTTGATTTTTTTTCATTATAGTATTATTAGATCCCCTAAAATAAGAAATGTATAATTACTTATCTAAGCTTTAATGCTTTAGCAAGTCTTGGAAACAACTTAAAAGCATTTTTAAAGGTTTGGATGTTCCTCATCTTTAATTCAAATGGATCATCATCCTCATCATTCCAAGAAATGGTCATAACTGCATTGTTTAACTCAACAGGGTTAAGGTGAGTTATTTTCTAAACAAGCAAAGTTTGTAAGCACGCTACCAAAAAAAGATATTAACTGATGCGCTTGAAATAAAATCGGGTAATAAAAATACCATTTTTATCATCTTCGCTACCCACGGATTCCACTCCTGCAACAATGTTGACTAATTCCCAACCGTCGTTAAGCATGGTACTGACCTTGTCGTTAATTAAAGCATCATTGGCAGCAATATTTTGAAATCTGATACCAACAACATTAAAAAAGTTCAACAGTTTGGTTTCTTCGTACTCATTGGCTCGAATTTCTTGGCGATCTGATTTATTTCTTGACTTTAATCCTGGCGATTTGATACTGGTGTATTCTTTATAATCACGCAGCTCTATTGAATTGATAATTCTTGATCTTCCTATTCCGTTAGGAATAATTGACTCTACAACCGTGAAAGAAGTAAATTCAAATCGCGGAGGAGTTTCATTTCTCTGATTAAATGCGGTAATTGTAATGAGTAATATAAGGCCCATAATGTAGTGAATTTGTTTGATATTATTCATTTTTCAAGGTTTGATGAATTTAAAATAGAGCAATTATCATACCAAAATCCTCCAATATCATCTCTTTAGAGAAATACTCACAAGTACTATTAATCTCCTTTAAAACGGCTGTATGCATCCCAGATTTAAGGACTCCAACCCTATAATAATCCTTAGCCTTATCACTGACTTTTAGCTTTCCATGCGCTCGCTTCTTATGCGTTCCTTTGACTAGTATAAAGTCATGATTTCCTAGTGCGATAAAGCCAGTATCTTCTAGTTCTTCCATAGCGAGAACTACCACATTACCAAAGGGATTAAGACCAGATCTACGCTCCAGTCCAATGCCATTAGCGATGTCTGATTCATCTGCTTGAAGAAAGCCAGCAGTACTGCAATGTACTTCTAGGAAACACTAGATTAACTTGGCTTCTTTGGTTAGCTGTTTGAAGGTATGGTTGTTCCATTTAATGGTGTCTAATCTCATGTAATTTGTTTCTTACAAAGTTACAGAGGAGGTAGGGGAAGGTTTGTTTTGTGAAGTCTTTGGTACAGGGGTTAAAACCTATTTTGATTTTATATTTATTGGGTACCCTGTGGTGTATAGTAAGTTTCCCATTTGCTGTTATGGCTTAATATGATAAGTAATCCCGAGGGTATAAATAGAGAACTTTTTATGGATATTAAAATTGGATTATGACAACAGCCTAGTGGATACCCTGAAGCTCCTTGCTGAGAATGATGTTTAAATTAATCCTCATCCGATTTTTTCTTTAATTTCTTTTGCTCTATATCTTTCCTAATCTTTTCAAAGTCTATTTGGGATTGGATTAGTTTGTTTTGTCTCTGTATTCTATCCATTTTTTGGTCAAGGGCTCCAAATTTTGTCCAGTAGACATAGAGCATGGCACATATTGATAAAATTATCAGTAGAGTAAAAACGGCATTGATATTATGTATAAACTTATGGTCGAAGATGACAAATGAACTCCATACGACTACCATAAGTCCACCAACGAAGGTAATAATACCTGTAATTCTTTTTTTCAAAATTTTAATCTATGTTTAAATCAATTAAATAAAGATTTTAATCCAGAAATATATGCTACTCTCGAAGAGTTTTCTAACCCGTTATTCTTCAGCCACTCCACATAATCAATGCTATGTGCTCTAAACATTTGCCTTGGAGATTTTTTTATTACTGAGAAATCAGAATACATATTAGTATGGGATTTAATAAATCTTTCAAAAGAATTGACAGAAACTTCCTTCCTTCTTTTTGTCTTTTCCATCAAGTCTTTATTATGAGATATACCATATTCAAAAACCTCTAAAATAGTACTTGGATAATTGAGTATATCACCATCATAATAATGGTCTAAAACCATATCTATATCGTTGAATAAATGGCCATCATAGCCTTCTAGTTTTTTCTTCATTGCAATGAGATTAATATTTTGCTCATGGTATTCATGACCAATCAATCCACCTCGCTGAAAATAGTCAGGGTGATTAGCATAAATTTTGGTTGCTATTTGTCTTTGAGTACTCCGAAATGTAATGTTTGCATAGATGCCTCTTCGTTCAGAATTCTTAAGAGGTTTTTTTAAATAAAAAGTCACATTGATGTTTGTATTTGGTCTTTTCATATTCCCTTTTTTACAGCTTATTTTAAGTAACGAACTTTCACACTTCAGAAGAAATTCCATTTAAATAAATGTCTGAAATACGCCATATTAGATCATAAGATATTTACAATATGAAAGTTAATAATCAAAAGGGGTAATTATTCGTAAATAGTACGAAAATTCGTAATTAAACTTTCTTTAAAAAAACACCTTCCTTCTTCAATAGGACTTGTTTGTTTCGGTAGAGAATACCCAAAGATTTTTTAAAATTCTTTTTACTCATTTGTAGCAGCGATTGAATTTCTTCAGGATTGCTCTTATCGGTCAGGGCGATAAAACCCTCAGAGGCTTTCAATTCCTTTAAAATGGTTTGAGCACCATCTTCAAGGTTTTGCATTCCTTTTTTCCTCAAAGTCACATCAATTTTTCCATCTGGCCGAATCTGTTCAATGAATCCTCTGATCTGATCACCCATCATGACATCTTGGTAGATTTGGTTGCTGAAAATCATACCACTATAGGTGTTGTTGATTACCACATTGACCCCTAGATCACTATCATTGGCAATGAGCAGGTCTACTTCTTGGTTCACTTCAAGTTCAATATTTTCTTTTTCAAAATGCTTGTCCACTTTGGCCGTTGCGGCCAATCGATGGGTGAGTGTATCAATATACAAATAGACTAAACACCATTGGCCAATATTCAGGCGTCCATGCTGCTGTCTGAATGGGACAAGCAAGTCTTTTTCTAGGCCCCAATCCAGAAAAGCCCCTATATTATTAACATCTTTCACCTTCAAGCAACCGAATTTATGAAGCTGCAATAGAGGTCTGAGGGTCGTGGCCACAATACGGTCTTCAGAGTCATTATAGACAAATACTTTGAGCTGATCGCCTACTTTCGTCCCTTCAGGTATGTATTTATTAGGGAGGAGGACGTCATTTTCTTCACTGTCTATCAAAAAAGCACCTGGGGTCAATATCCGATCAACTACTAGTTCATTGTATATTCCAATATGGATCATAGATGTGTAAAGTTACGCTGAATCTAAGCCAATACGATGATCGTTCCTATTATTTCAGGAGAGCAAATAAATTGGAGCTAACTTTGCCGCTCAATAAATTAGATATTTTGGCATCATTTAAATCATTAGGCGTTACTCCCCAAGTCATCCAAGGCTTAGAAGATCTGGGCATCGTTAAGCCTACAGAAATTCAAGTTCAGTCTATTCCCAAGCTCATTAAATCACCGATAGATTTTATTGGTATGGCGCAAACAGGCACAGGAAAAACAGCCGCATACAGTATTCCTATCATACAAAACATAGATCCCAACGAACCTAAAATTCAAGCTTTGATTTTATGTCCTACCCGAGAATTGGGACAACAAATTGCCAAGCAAATTTTTAAATTTACAAAATTCACGGAAAAGATTTTTGTTGAAGCCGTTTATGGAGGAGAAAAAATAGAAGTACAGATCAGTGCCCTAAGGCGTAAGACACATATATTAGTGGCTACACCGGGGAGATTGTTGGATTTGCAGCGCAGAAAAGCGGTGGACTTGCGACAAATAAAGACGGTTGTATTGGACGAAGCGGATGAAATGTTGAGTATTGGGTTTAAAAAGGATTTGGACTTGATTTTGGAACAAACTTCGCGTGGAAGCAATACCTGGTTGTTTTCTGCGACCATGCCCAAAGAGATCACGCAGATTATCAATAGCTATATGGATCCTGCGGCAGTAAAGGTGGAGATCAACAGGGATCAGCGGGTCAATGCGTATATAGCACATCAATATGCCATCTGTGAACAAGCTCAAAAAATGGAAGCGTTGGTTTTTTTCCTAAAGTCACACAAAGAGGAAAGAGGCATTATCTTTTGTAAGACCAAACGGGTCACCAAACAGCTTCATGAACAATTAAAGACCAAAAAATATCAAATAGGCTGTATTCACGGCGACCTCAAGCAGATTGAGCGGGACAAAGTCATGCGGGCCTTCAAGGGGGATAAACTCAAGGTATTGATTGCCACAGATATTTCTGCGAGAGGCATAGATATAGATAATTTAGCGTATGTGTTTCATTATCAATTACCTGATCAAGTCGAATATTATACCCATAGGAGTGGGCGTACGGCTCGGGCAGGAAAGAAAGGTATATCCATCCTGCTGGTTACCCCAAAAGAAATCAAAGACATGAGGTTGATCAGTCAACAACTTCATATTGAATTTAAGCAGCTGCAATAATTCATGGATAATTTGGCGGAGTTTTTGGCTACGCTCGATCCAGACAATCGGGAATTCAATGCGGCCGTAGAGTTTGTTCAGTCCACGGACCGCCCTATTTACCTCACGGGAAGGGCCGGAACAGGTAAGACGACCTTTCTGAAATACGTTACCGCTATTTCCTCTAAAAAAACGGTAGTGGTAGCCCCCACAGGAGTGGCCGCCATCAATGCGGGAGGTGTGACCATACATTCGTTTTTCAAACTTCCTTTTGAGCCTTTACGGCCAGACGATTCACGGTTCAGTACTCGAAAAATGAATGAAGATCATGTAAATATCTTCGAAATGCTCAAATACAATCGCGAAAAATATCAAATCATTCGTGAATTGGAATTATTGATTATCGATGAGATATCTATGGTGCGCTGTGACGTGCTGGATGCCATTGAATACATTTTAAGGGTATACAGAGACAAGCCTTACCTACCTTTTGGTGGGGTTCAGGTGTTAATGTTGGGCGATCCTTTTCAGTTGCCTCCCGTGATGAAGCGTGAGGAGCAGGCCATCTTAGGAGAATATTATAAAACCTCGTATTTTTTCAGTTCCAATGTGTTTAAAATCATTAAACCAGCACAACTTGAATTAAAAAAAATATATCGGCAAAAAAATCAGCAATTTGTTGAATTGCTCAATAAAGTGCGGTTTAATCAAATGACTTCCGATGACGTTGCCCTTTTGAACTGTCGTCATGTCCCTAATTTCAAGCCCAAAGTAGAGGAGAACTACATTCAGTTAAGCACGACTAATAAGAGGGTAGATGAGGTCAATGAAAATAAATTGAAGGCCTTAAAGACTGACGAAAGAAAGTATGAGGGCTTGGTGGAAGGTATTTTTCCTTCCTCTTTTATGCGTACCCAAGAGAATTTAGCTTTAAAAATTGGGGCACAAATCATGACCGTAATTAATGACCCAGGGATGGTTCCTTCCGATGATGGAGCTGATCAATATACGTCTAAAAAATTCTTCAATGGAAGTATTGGTACAATTTTAGAATTGCACGAGGATCATATTGTGATCAGTACCGAATCCCATGAATACATTGCGGTTTACCGGACCACTTGGACCAATATTTCGTATCGATGGCATCCAGAACGAAAGACCATTATATCAGAAGAAATAGGGGCGTTTACCCAGATACCTGTACGACTGGCCTGGGCCATTACTGTCCATAAAAGTCAGGGACTCACTTTTGACAAAGTGATTGCAGATATCAACGATGCCTTCACCAATGGTCAGGCTTACGTAGCCCTGAGTAGATGTACGTCATTGGAAGGATTGGTTTTCAAACATTTATTTAACCTAAGGGCCATTAAGACCGATTCGATTGTGGTTTATTTTTCACAATACTACGATCAAAAAAGTCAAAATGAGCAGGACCTCCTCAATGGGAAGGCTGATTATTTTTATAAATTGGCAAGAAAAGCTTTTTTTACCTATGGATTTTTGGAATGCCAAGAATGTCTTAGTAATGCGGTTAGCTATAGAAATGATGCCCAGCATCCCTTATTTGACAAATGCAAACGTATTTATTTGGAGTGGATTAATCAAAGGGAATTACTACTCAATGATGCGGAACAGCAAAACCTGAATACATTGAAGCAATATTTAAAGCAAGAGTTAAACATCAAGATTTAAAAGAATGAAGGGTACCCAGCGAAGCCATATCCAAAAGGGCTTAGAAGTGCATATCATGCTCAAGAGTGATCAGCGCACCGGCCCCTTGACCCATGGCATTGTGAAAGACATCTTGACTAAATCAGTCACTCACCCCCATGGAATCAAGGTCCGACTCGAGGACGGTCAGGTAGGGCGTGTGAAAAAGGTGTTTTTATCATGATGCTTATCAATTCAATAGAGCTGCAATAAGAACAGGTATATTTTTGCCAAAATTCATGTTAAAGTATGTTAAGGAATGGTTTGATTCTCACAAATAAAGATATTTTTAAACTTTATAATTCAACATTTTTTCAATATAATATCAGAGATAATGAAATCTTTAAATAAAAATTGGTTTTTAATAACCATGACTTCAATAGTGTTTGGTTTATTAGGTTATTTGCTAGGCATCCAAAATAGTAATCAAAGTATTAGAATGATGAACGGTTCCGGTGGTCTTCATATGGAGCATATGAAGGGATCGGATATAATGATGTTTGAATCCGACGGAGGGATAGTGATGGATGAAGATGGTAATATTGAAATTGAAATAGACACCTTGTTATCTGGAGGGAAATAAAAGATTAAGGTGATTGTAAAAAAAGATATTAAATAAGTTGATCAAATAATTATACTAAAAAGACCTTTCAAAGAGGTCTTTTTTATTCAGAAGCTAAAATAGTTTTTAGATGAATCGTGAGTCCGTTTCATTTGTTTCGGTTTGATTCAACATTAGATATTAATACAACAAATATTTTTTAGAAACCTTTTTCCAGCCCGCCTGATAAGCTGAAGAGACAAAATATATTTTGAGATCTGCTTGATAGTCGGAGGCGACAAAAAATATTTTCTTGTCTGCTTGATAATCTGAATCTGTAAAAAACCATTTCCCATCGTTGTCACCAGCTTGATAGTTGGAGGATACTTTGTAAACCAAGAGGTCTGCTTGATAGACTGAACTCACGACAAACACTTTAATATCAGCTTTATAAGTGGCATCAACTGCGTATACTTTTTGAGCCTGAGCATTTAAAAGAGTAAAAAAAAAGACTACAATAAAAGTGATTATTGAAAGTTTTGCAGTGGGTAATCTCATGGTCTTATGTTTTTTTTTCTAAATGAAGTTAAGGTATTTTTATTGGTTAATGTGGCCAATTCAAAACCACTGTGGGGTCTTGGTCATAAAAAGAGGCCCATTGAACGGCCATCAATACAACGTCCAGAGGACTTAAAAACTTCCTAATTTTGAAAAAAAAACAGTTTTAAATTACCTAGATCAGAGCATTGATACAAAAAAACAAGAGCAGATCAGTTACCATTGGGAACCTGAGAAGCTACGACCGTGATTTGGCTGCTAGAATAATTATCATCATTGATTACGTAGGATCTTTTCACATTCATTGCGATCCATGAGATCATCGAATTCTTCAATTAGCCTCTGAATGCCATTTTTATAGATTTAACGGGTATATAGAAGATCATTATTTCGATTTCTCTCATTAACCAAAGGGGTCATGAGCAGGATAAGAACCCATGATTTTATTTATGGTTGATCATACGATTAATAAAATTGAATCGTTTAGAGACATTTTAATCATAAAAATGATAGAGAAATACTAAAATTGCTGAAAATGCGGGCTTTTTATGGTCTTTTATCTCTAGTTTAACATCGACTTCTACCTTGTTGATACCGCGTAAATTGATGGCTGATTTTAAGGTAGCATGTAGCTTAACTTGCGCACCTACGCGTACGGGTTGATTGAAACGGAGGGCTTCAATACCATAGTTAACCATCATTTTTAGATTTTGAACTTCTAGTATTTGCTCCCACAAATAAGGAACCAAAGATAGGGTAAGATAACCATGAGCAATGGCTGTACCAAAAGGGCTTTCTTGTGCTGCACGCCCCGGATCTGTGTGAATCCATTGATGGTCCAGCGTTGCCTCGGCAAATTTATTGACTTGATCTTGATTGATTGTAAAATATTCAGAGGATCCTAAGACGGTACCTATTCTATCTTCAAAATCTTCAAAACTTGAAATAATCAAACGTTCCATAGGTATTTAAACTACTTATTTTTTGTAAATTTAAGACGTTAGATATTAAAAAATCAAGTGGATGAAAAATTCAATGATATTTAAACAGGGCAAAAAACATAAGGTACCTTTATTTTAAATAAATTATATAATTTTGAGAAACAATTTAATCATATGAGCGACTGTCCTTCAAGAAAAAGCATTTTTTATACCGAACAGGAGGCCAAAGAAGCTTTGATCAGGATCCATGTCAAATACCAAAATTCCTCAACGCGAGCGTTTTATGGCTGTGACCAATGCGGACATCTTCATTTGACTTCTTCTGGAGACATGGATGATACATTGAAGCAAGCACAGCAGGCGGGTAGATTAGACCAACTGAGTGAGTCTGACCATTGGACGCGCAAGTTGAGTTGATCAATCTTAGGCCAAGGGTACCCAATTTATTTAAAATGATTAAATAAGTTAACTTTATTACATATTGATGATTGTTTTAACCAAAATGAAAAGAATCACTTATTTTATTTTCCTACTTGCATCCATGGCCTCCAATGCCCAGATAAAAGCGCTGGTAGGTGGAACTTTGATAGATGGATTTGGGTCAACGCCTATTTTGAATAGCGTCATCATTATTGATGGGACGCGTATTGCTGCCGTAGGTACAATAGGGAGTATTGAGATTCCTGCAAGCGCCGAAGTCATTTCGACCGAAGGTATGTCCGTTTTGCCTGGACTTTGGGATATGCATGTGCATTTGATGATCAATGGACATGCGGATTATGCGTATTGGGATAAAACTTATCTCCCCTTGTTCGAAAAAGTAATCATGCCTTCTTCTGCAAAACAACTGCTGATGGCCGGGGTGACGAGTGCGCGCGATTTAGGAGGCCCCCTCAAGGAAAGTTTGGTAGTCAGAGATGCCATTAATAGGGGAGAGATACCCGGACCGACCATGTATATGAGTGGGCCATTTATTCAAAAGCAACCCTATCCCGGTACTGAACAGTTTAGATGGGGCGTGGATGGCCCCAAAGATGCTCGGGCCAAAGTAAAAGAACTTGTCGATGCCGGGGTAGACTGTATTAAGCTCATAGATCAAGATCAGATGACCGAAGAAGAAATATTCGCCATTGTAGACGAAGCGCACAAAGGAGGATTGACGGTAGTGGCTCATAGTCATCGACCCGAAGAAATTAGAAAAGGGTTGAAAGCAGGGGTGGATTGCTTTGAGCATACAGGATTATCGTCAGCTCCTGAATATCCAGAAGAGATATTGAGTGCCATTAAGGAAAGAACCGCCCAAATGAATTTAGGACCCTTATATTGGACCCCTACCGTAGAAGGCTTGTACAATTATGAAGCCTTGAGAGATAACCCAGAGATTTTAGATGGAGATGATTGGCATCTGGGATTGCCGGACTCGGTCGTACTAGACATTAGAAATTCATTTGCACACCCAGATAGATTGCCTTATTTTCAATTGACACCCATGCGAAGACCTACTTTAGAAAAGAAAGTGAATCAGCTCAAAGAAGCAGGTGTCGTTTTGATGATAGGTACCGATAGTGGCATTCCTATGAAATTCCATATCCAATCTACCTGGAATGAACTAGATGTATGGGTCAATGAATTTGGTTTCGATCCGATCTATACCATTAAGGCTGCTACCTATTGGCCGGCTAAGATGATGGGGGTTGAAGCTGATTACGGCACCATCAGTGAGGGTAAATTTGCCGATATTATAGCCGTAAAAGGAAATATATTGCGTCACATTAGTCTACTTCAAAGTGTTGATCTTGTGATTAAGCACGGAAGACAAGTCAAATAAATTAAGTCAACGTCACGCTATTTCAGAAACTAAATACATTTGATTTTTAGAAATATAAAAATCAAATGTATTTAAATCTTATCGTTTTTGATTCTAGTTTTGCGCCATTCAATCATCTATATTACGCCATTCAAACAACCATTTTCTATGCTCAGAGCCGTAAATTTTGTCAGATTATTGTCTATAGTGATTTTCTTAGGGACTTTAAGTTTGGTGTATGCTTATTTAGATCCTGTGGTAAGTTTTTCGTTAGAGACCGATATGCCCACCCTGCACCGAACCGACTTTTTTTACCTGTGCGCGTTGATCTTTTTGGTGATCAATATTTTTCTGTGGTTATTGATTAAGATCGTAGCACCTAAAATAGCGCAACGATTTGGAATCCTTTCGGCCGGTTGGTTTGCCGCGCTTCCCGTCGTAGTCAATTTTTATATCTGTTTTCTGATAGGATTTCTTGGAGCACTCAACAATACGTCAAGTCTTCAGCTATCGAGTTATGCCTATTTAAATTATTTAGGTCCGATATTATTGATGATTTGGATGGGTTTGGCAATTTATTTCATGTCTACCAAAAAATTATTAGACTAATTAAATACTTGTAATTCAACAGTTTGATTGTATTTATTTAAATAATAGGTCGAATGTAAAGCAAATATTTTTTAACAATACCTGCTTTTTTTTTCATAATTTCCCACTTGGTTACAGCGATCCAACATATTCAATTATTATAAATGGCAACAGGTAATTCTAACTACACCGAAGAAAGTATAAAGTCCTTAGATTGGAAAGAACACATCCGACTTCGTCCTGGGATGTACATCGGTAAGTTGGGTGACGGTTCAGCGCATGATGACGGGATCTATGTATTGGTCAAGGAAATCATAGATAATTGTATAGATGAGCACATGATGGGCTTTGGTAAGACGATCGATATCAAGGTCAGTGATCATAAAGTTAAAATTAGAGATTATGGCAGGGGTATTCCTTTAGGAAAAGTCATTGATTGCGTTTCTAAGATTAATACGGGTGGTAAATATGACTCTGGGGCTTTTCAAAAATCAGTAGGCCTTAACGGAGTAGGTACCAAGGCGGTAAATGCCTTATCTAGTTATTTTAAGGTGCAGTCTTTTCGTGATGGTAAGACCAAAATGGCTGAATTTAATCAGGGAGAGGTTACCTCTGATGCTCAGGTAGTCAGTACTTCAGACCGAAATGGGACTCACATCACTTTTGAGCCTGACAACGTTATTTTTAAAAATTTTCATTTTATTCCTGATTATTTAGATAATCTTATCTGGAATTATGCCTATTTGAATGCGGGTTTGACTTTAGTGCTCAATGGTAAAAAATACCATTCAGAGCATGGCTTACTGGATCTTTTGCGACGTAAGACGGATGAGGAGAGTATCAGATACCCTATCATGTACATGAAGGGAGAGGATATTGAGATTGCCTTGACCCATTCAAATCAATATGGAGAAGAATACTACTCCTTCGTAAATGGCCAATATACGACTCAGGGAGGGACGCATTTGGCCGCTTTTAGAGAATCTATTGTCAAGACAGTCAGAGAGTTTTTTAAAAAAGATTTTGATGCGGCGGACGTCAGAGTAAGTATTGTTGCGGCCATCGCAATCAGAGTACAAGAGCCGGTATTTGAATCTCAGACCAAGACCAAATTAGGATCTCAAAATTTAGGGCCAGAGGGACCTACAATGAGGACCTTCGTCAATGATTTTATCAAAAAGGAATTAGATAACTACTTGCATCAAAACAGCGAATCAGCAGGTTTGTTGTTAAAACGTATTTTGCAATCCGAGCGGGAGCGAAAGGAAATAGCAGGAATAAAAAAACTGGCAAATGAGCGCGCCAAAAAAGCCAATCTGCACAACAAAAAGTTGAGAGATTGTCGGGTACACCTCAATGACAAGAAATTAGCCGAAGAGCGCCGCAATGACAGCATGATCTTCATTACTGAGGGAGACTCGGCCAGTGGATCCATTACCAAGACTAGAGATGTACAAACTCAGGCCGTTTTTAGTTTGAGAGGTAAGCCCTTTAATTGCTATGCCCACACCAAAAAGGTGGTGTATGAGAACGAAGAATTTAATTTACTGCAGCATGCCCTAAATATTGAAGACGGGCTCGAAGGTTTGCGGTATAAAAAAATCATTATCGCTACGGATGCGGATGTAGATGGGATGCACATTCGATTGCTTTTGTTGACATATTTCTTGCAATTTTTTCCTGAATTGGTCAGAAACGGTCATGTATTTATTTTGGATACCCCTCTTTTCCGTATCAGAAATAAAAAGGAAACATTTTACTGTTATGATGAGCTGGAACGTCAAACAGCGATTGAAAAATTGGGAAAAAATGCAGAAATCACTCGATTTAAAGGTTTGGGTGAAATTTCACCCAATGAATTTGCAGCTTTTATTGGAGAAGACATTCGTCTTGAACCCGTTATCTTGAGAAAGGAAACTAAAATCAAAGATTTATTGTCTTTTTATATGGGGAAAAATACGCCAGATCGTCAGCAGTTCATCATTCATAAACTTAGGGTGGAGAAAGATTTGATTCATGAAGAAAAGGCAATTATATCAGAAGAATATGAGATTACGTAAAAAATTAACACCTCTCATTTTTTTTAATTTGTTATTACTATCAGGTCTTTTTTGGATCTCATGTGATGAGGCATCTGAAGACATTTCTACCCTTGAAGAGGAGGTATTAAGTGAGCCGGAGGATCCCATTGAGAGTCGATTGATTTCAGCAGAAAAAAAAGTCACAAAAACATCAGGAAATCTCAGAATAGTCTTTAATTCAAGTGGGATAGACTTGCCTTTAGAACAATTTTTATATGATGTTCAAATATGGAAAGTTATTTATGAGACGAGCTACAAGGGCGAGAAAATCATGGCGTCTGGTATGGCTTATATCCCAGTGATGGATTCAATTAAGTCTAGTTACCATGTTTTTGCACATGGGACCATAACTGCAAACAGAGATGCACCGAGTGAGTTACCTCTAAATGATTTCCAAAACTTGTTGTTTGCTGGAATGGCTTCAACAGGCCTGATCACTGTGGTACCCGATTTCATCGGATTTGGAAGTTCTAGAGATATCATGCACCCATACTATGTCGAAGAAATGTCTGCTTTGGCAGTTATTGATGAACTAAGAGCAGTAAGAGAATTACTGAATCAAGAAGGGATCAGTTCAGATGGAGAACTATATTTAAGTGGCTATTCTCAAGGGGGTTACGTAGCCATGGCTACACACAAATATATTGAAGAGCATGATATAGAATATTTTAATTTAAAGGCATCTTTTCCAAGTTCTGGAGGTTACGATATGAAAGGGGTACGTGATTTTTTCTTTGATCAAGAAATATATCAACACCCTTATTTCATGGCTTATATTGCAGAATCTTATCGAACCTATTATGACTACGATACGACATGGGCAAGTCAAATTTTTAATGAACCTTATGACCACATTGTCGTAGGTCTTTTTAATGGTATTACGGCGGGAGCTCAGATAAATGCCCGTTTAAACGATACGATTGCTATATTGATTGCACCCGAATTTTTGTCAGACCCCGACAGTGGGGTGTTTTCAGAATTTTCTCAACTTTTTGAGCAAAACAGCTTATTAGATTGGATACCAGAGATTTCCATGCACCTGTATCATGGAAATGCTGATATAACGGTCCCTTATCAAAATACAGTTGATACTTATCGTGCTTTCTTGTCTTCTGGAGTTTCGCCTGAGATCGTTACATTGACCACTTTTGAAGGCGCAGATCATTATACGTGTGTTGTCCCGTATTTAGAAAGCTATTTTAATACAATTATGAAACTTGAAGGCTATTAATCGAGCAATGTACCTGGATAGAATGTTTAAGAAATATGGATGACGATTTAAAAGAAGATGAGATTCACGAAGTACTTCCCGTCACAGGGATGTATGAAAATTGGTTTCTTGATTATGCTTCTTATGTAATTCTTGAAAGAGCCGTTCCTGCCATAGAGGATGGCTTAAAACCTGTGCAAAGAAGGATTTTGCATGCTATGAAAGAATTAGATGATGGTCGCTTCAATAAGGTGGCTAACATCATCGGAACGACCATGCAATTCCATCCTCACGGAGACGCCTCCATCGCAGATGCGATTGTAAATCTAGGCCAAAAGGATTTATTGATTGAAATGCAAGGCAACTGGGGTGATGTGCGTACCGGCGATGGTGCTGCAGCCTCTAGGTACATTGAGGCACGCTTGTCAAAGTTTGCCTTAGATGTTATTTTTAATGCGCAAACCACCAGTTGGCAATTGTCCTATGATGGACGTAAAAAAGAACCGGTTACTTTTCCTGTCAAGTTTCCTTTGTTACTTTCTCAAGGAGTAGAGGGTATTGCCGTGGGACTTTCAACCAAAATGTTACCCCACAATTTTATAGAGTTGCTCAATGGTTGTATCAGCATTTTAAAAGGAAGATCTGTAAAGTTATTCCCTGATTTCCAAACAGGAGGCAAAATAGATGTAACAGATTATAATGATGGCCACAGAGGGGGCAAGGTTCGTGTGAGGGCGGTCATAGAAGAAGATGACAGTAAGACCTTATTGATCAAAGAAATCCCCTATGGCACTACGACTTCGTCGCTGATTGACTCCATAGTGAAGGCCAATGACAAAGGAAAAATAAAAATCAAACAAGTCATTGATAATACCGCAGCTGAAATAGAGATTAAAATTGTATTGGCCAGTGGTGTGTCCCCCAATATCACGATTGATGCTTTATATGCCTTTACGGATTGTGAGGTATCTATCTCACCCAATGCCTGTATCATTATCGCAGATAAGCCCCATTTTGTTGGGATCAAAGAAATCCTTAAACACAGTGTGGATCAAACGGGAGATCTTTTGAAGCAGGAGTTAGAAATACGTAAAAATGAGCTCCTTGAAAAGATTTTATTTTCTTCTCTTGAAAAAATATTTATTGAAAATAGGATCTATAGGGATATTGAAGATGCTGAAACATGGGAAGCTGTACTTCAAGCGATTGACCAGGGTTTAACCCCCTTTAAATTGGAATTTTATCGTCAGATCACTGAGGAAGATTTGGTTCGTCTGACGGAAATTAAAATCAAGAGAATATCAAAGTTTGATGCGTTTAAGGCAGATGAGTTGATGAATAAGCTTCAAGAGGAACTCAAGCAGACGCTTTTCAATTTAGATCATTTGACTGAATTTACGATCTCATATTATCGGCGGTTACTCGAGAAATACGGTAAGGGAAAAGAACGAAAGACCGAAATCGCAAATTTTGATACCATTAAGGCCGCTTTTGTGGCAGCTAATAATGCCAAGCTTTATGTAAACAGGCAGGAGGGTTTTATAGGGATGGGTCTTAAGAAAGACGAATTCATCTCTGAATGTTCAGACATTGATGAAGTCATTGTTTTTAGAAATGACGGGGTCTGTGTGGTTAGCCGAATTCAGGATAAAGTTTTTGTGGGCAAAGACATCATACATGTCGCTGTTTATAAGAAAGGGGACGAGCGCATGGTGTACAATATGATTTATAAAGACGGATCTTCAGGTAGATCTATGATTAAGCGATTCAATATACTGAGTGTGACCCGAGACAAGGAGTATCGTTTGGCCAAAGAATCCAAAGGATCTAAGGCATTGTATTTTACGGCCAATCCCAATGGAGAGGCAGAGGTAGTTACCGTGAATTTGACTGCGGCGAGCACGGCGAGAAAGAAAGTTTTTGATATTGATTTTGCAGATTATGAAATCAAAGGTCGCTTGGCATCTGGAAATATAGTGACTAAGTATCCTGTTAGAAAGGTGCAGCTGAAAACGGCAGGGGCGTCTACTTTGGGTGGACTAGATATTTGGTATGATGAAGTGATTGGTCGTTTAAATACGGACGAGCGGGGTCTTCATTTAGGTAATTTCAAAGCAGAAGATTTGATCATTGTTTTTTATTATGACGGTCATTATGAGTTGACCACATTTGAAATGAGTAATCGTTATGAATCCAAAAATATATGTCATTTGACTAAATTTATACCTGAGGGTATCATTACAGGTATCTACCAGGAAGGTAGTACCAAAGCTTTTTTTATCAAAAGGTTTAAAATCGAGACTGTTAAAACACAAAAACTCTTTTTCTTCATCTCTGAGACCAAAAATTCAAAATTGTATTTTGCCAGTGATGCGGTAAAAGTAGAAGCATCTGTGACGTATAAGGAGAAAAACAAAAAGTTACAGAAAATTTTAAATTTGGATACTTTAATAGATGTCAAAGGCTGGAAAGCCTTGGGGAATAAATTCCACTTACAAAATGTAGTTAAAATTGAGGCCGTTGTCAATGAGGATGAGCTTGAAAAACCTGAAAAGGAAGATATTGAATTATTAAAATCTTTTATTCAAGAAGAGGTAGAGCGTGAAGATAATCAAATAGGGCTATTTGATTAAAATTATCGGTAAAGAGGCACCTAATTATAAATACGTTAGTTTTGATGTGGAATAGTAAATACATTAACCGGTTGTGAAAAAATGGTTTAAACGGATGTTTATTTCTTTGGGATTTGGATTTTTATTCATATTATCTCTTAATATTTGGATAGTACTCAGTACCTCAGAACAAATATTCAAAGAGGAGACTTGGCCACCTGCTCAAAGGGTGGGCTTAGTACTTGGTACTTCCCGATTTTCGACCAAGGGAGTCAAAAATGAATTCTTTGAAGAGCGGATGAATGCTGCGACCAAGCTTTTTGAGCTCGGAATTATAAGTCATATCCTGGTCAGTGGTGACAATAGTAGTATATACTACAACGAGCCTCGTGACATGCTTAACGCCTTGAAAGAAAGGGGTATTCCTGAATCAGCAGTTACTTTAGATTATGCTGGATTGCGAACTTTAGATTCGGTAGTGCGTTGCGCACAGATATTTGGACAATCTAATTTCATTATCATTACCCAAGAATTTCATTTGTATCGGGCGCTGTTCATAGCTAATTATCATGGATTAAAGGCCTATGGATTTTCACCAAAATCGGCTAGGGTATCGGTACCGACAAAAGTGAGGATTCGAGAACTGATCGCACGTGTTTTGGCAGTTTTAGATCTTTATGTATGGAACAAAAAACCTGAAATTATGGGTAAATTTAGTCCTATCTAAAAATTGAGTCAAGAAAAAAACAAGTTTTTAATTTAAAAATTATTGACGGGTTATTTTTTGATGTATTTTCGCAAGAATAAAAAAGATCAAATAATAGCATGTTAAAGGAATTTGAAGAATTACGCGAGGATGAAATTGATTTGATGTTGAGTGTTCCTATTCTCGTCTCTGTTTTGATTGCCGGTGCAGATGGTAACATCGATCACAAAGAGAAAAAAGAGGCTATTTTGTTGGCGTATACTAAGCAGCGCCATGTGACCAAGCAGTTAGCCGGCTATTATCAACTAGTAGGACAAAATTTCGAAGAAAAATTACTTACTTGTATTGCAAAAACATCAGATGATTTAGAAATAAGGAATGGTGACATCATCCAAGAATTGAGAAAATTAAATTTGATTTTACCCAAACTAGATAAGCATTTTGCGATTAAATTTTATGATAGTATCGAAGATTGGGCCAAACGGATCGCAGAGGCCTCTGGAGGTATTTTGGGTTATATGTCAGTAACGTATGAGGAGGCTAAATTATTAACTCTGAAAATGATTCGTTCTCCTCAGTAAAATAGGAATCATTTATCTTTCACATCAAACTTAGAAGGTTTATGCTTAACGTGATTAACCTACATGCACCCTGCAGCTAGATCTTCCATTCTTAGGCCCTTTAGATTTCTCATGCTGATGTGGCTTTTTTTTTCGGTAAGTTTCTTTTTTAATATTGATTTCGGCTTTTTGGGTATTTTACCAAGGAGTTACTTTGGTATCATTGGAATATTTACGAGTCCATTGGTTCATGGAAATTTGAATCATATCTCCTCCAACTCAGTACCCATATTATTTTTGGGTACGATTCTTTATTTTTTTTATCCCAATATTGCTAATAGGATATTTCTCCAATGCTATTTTTTTACCAACATCTTAGTTTGGTTTTTTGGAAGAAATTTTCTTCATATTGGTGCGAGTGGCTTAATTTATGCCTTGGCTTTTTTTTTAATTTCCATTGGTTTTTTTGAGGGTAAATTCAGAACACTGATTATTTCTATCACAGTTCTAGCTGTTTATGGTAGTTTGGTTTATACTGTTTTTGATTTCAATCAAGCGGTCAGTTGGGAATCTCATTTATTTGGGGCTTTGGTAGGGGTAACATCTGCTTACAGTATTAAAAAATACGGGCATTTAGCCTAGCAATAGATATATAGTTTTAGTTTTTTTTAGTCAAGAATAAAAGAACGTTGGATAGATCAATGATCCATTTCCATCCATATCTCATTGAATCCGTCAGGATTACGATTTACGAGTGATTTAATACTATTATGGCATTGTCCATTTCATCTTTTTCGATATTGATTTGTAGACGATAGATTCATTAACTAGATGTAGAGTCTAACTTCCTTTTTTCATGGTATTCTATGACCGTCATATCATGTTTTTTGCTAAAAAATCGGATAAATGTCTGATGAGAATTGAACTCGGCCTTCTCGTAAAGCACTTTCATCTTGTATTTTGATAAATCTCTATTTTTTACTTGATTTTCAACTTTAATTAACTGAAAATAGTTGTGATATTCTTAAAAATTTTCAAAACCATTTTTGTTCAAAATTATTCTTATTTCAGATTTAGAGAGATCACTGTCAAGGCTAAGACCTCGGGTGTTTAATGTTCTCAAAAGATATAAATCATTGCATTCAATAATTTTTTTCAATTTTTGATACAACTCATTGTTGTCTTTTCTGATTTTTTTTTTCTGATCGTCAGTATGGCTATTGAATCTTTTAGACATTTTTAATAGGGTAACTGGAAAAATCAATAACTAACAAATAGCAATTATGGGTAGAAGATGAATCAAGCCAATCATGATTTTGACAAAATATTTTAGTTCAGAAAATATAAAAACCAATGAGATAATGAATAAAAATATTCCAATAATGAAATTCGTAAATCAAATACTATGATAAATGAGGATTCCATTTCTGACTAATTTAAACTGTTGAGTAACGCCTCGTGTATTGATAAATAAGGTTAAAGCGATATAGCAAGAATTAATAGGAAAGGCAGTCGCGGCTCTAGCCAATACAATGGCCTGATAAACTGTAGGAAATTTGATATTGTTCACAAATTCTATGGCAAGTGAATTATACGAATAATCAATTTCATTATAATAGAAACCGAACGTTATTATGATAGAGATCACGGAAATGAGAAGGATCAAATCAACTTTAAAATCTATTAAGTTAAGTTTTTTGCGTTCAAGGGAAATCTTAAGATAACTACTGTAAATAAGAAAACTTAAACAAAAACTAATTGATAGGATAGATAAATTGAATGTTATAAAATTATTCACTATCAGCATCATGTATAATGCAATGCTAATTGACAGAAAAAATGGGACAATAAGAGTTTGGTACTCAATGCCTTTTTTATTTTATTACTCTTAAATAAAATAAAGCCCAGCATTGTTAGGGTTATTAGTGTTCCAAGAAGGAGGTCTGAAAGGGTAAAACTCAAACAAGTTTCAATTTTCACAACAATAAATCATATCACGAGATAAATGACTTTTTTTTATAGAAATACAATAATTTCTCGTTATTTGAAAACTTAAAATGGTCTTAATTTTCCAATGAGTTTCTGCGTAGCTTTCCGATCTATTTTTCCGTTTTTGGTATATATGAATTTTTTTATATTCAACGTTTTTTTTGGCTTCTCGTAAGGATTTAGTGAGGAATAATCGAAGGTGGGCATCAGTGCTCCCTCTAATAGAAGTACCACCTTTTGTCCCAATACTTCATCGGGTAAGGAGGTAATGATCAAGGGTTGATCGGTCTGCTTGTTTAGGTGATGTTCTATGTTCTCAGGATGAACTTTAAACCCACCCGAATTAATGACAAAATCTTGACGACCCAACCATTTAAATGTATTTTCATCAATTAATTCGACGATATCTTGGGTTTGTAGCCATTGATTATTGGTGATTAAACCTTTAATTTTGAGACAAGAGGAATCATTTTTAGAAATCTTTAAATGCCCTATTCTTTTAAAAAAAGGGGAGCCCAAGTGCTTAACTGCGATGTGCGAAGCCGTCTCGGTCATGCCGTAGGTAGCGTATATGTGAGCAATTATTAAGGGGTCTGCTGCGATTTTTTCCTCTAGTTGGGGATCCAGCATTGCGCCACCGATTAAGAGGTGATTAAAATCATTGAGATGACTTTTTAAATCCTTATAGAGCTTATTTAGCTGCAAGGGTACCATAGAGACAAGATCATATTTTGTATGATCTAAATCTAATATCCTTTCAGGAGCCAAAACATCGAGTCTTCCTTGGTTGACATAAGCTCGTACGATCTGCATGGCCCCACCTATGAATTGTGGATGGATGCATAGCAGGAAGCGAGCATTCGGCTTTATAGAAAAATGGGACAAGGTGGTTTCAGCACTCTGTATCAATTGATCTTTGCTTAAGGTTATTTTCTTGGGTATCCCAGTTGATCCTGAAGTTTGAAATGAAAAATCAGTTAGACCTTCTTGTAAATTAGCAGCCATTTTTAGAATCCACAGCTCTTCTAAGGTCAAGGAGGTACGGGAATTACTGTTAGTCAAAAATGATCTAAAATCATTTTTATGTAGTATTAAAGAGAGGCGTTTAAAGTGAATGCGCAATTTTTTTTGATTGTATCTGATAAGTATTGCACCATAAATTTAGCTAATTATCATTTCTTGTTAGTGATTTGCCAACTTATGATTTATCAGCTTCTCTGATTTAGAATTGGGTTTTAAAAAAAAGTATTCACATCTTTGCAATCCCATTAAATGGGACTGTCCATATGGGATTTGGAAGCCATCAGGCCTTAAATATTACAAGAAAAAAAATGTTGACGCAATTAAAAAAAATAACCAAAACAACTTATGTATTAATGGTCCTTTTTTTGGTCATGATACTTGTCTTAGTTTATCGGAATGGATCATCAGGAACTGAAACCGGTTTAACCACACCCGTGACTTTAACGCCCAAGACAACGACGAAATTGTATAAATCATCACAATTGACTCCTCAACAAGTTGCACCGAATCAGCAGACGTATAAGTTGGAGGGATTGGCCTATTTTGAGGCTCGAGAAACAGAAAATAAGCCGCTGGTAGTGGTGACTGATTTGGCAGAGATAACCGCTATAAATGCTATTTTTACCCTTGAAAGCAATGCGAAGGAGACCAATGTAATGGTATCTGAGGGCTTGGTAGAGATCACACAAAATAGGGATAATTATAAAGGAAATCGCATCTCCTTGAACATCAAACCTGGCCAAATTGGTCGCATCAAAGACAATACGCGTGGGGTCATTAAAACGGTCAATAAGGATCCTAACTTTCTAGCATGGGCTAATCAAACCTTATTCTTTCAAAATACCCCACTCAGTGTGGTGGCTTCAGTGATGGAGCGGGTTTATGGTTATCAAGTCACATTTATAGACAAAACAGCTTCCCAATGTCGCCTAAGTCGCAGTTATGAAGGGCAGACTCCCAAAGAAATTGCAGCAGCCATTGCCGAGGTATTTGGTTTTGATTATCAGATAGTGGACCAAACCATTACGTTTGCAGGGTCTTGTCTATAAGGATCAGGGAAACCTTGGAAATTTCTTGAAATTAGGAGCTCGCTTTTCTAAAAAAGCATTTTTGCCTTCTTGCGCCTCTTCCATCATATAATACATCAGAGTTGCATCTCCAGCAAATTCCATCAAACCTCTTTGACCATCCAGCTCAGCATTAAGTCCACGTTTGATCATCCGTATGGCCATGGGGCTTCGTTGCATGATGGTTTGGCACCACTGTACAGTGATGGCCTCTAACTCTTCCAATGGCACTACTTTATTGACCATGCCCATAGTCTCTGCTTCCGCTGCTGTGTATTGTTCACAGAGAAACCAGATTTCACGTGCCTTTTTTTGACCTACATGTCGCGCTAGGTAAGAGGATCCAAAACCTCCATCAAAGCTGCCTACCTTCGGGCCCGTTTGGCCAAATTTAGCATGGTCAGCTGCAATGGTTAAATCGCAAACTACGTGCAAGACATGTCCACCACCGATGGCATAACCATTGACCATGGCGATGACCGGTTTGGGGATTTCACGAATTTTTTTGTGTAAATCCAGTACATTTAATCGTGGGACACCATTTTCACTGATGTAACCACCGACGCCTTTGACATTTTGATCCCCACCTGAGCAAAAGGCTTTATCTCCAATGCCTGTAAAGACCACCACGCCCACATCTTGTCGTTCTCGAGCAATGTCCATAGCGTCCATCATCTCTATATTGGTTTCGGGTCTAAAGGCATTGTATACCTCGGGTCGATTGATGGTGATTTTAGCAATGCCATCAAAGAAATCAAACTTGATGTCTTCGTAGGACTTGATGGAGGTCCACTCAAATGAATTGGTAGTCATAAATGATTTTTTTTAATGCTTGAAAAACTTGTTTATTTATGGGATGTTGGGTCTGAATCTCCAATAATTTTCCTTTGTTAGAAGGTTCAAAAAAACGGATTAATATTGCATTTAATTCTGATGAATTTATACATTTTTCGTAGTCAAAACTTAAGTCCAAGGCGCTATGGCTTAGGTCTTTTTGATGTGGGGTCGTCAAAAATTTATCTTTTTCTGCTGGATCGAAGGCTTCGGGACCTGAGATCAAGTCAAAGATGCCACCACCAAAATTATTAAATACGACGATTCTCATATGGGATAAATCCTCATTATGAAAAAAAGCATTGCGGTCATAGAGGAAACTTAAATCTCCCGTGAGCAGCAGAGACAATTGATCTGAAGAGAGGGCATGGCCTACCGCAGTGCCATTGCTGCCATCAATACCACTGGTGCCGCGATTCGCCCAAACCTTAGTATTGGATGGTGCGATACCCAGGAAATTGGCATATCTCACAGGCATACTATTGCTGAGGTGTATTTGGATATCTCTAGGTACTTTTTTCAAGACCTCTTGCATAGCTGAAAATTCGCTAAACGGGGCTTGGTATTGGATGAGGAGTTTTGCCGTTTGGCCTTGGGCCACTTGCCAGTGATTGGTAAATACTTGGGATGACTGACCTAGGTCGATGAGTTTATTCAATACCTGTTCTGGGTTGCCTTCTATCACACCCAAAAGACGCTGATAGGGGTCTTGTAGCTCAGGTTGGGGGTCGATATGCCATTGAATGGCTGCGCTTTTTCTTAAAAAAAGTTTGAGATTTTTTGAAATGATAGACTTCCCAAAGGTCAATACCAGGTCAGGTGTTAAATGGCCTTGGAGAGCCTTATTATTGAGAAAAAGGTCTTGGTGTTGAATCACATCTGTCAATGCGTGTCCGTTTGAAATGATGTCTGCTATGATCGGAATGCCTTGATTGGCCAAGCGGCGCAGTTGATTTTTACAATCTTCAGATAAAGTCCCTTGTCCAATGACAATGATTTTTTTGGTAGCCTTCGCCCAGTCATGTATCAACCCCTCACAGTTAGCTTGCTTTTTAGCAGGATAGCTTTTGATGATTTTGAGGTCTTGACTGAACACAAGTTTTTGATTTTTATCTGGATAAAAGGGCTCTCTGAAAGGAAAATTTAAGTGTACGGGACGCCTTGACTGGGAGGCTAAATGGAAACCCTGCGCTATTTTGGTTTGGTAGGCCCAACGAGCATCTTCAAAATCAAGGGAGGTGGGCATCTGAATAAATGCTTTGACAAATGATTGAAAAACATTTTGCTGTTGGATGGTCTGCCCATCCCATTGGTCAATCCACTCTGAAGGTCGATCACCACTCATAATGATCAACGGAGTTCGGCTGTAATAGGCTTCTGCAATCGCAGGGCCATAGTTGAGCAAGGCCGTTCCAGAAGTACAACAAAGGACGACGGGTGTTTGAGTATGCTGTGCGATTCCCAAGGCAATGAATCCAGCGGACCTTTCATCCACCACCACACGGGTGCGAAGGTGGGGATGCCTCGAAAAGCTAATACTCAAAGGAGCATTGCGTGACCCTGGAGAAAATACCGCCTCTCGAATGCCTAATTGATAACAAATTTCAGAAGTATCAAAATGAATTTGGTTCATGACTGAAATACAATTCTTTTCAAGGTTTGCATTTTTAACTGGGTCTCCTCAAATTCTTTTTCGGGATTAGAATTTTCTGTAATACCTGCGCCGGCATAAAAGCGCCCGGTAGTTCCCATGATTTTCATACATCGGATATTGACAAAAAGATGGGTATAACCCGAGATATTGATAGGCCCCAAAAAGCCCGCGTACAATTCACGATCGTATTTTTCATGTTTTTTGATGAAGTCCAGTGCAGGTTGCAAGGGCATCCCACAAACCGCTGACGTAGGATTGAGAAGCTCTAGCATAGTGCTGCCGAGTTCAGGCATATTTACCGCTTCCATATCTACTTGATAAATGGTCTTTAGATGTGCCATACGACCTGCTTTAACTGTTTTAGGCCCATTTTCCAGATATTCTCTCAGTCTTATTTTTTTGAAGCAATCGATGATGTATCGACTGACCATGGCCTGCTCTTCAATTTCCTTTTGCGTCCATGCGACCTCATTCATGGTTTGATCAGCCCTCAGTTTTTGGGTGCTTGCCAAAGAAACGGTTTTGAATTGATGGTCCTTGATTTCAAGTAAGGTTTCTGGCGTAGCTCCCAACCAACAGCCAAAATTGGGGGTAGAAACTAAATAGATAAAGGCATTTGGATAGGTATCACAAGCCATTTCAAAGGCTTTCATGAGCTCAAAATCTGTAGGCAAGGCTTGATCATCAAACCGAGACAAAACGACTTTGTCAAAGATACCTTTCTTAATACATTGAACGGCTTCAACGACATCGCTACGAAATCCATGAGCGGAGTTTTCTATCTTTTGGTGGAGGGCTCGATGGGTATTCCCCATGGATTTTTGAAAATCGGAAATTTCTCGATCATTCAGCAGCGGATCAAGGGAGTTTTGTACACATTTTTTTTGATGCCATTTAATCATCAAATCACCTTTGATCAGCTGTGGCTCACTGGGATGATGCTTTAAAAAAGGATTGATATAAAAGCCCGTACCGGCATCTTCTAACTTTTGATGTTTTTGTATTTGAGGCCTTAAATCTGAAATGCCATGTACATAAGGGTCATTGGGAAGGCGCCAAATAGCCACTGGATAGGCACTGTCCATCAAGGCACTCCAAAGCGCTGACGGCGTCTCAAAGGTTAGGGTATTTAAATGGGTCTTAGTGGTTTGCGGAGCCATTGTCCTTTTTAATTATCGCTACAGTCAGCTTACTGGTACAAACTAATTTTCCAGCTTCATTTCTAATCTCTGTTTGCCATATCTGCGTACTTCTTCCTACGTGAATAGGGCTAGCCTTGCCGTATACATAGCCTGATTTTACCGATTTAATATGATTGGCATTGATTTCCAGACCAACAGGAAATTCGATAGATTTATCAATCAATAAAGAAGCGGCAAGGCTTCCCAAGGTTTCAGAAAGGACGACAGAAGCGCCACCATGTAACAAACCCATAGGTTGTACTGTCCGATGATCGACGGGCATTTTTGCTAAAATGAAGTCAACGCCAATCTCAATGATTTCGATCCCCAAGTGTGCGACCAAGGTGTCTTTACCTGCCGCATTTAACATATCTACTTTATAGGTTGATGGAAACATAGGTGATTTTGCTGTCAAAGATACAACGAGACACTTATATTGGGTTCATTCGGTCAACAATTCTCTCATTTTTTGCTTTTAGTGGCATGTGTATTAATCCTTCTTGAGATATTTTCATGAACGGATGGATTCATCTTTTATAGAATTCGATGGAAAAATCATATTTTTGCTTTCTAAAATCGGCAGCTAATTTTGAATAAAAAAACCATACACATCATTCGCCACGGCGAAACCGCTTACAATAAAACAGGACGCATCCAAGGGCAAGGCATTGATGCTTCATTAAATAATCAAGGGCGGGCACAGGGGACCGCCTTTTTTGAAACTTACCAAACGTTGGCATTGGATAAAATTTATGTGTCGGCATTAAAACGGACCAAAGAGTCGGTGATACATTTTATAAATAAAGGGGTTCCTTATGAATCATTAACCGGACTCAATGAAATCAGTTGGGGGGATCAAGAGGGAAAGTCATTTACTCCAGAAACTGAAAAAAGGCATTTTGATGTTTTGGGTAGTTGGCAAAAAGGGGATTACGATCGCGTGTCCCCAGGAGGGGAATCTCCGAATCAAGTGATGGCACGTCAGCGAGAGGCCCTCGCTCATATAATGAAACAAAATCATGAATCTGAAGTTTTGATTTGTATGCATGGACGGGCCATGCGGATTTTACTCTCTTGGTTGCTGTATGGTTCTTTGAGTAAAATGGAAAGTTTTGAACATACCAACCTGTGCAGATATCAAGTCAATTATGATGGAAATCATTTTTCATTAGTAGCCTCTAATGATACCCGTCATTTAGAAAATATCTCATAGTCAAAACTCAATAAAGCCAAATACTTCGAGGTGAGAAGAGGAGTAGGAGTTGAACTATTTTCCTAAAGGACAAGTCACTTTATCAGCACCTTTTGATCGGTTTGGTGAAGTCAAAGCTGGGCAGTTCCAGATAAAAATTCACTCCAACGAAAAAATGCCAGCTTTAGTTGATTCAACTAAATTTAATTATCTGATTCATAATAAGTTGTGTTTCTTTTTAGTAAAGCCCCAAAGATAATTTGGTTTCAAAATGACATATTTATAACTATCTATTAATGAGTATTTTAAGATCATTTTAATAAAGTAATAATTTTAACTATCATTGTATCTGATTTTTATGTGGTTTAGACATATAAAATCACGACTAATATACATTTTTACTTCAAACATAAAACTACTCATACGGATGAAAAATTTATTAATTATTACTTGTTTACTTTTTGGATTGACTTGTCATGCCCAATGGATTGCCAAAACATCATGTTCAAAAAAGGCAGCCATAATCGCCAATGAAGCACTCGAATCTCGATTAAATGTGGAGCCTTTAATTGCTTTGGGTCAAGCCAAAGCTGCCCTAACTTTGGACCCAGATTGTGGATGTGCAAAAATCATCATTGCAGGACTTGCGAGTGCCAATAAAGATTGGGGATCTAGAAAAGAAAAATTAGCCAGTATAGATCGTGCGAGTTTATCCGATGAAGAAAAAGCTTGGTATGATATTCTGACGGCCAGTGAAGGTCAAGTAAAAGAAAAGTTTAACGCAGCATTGGCTGCCTATCCCAACAGTCCGATGTTCAATTACTTTTCAGTAGGAGAAGATGTAAATGCCAGTATAGCTTTTGCAAAAAAATTCCCTGACCATGCTTCAGCGGCCCTCAATTCAATTGCCTATGGCTATGGTCGCGGCGAAGACGTAGCAGCTGACTATGCCAAAGCTATGGAAAGTGGACAAAAATCGATTGCCCTACACGATGGACCCAACATTTATGACACCATGGCTGAGATAGAGTTTGAATTAGGCAACTATCAAAACGCCCTAGACAATCAGCTCAAGGCGGTAGATTTTGCTCAAGGCGGAGGTTCACCTTATTGGGTAGGTGCACAGAAGTACTGGCATTACAAAAATAAAGAGGAAATCGTAAGCACTTTGATTGAAATGCAAAATAAACTTCAAGTATCCATCACTCAAGGTGATCAAGAAACTGCATTATCACTCATGGATGCCGATAATCCCATGTACACTGGGGATTCAAATCTAGAAGGCTTCTACAAATTTGAGGCAGCCAAGATGACGGATGGAGATAACGTGAAGTGGAATGCATTGGAGTTATATGATTTTCACAGTCAATTTTCTCCCGATATGAGCACGGCTGTTTTGTCTTTTTATGCCAAAGGTGGATATTCGGTAGACGGAGGCGAAGAAGTTGCGTACAGAACCCGTGCTTCTAGCGTCTGGACTCGGACCAATGAAGGTTGGAAGGTTATTCATGGTAACTGGGCACCTCAAAGGGGGATGATGGGAATCCCCGTGGTTGATTAATTTGAGAAGTTTATACACCCTTCCAACCATTATTAACCTTTGGGTGTTATTCGATTAACGGCATAAGCCAATTTATATGAAGAAGAAAAACCAAGATGATGAATTCACTTGGTTTTTTTTTATGCTTTAGAATTACAAGTCACCGCTTCACTTGTGTAGAATTCAAGTAAGGCTTTTTTATAAAGGTTATTTTTTTTAAAAAAAAATCATCATATTTTCCAAAGAATTAAGTCTTATCTATTCCCCCCCCAATGATTAATTGATCAGCTCCATAACCCTTTTTACATGACAGATATCCCTATAAAATCTATTGAAATGCAAGTTACGGGAAAGATGTCAGGCCCAGGTCTTACTAATACAACTTACCTAAAGCTACGCTAGGAATGCTTCAATGCCTCCTAGAAGACTTCTGACTTGAGCAAACCCATTTGACTCAAGAAAGATCTTGGCTTGATTTGATCTACCTCCCGTCTTACAATGCACAATGATTTCTTGATCTTTCAAAGGACTGAGTTCATCAAGCTGTTCTGGGATACTGGTAAGGGGCATCAATTGCGCTCCAAGATTAAATTCTTCATACTCCCAAGGCTCTCTTACATCAAAAAAGTTGAGGGTTTCACCGTTAATTAACCTGGTTTTTAATTCTGAAACTTCAATATCCATAATTATTTTTCGATCAGTATCTTTTGAGTAATCAAACTTGATTCACATTGTAAGTTTAATAAATATATACCTTTTGGATAGGCTCTGAAATCTAAAATAGTATTAAAATCTCCTTGAGTCATCATTTTTCCTGATAAGTCATATAAAAAATAATGATCATAGGTCTCAGAAATATTGATGAGTCCATCCGAAGGATTGGGATAGATACGTACTTCCAATTTGTTTTTAGGAGTTCCCAATATGAAGTTAGTGATCTCGCTAAATACGGCTCTTATCATTAAGGATCCTTGAAGTCGGGTGTTTTGTTCCCATTCAGTCCCTGTATTCGAAAAAATGGCGGTCATTCCTAAAGCGTTGTCTTTATCGAATCCTACGCCGATGTAATCTTCGGTAAACTGTTTGAATCCGATGTAGACGGTATCTTTTACATAGATATTTTGGGAAAAGACAATTTCATTAAAGTCCTGTCGATCATTGTTGACAATTTGAAATGATTGACGATGGAGTACTCCTGAATCTAACAATTCATCCCAAACCATTAGTTCTAAGCCTTTTCCATTTGAACTTGGATTAACGGAGGGAAAATTAATTTGCATACCCGTCAACGTATCAGGTTCATTGACCACAAAACGAACCGCCAACTTACCCGTCATAAAATTGATACCTGCAGCAAAGTCTGCCGTCCCATCATCAAAGGCATAATGGTCATTAAGTTGGTAATACTGCCGAAGGGTATCATTGGTCCGTAAATTAGTATTTGAAAAAAGCGTATCCCCTTTTGTACTGATTTGTTCATACAAAAACTTATCCCCTGTATTATAGGTAAAAGTGGATTCAATCACTGCTGAATCATCTTCTGTATTGATTAAAGAGGTTTCCATACCCAATCCTTCTACTTTCCTTCCCATCTCTAATGCAGATAATCTGAATAAGGCGACACTCCCTGTTGAAATCGTATTTCCATTGGTTTTATTGGTCAGGCTATGGACATACTCCAATGGGCTGGGCAGTCCATAAAGGTTATTGGCGGTGGTATATTGAGGGGTGATGTAATTACTGGGGTTAGATAGGTATTGTATCAATGGGATTTCATAATAAGGACTGAAAAGTAAGCTGGACGCTGTAGAGAGCGTCCGATCTTGATGACTGAAGTCATCTAAGTCTCTATTTTCATTGAGATAAATATAGTCAAGGTTCCAAGTATCATAAATACCATTGAGACTGCTGAAAGATTGAAATTTGACCTTAAAAGAAGGGTGATAAAACTCACTGCCCGACACAGGAATAATTATTTGCTGAAAGCTCGGCAGGCTATCTGCATCTAAGTTTAACTGATCCAAACCACCTACAAGAGAAAAAAGGGTTTCATCTTCTGGAAAAAGATCCTGCAAGACCCAAGTACTGTCGATGCTCCAAAACATGACGGCCAAGGAGTCTTCCAATTCGGGAATTTCACCTCTGCCCAAGAGTTGCCAATAAAAACTTAAGAGTACTTGAGACCTTTTTGAGGGTGCTATTTGACTCAGATCGATGGGATGTGTGATCAAGCTGTCACCAGCACCATTAAAAAGGCTATTCAAGGCATAAGGATTACCGCTCATATTGGTGCCGTCAAAGGTGGCCACGTACTGAGAGGGCGGATGGATGGCCAGGTTATTGTTAATAAAAACAGAGTTACCGCTTTCCCACAAAAGAGAGTCAGGAACATTTCGAGATTGCGAAAAATCATCCCAAAATGGTAAATTCAAAGTATTGAAAATTTGATCTGTTCTGCCATTGGAACGTAGCCCATTGATACTTTTCAATGGTTTTAGCTGGATTTGACCCCATAATGAAAATTGAAGCAAAATAGTCAGACAAACCAAAATGTAGCGCATCATTATTGCTATCTTAGGGGTTATAATTGATTGAATCAGGATGATAGATCCATAAATTTACGGATTCTTTAATGACCATAGGTTCACCAGGAGATGGATACTGATCCACAACTTGGCCGATCTCAACGGAAATATTGAGTGTATCCGCAATGTCAAATTCATCCATAGATATTAAAACGGCAGTATCTATGTTCTGGTATACAATAGCTCCTAACTTTAAGGCTGAACCAGTTATGGTAACTTGTGCAACATCAGCATCTAAACCGATGAGGTAAGGAGATTCGAGGTTAGAATTGCCATATCCATCACCAATAGTTAAGTCAATCACTGAACCTTTGGGTATTTTTGTGCCAGGAATAACTTCTTCTCCATTCATTTTTTGAATCAGGACGGCATTGAAGGCTAAATCGGCTACATATTTGGTTTTACCAAATTTCAAATCAAAGTTATTCAAGATCATCAGGGCATTTTTCAAAGAGCCATTCGTTAAATCAGGCATTTTTACCATCGGAGGGGCCGTTGAATTCAATGTGATGTATATTTTCCTGAATTCCTTGACCTTAGCGTTGGGCATGGGAAATTGTTTCAAAACAGTCAATGGTGGAATTTCTGATGAATAGCCTGAATCAACGCTGATTTCATATCGAAGACTTCTGAGTGATAAATAATCATCAAGATCATCTATATGAACCCCTGTTATATCAGGAACAGTCAGCGTATCGCCGTGATTTGTAGTGATAGGTAGATAGATGTAGAAAAATATGAAAGTGGCTAAAATACAAATCAAAGTCAGAAATAGCAGCTGTTTCAGGAGTTGTAGTATCGAGCTAGGTACCATAATACTTTTAAGAAAATTAAATATTTTATGCAGCATCTTTTTATTAACTGGAGCTATTTAAATCGGTGATGTATTGCTGCTCTTGCTGCCATCTCGCTTCACCGATTTCAATGATTTCAGAGATAAGTTCGGGGTAGGAGATACCCATGTTTTCCCAAAGTCCAGGAAACATACTGGCATCTGTAAATCCAGGGATGGTATTGATTTCATTGATAAAAATCTCGTTTTTTGAAGTTAGAAAAATATCCACACGGGCAAAATCGTTACATTTTAAGGTCAAAAAAGCCTTTTCACAAAGGGCTCTTATTTGTTGATGGACAGCGGTAGGGATTTGAGCAGGAATCTGAACTCTAATGGCTGATTCATCTTGGTATTTTGCCTCATAGGTATAGAAAGCATGATTTTTTAAAAGGATAATTTCACCTGCAAGGGTAGATGAAAGTGACTCATTTCCTATGATTCCACATTCAAGTTCCCGACACTTCACAAAGGATTCTATGAGAATTTCATATCCATATTTGAAGCTATCGATGAGGGCATTATCAAAGTCTTCCAATGTATTTACTTTTGATATTCCGACACTAGAGCCTAAATTACCTGCTTTAACGATAAATGGCAGTCCTAGTTTATTTTTGACTTCTTCAAAAGAGATCTCTTCATCTTTGGTAAAGCTCATGTAGGGAACTACCGGAACACCCGCATGTTCCAAAAGTTTTTTTGATACAATTTTATCCATCGAGATTGCCGAACCCAATACACTTGATCCGATGAGGATGACATTCAAACATTGCATCAGACCTTGAATACTGCCATCTTCTCCATCTGTTCCATGAAGTATAGGGAAGACAATTTGAATGGCAATGGATGTGCCAGAGGCTTTGATCTCAAAATGAGGATGGGTTGCAGATAAAAACAGGAAAATTTCTTTTCCTGTTTCAATACCTTGCTCAGGATGATCAAGTAAAAACCAATTTCCACCTTTAGATATGCCAATCACAGAAAGGTTAAAATGTGTTGGGTCTATATATTTTACAACATTGGTCGCAGATCGCACAGAGATCTCATGCTCAACCGAACGACCGCCAAAAAGAATGATTAAATTTTTGCTCGGCATATGATGACAAAAATAGACTTTAGGCTTGGATATGAAAACTTTAGTTTAAAGAATCCTTCAATTCTTAATGATAACTTTTTCAACAGAATACTCATCGGGTCCCGTAATTATGAGAAAAAAGAGGCCAGATAGGTCTTGGACCTCTAATTGCACGGTTTCATTCAATAATTGAGTGTATTCTAGTTGTTGGTGTATTTGACCTGAAATGTCGATAAGCTGAACCGTAACATCTTGTTTAAAGGGTAAATTAAAGCTGACATTTAAGTAGTCTGAAACCGGATTTGGATAGAGGGTGGCCCAAGAGGTAAATTGAGGACGTTCGGAGTTGCCAGTATTTATGAACTCAATATTATCTAAATACAAATTATTGCCATTACCATTGGTAAAAACAAAGGCGATGCGGAGTGATTCCTCAACCAAAAAATCATTAAGATCAATGAATACATTCTGCCAGACCGAATTTGTTTCGATAAGGAAGCCCTCATTAGAAATAATATCGCTAAGCTGCTCGCTGTTTTTGTCAAAAAGCACATAATCAAAATGTGCTCCACAGTCCACAGAGATGAGAACTCTCAGTCGATCATTTTTATTTAATGTTCTCTTGTAAGCATAATCGAATTGAAGACTTAAACTATCTAAATAATCGGAAAATAATAAGGGGCTGATGAGCCAACTTTCATTTCCCATATCTGTATTTTCATAGCCTTTGGCCATTAAATAGATGTTTTTTTCAAAACTTGCAGCTTCCCATATGGGATTATTTTCCTGATTGGTGATGACCCAGTCATTGGCTTCTTCAAAATCCAATCTGATAGGTAAGTCTACTTCAAGGTCATTCAAGGTAGTAGACCATTGAAGGGTATCGTTATCAAAGTATTGATCTGTGGGTCCCTTGGGGGTTGATACCCAAACTTTAAAATTGGATAACCCTGTCTCTAATTCCTCAATAACCAGTTCATATGAGATAGATCGACCGGGTTCTAGTGAGCTGCTGATGACTTTAGAAGACTCAAGAATATTGTTTATAGAGACATTAAGGCTAATATCACTGCGTATTTGATTACCTCTATTCTCAAGGTTAAGGCTAATTTTTTGCTCGTTTTCACAAGTAATTAAGGGTACTTCATTTTGAATATCCAAATGCAGATCATAATCAAAATCAGCAAGATCAACTACCATGATGTCATCCAGATATAATTGTGAAGCAGTACTTGATTGGCCAATAAAAGCAAATTGAAGGTTCGTTTCTTTTTGGAAAGCGATCAAATCGATCGTCATATTTTTCCATTCTGAAGAATCTTTTGGAGCAAAGAATGAGGAGCTCGTTGAACTTACCGTAGCTAGATTTGGCCCATACAATTCAATCAGATAATCCTCTGAATAAAAGTTTTGACCGCAATCATAAGAGAGTGCAACAATGAGACCGTCTTGTTCATAATCTAACCCTGTACTTTGATAGGCATAGTTGAATGAAATTTGTGGGATGACGTAATTACTTAAATTAAAATTAGGCGTGAATACGTAATCAAACAATCCTAATGCAGTAGTATCAGCTGTAAAATCGATGGAGAGGGCTTGATTGAGGACATCATTCGTATTCAGATGCACAGTATCCCAATGACTCATTTGACCCTGCTCTAGTATAGTTTCGAATTCAATATTTCCTTCAAAATTCATAACAAAGGGTAAGGTTGCTGTCGCATAGTTTGGAAGAGATGAACTCAATATATTATTTTTCAAATTTCCATCTTCAGTTTGGTTAACTAAACCAATTTCGAAGGTCAGAACCGGGTCGGATAACTCATCCAGCGTAATCAATTGAAAGTCGATGGTACCGGTTTCTAGTGACTCATATCGATCATTTATTTCAATGGTTTCGATCAACAAATTATTTAAGAAAAAAGAGATCAAGAAATTTTCAATGACATTTGTTCCATAATTTCGAACTTCAATCTTTGGCGAGAGAAGACTGTTACAATCACTCAAACGGATGGCATTAAAGGTTTTTATACCCAAATCATTAAGAGCTATGATGGGATCATCCAAGGCGGGAGAATGCACCAAAGTATTGCGGCGCGGGCTGTGATTTAAAACGACATGCATTCTTTCTTTTTGATTTTGAGTGAAAATATTCATACAAGCATCGTCAGTATAATTCATAAAATTAGAATACATGTCAGAGGTCTCACAACTGATCGCAGCTACAGAAGGGCATGCTCCGCTGTAAGAAGTGGATTGTAAAGGGGTATCCTCACAATAATCATCTGCACCACAATTTTGCTGATTGCCCCAGATATGTCTTAAACCAAAATAATGCCCAACTTCATGGGTAAGCGTTCTGCCGTAACTACTAAAACTTCCTGTATTTTCATTTACCCCCAGCCAATGGTAATCAATAGCCACCCCGTCCAATAATCTATCGTTATTGATTTCGATGATACCTTCTAAATCTGAAAACGGAAAATTTGCCCAACCTAGATAGCCTTCCAAGTCGGCGATGTAAATATTGAGATAGTCTTCTGCAGGCCAGTAATTTTCTGCGTACAAGATCTCATCTTCAGAAAACTTATATATATTTTGAGTACCTTGTTGTCTGGTGATTCCTTGGGTTGGTAGACCTTCAACATCTTGCTTCGCCAAAACAAAGGTTATTTCAGTATCTGCTGCCACATCTAAAAATTCCAGTGGTGTGAGTGTTTGATCGCTATTCAATCTCCCGAAATCATCATTTAAGATAGACAATTGTTCTAGGACTTTCTCATCGGAGACATTGGTGCCTATCCCTAGATCTTCTCCACGGTGGATGACATGAAAAACGACAGGTATTTGAAAGATTTCCTTGGCTTTTCCAGGACTATTAAATACGATAAGTGCATTTTTTTGGTGATTTGAAAGCCACTCCTCGAACTGCTCTGTTGTTTCTTGTGGATTGTCATAACCATCTAATCCACATCTTTTCTGACCCAAGCCGTCAAAGACTGAAAAAAGAATCGCTATGAATAAGAGCCTGCTTAATCGCATGCACATTAATTTGTAAATAAAATATCAAATGAGCATCATGACTCATGCATCAGATTCAATGCTTCGACATGCATGATTTCGGGAGCCACACGTTTAATCGCTTCTTCAACGCCTGCTTTGAGGGTCATGGTAGACATGGGGCAGGTACCACAATTTCCCAAAAGCTCGAGTATCACGGTATCTTTTTTAATTTCTACTACCCGCACATCACCGCCATCAGCCTCTAAATAAGGTCTGATACTGGTCAATGCTAACTCTACTCTTTCTTTTAAATCTGAACTCATTATTTACTAAACGGTAACTTCAACGACTTGTGTCTTATTCCCTTTGGCATTCCTAATGGCCACTTGCCTTGCCAATCCTGCTGCAAGCTCTTTATAAGCATCAGCTGTAATCCCTTGGGTCATCACTGCGGGATATCCATTGTCACCGCTTTCCCTAATAGACTGGACAATTGGAATTTGACCCAAAAGAGGTACATCATTCTTTTTTGCAAACTTTGTTCCCCCTTCTTCTCCAAATATAAAGTATTTGTTATTAGGTAACTCTTCAGGAGTGAAAAAAGCCATGTTTTCAACAATTCCCAGAATTGGAACGTTGATTTGAGGTTGTTTGAACATTGCCAGACCTTTTTGTGCATCTGCAAGGGCTACTTTTTGTGGAGTGGTTACGATGATGACTCCCGTCACTGGTATGGTTTGAACTAACGTCAAATGAATATCGCTGGTACCAGGGGGTAAGTCGATGAGGAGATAGTCCAAATCATGCCATTTGGTATCGCTAATGAATTGTTTGAGTGCTGAGCTTGCCATGGGTCCTCGCCATACGACGGCGTCCTCAGTAGGCGTTAAAAAGCCAATAGACATTAATTGAACTCCATATTGCTCAATAGGAATTATCATATTGCGCCCATCTTCGACTTTTACGGAGGGTTGTTCATTTTCACAATTGAACATGGTGGGGATACTGGGCCCAAAAATATCGGCATCAATAATGCCCACCTTGGCACCTGTTTTTGCTAAGGCTACAGCCAAGTTTGCCGTAGTGGTAGATTTACCGACACCACCTTTGCCGGAAGCCACAGCAATGATGTTTTTCACTTGAGGGAGTAGGGGACCTCTATCATTGATAGTTGTAACGTTTGAGGTCATATTTATTGAAAAAGCGACTGTTGTATCGAAGGCCTCCAAAAGTGCCTTTTCGCAATCTTTTCTGATCAATTCTTTCAATGGACACGCAGGTGTGGTCAAGACAACATCAAAAGAAACTTTTTCTGCTTCAATTTTGATATTCTGTATCATATCTAAAGTGACGAGATCTTGCTTTAAATCAGGATCTTGTACATTGCTGAGGGCTTTAAGTAGGGCTTTTTTTGTTACGGCCATTTTTTGGATGCTAATTTTATACAAGTTTAGTTCAGGACTTGTTTTCATCAAAAATCTATAAGTGTTACTTTTGAAAAAGAATTACTTTATTCAATGATCAAACCCTCAACAATAGATGACATAAAAATGGCAATGGATATTGTCGAGGTGGTTGGTGATTTTGTAAATCTAAAGAAATCGGGTTCTAGTTTGAAAGCATTGAGCCCTTTTACGGCCGAAAAAACGCCTTCCTTCTATGTGGTTCCTTCCAAAGGCATATTTAAATGCTTCAGTTCAGGAAAAGGTGGAGATGCCATTACTTTTGTCATGGAAGTAGACGGCTTAAGTTATATTGAAGCGCTCAAATACTTGGCGGCCAAATATAACATTGCCATTGAGGAAGAAGTACAAACAGATGAGATTCAAGAAGCGCAAAATCAGCGTGAGAGCTTATACATTGTATTGAAATTTGCCACCGACTATTTTCAAGACTTATTGCATTCACATGAGGAGGGCAAGTCCATTGGTTTAAGCTATTTCAAAGAACGTGGTTTTTCCGATGAGATCATCGAATCATTCAATTTGGGTTATAGTTTGAATGTTTGGGACCATTTTCATCAAGAAGGAATCAAAAGGGGGTTTACAAAAGAAAATTTGGAAGCAGCCGGTTTAATTGTAAGTAAAGAAAATAAAATATACGATCGCTTCAGAGGCCGGGTGATGTTCCCCATCCACAACGTCACGGGTAAAACCATTGCTTTTGGTGCCAGAATCCTTGTATCAGACGCAGCCAAAAATCAGCCTAAATATTTAAATTCACCCGAAACGGAACTCTATAATAAAAGTAGGGTCCTGTATGGCTTGTATCAATCTAAGCAACAAATAAGACAAGAGGATAATTGCTATTTAGTGGAAGGTTATACAGATGTCATATCGATGCATCAGGTCGGTGTCAAAAATGTGGTTTCCTCCTCAGGTACTGCCTTGACAGAAGATCAAGTAAAACTCATCAAAAGATATACCCAGAATGTAACCGTGCTTTATGACGGGGATGCGCCAGGTATACGTGCTTCATTTAGAGGCATTGATATTCTCTTAGAAGGAGGACTTAATGTCAGGGCCGTTACTTTTCCTGATGGTGAAGATCCAGACAGTTACAGTCATAAGTTGGGAGCCACTGCTTATGTCCATTTTTTAACGGAAGGAGCGGTTGATTTTATAAAATTCAAAACAGCGCTATTGATGGATGACGTTAAGGATGATCCGATTAAGAAGGCGGGAGTGGTCAGAGACATTGTAGAAAGTATCTCCAAAATCGGAGACGCGATCAAACGATCGGTTTATTTGAAAGAATGCAGCGATTTATTGCAAATCAGCGAGGCCATCTTGATTGCAGAACAAAATAAAATTTTAATTACTCAGAAGAGATCAAATCAAAATACATTTCAATATAACGAGGAAGCGGCGGGGGTCCTTCCTTTGGAATCAGAAGAAATAACGGTTACTGATTTTTCAAAAATCATTGCATATCAAGAAAAAGAAAGTATCAGAGTACTTTTAAATTATGGAGATGAGATCATTCAAAAGACGGATGAAAATGAGATAACTTTATGGGATTATTTTATCAGTGAGTCAGAGGACATTGAATTTACACATCCCATCTATAATAAAATATTCAAGGCCATGGTTCAACGGAACAAGGAGCAATTACCCTTAAGTTTTGAATATTTTTTATCCATTGACGATCCAGAAATACAGAAAACCATCATAGAGTTATGTGCTCCAAAATATGAAATCAGTGAATTTTGGAAAGAAAAATACCATATTGAGATACCCTTGGAAGAAGATTTTATTAAAGACCTTACTTATTCAAATATTTTACGCCTTAAGTTTAGGGTGATCCAACATCTCATTGAGGTTCAAAATGAAAAATTAAAAACGGCTATAGAAGGTGACGTAGATGCTTTACTAGATGAAATTAGTGAGTTGAAGCAAACCGAAATGGAAATCGCCAAAATTATAGGGAACGTAACCGTAAAATAATTGTTATTAATTAGTTAAAACTAGTGTATGAAAGAAGACATTAAACTTGATTTAATCAAGGAAGCCATAGCTGCCATAAAAAATGGGGAAGTCATAGTTGTGGTAGATGATGAAGGTCGTGAGAATGAAGGGGATTTTATTTGTGCAGCAGAGAAAATTACTCCTGAAATTGTCAATTTCATGGCTAGAGAAGGACGCGGTTTATTATGTGTACCCTTGGTGGAAGCCAGGTGTGATGAGCTTCAACTTGATCTCATGGTTGGTAAGAATACAGCCCTTCATGAGACGCCCTTTACGGTAAGCGTTGACTTGAACAGCAAAGATACGAGTACAGGAATTTCTACTTCAGATAGGGCACTGACCATTAGAGCATTGGCAGATCCTACTACAAAACCCAATGATCTGGGAAGACCAGGTCATATTTTTCCTTTAAAAGCCAAAGAGGGGGGTGTTTTAAGAAGAGCAGGGCATACCGAAGCAGCCATAGATTTTGCCCGCTTAGCAGGACTGACCCCCGCAGGTGTTCTGATAGAAGTGCTTAAAGAAGATGGGACCATGGCCCGGCTGCCAGATCTCAGAATTATTGCAGATAAGTTTAAATTAAAGTTGGTTTCAATAGATGATCTTATTGCCTATCGTTTAAGTAACGAATCACTTATTGAGGAGCAAATTATTGTAGATCTTCCTACAGATTTTGGTGACTTTAAGCTCAAAGCTTACCGGCAAACCAATACAGGAGATGATCATCTGGTACTTTATAAAGGCGCGTGGACAGTTGATGAGCCCGTGTTGGTCAGAGTTCATTCCTCTTGTGTTACGGGCGATATTTTTGGGTCTTGTAGATGTGATTGTGGTACGCAACTTCACAGCGCCTTGAGAATGGTTGAAAAAGAAGGTAGGGGAGCCGTTGTTTATATGAATCAAGAAGGTAGGGGTATTGGCCTGATCAATAAGCTGAAGGCCTATAAACTTCAAGAAAGTGGTATGGATACGGTCGAGGCCAATGAACATTTAGGATTTAAGGGGGACCAGAGAGACTATGGTGTGGGAGCACAAATCATTAGAGATATGGGGATTTCAAAGCTAAAACTCATTACCAACAATCCGAAAAAGCGGGTGGGATTGATTGGATATGGCTTAGAGATAGTAGAAAATATCTCTATTGAAGTAGATCCCAATGTTCATAATAAAAAATATTTAGAAACCAAGCGAGATCGTATGGGACATGATATATTGAAATAGTATGCGCATTATTTTTGGTATTGCTTTTCTCTGTTATACGACTTGGTCTTTGGGTCAGATCTCATCTAATGAGTGGCACAAGGGGATTGTAGTGACTACGGATCAAGATACAATTTCCGGTGAGATTAAGTATGATTTTTCTACCAATATGGTCACTTTGGTCAAAAACGAATCCGTGATTGCCTTTTCAAGTCACAAACTGATATATTTTGAAATTTATGATGAGGATTACAAAAGCTATCGTGAATTTTATACAATTCCTTATAAAAATACATCAAATTATGTGACCCCTGTATTGTTCGAGCTCCAATATGAAAGTGTTTTATCCTTATTGTCTCGGGAAAATATCGTTATGGAAACTTCCAGCTTGGGTTACGGTTATGGTCTACCCATTGTTTCTCAACCTTCCGTGAGATATGACTTTTTTTTTCTTACCAAAGCAGGCAAAATCACTCAGTTTAGTGGATCAAAGAAGGATCTTCTAAGGATTTTAGCGAAGAAGAAAAATGAACTTCAAACCTTTATAAAAAGCAACAGGTTAAAAACAGACGAGCTTAGAGACTTGGTCAGAATCATCGCCTTTTACAATTCTATTTAATTATGAAAAAACCATTAATTCTCATCACCAATGATGATGGGATCACTTCAAAAGGAATATTTGAATTAGTCTCCGCAGTCAAAGATTTAGGTGAAATTATTGTGGTCGCTCCAGACGGTCCCCAGTCAGGTAAGGGGCATGCTATTACCGTTGGTGAAACGTTGAGGGTAAAGAAAAATCAAATTTTTAAAGATATTGAGGCTTATGAATGCAGTGGAACACCTGCTGATTGCGTGAAATTGGCTAAACATCAAATTTTGAAGGGTAGGCGGGTAGATTTGGTACTTAGTGGTGTAAATCATGGGAGCAATACTTCAATCAGCGTTTTATATTCGGGTACTATGGGAGCTGCGATTGAAGCAGCTATTGAAGGGACCCCTGCGATAGGCTTTTCATTGTGTGATTATAATCCCAAGGGTGATTTTTCTCATGGGATACCATTTATTACTAAAATTGTAAAAGAAGTACTTAGCAAAGGATTGCCCAAAAACATTGCCCTTAATGTGAACATTCCAGCTATTAGTGATGAGCAAATCAAAGGAATAAAAATATGCCGTCAGGCAGATACCCGATGGCAAGAAGATTTTGATCTACGCGTCGATCCTTACGGGAGAGATTATTATTGGATGGTGGGTAACCTAATCAATAATGATAAAGGTCAAGATCACGATGAGTGGGCCATAAAAAACAACTACATAAGTATGGTCCCCTGTCAGTTTGACTTGACCTCTTATGAGGCTATTAATCAGATGAATGAGGACTGGAATTTCTAAATATTCATTTTTAAAAACAGATTGAAACCGAGGTTTCTTTTGTTGATGAGTCTGCCATAACCGGGTATACTGAAAACTTCGATGGGTTGATAACTTGGATAGTCTAAGAGCATTTTGTATCGTATCATGATTCCGATCGAAAAGAATTTGTTCCAATAAGAAGTAGGGACGTCTTTCTTCAGTCTTAGTTGTTTTTCAGAATTCAAAACGATTTCTATCCAAGTTGCTTGAAGATCAGATCTTTTAAAATCATCTCTCATTGGGCTATTAATGGTTTCAGAGTTGATAAAAATAACTCCTTCATCTTTGAAACTCGATTCAGCGAACCTTACACCCAAACCCAATCGATTGACTTCATCTAGATAAGCCAAATAGCCCAATCCTAGCCTATAAAAACGACCTTCACTTTGATAGTCAATGTTTTTATAAAGGTTATTAGGATTAATTTTCGTATAACCGGCTTCAGCGAAAATTTGCACCTTATCAAAAAGGAGCCATTCAAGACCTCCTTCATATTTCTGAGAACGCTCGTGCCAGAGCATTAATGTTTGACCATAATCCCAATATATTCTAGGTTGAAATAGCCTCTTTTGGATCAGAAGGCTATCATCTTGGGCCACAGCCATGTTGATGCATAGCAAACTAATAATAACAAGTAAATACGATTTCATTTGCTTTGCAGGATGAATTTTCACATTGAATAATTATATTGGAAAAATTGTGTGCGGAGGTTACGGTATCGATTTGAGAAATAGAGACTCTGGCATTGCCACGCACATCGATCACCCATTCGTTGGTATGATGTAAATTGATAAAATAAAGATGACCTGCAATACTGAATCCCAATGATGAAAGGGGATCATTATAGTTCAATGGGATTTCATATCGAGTGGCTATATCTTCCAATACTTGATATTGATTGTTGAATAAGTTGAATACCGTATCTACCAAAACATTTCCACTGACCAGGGCCGTTTTTATTATGTTCAATGTATCGATTTCTGTTGTATAATAAGCATCATATTCTTCATTGATAAAGATCAGACTGTCTACCCAAACAATTTGATCAGTTATCAGGTTCTGCTCAGCTTCTAATAGTCCTCCATTTCCAATACTATCGGTAAGGATGGTGAGGCTATCCTCAAGATAGTCTGAGATTAGAGACAAATGATCACTGACAGAATCAGTATATAACAATGAATCAGTCAGCAATTCTAGATTATTTTCTACCCAGAGTAAACTGTCCGCATCAATAAAGGCAAAAGAGGCGGTAGGTTCAGTGATAAGCCCATCACAGTCGTCGCATTCGTCACAATGTGACAGCATGAGTAGGGTTATCAATAGGACGATAATATGAGTGGTCTTTATCATATTGGGTCTACATCAAAATGGATGAGTATAGATTTAAACGAGGGCAAAGCTAATAACGTATGGCGAGATCCTTGAATGAATTCTTTGATCGATTTGAGATGGGTTGTTTTTCTTTCAATTTTGATGATGATTTCAAACAAGTAGTAATTTCTTATTTTGTTGATGACGGGTTCAATAGGGCCCAGAACACGTTTTTCTGTGAGGTTTTTTTGAAGTATTACATTCAATGCATTTGCTGCCTGATGTGTTAAATTTTTATCTTTTCCTTTAATTATAATTTTAATCAATCGATAGAATGGCGGATATTTGAATTTTTGACGCTCAGCAAGTTCTTGTCCATAAAATAAATCCAAATGCCCTTCTTTTATCTGTAATAATAATGGATGATCGGGTTGGTTCGTTTGGACAATCACTTGACCTCTATCATGTTTTCGACCTGACCGACCACTTACTTGGGTAATCAACTGGAACGCTCTTTCGTGTGATCTGAAGTCAGGAAAATGAATGATTCGATCGGCATCAAAAATACCGACTAAGTTTACGTGTTCAAAATCAAGTCCTTTGGTTACCATTTGAGTACCTACCAGTACATCTATTTCCCTGCTTTCAAATGCATCAATGATTTGCTGATAAGCATGCTTACTTCGCGTAGTGTCAAGGTCCATACGCTTTATTTTTATATCAGGAATGAGGATAGAAAGTGCTTCTTCGATTTGCTCAGTCCCTATGCCTACGGTCTTGATTTCATTCGATTGACATTTTTCACATTTCGCATCAAAAAATATTTTATACCCACAGTAATGGCAAATGATTTCATTCTGATAAATATGATAGGTAAGACTGACGGCGCAGTTGGGACAGTTAGGAATGTGATTGCAGTCATTACATTCTACATATGGTGCGTAACCCCGTCTGTTTTGAAAGAGAATTACCTGTTTGTTTTCGGCTATACTGGATTTGATTTGGTCAAGCAATGCTAGGGTAAAATGGCCTTTTATTTTTTTTTGTTTTCGGGCTTTAGAGAAATCAGCAAATTTTATTTCAGGTAAGGGTTGATTCTTGAATCTATGATTAAGCGTTACATATCCAAATTTGCCATTGATGGCATTTTGATAACTTTCTAAGGAGGGTGTTGCGGATCCTAATAATACCTTGGCATGATGAATTTGGGCCAAATATAAAGCACTGTCTCTTGCGTGATATCTAGGAGCAGGATCATATTGCTTATAAGAATATTCATGCTCCTCATCTACGATGATGAGTTCTAGGTGCTTAAAAGGGAGAAAGACGGCACTCCGCACGCCAATGACAAAGTCGTACTTCTGATTCAAACAGTTTTGATAAATCTCAGTACGTTCATTGTCAGAAAACCGAGAATGGTAGACGCCAAATCGATTGCCAAAATAGCTCCGAAACCTCTGAATTATTTGAGTCGTTAGCGCGATTTCAGGGAGGAGTATGAGTGTTTGTCCTCCATTTTCTATGATTTGATGTACCAGGGTTATGTAAATTTCTGTCTTTCCACTTCCTGTAATGCCTTTTAATAAGGTTGTGGGATTTTCAGCAAAACTTTTCTGAATCTCAAGTAGTGCTTGATGCTGATGCGTCGTCAAATCAGGAAGTGCTGCGATGGGCCCATGGTCAAATGAAAACCGATCAATTTGATGCTCCCAAGTTTCAAGTATTTTATTTTTCACCAATGTATTTAGGGATGAAGCACTTATGCCTGCTGATTGGAGAGATTTTTTACTGATGCCAAAATCATTTAATTCGGTGTTTTCAAATACGGGGATCTCTTTTAGATAGGCCATCAAAACGTGGGCTTGTTTGGGGTATTTATCTAAGGTTTTTGAGAGTTCATTGAGGGGCTCTTCGGAGGTGTAATGTGAGTGGAGTTTAATCCGAGTTTCCATTTTCGGACTGTATTTATCTTTTATTTTTTCAAAGGTATAGATGATCCCTGCATCAATGAGACTTTTGACCAATTGAAAAGGATATTTGAGTCCTGTGATTTTTTTAACTTCTTCTGCGGAGATATTTTCTTTTTGTAAATGAGTAAGAACCATTTTTTCAGTATCGGTTAAACTCGCATAATTGATGTCGATATCGGGTAAAATACCTAAATAGGATTCGCTCGTTAATTTTAAACCGGCAGGCAAGGCCGCATTGTAGGCATCTCCTAGAGCACACATATAATAGTTTGAAATCCAATCTATGAATTTTAATTGCGCTGTGGTGACAATGGGTTCAACATCTAAAACTTCAAAAATCTCTTTAACTGCATATTTTGATGAAACTTGATCTACAGTAGCATAGACCAAACCCGTATAATATTTCCTCTTTCCAAAGGGAACGATGACCCGACACCCTTTCAGGATTTCTTGTTTTACATGTGCCGGAACCGCATAGGAAAATACGCCGGGGATGGGGATGGGTAGTATGACTTCAATATAGCGCAAATGGACAGGCTACTCAGATGAAATTTGAGTCAAAGCTACGTCAAGATCGGTCACAGGTAATTTGCAAGTTTTATTATAACACACATAAATGGCTGTTTTACCGTTGATTTCAGTTTTATACTGCAGTAGGGGCAAATCACTTTCTATCGCCGAAGCAGCCACTACTTTTCGGGGAATATGAAGGGCATTGAGCGCTGTGGTTACTTCTTGATAGTCGTCTCCAAAGATGACGATTTCAGGAATGGGCTTTACCAATAAAGTGGCTACAGAGGCCCATTGTGACAGATAACTTGTTTCTTGAGCCATCATTTCACCCACCTGGTTGACCATATTTAAAGCTTGTTTTTTGTACGGTTCATTATCTAGATGTAAACCTAATTTTAATAAATTTTCTGCCATCATAGAATTTGAAGAAGGAATGACATTATCAAAGAGATCATTTTTTCTTGCAATGAGATTTTCAGCATGGATGCTCGTAAAGTAAAATAATTTCTCCTGAGGATCATAGTACTGCTCGTTCATCTGCAGGGTTAAGTCATCGGCTACACGTAGCGCTTCCTCATCAAAAGTAGTTTCATAATATTTGATCAATGCTTGAATTATGGCAGCATAATCTTCCGCAAACCCTTGAGTTGATAGATTGGCGACATGAATCAAGGTACCGTCTTTTAATAAATTTTTAAGAATGAAGTCATAATTTCTCTTGGCAAGTGTGAGATAAGTGGTTTTACCTGTGGCTTGGTAAGCTTCTAAGATTCCTGTCAAGGTCAACCCATTCCAACCCGAAATGATTTTATTGTCTAGACCCGGTCGGATTCTTTCGGCTCTCTTGAGAAGTGCTCGTTGCTTAAATTGAGTAATGATAGATTGAAGCGTCACAAGTTCCAATCCAAATTGTGTGGCAATATCATCCTCACTGTGCAACATACGAGGAATATTGGTAGACTCCCAATTACCTTTTTCTTGGATATCATAATAAGCAGCAATAAGTGCAGTGTGTTCACCAGCCACTTCCTTCATTTCATCATAGGTCCAAACATAGAACTTACCTTCTTCTCCTTCACTGTCAGCGTCGAGGGCAGCATAAAAGCCACCAGAGTCATCTAGCATCTCTCGAATCAGCCATTGGATGGTTTCATCAATAACGGAAGCATAACGTTCATTACTGCTCATTTTATAGGCCTTGGCATACAATGACAACAATTGCCCATTGTCATAGAGCATTTTCTCGAAGTGAGGAACATGCCAAAATTCATCTACTGAATAACGAGAAAATCCCCCTCCAATTTGATCATAAATACCACCGTCTATTATTTTATTCAGTGTGAACTCCAGGTGGGGTTGAATATTTAAGGTGGGCTTCAGATAAGCTAGATCTATAAGAAAAGACCATTGGGAAGGCATGATGAACTTGGGCGCTTTTTTTAATCCACCCCATTGCGAGTCAAATGATTGGGCGAGTTTTTGATAACCAGAATCTATTTTTTCCTGGGTAATCGCTGTGGGTGATAATTGATATTTTTCCGAAACATTGGCGTTAATGGCTTTCGTATATACCTCAGCGGATTCCTCCAGTTTACTTCTATTTTCAGCAAAAACGGTCTTTACGTTCATTAGTAATTCGCGCCAACCTTGACTAGGAAAATATGTACCTCCATAAAAAGGTTTTTGATCGGGTGTTAGGAAGACATTAAGCGGCCATCCACCATTGATACCCATGGCCTGAACGGCTTCCATATATATTTGATCAATATCAGGTCGCTCTTCACGATCTATTTTTATATTTACAAAGTTTGCATTCATAAGAGCAGCAATACTATCATTTTCAAAGGATTCATGGGCCATTACGTGGCACCAGTGACAAGAAGAATAGCCTATGCTTACCAGTATGGGTTTGTCTTCATTTTTGGCTTTTAAGAGCGCTTCTTCCCCCCAAGGATACCAATCTACAGGATTATACGCATGCTGCAAGAGATAAGGAGATGAAGTATTGATAAGGCGATTGGATGTAGCAGCGTTTTCCATTTTATTTTTGGTGGTTTTGCTTGATGGGACACAACCAGAGATCAGCCCTAAAGAAAGCATTATTATCAATAATTTCATCTTAATAACTTTGTTAACTGCTCAATTTCTGTGGTAAGATCGAGGGTATCTGATAGAGCTCTTGTTTTATTCAACGTTTCAATAATGAATTTTTGATGTTGATTACTGTTGGGGTTAAAAGGCCTATGCCCAATGGACTTTAACACTACTTTCAATTCCTCATAAAACTTAAAAGTGGTCTCATCAAAATATGTATGCGTAAGTTGATCCCAAATATAGTCAATGGCCAATTCATTGGGATGAATTAAATCGGTTTTGTAAAATCTATAATCGCGAAGTTCGTCTATCATGATTTCATAGGCAGGGAAATAATAAGTATGGCTGAATTTTTTGACGATCGCCTGTACCGCTAGATGGAGTGTGGCTTTGGAAAGTGTATTTTCGTGTAGCCCATCTTTGGTATGCCTCACAGGACTTACCGTAAATAATATTTTTAATTTAGGATTAAATGGAGTGAGCAATGCCTGTAGCTCTTCAAACTCTTGAAGGATGAAGTCGACGGACAGTAATTCTTTCTTAAATAATGTTTGAGGGAGTTTATGGCAGTTGGCTACCATGTTATTTGTACTGAGATAGGTATGCGTCCAAGCAGTACCTAGGGTGATTATGAGCCATTCACTTTCTTTCAGCCCTCGATGTAGCATATTCATTCTGCTTTCACATAAGGAGCTAAATTCAGTCTGGTGGGCTGCTCGAATATCAGAATGCAAATCAAAACTCATATGCATGCCATCAATCAAAACAGATTTAGGGTATGTTTTATGAAGGGCTTTTTTTATCAAGTTAAAGATAGCGTAGGGGTTGTAGAGTGTACCCAACTTGTGATCAATAACATTAAACTTATGCGTCAAAAACTTTTGTGTCATATTATTCGCAAAACACGAACCTAATGAGGTAATGGCCTGACCATACTTGATGTAAGCATCAGACTTAGCAATATCGAAAACAAGTTTAAATTTCATAATTAATCTACCTAGAGGACAAAAAAAAACCTGAAATATTATTTCAGGTTTTATAAATCTATACAATTAGTTTGTAATTATTCAGTAACCACCCTTACGGTAATTTCATGATGTACATTTTTATGTAGATCAATCACTGCTGAGTGGTCTCCAACATGTTTGATATCTTTAGAAAGGGTTATTTTCTTTCTGTCAATATCAAATCCTCTGACTGACAAGGCTTCAGCCGCTTGAATTGCGGTAATCGCACCGAAAATTTTCCCACTTTCTCCTGCTTTTGTTTTGATTTCTAAAATCATTTCACCGATTTTATCAGCAATAGCTTGAGCATCTTTAAGTGATTTTTCAGCTTTATGGGCGGCTTGACGAATATTCTCATCAATCATTTTTCTATTGGATTTGCTGGCCAATATAGCCACTCCTTTAGGAATCAGATAATTTCTTCCGTATCCTGCTTTTACTTTGACGGTGTCATTCTTATAACCCAGTCCTTTGATGTCTTCTCTTAATATTATATCCATAACTATTTTATTTAAGAGAATCGGCCACATATGGCAAAACAGCAATATGTCTTGCTCTTTTTACCGCCTGTGCTACTTTTCGTTGAAACTTCAAACTAGTACCTGTAAGTCTGCGAGGCAAAATTTTACCTTGATCATTTACAAACTTCAGTAAAAAATTTCCGTCTTTGTAATCAATATACTTGATTCCACTTTTCTTGAATCTACAGTACTTCTTAAGTACTTGATCGTTATTTATTGGTTCGTTTTGTAATGTCATTTTTTTGCAGCCTCCTCTTTATTTTCTTTCTTATTAAAAGCACCTTTACGTCTTCTTTCGTTGTAAATAAGCGCATGCTTATCTATTGCTACGGTTAAAAATCGCATAACTTTCTCGTCTCTTCTGAGTTCAATTTCTAGTTTTGAAACCAATGAGGGATCTGCCTTAAATTCAAGTAAATGATAAAATCCAGTATTTTTATGCTCGATGGAATAGGCTAATTTTTTCAATCCCCAATGCTCTTCATTGATGACTTCGCCTTTATTATCAGTAATTACTTTTATGAATTTAAGAACAGCATCCTTCATCTGATCGTCAGACAAAACGGGAGTTAAAATGAATACTGTTTCGTAATTCTTTTTCATATTGAAATTTATAAAATGTAATTTTAAGGGTGCAAAAATAGCTAATGTTGATTAAAAATCAATCTTTTTGACTAGCTTTTCACAATAAAACTTCCCGATCCAACGAGATAGTCGTCCGTATAAACTTCTACAGTATGTGGTCCAATCAAGTAAGGCGTACCTTTTTCGTAATAAACTACGACTCTTTGTTGGGAACGGTCATAAAGAATTTCTTTTTGAGCGGTATAGAATAATTCCCTACTTAAAAAAGTAAAGGAACCAGAACCCATATTCACATTATAATACACATTGTTGTCTGGAGCGACCACACGGATCCATAGCTTTTTACCCTCGATGGGTGCGACTTCATTTTCTGACAGTACAAAAGTAATTTGGAGCTGGTTAATGTGCTTTTTTCTAAAACTGTTTGAGCGCTCTTTGCCCTTCACATCGATTGCAGCAATGATAAAATCTTCGATTTTAAGCTTTGACAGCAATTGTACTTTTTGATTGAGATCTTTTTTTTCTAGCTTTATATCATTGATTGACTGATTGAGCGCCTGTGTTTCATTTTTTAATTCGATATTTTCGGTCGTGAGCTGCTCATTTATCTGAGTCAATTGATTGATTTCTTCATCTTTGATCAGAAGCAACTGGCGGTAGCCTTCCACTTTATCTCTAAGCGTACCCAGAGTTATTTTTTGTCGTTGGTCTTTATTTAGAAAATACATTTTTTCTTCCTCAAGTTTTTGCTTGATACCTACCAATGTATCTATCTCACCACCCAGTTGAGAGATGGTTAATATGCGTTTATCTAGCTCATTGGAGAGAGAGTCCAGTTGTAAAAATGCGGCGGTCAAAGCTTCTTCTTTCAGCAAATTTTGTTGCTGTTCGTCCTGAATAAAATAAACAAGTAACGCAATGGCCATTATGGCTAAAGTCATTCCAACTTTTAGAGTCTTATTATTTTTTTTTGGGAGTTGAGGATCGGAGAGAAGACTCGGGACTTCGTTTTGATGATCTGACATTAAATTCAATAATTTTTTACAAATTTAAAGGATACCGTAAATATTTGATCAACTCTTTAGAACAAAATGCTGTTTTTCCATTTTTAAATTAAGAAAAACCAGCCCAATGTGGAATAAATCAATGGTCAATGAGATCTTCGCATCATTGGTGATGCTTTTCCATGATTGATGATTTTGGGGATTGAGATGTATATTCAGAAAAAGGATTGCTTTTGGTGGTTGATGTATTGATGACAATAACGTTAGATAATCTGACAGATCTTCGCGTATCCATGAGATGTTTAATATGACCATTTCATAGAGATCACGGTTAATGATATGAAAAAAAGAAGCCTGAGGGTCAATTTCGAACTCTTTTTCAATCAAATCTGATTTCTGAGTAGGGGGTGATGCTACCCCCGTGCTGACCCAGGTGGTTTCCTTTATTCGGGTGGAAATGAATTTAATCTGGCTGAGGACATTTTTTGAATGAGATCCAGAATCATAATGAACATATAATAAAGATTGAAGACCCAAGTGAGGCACAAGATCAGCAATGTATTGATGTGTATTTTTTGATGCGATCGACGCATTGATTTCTTCAAGGGTAAGGAGCTGTTGATGGATTTTTCTAGGCTTGAAGCGGCTGCCATTGTTTTTAATTAACGCCGAATAAAGATTAAAAACATAAGGAGAATGTATTTGATGGCCATCCAAGGCATTATTGATGTAATTTAAATAATAGAGACCCCTTAGAAAGTAGGAGCTAAGCCTCGACAAAATGTTAATTGAATTTGATAGGATTGATCAATACAAATTCAGGGATGTTTACGTTAAATTGGTAGCCATCACTGATGCGTTCCATGGTATAATAGCCTACCATTTTACCCACACCAGATTTGAGATTGCATCCAGATACGTATTGATGTGATTGTCCAGGCTCAAGGATGGGTTGTTTTCCCGTTACGCCTTCGCCATCAACCTCTTTCAATGGATAAGTCGTATCAAATATTTCCCAATGCCGAAGTTTCAACTGAACTGTTTTATTACCTTGATTTTCGATAGTAATGCGGTAGGTAAAAACAAAATGACTCTGGGCAGGATCTGAATAATCCGCTCGATAGGCTGTCTCCACACTCACTTTTACATCTTCGGTAATATCTGTAACCATAATTAAAATCTTCTTAATCGGGAATGGGTTTATTGAATATAATCGTCCCTTGAAAGCAATATATAAAGCTTATTGTTTATTTCCAAGATCTCCAGAAAATCCGTATTAAAATAAAGAAAGATTCTTATTCAAAATAAGGTTTAAAACGGATGTACTCTCAAATCCCCAAAAAATTATATATTTTTTTGTAACTATTTTCTAGTCTCAATCCTCAAATATAGATACCTAATTTGAGGATGATCAACGACTAATCTAATTTGAAATCGATCAAAACGCTAGGTCAAATCGTGACATCTTCACTTGCTACAAGGTTGTTTTTAAACTATATTTATATAAATTTTAAAATAAATTCTCATGAACTTATTAAGTAGAGGAACCTAAGAAATTATTATGAATGAGCTCATTTTTTTGGCGAACCGCTTAAATGGAGGAGTAAATTTTGTGATGAAATGAAACCGGTGCTTGTTCCCAAAAATGAAAATGGATTTATTGAAATTCTTTGGAATGTAGATATGAACAAATTCAAGGTTGTCGCTTCTGAACTCAGCTTTTCAGCAAAAGAAAAAGCATTAGGCATTAGTGCAGATAGATATTCTATTCAGTCATCATAACTCTTCCATTTTAATTATGGTTTTCCTTGATATTTTGAAGCTCCCTTTCTTTATAAAAACTGATATTACTGAGGATAGAAGGTGTTTTGTGTATTATTTATTTATTTAGGTGGGAATGATTAACAACTTTAGCTAGGACCATCATTTATTCATTTGAGGATTGTTCAGGATCGTTGCAGGATATGCGGCTCAATGATTTTAAGTGTAACTCAGTCGACAAAAATAATAATTGCCTTCATTCCTTTAAATTTATAGCCATATATAAATATAATCATCATCAGTGCTTTCAATTAATGAACCTTCTTGGCAAGCCATCTTAGAGAAAAGTTGCCATGAGCCTTATTATAAAAACTTGATTAACAAGGTACTATTGGCCTATGCATCGGGCAATGTATATCCAGATAAAAATGATATTTTTAAAGCTTTTGAATTGTGTCCTTTTCACCAAACAAAGGTGATTATTCTGGGTCAAGATCCTTACCACGGCGTGGATCAAGCTCATGGATTGTCTTTTTCTGTTAAAAAAGACAAGATCATTCCGCCATCATTATTGAATATTTTTAAGGAGATAAAACGAGATTTAGGAAACGAGATTCCCAAAGAAGGATCTTTGGTGCGTTGGGCTGAGCAGGGGGTACTCTTGTTGAATGCTATTTTAACGGTCAAAGCGTCACAGCCGGGATCACACAAGCATTTAGGATGGGAACGTTTTACCGATCAGGTGATCCTTCATTTATCTAATAAAAAACAAAATTTAGTTTTCCTTTTATGGGGTGCTTTTGCCGGTCGAAAAAAGGGATTGATTGACGCTGAAAAACATCTAATATTAACTTCTGCACACCCTTCACCGCTTTCATGCTATCGTGGATTTCAGGGGAATGAACATTTTAGTAAAGCCAATTATTTTTTAATTGAGAACGGCCATCAACCTATACCTTGGTAGTCGTTTTTGATCATTAAGAAATTAATCAGTTGATGGTATTGAAAAGCCGTTCCCAGCGTATTTTGTCAAACAGATCCGCTTTATCATCTAGAGAAAGCCAAATAAAGGAGGCTTCTCCTACAATAAAATCTTCCGAAACAAATCCAAAATACCTAGAATCCAAAGAATTATGGCGATTATCACCCATCATGAAATAATAATTTTTCGCAAAAGTATATTGCATGACCGGTTTACCTGCTATGAGTAATTGATCCTCTATGATTTCAATAATTCCCTGTTCTTCATAATTGGTTATGGTACTTCCATACATCGCCAGGGTTGAGTCGTTAATATCAATGGTCATGCCTTTGTAAGGAATAAGGAGGGGACCATAATGATCACCATTCCAGGGATAATATTCAGCATTTGGAAATATTCGAGACTCTATTTTATCTTCATAATCAAGTTGAAGGTCAACACTTTTGATGAAGCTAAGATCAGCTAGCTGATTGGCAGAACTTTCAGTGGTATTAATGATATAACCTTTGCGATTATCTGAACCGAAAGAGGGGTAGTATTCCCAAATATTATTTTCTCGAAAAATTCGATCTTTGATATTTTGATCTGTTTCTACAAAATACCGCATTTGCATGAATTCAGGATTATCAGCGACGGCTTGATTGATGTGTACTTGCCCGAATTTTACTTCAATCACATCACCCGAAACACCGATACATCTTTTGATATAATGCGTTCTTAAGTCTTTAGGGTTTTCAAACTCTGGGGGATAGTTAAATACGACTACATCGTTTCTCTCCACACGACCTAAACTTGGAAGTCGAAATTGAGGAAGTTGTATTCCACTGAAATAGGAAGGGAGATCAGTTCCCCAGACTTTGGCATGGGTAAGGGGTAATTGCAGTGGAGTTTTAGGTGTTCTAGGACCGTACTCTAACTTACTTACAAAAAGAAAGTCACCGACCAGAAGAGAACGCTCCATCGAAGGTGTTGGAATGACATAAGCCTCCATGAATGCCCATCGAATGATGGTAGCCGCAAAAACCGCAAAAACAATAGCCTCAAACCATTCTTTAAAAGGGCCTTTTTGAACTTTGGGTAAATCAGTAGCTTTACCAAGGTAGGTAGTCGGACCAAAGGCAACATAAACCATATAAAAAGGTGCGAATAGAACCCCTAAAACTTGATCTACATACCGATATCTTTGGAATGATTTAAGCAAGTCTAGGTGGATGGTTAGGGCGACAAAGAAATTGGCTACAGGCACAAACAATAAAAGCATCCACCATTTGGGCCGACCAACGATTTGTAAATGAATGTAATAGTTATAAAGTGGTATAAAACCTATCCATCCTGGCTGCTCAGACTTTACAAAGAATTTATAATAGGCAATTGCTTGCAGTAAATATGCTCCCAGCATTAGGGTTGCAAAGGAGATCATACTAAAATCATTGAAATACATATAAGTGTGTTATATTTTTATAAAATCATTCATGGTAAAAATACCTTTTTTGTCCTGAATCCATTCAGCAACGAGTACCGCTCCCAAAGTAAAGCCCTCTCTCGAGTGGGCTTCGTGAGTTATTGCTATTGTATCGATGGAAGAATGGTATTTGATTACATGCTTTCCGGCTACTTCTTCTTGTCTAAAAGAAGCTATTTTTATATCTTTTTCCTTGGAAGCATCGAGGGCCCAACGACGATAGTGAGGATGGGTATTAATAATGTCTTCGGCCAGGGTTATGGCTGTACCACTAGGTTTATCTAATTTTTGTAAATGGTGGGTTTCCTCAATAGCTATTTTGTAATCTGGAAATTGTCCCATGACTTGACTCAACCATTCATTGAGTTTGAAAAGGATATTGACCCCCAAGCTAAAATTTGAAGTGGTTAAAAAAGTTCCTCCATGAGCGACACAGAGTTCCTCAATGTCAGGTAATTGATCGAGCCATCCGGTTGTGCCCGATATTACTGGTACTTTTTGTCTCAAACAAGCGCCTATATTGTCAAATGCGGAAGAAGGATTTGAAAACTCAATGACGACATCCGTGTTATCAGGCGCGATTTCAGATAATTTTTCTTGGCTATCCAAATCTACAATTGAAGAGATATGATGACCCCTTTGAGTAGCCATTTTTTCAATGGACTTCCCCATTTTACCATAACCTATCAGCGCAATATTCATCGTGAACGTTAGAAAGAAATTTTTAGTGAGAATCCAAACACGGGCGAAGATAAGGGAGTTGATTCAATAGCAGGTCGCAATTGTGCCAAAAAAGAATCATTAATTTTAAATTCCCGTAAGTGTCCTGAAATATAGGCGTCAGCCACATTCGTCAAATAAAATAAGGTCATGAGTAAAACCAAATAATCTCGGTCTCGCTTTAAATTATCGGCTTGTTGCTTAAGAGCACTAGAGCTGAATTGCCCTTCAATTTTATTTTCAGTATCTAAACGGTTATCAGTAGTTCCGAGATAGGCATTTCTAAAAGTATGATAAAGTTTATTGTTTTCATTGATGAAATGTGCGAAACCCATAAACCCAGCGTAGACAAAGGGAACTTTAAAGGCCTGCTTATTATTAATTTGGCCTAATCCGGGCAGTATGGCTGAAAGCATGGCTGATTTCATAGGATCAACTTTTGAAATCTCCTTGAAATACATATCCGAATCCATATTCAAAAAGCCCGTATCCAATCTGAATTCCTCTTGTGCATGGCTGTAAAAAAAGCTACAACACATCCACGAAAGTGCAAAGAGTACTTTATATCTCGAGGAGATCCAAGATTCTATTGAGTTCATTAACGGATGTAAAAGGAATACTAATTTCACCTTTAGCATTGTTTTTTGATTTAATTTTTATCATCGTCCCGAAATGCGAGGAGAGTTGTCTTTGGACTTTTTCTATTTCAGGAGTCATGACAGCAGCCTTAACCGGATTGTTGGGTTTATTATTAACGAGACTTCTTACTATAGATTCAGTTTTTCTGACAGATAAACCCTCAGACAAAATTTTCTGAAATACCTCTAATTGCAACGCTATATCATCTATCACAATAAGTGAGCGGGCATGCCCCATAGACAAAAGGTTGTCTCTTAATCCAATTTGAATATCAGGCGGTAGTTTTAATAGACGTAAATAATTGGTCACAGTAGATCTATTTTTACCTACTCTATCTCCCAATTGCTCTTGCTTTAAATCACATTCAGAAAGTAATCTTTGGTAACTCAAAGCAATTTCAATGGCATTTAGATTTTCTCTTTGAATGTTTTCTATCAATGCCATTTCAAGCATCTGTTGATCATCTGCTAGCCTTATGTAAGCAGGAATTTGTTGTAGACCGGCTTTTTTAGAAGCTTGAAGGCGACGTTCCCCAGAAATAAGTTGATATTTATTCTCAGAAAGCTTTCGTACTGTGATGGGTTGAATGATACCTTGAACTTGAATAGATTGTGCCAGATCATTAAGCGCCTCTTCATTAAAATAAGATCTCGGTTGAAAGGGGTTTACTTCAATTTGAGAAATTGAGATTTCCCCAATAAGAGGGGATCGATCACGGATCATGGGCTCCGCATTCAATTCATGGACGATTAAGGAGGGCTCTGAAAGCAATGCCCCCAAACCTTTACCTAAACCTGTATTTTTCTTTGCGGCCATTTTAAGCAGCTTTAATTTGATTACGTCTTAAAATTTCTTTTGCTAGGTTTATATAACTCGTAGCCCCTTTGCTGTCCGCATCATGAGAAATTACAGGTAATCCAAAACTTGGTGATTCGCTGAGCTTCACATTTCTGGGAATAATGGTTTCGAAAGCGATCGTTTTAAAATGGGTTCTTATTTCACCCACCACTTGATTAGATAAGTTGAGTCTAATGTCGTACATGGTCATCAAAATACCTTCAATTTGGAGGGCTGTATTCAGTCGAGTTTGAATTATTTTAATCGTATTCAATAATTTCCCCAAACCTTCTAGAGCAAAATATTCACATTGAACAGGAACAATTACTGAGTCAGAAGCGGTCAAAGCATTGATGGTAATGAGACCCAAGGAAGGCGAGCAGTCAATAATGATAAAATCATAATTTTCCCTGACCTCGTTAAGCACACTTTTCATTTTGTCTTCGCGATTGTCCAAATTGATCATTTCAACCTCTGCTCCCACCAAATTGATATGAGAGGGGAGGATGTCTAAGTACTTAATATTTGTTTTGTGGACACTGTCCTTTACTGCGATTCCGTTGATCATACATTCATAAATACCCGTCGTAATTTGATTAGGGTCTAAACCCACGCCAGAAGTGGCATTGGCTTGAGGATCAGCGTCTACAATGAGGGTATTAAACTCTAATGCTGCCAGACTTGCCGCAAGGTTGATTGCAGTGGTCGTCTTTCCGACGCCACCTTTTTGATTGGCAACTGATATAATTTTTCCCATACTTTAACGAATCTGAATTTTTTTGGCCTCTAAAGAGTAAACAAATATATGTCACAAGGAGAGAATTATCCCATTACTTTGATAAAGAAAGCAACAATTAATATTTTGGATACAGATGTCGCGTTAAAATGAATAATTAAGTTAAAACGCGGTCCTTATTTATGACAGTTATTTTTTCTTACCCTTATTTTTTTGTGCAGTTTGATTCGCTTTCATGGCATCTTCAAGACGGGTCTGGAATTTAGACTTTTTCTTATTCACGTTTTTCTTTTTATTTTCTTCCATGATCAATTTTATTTTATCTTCATTCACAAATTTTCTAAACAAGGCAATTTGACCGAAAGAAACTAAATTGGTAATGAAATAATAATAGGAAAGACCTGAAGGGTAGGAGTTGAAAAAGAACAAAAACATGATGGGCATGAGGTATTGCATGGTTTTCATAGGACCCTGAATCGTGGTCATTTGTGAATTGGCCATCGTATATAAAATGGTGGATCCTGCCATCAAGAGCGTAAATAAACTGACGTGATCCCCATAAAACGGGATGTTAAAAGGCAAGGAAAGAATGGAGTCGTATGAAGAAAGGTCATCTGCCCAAAGAAATGATTCTAATCGTAGTTCGATAGCGCTGGGTATGAAATAGAAGAGCGAAACCAAAATAGGAAACTGAAGTAAAACGGGTATACAACCACTTAATGGATTGATGCCTGCTTTTCTGTAAAGTTCCATTTGGTCCGATTGTGCTTTTTGCATATCTCCATCATGCTTTTCTTTGATCGCATCCAATTCAGGCTTTAAAACCCGCATTTTTGCCATAGAGATATGGGATTTGTAGGTGAGAGGGGAGAGAATTAATCTGATGATGAGGACCATTATGATAATGATCAGCCCATAATTGGACATGAATCTTTCTAGAAAATTAAAGATAGGAATGATTAAATATTTATTTATGAATGGCAAAAACACCCAACCTAATTCAATATTTTGACTAAAGCCTTCGGTAACTTCATTGAGGATACTGTATTTATTAGGCCCAAAAAAGAATTTGAACCGAGCTTGGTTATTTACGAAGTCTGTAAAGGGGATTTCAGATGAGAGTGCCCCTTGTTTGACAATTTGATCATCGATAGATGGTGCAAGTGTGATCAATCCTTTGTTGAAACCATTTTCGGCAATGACAGATGCAGTAAAGAACTTTTGATTGAAGGCCAGCCATTTTACAGGCTCATCTATCGGCATTTCTTCATATTCGGTCGAAGTTTTACTGATATAATCAGTATTTCCGCTGATAGAGTAATAGCGTGTTGTTGCACGTTGTCGCGCATCGAGCAATTCGCGCTCAATTTTCGGCATTTTTCCTTCCCAATAAAAATTGAGGTTTTTGGTATCTATCAATTCGTCAAATCCATCATTTTCTATTCGATAACTGATGACAAAACCTTGGTCATAAAGCGTATAGATTTGGCGCAGACGCTTGCCATTCAAATCTAGGCTATAGACTAATTCTGTACTATCTGAATATTTTATCAGCTCAGATTCAAAAATCAAATCTTTTAGAGAAATGCTTTTTGACAGGTGCTCAAAATAGAGATCAATAGCATGATTTTCATTGAACAAATGTAAGGGCAAGCTATCGTAGGTGGTATAATTTTTTATTTCAACATTTTTAAAAGTTCCCCCTTTACTTGTGAAAGTAACTTCTAGTTCTTCAGTAGTGAGGCTGATAATAGACTCTTCTCCTGCTATTTTTGAAGCAAAAAATCCATATTTCAACTTGTTTAATTGATTTAAAGTAGAATCGGATGGGTCCAATGGTAGATCTGAGGGAACCTCATTATTGACTTTTTCAGACAATTTTGAAGAACTGTTATCAACTAAAGGGTTATCAATAATTTCTGAAACAGGAGGTTCAGGGCTGAAAAATTGAAAGTAGACGGCAAGCATGACCATCATCAATGTCAAGCCTATTATATTATTTTTGTCCATAAAAGTTACTCAAGAAAAACGTTTAATTTATTGATTTTTTTTGTGTTTTAATGCCGCATCAACAAACGCTACAAAGAGCGGATGTGGGTTGATAACGGTTGACTTTAATTCAGGGTGAAACTGAGTTGCAATAAACCATGGGTGATTTTTTAGTTCCATTATCTCAACCAAACCGGTCTCTTTATTTATTCCTGATGCGATCATACCGGCTTCTTTAAAGCGGGATAAATAATCATTATTAAATTCATACCTGTGCCTATGTCTTTCAGAGATTTCATGTTGTTCGTACACTTTATTTGCCAGAGAATCTTGTTCCAATAAGCAGGTATAAGCTCCTAACCTCATCGTACCTCCCATTTTTTTGATATTTTTTTGCTCTTCCATAATGTCAATTACGGGATGTAGTGGGCTATTTCCAATTTCAGTTGAACTTGCACCATTAAGATTTAGAACATTGCGCGCAAATTCAACAACTGCACATTGCATACCCAAACAAATTCCGAAGAAAGGGATTGAATGCTCTCGGGCTATTTTGATGGCGCTGATTTTCCCATCTATACCTCTTTCACCAAATCCCGGAGCTACCAAAATGCCATTTAAGTCACTCAGTAATTCTAAACAATTGTCGTCTTGGATATCTTCAGATTGAATCCAAACGATTTCAACTTTACAATCTTTGACGGCACCAGCATGAATAAAAGATTCAATGATAGATTTGTAAGCATCTTTTAGTTCAATATACTTACCCACTAGTCCAATTTTGACGATCGAAGTTGGATTCTTCAGTCTAACTAAATACTCTTTCCATGAGGCAATATTGGGTTCTTCCTTACTTCTAATGTTGAATTTATCTAGAACCCGCAAGTCAAGTTTTTCCTTGAGCATTAAAATGGGAACATCATAGATGGTTTCTGCATCTAAAGATTCGATAACATGGTCTATCTGAACATTGCAAAATAAGGCTAATTTTCTTCTGATTTCATTATTAAGCTCATACTCAGAACGACAAACTAAAATATCTGGTTGTATCCCCGCTTCTAGGAGCTCTTTAACAGAATGTTGAGTCGGTTTGGTTTTTAGTTCTCCAGCAGCTTTTAAATAGGGGATAAGGGTTAAGTGAATGGAAACGACATGATCTGATCCCAATTCAAAACGCGTTTGTCTAACCGCTTCAATGAAGGGCAATGATTCGATATCACCCACACATCCTCCAATTTCTGTAATAATAAAGTCATACAATCCCGTTTCTCCTAATTTATAAAAATTAGATTTTATTTCATCGGTAATGTGAGGGATCACCTGAACTGTTTTTCCTAAGAAATCCCCAGCGCGTTCTTTTTGGATCACGTTGTTATAAATTTTCCCTGTTGTAACGTTGTTACTTTGAGAGGTAGGGATGTTTAGGAATCTTTCATAATGGCCTAAATCAAGATCTGTTTCTGCACCGTCGTCAGTTACGTAGCATTCTCCATGTTCATAGGGATTCAGCGTTCCGGGATCAATATTGATATAAGGATCAAATTTTTGAATGGTGACACTGAAGCCTCGGGATTGAAGTAATTTGGCAAGAGATGCCGCAATGATACCCTTACCGAGTGAGGAAGTCACACCCCCCGTAACGAAAATATATTTTGTCTTAGTCATTTGAGATGAATGCGTAGGCCATATTACGGTGAGCAAAGTTAATTTTTAAAAATGAATATTCAGAGACTTTAAGAAAATTATCTTTTTCGTCTGTAATAAACATACGTTTTCGGAGAATAGACTCTTTTCATGAGTCAAGCTGCCAGTTCATAAAGCGAAAATCAGGGAGCGGTAATTTTGTTCATTTCCCCTCAAAGTATTTACCTATTTCATCCATAAGCATTTCAATAGATTCTTTAGAATGTGCTGGAAAATTAGCGATTCTTATGTGTTGATCCTTGAAATCTCCATAGCCAGATCCAATGATTAATTGTTTAGATTTCAAATACTCAATTAAGCCTTTATTCCCCCCATGCACTTCACTTACGCATACCGTTTTAGATCGGTTTAACGGATAAGGAATGACTGTTTTTAGTTCTGTTATTTGATCAAAATTTTGATAAAGCAAGGCCGCTTTATACTTTGTTTCATTTTGAATGGAAGAGATGCCTTTAAACTGCATATCTTTCAACACATTTTTTAATAAATAAAGATTTAAGACATTGGGAGTCTCTGGCGTTTGATTTTTATCGCCATTTTTTTTCAATGCAGCAAGGCTGTGATAACTTCCTACTATTTCATTTTTCGATGCTTTTGCTTTCGAAACTTCAAAACATTTGGGTCCCACGATCCAAATACCCATCCCAGCAGGAAGTCCAAAACATTTTTGAACAGAAAAGTACGCAGTATCTATTTGACTTAAATCTACGGGGATGCTAGGAACGGCACTGACTAAATCTAGGGCAATTAGTTTTTCAGGATTATTTTCCCTGATATTTTTGATTTCCTCGGGATTAAATGAGTAACCGATACTTGTTTCATTTTGCGTAATGGAAATCAATTCAGCTTCATCGGGCACGTTAAATTCTCCAAACTCATGACTAAAATCTGAAATTTGGGCAGTGGATTTTAACTGATAGGCGGTCGTGAAATCATAAAATCTTTCAGAAAAAGACCCATTAACAAAATGATGAGAGTTATTACTGATTAAATTTTGAATGATTCTTTCCCAAATTTCGGTAGCAGAACTGGTGATAAATATTTCATAATTAGGGGGTATGTTAAGCACATCAGAGAGGCGCTCTTTCGTTTCCTGAAAAATCATTTGAAATTTATTTCCTCTATGGGAAATGGAGCCTATATTTTCTCTCATGGCATTGTTGAGATGCTGAGGGATCGTAGGGTATAATTGAGAGGGGCCAGGTGTGAAAAACAATTGATTTGACATAAAATATATTCAAATGGTTAACTCAAAATTTAAAGTATTCACACCTTTCAGAAGACTTAATAACTGTGATTATATATCGCTTACTATCATTAAAAATGATAATAATGTATCCAAGACCCTAAGTAATCAAAAATTAATACAAAACTCTAAATCGAATAGTTTCATCAATTCCTTTTAATTCTTTGATGACTTCTTTATCATATTTTTTGTCTATGTCCGTGATCACATAGCCAATATTTTCATTGGTTTTAAGATATTGCCCCACAATATTGAGCTTACGATTGGCGAGTATATTATTAATTTTGGCAAGTACTCCGGCAGCATTCACATGAATATGAATAAACCTATGCGCTTCATTCAAAATAGGGAGAGCGATGTCAGGAAAACCAACCGTATTTGAAGTAGAGCCGGTATTAATGTAATCTATAATTCGAGAAGGGACAAAACTGGCTATATTTTTTTGAGCTTCCAATGTGCTGCCTCCTATGTGGGGCGTTAAAATAGTATTGGGTAGCCCTCGTAATTCAGAAATAAACTCATCCTCGTTACTCATGGGTTCTTTTGGGAAAACATCTAACCCAGCACCCGCAACTTTCCCAGATTGGATCGCACTCTTCAAGGCATTATAATTGACCACATTACCACGACTTAAATTTAAGAAAATAACCCCTGACTTCATCAGGTCAAATTGTGATGCTCCAATAAAGTCATTGTTTTCTGGTCTACCGTCTACATGCACAGAAATGACATCAGATTGCGCCATCAGTTCTTCTAAAGACTCACAGGGGCTGACATTTCCAAGCCCTAGTTTTTCTACAATGTCAAAATAGATGACTTTCATACCCATAGATTCAGCAACTATAGACAACTGAGAACCGATGCTTCCGTAACCAATAATCCCCAACGTTTTTCCTCTAATTTCAAAGCTGTTCTGCGCAGATTTATTCCATTCACCTTGATGCATTTTAGGAATTTTATCCACCAAATTTCGCATCAAAATAATAATTTCTGCCAATACCAATTCAACGACAGATCTTGTATTTGAATAAGGTGCATTGAATACAGCAATACCTTTATTCTGGGCTGATTTAATATCTATTTGATTAGTTCCGATACAAAAAGCACCAATGGCTAGTAATCTTTTAGCATGGCTAATTACTTTTTTTGTAACTTGAGTTTTAGAGCGAATTCCAAGAATAGATACGTCTTTAATCGCTTCGCAAAGATCGTCCTCAGACATTCCCGCATTGTGTATACTTACTTGATAACCTTCAGTGCGAAGTTTTGAAATGGCATTTTCGTGGACATTCTCAAGTAACAAAACTTTGATTCTACTTTTCGGATAAGATAGGGCTCGTTCCATATTATTTTGATAAAAAACTTCGTCAAGATTGGGCGCTTCAAAGTCGGCATAACTGATGACTTTTTCTCTTGTTACATTTTCAGTAAAGGCATAAAAGGTTTTAGCAAATCCGGCTTCCTTGATTTCATAGTCCGTAAAGCCATCTCCCAAAACATGAACCTCGCCTTTTAATTTTAACTTTTCTATCTGTTTTGGCTTCCCCTTATTCGAAGAGAGTACATTTTTTTTGTTAAAACCAACAATATTTCCCTCTGCATCAAATATAAAATCATTGGCAAATACATTTTTAGCTTCAATGCCGTATTCTGCTACTACAGGAATAATAAATTCTTTAAAGCCATTAGATAAGATATAAAATTGATTGGCATTTTTTTTAATAAATTGTTTATTTCTCTTGAATGAATTCGAAATTTTATTCTTCAGATCGCTTATCAAAGGCGGTAAGTGATCTTTGTGCGCCTTGATGATGGAAATGCGTTCCTCCAAGGAATCCCTAAATGACAATTCCCCACTCATCCCTAAGTCAGTGACTTCCTTCACACGATTGATAATAGCCTCTTTTTTAGGATTACCTTCCAGGGCAATTTCAGCCAAAATATCGAGTGCTTCTACTTTAGTAAAAGTAGAGTCAAAATCGATGATAAAATGTTTTATGTTTTCCAATTATGACGGTAGATGATTTTGAAATGCAATGTTAATACTTCGTGCAGTTATTTTTTTATAACGATTACTTTATTTTTATGGTTAACCTTCCCTTCTGAAAACTTGAAGAGTTCCGGGGATGAATGGCTCGACATTCTTCCATTGAAAGAAAGTGAAGAAAAATTTCTCCTGATGACTTGGTTAGACCAAAGTCAAAAAAGGAGGATAATTCAGAACTTAATTACTGGATGAGTTCAAACCATTCTTTATTTCACTGCTAACTTTTTCTCTAAACCTTTTAAAGACTTTATACATTGATGATTGTAAATAATGTTAAATGAGGATGTTTAGTTATGAGTATCCTTGTAGGAATACTATTGATTTTCGCCCCGGTGTGGTTTAACATCTCTTTTTAACTACCCAGTATGGTATCAACTCCACTAGTGCTTCTTTGATCGTTATTAATGGTATTTGATACAGATGTTATGTTGAAAAGAAAAATAAATAAATTCCAACATTATTTCAAATCAGATCCTTCATTTTTATTTTTAGCAGGCACAAAAATATAAAAGTAAAAAGCTTTTTGATGTATTTGCATTAGGGTCCGAAATAGGTGCTGTTGGTTAATGTTTATTATTATTTCTGATGGTAATAATTAAAAGATACTTTTTGGTACTTGATAGAAGAATAAATTGGTTGAAGATAAGTGGGATTATGAAAGGATAACTGAACTTTCATTTACGACAGCGTGTTAAAAAATTGTTATTTAGAATGATTATAAATAATAATTTTATTTTAAATGTATTACTGCTTAAAGTATTGATTTTGAATGTATTACACCCAATATGGAATCGAGGTCTCATAAATCGAAAAATAAGAGGCCTTGTGGGTTTGATTTACAAAAACCCAATAGTTAGATTTGTAACTACATAGATTAGGTCACTAAAAAATAGATGTCTAAAAAATATATACCCAACCGGGGATTCAAACTAGCCACCATATTCTTTCTTGGAATTATTTTGGCGTCAACTGCCTTCAGTCAAGAAGATGTAATCGATCCGGCGATTATAGCATCAGGTGAAAAATTATACAACGCTAATTGTACCCAATGCCATGCCATCAATGAAGTGGTGATTGGCCCAGCGCTGAAAGGAATTGAAGAGCGTCGTGAAAGACCTTGGCTTTTAAGTTGGATAAAGAATTCTCAAAAAGTAATTGAAAGTGGCGACGAATACGCTGTTGCTTTGTACGAAAAGTACAAAAAAGTAGCCATGCCCGCCTACCCATTTACGGATGCAGAGATCATTTCCGTTTTAGAATATATTGATGTCGCCTCAAAGGTGGTTCCTCAGGTTGCTGCCGTGGTTGCGGCAGGAGGAGAGAATGGTGCAGGAGGGAGCAACGAAGGCATGTCAAACACTTTCATGTATGCCATACTCATTGTGTTTATTTTCGTTCTGGGCCTCATCTTGGTGGTTTTGGGTTTGATCATCTCACTCTTGACCAAATACATAGGAACGGACAAAGAGGTATCCCATGAAGATCAAGAGTTAGTTATTGATCAAGAAGTCGATGTTTTCGCTTTTCTTAAGTCCAACACGGTTTTAGGAATGATTATCTTCATTTTTGTAGCTGTTGGGTTGAAGACAGGGATTGATGGTCTTTTTACAATTGGAGTTCAACAGGGGTATATGCCTACTCAACCCATTGCCTACTCACATGAGATACATGCGGGGCAGTATGAAATTGATTGTAATTATTGTCACACGGGTGTACGAAAAAGTAAATCCGCAAACATACCTTCAGCAAACATTTGTATGAATTGTCATGTAGCCATCAAAACGGAAAGCAAGGAGATACAGAAGATTTATGCAGCTATAGATTATGATCCAGAGACCGGAGAGTATGGTGAGGATACACAACCTATAGAATGGGTCAGGGTGCATAATTTACCTGACTTGGCCTATTTCAATCACTCTCAGCACGTCAAAGTAGGTGGGCTAGAATGTGAGACTTGTCATGGTCCTATCAAAGAGATGGAGGTAGTTTATCAATATTCTAACCTGACGATGGGTTGGTGTATAAACTGTCATCGTGAGACCAATGTAAAGTCAAAAGGTAATGATTATTATACCAATTTGGTCGAGTTACATAACGAAAAGAATACAAAAGAGCCTATGAAAGTGGAAGATATTGGTGGTCTTGAATGTTCTAAATGTCATTATTAATACACAGCGTACGAAACAGCTAAAATGAAAGAAACAAAAAAATACTGGAAAGGACTGGAGCAGCTTCAGAAGACTCCAGGATTTGAGAAATACGCTAACAAGGAGTTCGCACAAGAATTGCCCTTAGG